>ERZ506993.135-NODE-135-length-63238-cov-5.74344_pt1 | contig 63238 bp, 63 predicted proteins | sample MGYA00513167_ERZ506993 | MGnify/ENA metagenome assembly ERZ506993 | reverse complement strand
CAGGTCATCCGTCTGAAATCCCATGATTCCCCCGAGTAGTGCACGGTCTGTGCCGTGTCCCCGGTATGTCTGGGCAAAGGAGCCATACAGAGTAAAGCGTACCTTCTTTATTTTCCCCGGAAAAAGCCTCCGCGCAAGAAGGGCCATTGACGCCGCTCCTGCCGTGTGAGAGCTGGAAGGCCCTACCATATTGGGACCGATCACATCAAATAAACTGATAAATGCCATATGTTTATTTCTCCATTTCTGATTCATCTCCACAGCCTGTATCCCATTTGGCGAAGACTGCAGAACACTATTTTCAAATACCTTCTGACAGACGAAAAAACAGGCGCCGCAGAACTATTTTTCCTGCAACACCTGTCTTACTTTTCAATCTTCTGATCACTCTTTTTCTGCGATTCCGTCTCCGGCTTTCTCAACTTCTGCGATTGCCGCTTTTCTCATGGGAATTCTGCAGTTTCTGTTGTTTCCGAATTCTACGATCACATCTTCATCTGTAATATCAATTAAGATTCCGTAAAAACCGCTTGTTGTTACCACGCTGTCTCCCACTTCCATAGAGGATAACATGGATTTTACTCTCTGCTGTTCCTTTTTCTGCGGTCTCATAATCATGAAATACATTAAAAGAAAAAATACAACCAGGGGCAGTAACATAGTTGCCCATGCGCCTGCACCGCCTGCGCTTGCCTGTCCTAAAAACATTTTAGCTCCTCCTGCAAAATAAACTTTTTAGTTCTTTCAACTTATATGCCGAGTTCCCATATAAACTCGGTATGATACAGCAGCTATACCGCTGTTTCATCCGATCACCCGGACTGCTATATTGAACGCTATTACAATAATACACAATTTCTCTTATTTCTTCAAGTGTTTTTCAGGTTTTTTTATATATTTTACACATTTTTTCTGTTTTTATGCCTTGGGGCCTGCTGCCATGCGCTCCAGTTTCTGCTGTTTATAGTCCTCATAGTGCCCCTCATCAAGTGCCTGCCTGATTTCCGTCATCATTGTATTGTAGAAGTACAGGTTGTGAAGCACACACAGACGCATGCCCAGCATCTCCTTTGCCTTAAGCAGATGTCGGATATATGCCCTGCTGTAGCTTCTGCAGGCAGGACACTGGCAACCCTCCTCAATGGGACGGGAATCCAGCTCATATTTGGCGTTGAACAGATTCAGTTTTCCAAAGTTGGTGTACACGTGGCCATGGCGTCCGTTCCGGCTTGGATATACGCAGTCAAAGAAATCCACGCCCCTGGAAACACCCTCCAGAATATTAGCCGGTGTTCCCACACCCATCAGGTATGTGGGCTTGTCTGCCGGAAGATAGGGAACCACACTGTCCAGGATCCGGTACATCTCCTCATGGCTCTCTCCCACGGCCAGTCCTCCCACCGCATAGCCGTCAAGGTCCATTTTGGCGATCTCTTTTGCGTGGGCAATACGGATATCATCATACACTGCGCCCTGGTTAATGCCGAACAGCATCTGCTGGGGATTGATGGTGTCCTCCTTCGCATTCAGCCTTGCCATCTCATCCTTACACCTTGCAAGCCACCTTGAGGTTCGATCAACAGAATCCTGGACATATTTCCGGTCCGCCACAGAGGACGGGCACTCGTCAAAAGCCATGGCAATGGTGGATGCCAGATTGGACTGTATCTGCATACTTTCCTCCGGTCCCATGAAAATCTTATGACCGTCAATGTGGGAATTGAAATAAACCCCCTCCTCTTTGATCTTCCTTAATTTTGACAGGGAAAACACCTGAAATCCGCCGGAGTCCGTGAGGATCGGCCTGTCCCAGTTCATGAACTTGTGGAGGCCGCCCAGCTTCTTCACCACCTGGTCACCGGGACGCACATGGAGATGGTAGGTGTTTGACAGTTCTATCTGGGTTCCTATTTCATGCAGGTCTGTTGTGGCTACAGCGCCCTTGATGGCTGCCACTGTGCCAACGTTCATAAAGACAGGTGTCTCCACTGACCCGTGCACAGTTTCAAAATGGGCGCGTTTTGCCATGCCTTCCTGTTTCAATATCTTATACATACAGCAATTTCCTCTTTCTAAAAATAATTCTTCTGCCGGCTGTTTCCGGCATCTGTGTCTGGCTTATTCTACCATATGGAAAATATAAACGCAACCGGCAGGAATATTTTCTTTTGTCCATATATATAACTAAAATAATCCAATTTCAAAATAGCAATTGTATTTTTAGAAATATTGTCGTATAATGTTAAATGATTTTCTATAGCACTATATAAATAAGAAGAAACGCATATATGACGGCGTGAAAACCGTCCATTTTTTATGAAGGAGGTCTCCTGACTATGTCAGCAGATAATAAAAATACTGCAGCCGCATACCGTCTTGGCATTGATATCGGTTCCACCACGGTAAAAATTGCAGTTTTAAATGAAGAAAAAGAAATCCTTTTCTCTGATTATGAACGCCACTTTGCAGACATTCAGAATACACTGGCTGGGCTGCTTGACAAGGCATACAGACAATTGGGGGAATTTTCAGTCCTCCCGGTCATCACCGGTTCCGGCGGACTGACACTTGCAAAGCATCTGGAGGTTCCCTTTGTACAGGAGGTTATCGCTGTATCCTCCTCCTTACAGGAACTGGCCCCCAAAACCGACGTGGCTATAGAGCTGGGCGGTGAGGATGCAAAGATCATTTACTTTGAGGGTGGAAATATTGAACAGCGTATGAATGGTATCTGCGCCGGCGGTACCGGCTCTTTTATTGACCAGATGGCTTCTCTGCTGCAGACAGATGCTGCGGGGCTGAATGAGTACGCAAAGAATTACAAAGCCCTCTATCCCATTGCAGCCCGCTGCGGTGTGTTCGCCAAGACAGACATCCAGCCGCTGATCAATGAGGGCGCCACCAAAGAAGACCTTTCCGCCTCCATTTTCCAGGCTGTGGTAAACCAGACTATCAGCGGTCTTGCCTGCGGGAAACCCATCCGCGGCCATGTGGCATTTCTGGGCGGTCCGCTTCACTTTTTATCTGAACTCAAGACAGCATTTATCCGCACACTGAAGCTGGATGAGGAGCACACTATTGTGCCTGACAATTCCCATCTGTTCGCGGCTATCGGTTCCGCGCTGAATGCGAAAAAAGAAACGCCTGCTGTCTCTGTCACTGCCATGCGCGACAGGCTGTCAGCCAATATACATATGGAATTTGAGGTGAACCGTATGGAGCCTCTGTTCGCCTCCAGGGAGGATTATGACAAATTCAATGAGCGCCAGAGCCACTACAATGTCATAACCGGAGACATTTCCAGCTACAGCGGAAACTGTTATCTGGGCATTGACGCGGGTTCCACCACAACAAAGGCAGCCCTGGTCGGTGAGGATGGTTCCCTGCTCTATTCCTTCTACAGCAACAATAACGGCAATCCCCTGGCTACCAGTATCCGCGCCATCCAGGAGATTTACAGCCACCTTCCGCGGGAAGCAAGGATCGCATACTCCTGCTCCACCGGATACGGCGAGGCACTGATAAAAGCCGCTCTCCTTCTGGACGAAGGGGAAGTGGAGACTGTTTCCCACTATTATGCTGCTGCCTTCTTTGACCCGGAGGTGGACTGCATCCTGGATATCGGCGGACAGGATATGAAATGTATCAAGATAAAGAACAAGACCGTAGACAGTGTGCAGCTCAACGAAGCCTGCTCCTCCGGCTGCGGCTCCTTTATTGAGACTTTTGCAAACTCCCTGAACTACAGTGTGCAGGATTTCGCAAAAGCTGCCTTGTTTGCCAAAAACCCCATTGACCTTGGAACACGATGTACTGTTTTCATGAATTCCAAGGTAAAACAGGCACAGAAGGAGGGTGCCGAGGTGTCGGATATCTCAGCGGGCCTGGCTTATTCTGTTATCAAGAACGCACTGTATAAGGTAATCAAGGTATCCGATGCCTCCGAACTTGGAAAACACATTGTGGTACAGGGCGGAACCTTCTATAATGATGCTGTTTTAAGAAGCTTTGAGCGTATTGCCGGCTGTGAGGCCATCCGTCCGGATATTGCCGGGATCATGGGAGCTTTCGGTGCTGCCCTGATCGCCAGAGAGCGCTATACGGCAGGACAGGACACTACCATGCTGCCCATTGAGAAGATCAACAGCCTTCAGTATAAGACCACTATGGCAAACTGTAAGGGCTGTACCAACAACTGCCGTCTGACCATTAACAAATTCTCAGGCGGACGCCAGTTCATTTCCGGCAACCGCTGCGAGCGCGGCATCGGCAAGGAGAAGAACAAGGATCATATTCCCAACCTGTTTGACTATAAATATAAAATGCTGTTCTCCTATGAACCGCTGACAGAGGACAAAGCCCCCAGAGGAAAAGTGGGAATCCCCAGGGTCCTCAACATGTTTGAAAATTATCCCTTCTGGTATACCTTCTTCACCAGACTGGGATATCAGGTGGTGCTTTCTCCCACCTCCACAAGAAAGATTTATGAGCTGGGCATTGAGTCCATCCCCAGTGAGTCCGAGTGCTACCCGGCCAAGCTGGCCCACGGTCATGTGTCATGGCTGATCAAACAGGGCGTGAAATACATTTTCTACCCCTGTATCCCATACGAGCGTGAGGAATTTGAGGACTCCATCAACCATTATAACTGTCCGATCGTCACCTCCTACGCGGAAAATATTAAGAATAACATTGACGAGCTGAATGACCCGGAAATCAAATTCCACAATCCGTTTTTAGCCATGACGAATGAGGAGACCATCACAGAGCGACTGCTGGAAGAATTCCAAAACATCCCCTCCACGGAAGTCTCTGACGCCGCCCACGCTGCCTGGAAGGAAATGGCCAGATGCCGGGAGGATATCCGCCGAAAGGGCGAGGAAACCCTGCGCTACCTGGATAAGACAGGAAGACACGGCATTGTGCTGGCAGGAAGGCCATACCACATTGATCCGGAAATCCATCACGGCATCCCGGATCTGATCAATTCCTACGGTATCGCCGTACTGACTGAGGATTCCGTTTCCCATCTGGCTCCCATTGAACGCCCGCTTCGTGTCAATGACCAGTGGATGTACCACACCAGACTTTATGCGGCTGCCAACTTTGTGAAGGAAAAAGATAATCTGGATCTGATCCAGTTAAACTCCTTTGGCTGCGGCCTGGATGCCGTGACCACTGACCAGGTAAATGAAATTCTGGCTGGCAGCGGCAAGATCTACACCTGCCTGAAAATTGATGAGGTAAACAACCTGGGCGCTGCCCGTATCCGTGTCCGCTCCCTGATTGCTGCCCTCCGCGTCAAGGAAGAGCAGCATATCAAACGGAAAATATCACCCTCCTCCATCAAAAAGGTGGTGTTCACACCGGAAATGAGAAAAAAATATACCATTCTCTGCCCCCAGATGTCACCCATCCATTTTTCTATCCTGCAGGCAGCTTTCAACGCCAGCGGATACAATCTGGAGGTGCTTCCCAATGACAACAAGGAAGCCGTGGATGTAGGCTTAAAATATGTGAACAATGATGCCTGCTATCCTTCCCTCATGGTGGTGGGCCAGATCATGCAGGCACTTCTGTCAGGCAAATACGATCTGCACAAGGTAGCGATCATCATGTCACAGACAGGAGGCGGTTGCCGTGCCTCCAATTACATCGGATTTATCCGAAGGGCACTTGCCAAGGCAAACATGTCCTACATACCGGTCATCTCCATCAACTTAAGCGGGCTGGAAGAAAATCCGGGATTTAAGATCACGGCAAAACTGGCCACCAGGCTGGCTTTCGGCGCAGTGTTCGGTGATATCCTGATGAAATGCATTTACCGCATGCGCCCCTACGAAGCAGTCAAAGGCTCCGCAAATGCCCTGCACCGCAAATGGGAGAAACGCTGCATCCGTTTCCTGAGCGCGAAACATATCACCTTCGGACAGTTTAACCGTATCTGCCGCCAGATGATTCGGGAGTTTGATACTCTCCCCATCACCGGTGAGAAAAAACCGAGGGTCGGCATTGTAGGTGAGATTCTGGTCAAATTCCTTCCGGCTGCCAACAATCATCTGGCAGAACTTCTGGAAAAAGAAGGCGCAGAGCCTGTATGCCCTGATCTCATAGACTTTTTATGCTACTGTTTCTACAACCAGAACTTTAAGGCAAAATATCTCGGCTTCAAGAAATCTTCCGCGAAAACCGCCAATCTGGGTATCAAAGCCATTGAGTTTATCAGAGGCGCCGCCAACAAAGAATTTGCCAAAAGCAGGCACTTTACGCCCTCTGCCAGCATTGAAGATCTGGCAAAAATGGCAGCACCCATTGTGTCCATCGGCAACCAGACCGGGGAAGGCTGGTTCCTGACCGGAGAAATGATGGAGCTGATCCACAGCGGAGCGCCCAATATTGTATGTACCCAGCCATTTGGCTGCCTGCCTAACCATATTGTGGGCAAAGGTGTCATCAAGGCCATCCGCAAGGATTACCCTGACGCCAATATCGTTGCCATTGACTATGACCCGGGAGCCAGCGAGGTAAACCAGTTAAATCGTATTAAGCTGATGCTCTCCACTGCATTCAAAAAAATGTAAATGCTCCGGAATATAAAAAAAAGCCTTCGGGCCGCCGTCTTCTATGCGGCCCGAAAGCTTTTTTCTGTTTGCAGATTTATTTTTCTTAAATGATCTTCAGTTTCTGAGCCAGCACAGCCAGCTTTGTTCCTCCCGGCAGAGACAAAAGTTCCTGTCTGGATGGTTTCGCAATAAAGAGATATGCAATAAAATACACAGCAACAGCCAGCGCAATGGAGGGAATCAATGCCAGCAAATTGGAATGGGGCAGAGCTTTTGCCAGAAACCGCACTCCCTTGTACACCCCGAATGCCACTGCTCCCATGGGAATGGTAGCTAAAAGCGGAGGCAGATAAGCATATCTCCAGGGATTCTGATATCCCAGATATTTCTTCAGCGCCCTGTCATTGAGCACACACATCACTATGGCATAGACAATCATGGCAATAACCACGGCATAGATGCCCGCATTGGTGAAAAACAGCAGTACCGCAAGAAAAACCACGTCCACAGCCAGGGAAACAGCCGCGTTGATCATAGGAATATTGGCCCTTCCGATTCCCTGCAGCACACCATTTGATATATTGGATGTACTGTTTAAAATAACCGTGATGACACCGAGCACCATGAGCTGTCCTGCCACGCCTTCTGTGGAGGGGAACAGCAGGGAGGTCACCGGCTGTGCCAGCACAGCAAGACCCACAGAGGCCGGCATGGAAATCAGCATACTGATCCATGTGGCATTGTTTATCTTTTCAATAGCCCCCTTCACATCACCGGTGGCATAGTGGGCGGAGACCTCCGGAATCATGGAGGTTGGCGCCGTACTTGCCAGTGTCAGGGGGATATTGATCAGCGTCATGAAAAATCCAAACTCCGCGTACAGCACCTTCACCTGGCTGTTGTCCATCCCTCTGAAATCGGAAATGCTTGTGTACATCACACCATTGATATAGCCGTTCACATTGTAAATAAAGGCGCTGAGAATAATGGGAGCCACAATCAGCACAATGTTTCTCATAACCTGCTGATAACTCTCATCCACAGACACTTTGTCCCTGGCGATCCGGCGGTTGATGGTCTTCCTGTTCACACTGTATACAAACAGCATAAAAAGAAGCGCTGCCGTAACGCCTGCGCCCGTACCGATGGTCGCTCCGGCTGCACTCCATCTCTGCAGCGTATCCTCACCTGCGCCTGCGAAATGGTGAACCATAAAGTTTGCCATCAAAAGCGCCACTACCGCAACTGCTATCTGCTCCACGATCTGTGAGATCGACGTGGGCATCATATTCCTGTAAGCCTGGAAATATCCGCGGAACACACCCAGGATACCCGAAATGAAAATGGTGGGGGCCAGCATCTGAAGTGCCAGTCTGGCATTTGCCACACTGTCCGGCACTAAGACAGAAGCGCCGAACACACATATGAGCGCCACAATGCCTCCTGCTATGACTGCATATAAAAGGGCACCTTTAAAAACCCTCTGCGCGTCCCTGTACCGTTTGAATGCGATTCTCTCTGACATGATCTTGGATACAGCCTGCGGAATACTGAAGGATGCGATCATCAACAGAATAAAATAGACATTCTGCGCAAACTGAAAGCAGGCAAAGCTCTCTCTTCCCAAAAGAGAAGACAGCGGACTTTTATAAATCATTCCGATGATCTTTGAAATCAGTGCTGCGACCATTAAGAAAGACGCGTTTTTTACTAATGTATTACTATTCTTTTTACCCATTTGTCCAAATTCCTCTATCTGTTTTCTATCTGCCAGTCAATTGGCTCCAGGCCATGCTCCTGCAGAAAAGCATTTGCCTTGCTGAAATGACGGCATCCGAAAAATCCGCGGAACGCAGACAGCGGACTGGGATGAGGTGCTTCCAGGATCAGGTGGCCGGGATTGTGCAGCATACTCTTTTTCATCTGCGCCGGTCTTCCCCATAAAAGAAATACCATGGGCCTGTCCTGTTCATCCAGAATACGGATTGCTGCGTCCGTAAACTCCTCCCAGCCGATCCCTCTGTGGGAATTTGCCTGATGGGCGCGCACAGTCAGCACTGTATTCAGAAGCAGTACGCCCTGCTTTGCCCATTTTTCCAGATATCCATTGTTGGGTATATAACAGCCGCAGTCCTCCTGCAGTTCCTGGTAAATATTCACCAGGGAAGGAGGAATCTCCACATCCGGCTTCACAGAAAAACACAGGCCGTGAGCCTGTCCGTCATTGTGATAAGGATCCTGTCCCAGTATGACCACTTTCACCTGGTCCAAGGGGGTAAAATGAAATGCATTGAAAATATCGTCCGGTGCGGGGAATACCTTTCTTGTCTGGTATTCCTGCCCCACCTTCGCGAACAATTGTTTATAATATGGTTTTCCGAACTCCGGCTTTAAAGCCTCCAGCCATTCTCCCTGTAAAGGCGGCATAAAAACATCCCTCCTGCATTTTTATCATGTCCTCTAGTTTAGCAGAATCCATCGAAAAATGCAAGGAGGTGTCGCAGAACCCCCGGTTACTTTTCTTCCAGCTCAAACCAGAATTCCACCCCGTTGTCATAGTTCACAACGCCGAACTTCTGGTGCATTCCCTCCATAATAGCCTTGACAATTGACAAACCGATACCGCTTCCGCCGTATTCCCTGGTACGGGCTTTGTCCACTTTATAGAATTTTATCCAGATCTTATCAAGATCCTCCTCCGGAATGGGTCTGCCTGTGTTGAAGACGGAGAGACGCACATGATTGTCCCTTCTTCTCATCTTCACCTCGATCTTCATATCCCCATCCACGTGATTCAGGGCATTGGACACATAGTTGGTCACCACTTCCTCCACCTTGAACTCATCGCCCCACACATATACAGGCTCATCCTGAGGGAAGGAAATCTGCGCGCCTTTCTGGTCTGCCAGAAGCTGCGCAGACTGCACGACGCCTCTCACAAGGTCCGTCAGATCAAAACGTTCCATGGCAGTCTGGTCATTGCCGAACTCCAGTTGGTTGAGAGACAGCAGCTTTTTCACCATATTGTTCATTTTGGCAGACTCGTCCATAATGACATCACAGTAAAATTCCCTGCTCTCCGCATCGTCATTGATACACTCCTTCAGGCCCTCCGCATAGCCCTGGATCAGAGCGATGGGCGTCTTCAGCTCATGGGATACATTGGAGAGAAATTCCTTACGCATCTCATCAATCTGTTTCTTCTGCTCAATGTCCTCCTGCAGCTCATTGTTGGCGGTCTTTAACTCGGATATGGTATGTTCCAGCTCCTCGGACATCTTATTAAAATTCTGCCCCAGAGTGCCGATCTCATCCTCCCCGCCGCCTTCATATCTGGCCTCAAAATCAAGATTGCTCATACGCCTGGAGATTTCCGTCAGTTCCAAAAGAGGCTTTGTGATCCGCTTGCTCATAAACCAGATGATCCCGCTGCTTATCATAATCACGAGAAGCCCGATATAGACGTAAAACATATTGGAGATTTCCACACTGTCCCGGATACTCGCCATGGGCATACGAATCAGAAACGCGCAGTTTCGGTTTTCCATCACGCCCCACATATCCAGATACACCACATTTTCCTTATCATCTGTGTTCTGCTCCAGCGTATAGGAATCATTTGCCGAGATGACTTCCCTGTTTTCCGGCATCATGCCCCAGATATATCCAAAGAGAAGCCTGGTTGCCAGCAAATCCGGATTCCGGCCGTCATTGGCTATGATGGTCCAGTCCTGAGAGCTCACGTCCACGAGTACCCAGGATATATTCTTTTCAATACAGAGCCCCTGCAGATGCGTCCTGCCCTCCGGGTCATTGAAGGCCTGCTCATTCAATGCTTTATAGACCGTTTCCAGCGAGTCCGCTTTTCTGGAAATGTAATATTTCTCCAAGAACAGCCGGTTTACTGCCGTTATGGACAAAAGAGACAAAAGCGTGATCCCGATAAAAGAAACTGCCAGACGCACCTTAATTGATTTTCTCATGTCTTATACCTCAAACTTATATCCCATGCCCCAGATGGTCTTGATGTATTCACCCTTGTCCCCCAGTTTACTGCGAAGTTTCTTTACATGGGTATCAATGGTGCGGGCATCGCCAAAATAATCGTAATTCCATACAGAATTCAGAATCTTCTCCCTGGAAAGCGCAATTCCCTGGTTTTCCAGGAAATAGGTCAGCAGCTCAAATTCCTTATAACTCAGCTCCATGGGCTGCCCGTCAATGGTTGCAATATGGGATGCCTTATTCACCTCAATACCGCCTGCTGACAGAACATCACTGCTTCCGCAGATATTTGCTCTTCTCAGGATAGCCTCCACCCTGGCAACCAATATCTTCGGACTGAAAGGCTTTGCAATATACTCATCCACGCCCAGCTCAAATCCCAGAAGCTCGTCCCTCTCATCTCCCCTGGCTGTCAGCATAATAATGGGCACCTTTGACTCCCTGCGTATTTCCCTGCATACCTCCCAGCCATCCATCTTCGGCATCATGACATCCAGGATCAAAAGGGCAATGTCCTTTGTGGCATAAAATATATCCAGTGCCTCCTCACCGTTGCCGGCCTCCAGCACCTCAAAATCTTTCTTAACTAGGAAATCGCGCACCAGCTTGCGCATCCTGCTCTCATCATCCACTACCAGTATTTTGCATTTTTCCATATCCGTTCCCTCTCTATTCCTACAGACTATTTCTGTCTGTTTTTTATGTACCTGTTTGACTCATACTGCCGGCAGAAACCGTAATATCCCTGCCATTTCAGTTAAATATAGCAGAAAAATTTGTTGAATTTGTGAACAAATGCTTTTATACAAACTGATTGATATCTATTTCATCCTGCTGTCTGATCTCCTGGAGAACCCACCGCTCATTCCGGTAAATAAATTTCCAGTATTCATAAAAGCTCTCTTTTTTCGTGTTGCCGCGCACACAGATTTTTGTGTTCCTGTTAATATAGTACCCCACCATGCTGCCGTGAATCAGATACCAGATACAGTCATTCTCCTCTCCCAGTTCGTCATAGGCACCTACCGGCACTGCGCTCAGAAGCTTTACATGCTTCTGTACCACTTCTTCCTCCCTCACTTCCATCCACTGAATCTTCATATTAAAATCTTCCAGCAGTTCCTCACTGAGATAGGCAGCCGCATAACCGGCGTCCATCCGTCTCCAGCACTCCTGTATTTGATAATAAGCCTCCTCCACCTGGCGCTGTACTTCCCGGTAATCCCAGTTTCCTCCGATTTTTTCATATTGGCGCATAAGATTTCTGCTTTTTGCAGCAGCTTTTTTGGCTTTTATTGTAAACGCGATTGCTCCGCCGCAGGTAACGACAATAGCATTCACCCCGAAAAGAATATTCCCCGTCAGATTGCTGCGGGATGAGGAGCGGCCGCTGTGGTAACTGCCTCCCCCGGAACTTCCGCTGTGTCCGCCGCCTCCGCCCGAACTTCCGCCGCCGGCCCGTCCCCAGACAGGCACAGCCAGAGCAGTCAGAAGTATTCCAAGAAGTAAACAGCCGTGCCAGAACTTCCTATACTTTCTTTTCTTATTTGATAACTTCATCATCTCTTCTGTCTGCAGGGAAACTGTCCCCCATGGGCCCTCCCCCTGCTTTCCCCTTGTGATTCATTTAAATTCAGTCTATCCCAGACAGATTTATCTGTCAAGCCTGCTGCTTCCCGCCTATGCACAAAACAATTTTTTTTGAAAATGTCAAGATGAAATTGAACATTTAACAATTTTAATATTTCAAACACACTTTCGTAACATTTGAAGTGAGGATAGACCGTTAAACAATCTGCGGGGGTAGCTGTTAATCCAGTTCTGAACATATGCTATATATTCATCTGTATATTGCGATATGTCGGAACCTTTTGGAATAAACCGTCGAATCATACGGTTTTGGTTCTCGTTACTCCCTCTTTCAAAAGCACAATAAGGGTGACAGTAGTATACAGTGGTACGGCGGGTATTATCTATAGAAGTTTCAATACCTGTCGTATCGCTAAATTCTGTCCCATTATCACAGGATATGGTTTTGAAGGTTTCCTTGAAAGTTTCCGCGCCCATCTCCTTTTCTATGGCAGTTATTGCCCGGACTACTGACATTGCAGATTTGTCTGGTATCTTCCTGATTATCTCATTGCGGGTTTTACGCTCTGTAAGCACCATAAGACAGCCTTTTCCGCCACGGCCACTGACTACGGTATCAAGTTCCCAGTGACCAAACTCTTCACGGGTTTTAACGTCCTCTGGACGCTTTTCTATTGATAGTGCAGTAGGATTTTTCAGCGATACTTTACGTTTATATTCTTTTGATCTCTTTGTTTTATAGCTGATGTTCAAGAACATCCCAGAATGTAGATAATTGTACAGAGTAGACAGGCATATATCTGTGCGAAACTCCCTATCTTCCTGCTTTATTGATTCCAGTACGGCATACGGGCTATATTTGTCCTTATTTATCTTTTCTTCCACATAGTGTACAAATTCCATATCATTTCCTATTTTAAGAGCACGGCCTTTGTTTGTGACCGATTGTATGTAATCATTCTGTGCATACTCTGCATCATAGGCAAAGTAATGCCTTAATTCTGAATTCATAAATTCAACAGTTCCCCTCTTGATTTCGTTATAGATAGTTGTACGTGATTTATCCAATATTTTCGCAATTTCGGTTTTCGGTGTTTTACTTTTCAATAATGCTTCTAACTGATAACGTTCCGCTTCTGTAAAGTATTTGTTCCTCATTTGTATCCCCTCCAGATAAAGATTGTATCATGGACTTTATTTCCAGTTTACTGGAAAGTTCTTCCTTTTTCGGGGATTTTAGCATAAAAAAATAGCCCGTCAATGCCAAGCGTTGTTATTCCATAAGCATTGACGGGCTATTTCCTTTATGCATTTAATTCTTATTTAATACTGCCGAATTTTTTTCACACATTTTAGTAAGTCTATATTTGTCAAATGATGAAAGTGTTTCTTTCTTTAACAATTTATCTATTTTTTTTCGTCGTTTTTTTACTTTCAATAATTCTTTTGATGATACCGATTTTAACGAATAATCACTACGCATATAATCCCTATCAACTACACCCATGAAACCGCCTCCTTTACCTGATTATACAATCTATAAATCAGGTATGTCAATCTCTTCATGGCAGATTGTAAGCCCGGCATTCTGGAAATAGCGGATATTACGGGGAGTGTTGGGACATTGTACAAACTTCTCTCCCTGACAGTCTTCCTGAAGTTCTTTTGTGAGCACCATGGTTTCTTGCCCTGTCATCTCAAAGTGTTGGACGATTGGACGGGATGCATTACGGGATACCCAGTAGCGTTTCTTACCTTTTGTATGCTCACACAAGTCTTTGGTCACATACTTTGTTATGTACCTGCTGACGGCATCCGTGTTATCCACCTCTGTTGCGGTGCTGAATCCCAAGCTGTAGCTTGATACATTATAGATAGGCTTGTTATCCTTTGTGTAGTGTCCTGATGGTTCTATCTTTATACCGTCTGCATGGTTTATGATTCCGTGGAAATGCCATGCCCCGTCTTTGTGCTGTTCCGGCACAAAGAGGTATACCATATCAGGAGCAAGCCTGCGGATATTGTTCAGCCACTTGCTGAGCACCTTTGTACATGCATTATAATCATATCTGCCAACCTCCTCAGACGAGAAGGTGAGTGTCAAAAACCATTGCCACCTATTCGCACGTGCAATCTCATATATTTTGTTTTTCGTCCGGTTCATACTGCTTGTGACACTATGCTTTTTCTGTTCCTCTGTCTGTACCGCAGTATGTTCTTTTTTTGCGTCCTCTCTCTTTACACCAATACGGATAGGGCGGGAGTAGATTCTTGTTTCAGTATCCCCATTCACATAATGGAGACATTTCACGTTGTAATCCATATGCTTTCACCCTATTCAATTCTTATTTTTATGCGGCTTGTCCTCTCACCGGAAGGTATGAGTGTTAAGTGTTGCCATTGTCAAGTAATGGCGTCGTAGCGATACACCCATAGACATGCAGTGATACTAAGGCCGGGCGGCCAGTGCTCGACGGGGTCCCCCTATCCCCCTATCTGCGCGCAGTCCGTCCGGTCTTTATATCTTTACCGCGTGTATATAATGCGTATCATACAGCCTGTAATACCGTTTGTGGCATACATAAAAACTGCCTTCCAGCCTGTCCATAGTAGGATACCAGTAATGACGGCAGAAAAATAAAGTGCTCATAGTCAGATGGGAAAGCAACCAGCCTGTTTTACCCATATTTGCAACCTTGCGGTGCTTAAATTCATCTTCTACAAGATAACGTATCTGTCTGTCTAACATACGGTCAAACTGACAGATTAGATAGATTGCGTATCCATAATGACGGTGCTGGCTGAAAAATGAACACCAATCCTGGCGGCCTTTCTGCCCCCAATCACGTGAATTGAACATAAGCTGTGCTTCATCTATGAAAAGCTTTATTTTCTCTTCACGTTTCCGGGCATTCCATGTGCATTGTGGCTTTTGAGCAAAGTAGTCTCGGCTATAATCAATCAGGAATTGTGGGGTAAGCTCCTCATTTGGCCTGTAAACAAACTCACTCCGTTTCCTATGGACTTTATCAGCCGCCACTGGAAAATTACAGATACAAGGTCTTCCCTGCTGCAAAAAGTCATATATGCGCTGTGCTACATGCAGTGATTTTCCACTGCCCGGTGTACCTGTATACAAAATAATCATGATATCCCCCCTAATCAATGGCACGAATCCAACGTAAAATGATGCTCCACAAATAGAAGATTCCGATAGCAACAAGCCATGCCGCACCAATTTTTAGCAACGTACCAACAGGGATAAAATAATTTAAGTAACCAAGGTATGGCAGGTCTTCAAACTTATCAAAAAAATCAACAAACGGACTGCGGGGCAAAACACTCAAAACCAATGCGAGTAATTTTTTAACAATCTGCATCTCAATACCTCCCTACCACTTGATAACACTTTTCGTTGCAAACATAAGACCGAGTATAAAAAGCATGGTTTCGGTAATCCGTATAAGTTCCGCAACAGGGGCGAATATAGATAAATCAATAACCATATCCTCATGTATATTTAACTTGTCATAATTAAATTCGAAATTAAATTTAGGGGCTTCTGGCTCTGCATCTAAACAATCCAACAGCCGTATAAAATCAAATGGTATACAGAAAGGAAAGACTTCCTTAAAATCTGCTAAATAATCTTTTACATCATCTTCTGTTGGATTATCCGGGATATCAGGAGACGGGTCAGGATTTGGGTCGGGTTCCGGGTCTGGATCAGGCGTAGGTTCTGGGTCAGGGTCAGGTTTTGGGTCTGGAACGGGGTCTGTTGTGACATTTGTGATATTCTGTATAAATTCATTTGTGATAATCTGTCTCTGCTGTTCGTCCTCTATGTCTTCATCATCACGGGATTTTTCCAAGTCCTGTATAAAGGTATCAACCTCTTCTTGTGTCGGTATCTTAACATTATCGTATAGAGGTTGGTCAGGAGCATCTTTCCCGGGGTTTTGGTTGAGCCAATCCATTATATCTGTGGATAGGGGCAGAGATACAGGATTGATTGTACCGGGATATTTAACGCTATCATTTCCGTAATTGCTTACTGCATCCTGTAAACTATCGTAAATGGTCAGATTAGTGCTAAGTAAAGACGAATGCTGACCAGGATTCAAGTTATAATTTGAATAACTATTACCTATCCAAATATTTCCTGACGGCTGTATATGTATACAAGATAAATCAGGCTTAGGATTACCCGGAATATTTCGATTATCCAATACCATATAATTATTTGATTTATATACAATAGGTTTTGTCTTATACATATCAACATAACCGGATGTACTATTCGCATAAAAATGTACAATATATGGATAATCATTACTGTATTCAAGCATCTTACTAATCACATCTTGTGTATAGGTAATATCATCCGGTTTGACCTTGCCTTCCTCCCTTGTCTTCAATATTTCAGGTGTTATTGCCGTTACAACAGTTGCCATTGCACCACCTGCCCCAAGTGCGAGAGTAGCACCGGGGTGAGCTTTTGCCCATGCTTTGAGCTTTTCCCATTTGGGGGGCTTTTCGTTGGGGTCATCATTGTCGGGGTCGAAGTCGTTGGGGTCATAGCCGGGCCATTCTGATGCAATATAAGATTCCAATGAATTATCAAATTCTTCCCCTATTTTTTCATCTAAGACTTGTACTTCTTTTACAAAATCTTCAATTGCACCGCTTTGATACCATTCATAGCCGACATATCCTGCACCACAAGCGGCTAATATAGCCAATATGACCGCTATATCATCCACAACAGCTATGGCCTGTACTTCCTGTGCTGTATTCCATGCATGCCAGCAGGAGACTGTAAGGGTGACACAACAAAGCAATATACAAAGTATCCGTTTTGCTTGTTTTTTCATTCTTTCCACCAAAAAAGGAGGGGCAAGCCCCTCCTCCCTTCCCTTATTTTTTAAACTTTTTAGCGAAAGCAATACCTAAGCTGATAATGATACCAGCAGCCACTACGCCAAGAACGACGGGAATGTTATCCGTAATGAGTTTCAGTGCACTGGTTGCCAAACCGGAAATCCAAGTGCTAACAGCGGTTGTAACTTCTTCCATGTTGTTTTCCTCCTTGTTAGATTGATTTATGTATATAGCTAGCTATACATCCTATGACATATGAGATAACCGACAAGCCAATGCCTATACCGATACCCCAAAGCAATGCGGTAGTCATTAAACTACCTGCTAAATCAACGCCCATCTATTTACCTCCTCCGTAAAAACGCAGTAAAGACGTATGAAATCGCAATGCCTACAAGAAGACCAATGCCGATTAAAGTGGCACCTTGTATGTAAGCTTGTTTTTCAAAGACTTCCTGAACTGTGCTCAATTCCTGTACACCAGTTTCAAGCGATTCATTTAAAGAAGATATTTCCTGTTCAAGACTATCAACTTTTGAATAAGCCTTATCAGCTTCATCCCGGTAGGCACTATAAAATTGCGCTTGTGAATCCTGCAATATCCTTCCCACTTCAAGGTTTACGGCATGTATCAAGTCTTTTACTTCTGCATCGGATAAGTTTGTCAGGTCATAACCGGACAAGTCTATATTTAATAATTGTTCTTCCATAACCTTTTACCTTTTTATATGGTGTATGCTGACAGCACTATCTAAGCCGAAAATGGCGAAACCGACCACTAGCCCGGTCGACCCGCCGCCCTGTTAGGAACCGTCGCCCCGGGCTTGCCTTGCGGCATCGTTATTGTATAAACGGATAGCCAAGGAAAAAGGGATAACAAGGGCGGCAGGTTGCAGTCAATAGAGAGCACTATCAGCAGAGGGAGGACTAAACAGAAACGTCAGTCAACCGCAAAGAGTTATACTTTGAACTGTAATCAACTTCAAGTTGTACAGTGTCCATGGGCTGGACAGCACCCAAGGTGTCATACACCTCACCTGTACAATTCAACTGTAAAGTGTCAGTGCCCTGCATAAACAGTGCAAGATAGTATGTCTTTGTTGGGTCTTTTTTGCCCGGAACGGCTTCTTTATTCAGATAGGTACATTCTAATCGCATTTTCATGATTTGATATCTCCTTTTTTTGTTATGGCGGTTTTCAAGGTTATACCGCCAAACCTTTTATAAATCAATGTGGTTCACGATATAGATAACCTGTCCCATATAGGCCGAATAATTTGGCTGTGTTAGCAATCCTAACGCATGTGCCATACCAGCCATACCCGCACAGATACCGGAACGATATTTCACCTGTGCTTTTGTGGCGGAATCTTCTAATTCTATAAGGGCGGTATCTAATTTCAGGGAAATGATATTTTCCGAAAATTTAATTTCCTGCATTTGTATAATCCTCTTCATATATAGCTTTCAATTCAAATGAAAAAGTAATAATGGAAATGTAGAGGTCAAACAGGCTAGAAAACAATACCGTATTTATGATTCCGGTGGACAAAAGGCAATTAGCATATCCATTTATAAAGCCAATTGAATTATACATAGAAATAAAATTACGGCATTCAAAATTTTGTTTGATATTATCAAGTCTGAAATTAATAAGCTGTAAATCAACTTTATCAGATGGAATCTGGGAAAATGCTTTTTTGAGTTTTTTTATTGTATCATCTAATCTCTTAAAAGCATCATCAAGTTTAGAAACATTTTTTGTACTATTCATGGTATCCCTCTCTTTTCTATTCATTTTTCAAAGTAGCAGACATACGCACGTATTTGCATATGTACCACCGTCAGGGACGGCTTACAAATGGACTTGCAACATACTCAATAGACGTTGCCAACAAACCGCTTGTACATGTTATCCGCTTGTTACGTCCCGGAAAATAGACGATAAAGTTTTTTTGCTTTTTTGTTGGAAATAAGATGTAAAAATTTGTTAATAGTTTCATGTATCAGGGGTGTTTTTGTTGTATCACCTCTGTACAATTACATTCTACAACTCACAACAAAACAATTTTTTTACGCTTTTCCCTTGACAAAACCATAAAAAGACGCTATTCTATAATATACTTCCACAGTGAAGTCCAGTTATGGGCTTGTACTGGTTTCGACGGGGGTTTTGAAGTTGGGGAAGCCATCCGCAGACTCCGGGACTGCGCAACAACCTGGAACTTAAATATAAACGCAGACAATAATAATTTAGCGTTAGCTGCCTAATTGCAGCTTGTCGGCCCCGGGTCACCTGCTGCCCGGGAATCCGGCATCGACTTTGCAGGGCCCTTTACTTTCAAAGCTTTGAGAAAGTAAAAGATTCATGAAGCTACTAAGTACATCAGCCTGTCATCCGGCGGTTGTATGAGGGAATGTTAAAAGAATGACTGTGATGGGAGATGCCTCAAGGGATAGACTTTCGGACGCGGGTTCGATTCCCGCCAGGTCCACTTAATAGTGCCATCCGAATCCGGAGTGTTCGGATATTGACTTATCAGCTCCACTTTTATTTTACCCGGAATGCCTGGTTTTACCGGCATCCGGGTCTTTTTTTATTTCCAGGACACTCTGCATTTTCATTCCCTTTGTACATTCAGTGTAACGAAGGTCTTTTTTTGCATTATAATGTCGAACTTTCCTTTCTCTATACGAATCTCCTTTATAATATTATAGAACATATGAGGAGGGTAAATAATCATGCATACAAAAGATAAAATCATAAGGCAATTTGGCATTACTTCAAAATATAAAGGATACCGCTATCTGCTGGACGCAATTCACATTGCTGCCGAGAATTACGATGAATGTCTCAAGGTGACAAAGGATGTCTATCCTGTCATTGCTCATAAGTATGGGGTTACCAAAGTCAGTGTAGAACGTGACATAAGAACTGTGATCGAGAAGTGCTGGGACAACAATAAAACATATCTGCAGGAGCTGTCCGGTTACAAGCTTTCCAGATGCCCCTCAAACAGCGAATTTATAGATATTATCGCCTACACTGTATACCGGAATCAATAGACTGCCTCGGATGGCAGTCTGCTGTTTCCATTATTTACCAGTTTATCTGTCAGACTTACGGTTTTATAATGGAGGCAGGGGTGATTTGATTGGAAAACTCTGATAAAAAGGCAGACAAAGCATTTGAAGCGTGGATCGCCGAAACGGTCAGACGCGAAGCTGTTCCTAAACAGACGCAGAACGAACAGGAGCTGTTTGACAAGATATCCGCTGAAGCAAAACGCCGCGGACTTTTCCATGAATGATTACGGCTCTGCCGTGAACAGTAACATAGGGCTGTCCGCATAGGGCAGCTCTTTTTCATTCTGTTTGCATTCCCTTTTGGAACGTAATATAATAAAATCTGATCAGGCAGTTATAAAAGCCTGTACTAAAGAACAAAAACAAAAGGAGACAAAAATGGCACTGATCTTAATTGCTGAGGATGAAAAAGGTATGCAGGATATCCTGACAGACTATATGCGCCACGGAGGACACACCTGTATAACGGCAGATGACGGCATAGACGCTGTGACGATCCTGAAAAATAATCCTGTGGATCTGGCTGTCCTGGATATTATGATGCCCCATCTGGACGGCTTTTCCGTATGCCGGATCGCCAGGGAAATGTGCAGTATCCCTATTATATTTCTCACGGCAAAAGACAGCGAGACAGACAAATTAAAAGGCTATGAATACGGCGCCGACGATTATATCACGAAGCCCTTCAGTCCCAAAATACTGCTCGCCAAAATCAATGCCCTCCTGCGCCGCGCTGCGTCTGTCCATCCGCAGGATATCCTAAGCGCCGGAGACATAGTGCTGCAGCTCTCCTCCCATACAGTTACCGTCAGCGGCACGGAAACTGTACTAACCCATAAAGAATTTGAACTGCTGCGCCTTTTCATGCTGAACAAAAACCAGGTCTTTTCCCGGGAACAGCTCCTCAACCGTATCTGGGGATATGATTTTGAAGGGAATACAAGAACTGTGGATACCCACATCAAAACTCTGCGCCAAAAGCTCGGCAGCGAAGGAGAGCATATTGTAACCCTCATCCGTTCCGGTTATAAGTTTGAGGTATGACTATGAAAAAAATACTATCTGCATTTCAACTGACCACGATCCGTAAAAAAACACTTTTGCTCTCAAAACTCATGGGCGGAACCATTGTCTTATTCTATCTGCTCACTTCGGAGCTGCCTGCAGACAGCAGTCTTTCTTTTCTCATATGGTTCTGCCTTATGGCAGCCGTTATCATCTGTGTGGATATTCTGCTGGGGCGCCTCATCTCCACCCCCTTAAACGAAATCAACCGGGAGGCAGAGCGGATGGCACATCTGGACTTCACAGCACGCTGCCGCATAAACTCCAACGACGAATTCGGCAGACTCTCTCAAAGCCTGAATACCATGTCCGCCAATCTGCAGGACGCACTGCAAAAGCTGGAGCAGGCAAATATCCAGCTTGAAAAAGATGTGCAGAAAGAGCGTCTTCTGCAGGCTCAGAGAAAAGAGCTGACCGATAACCTGTCACACCAGATGAAAACACCCCTTGGACTCATACGCGCTTATACGGAAGGCTTAAAGGATGAGGTGGATGAGACAAAAAAACAGCAGTATCTGGATGCCATACTATCTGCCGAAGACCGGATCAGCCATATGCTGGTATCCCTGCTGGATCTGTCCGCACTGGAGTCCGGTTCCGCGGAACTTTCTGATGAAACCTTTGATTTTATTGAAATGGCAGAGACGTGTGCCGGACGCCTGCTCCTCGGCACCCCGGGCGGAAATTACCATTTCACTTACCGGCTTCCTGATACTCCTGTTCTGATTCGGGCAGATTCAAAACGCATGGAACAGGTGCTGGACAATCTCATTGAAAATGCGAGAAAAAATGTCCGGGAAGGCGGTGAAATCCGCCTCACTATAAGCTGTTTTGAAAAGGAGGTGTCCTTTTCCCTGTTCAATCAGTGCGCCCCCATTCCGGAGCCGGAACTTCCAAAAATCTGGTCCAAGTTCTACCGCGGACAGAACACTGCCGGCAGCGGTTCCGGACTGGGGCTGGCGATTGTAGCCCAGGTGCTCTCAGCATACCGGGTTTCCTATGGCGTCCGTAATCATAAGAACGGAGTGGAATTCTATTTTACTTTCCCTATTATCACATGATTCCCGGACAACGATTCCCCTTTTGCAGCGGACAGTTATTTCACATGAACTTCACAGCAGTCCCACACTGACTTCACCTTCCCTGTATAGACTATCTTATACAAGGGAGGTGATTTTATGTTTTTTGGTCTTGCATGGTATTGGTGGCTCATAATCGCCGTGATTTTTGCACTTTCCATACCTCTGAAAGTGAAATTTATGAGATGGTGGAACAAACGCAGAGTGGAAAAAAGAAAGTTCGATAACGACAAATGGGGGGATGAATCATGATTGATGTTAAGAATCTTCGTTTTTCTTATAAAAAGGGCCGGGAAATGCTGCACGGTCTGACGTTTGCTGTGGATGACGGAGAAATTTTCGGTTTTTTGGGGCCCAACGGTTCAGGCAAATCCACAACACAGAAAATACTGACAGGGATTCTTGGCGGTTATTGCGGCGAAGCACTCCTTTTTGGGCAGAAACCGGATGCACATCCCATGGATTTCCGAAGTCAGATCGGTGTGCTCTTTGAATTTCCTTACCTGTATACAAATCTGAGTGCTCTTGACAATCTGAATTATTTTGCTTCTTTCTATCCCGCCGGAAGACGCAGAAATGCTGCAGAACTTTTGGAAATGCTGGAATTTAAAAAGGATTTTCTGCGAAAGCCGGTATCTTCCTATTCAAAAGGCATGAGGCAGCGGGTCAGCATGGCAAGAGCGCTGATACCCAATCCCAGGCTGCTGTTTCTGGATGAGCCGACCAGCGGGCTTGATCCATCCGGAGCTGTGCTGTTTCGGAAAATCATTGAGGAGGAACGCCGAAAAGGAACTACCGTCTTTCTTACCACCCATAATATGCTGGATGCCGACCTGCTTTGCGACAGGGTCGCATTTATAGCGGACGGGGAGATCAATGCACTGGATACGCCGCAAAAGCTGAAAGAACAAAAGAGCAGCAATATGGCAGAGGTCACTTATCTCTATGAAAATAAGCGCTGTACTGTCAGCGTGGAGCTGTCCCGCCTATCCCGGGTTTTCCCTTTCCCACATGATAAAATCATCAGTATCCATACAAAGGAACCCACTTTGGAAGATATCTTTATCCAATATACAGGGAAGGGGCTGATCTCATGAGATATGTTGTATTTTCTCTTCTCAAAAAAGATTTCCGCCTGATGCTGGCATCAAAATTTTTCCTGCTGGCACTTGAATCCCTTATTCTCTATTCCTGTTATATTAACCTGGTCTATGTCCGTTTGGACCAGGAAATCTACCCTGTATACCTCTATGACCCCATGGGGGTTCAGAGCACTGCCTCCTCTGCAGCTATAAGATCAGAGAGTGCAGAGCAAATGCATCAGGCCTGTTCAGACGGTTATTCTGTAGGGATTGACGCCTCCGGCCGTGTTCCCCGCATCTACATGGTCTCCTCCGGTATCAGGCGCACCGACAACAGCAGGGCAGCCTATGCGGTATCCCTGCTTTTCCCAGATTCTGAAACGAAAACTGTAGTCATAGGCACCAATACAAAGGAAATGAAAAACAGGCGGGAGATCACCTGTGAATTTCTCTTCTTTGAACTGTCTGCAGTGGGATTTCTCGGACTGGCTTCCACCCTGTTTAAAGAAAAGCAGATGGGTGTCATCCGGGTGCACAGTACGCTGCCGGTCAGTCAGACTTACATAGTGCTCTCCAAACTGGTGCTCTTTCTCGCGGCAGATTTGATCTTCGCGGCATTACTGACTTTAGTTAATCTTGGTGTTTCACAGGGACTATCCGTACTGCCTGCTGTTATGATCCAGGCAGGTATTCTGTCCGTTGTCATGGCACTTACAGGTTTTTTCTGCGCCGTATGCCTGCAGGGTTTCCGGCAGTTTTCCCTTCTGTATCTAATACTTGCCGTATTTGTCACAACACCGGTTTTTCTTGCGGGGCAGACCGGTATATCCTGGAAATGGATCAGATACCATCCTATGTATCACTTGTTTATGGCTCTGAAAAACGCATATTTCGGCATGAAACCTGCAGGCAACATATATTATGCAGTCTGTGCAGCAGCGGTTCTGTCACTGTTTATGCTGGTCTGCCGGACTCTGAAACATGAAATGGCAAAGGAGGGGTAACATGACAGGAATAACCTTTCAGTTAAAAAATGTCCGCCGCGATAAAATGTGTATCCTGACCTTTCTGCTTCCCATCCTTGCAGGACTGGCTGTCAACCTGCTGTCAGGTATAAACTTCTCCTCAGTCAGTGAGACAGGTTTCGCCGCAGTCAAAGACAGCCTCACCTCTGACGCTGTCCATTGGCTCCGCAGCATGGGGCGTTTGGAAATGTATGAAAACAGACAGTCTATGGAAACTGCAGTCAACCAGCCAGCCTCACAGTTTATCGGTGTGATCCAAAACGGAGACAGCCTCACTGCCGTTCTCTCCGGAGATGAACTGGAAGTAAATACCGTAATCGGAAATACCCTTCCTAAGATGTATGAGGAGCGGGCAGCACTTTCCTCCTACGAGATAGATATTGTGCCGGGAGGCAGCAGTGACAGCTTAAAACCGCTGCTGACAGCCATCACCATGGCAACTGCTCTGTTCATGGGATGTACGTTCAACGCTATGAATATGATCAATGAAAAGGAAGAGGGAATCGGATTTGTGAATGAAGTGATGCCTATGACTAAGATGGGCTATATGCTGCAGAAACTCTCTCTGGGATATATAGGTGCCGTTCTGTCCGCCGCGCTTACTGCCTTTATCTGCATACGCATATCCCCGGATATGATAATCCCGCTGCTTCTGGTCATTTTATTGTCTGCTTTTCTTGCCGCTCTTGCGGGATTGTTCATCGGACATTTTTCAGACGGGCTTATGTCCGGGATTGTCTGTATTAAAATGGTTATGATACTGTTCCTTGCACCCCCGGTGCTGTTCTATCTGGTCATTCCGGAAGACAGTTTCCTGCATACCATAACATATCTGCTTCCCTCAAGCGCTGCTTTTTATGGCATCCTGGACCTTATAAACGGATACTGCGGACATATGCAGGAATACATCCTTGTACTTCTGCTGCACAGTATCATCTGGCTGGCTGCGTATCTTCTTATGTGCCGCCAAAGAAAGTCATAGCATACATCTGATCACTGCTTTACAGCGGCCGGAATCCTATCCCGGCCGCAGCTTTTCTTACCTGGTGATATCCTTCTTCAGTTTATCCACGATTTCCTGAATACATCCATCCTCAAAGGGGGAGCGCAGTCCGGCTTTCCGCAGAAGATTTTCAAAATAATCCGAAGCAGACAGTCTGCAGAGCTGCAGATAGCTTTTCCACGCTTCCTCATAATTCTCCTGCATCTTATTTTTGAACTCAAAGGCACAGAGCTGTGCAATCACATAGTCAATATAATAGAGAGGGAAGCTGTAAATGTGATGCTGCCGCTGCCAGTAACCGCCCTCTGCAAAGAACTGCAGACTGCCATAATCCAAATGCGGTTTATAGGTCTTCTCCAGCTCTTTCCAAACGGCTTTTCTCTCCTTTGGCGTCATATCCGGATCATCATAGACCCTGTGCTGGAACTCATCCACCATACAGCCGTAGGGAATGAATAATACCGCATCTTCCAGATGCATCTCCCGGTATGCCTCAGCCTTGACTCCGGCAAAAAACAGAGGATACCAAGGCTCCGTGAAAAACTCCATTGACATGGAATGGATCTCTGCAGTCTCCATACCGATATCAGCATGCTCCCGAATAGGGTCCTCTGATGCCAGATACCCCTGAAAAGCATGCCCGCACTCGTGTGTAATGACATTCACATCATCACTGGTTCCGTTAAAATTGGCAAAAATAAACGGAGATTTATAATCCGGTATATATGTCATATATCCGCCCACTGCCTTTGTCTTTCTACCGAACACATCCAGAAGCTCGTTCTCCATCATGAAGTCAAAAAATTCCCTTGTCTCTTTTGAAAGCTCTCCGTACATTTTCTGTCCGGCTTCCAGAATCTCTTCCGGTGTCCCAAACGGCTGGGGATTTCCATCCTTTCCATAGACCTGTTCATCTGAAAAATACATCTTATCCAGACCCAGGCGCTCTCTTCTGTTCTCATACAGACTCTCCGCAAATGGCACAAAGACCTCTTTTACCTGCCGTCTCAGATTTTCCACCTGTTCTCTCTGGTAGCTGTTCCGCTGCATACGCAGATATCCCAGCTCTGTATAACTCTCAAAGCCCAGCTCTTTTGCCTGGCGTGTCCTGTTCTTTACCAGCTTGTCGTACAGCTCATCCAGTTTATCCGCAATACCCATGAAGAATGCATTCTGCTTTTCATATGCCCGTCTTCGGACTTCCGGGTCTTTATGCTTGAGATAAGGACCTAAAAGAGACAGATTTAATATTTCCCCATCCCAGTCTATTTTGGCACTGGCCAGGAGTTTTTCATATTCTGTCACCAGCGCGTTTTCCTCCTGCATGATCGGTATCACGGATTCATTTACGCAGCGGAAGGAAAGCTCCATATTTTTAAATGCTACAGGCCCGATGATCTGCTCCAGCTCTTCCCTGAACCGGGAATGATACAGCAGTTTCAAATACTCCACAGACAGGTTGCTGTAAGCAGGCACCTGTTCATCGTAGTAAGCCTTTTCTTCTTCATAAAACGCATCTGTGGTATCCATGCTGTGCCGGATGGATGCCAGGGTGACCTGTGTGGAAACCCGGTCAGAGAGGGCATAATACTTTTTGTGGTTCTCAAACTGTTCCTGTGCACTTTCTGCCATTTCAAATGCCTTCATCAGTCCCAGCAGTTCCTCTTTTACTTTTCCAAAGTCAATTCTCTCATACGGCATATCACAAAATTTCATGTTGGTTTCCTCGCTTTTCACTGAATTTATTCCCGCGCTTTTTTATAAGTTTTTTACTTTAAATTCCCGCTCAGCTTCTCTTTTCTGATCCTTCTTGGCAATGTCCTGCCTCTTGTCATACAGCTTCTTGCCTTTTGCGATGCCGATTTCCACTTTCACAAGGCTGCCTTTGAAGTAAACCTTAAGCGGTACCAGGGTATAACCCTTCTCTGCTATTTTTCCTGCAATCTTACGAATCTCATACTGGTGCAGGAGAAGCTTTCTGGTTCTCAGAGGATCTTTATTGAAGATATTTCCTTTCTCATAAGGGCTGATATGCATGCCGTAGATAAAGACCTCGCCTCTGTCAATCTGAATAAAGGACTCCTTAATGCTGCATTTTCCCATGCGCATGGACTTTACCTCAGTGCCTGCAAGCTCGATACCCGCCTCATAGGTATCTTCTATAAAATAATCATGATAGGCTTTTTTATTGTTTGCGATCAGACGAATCCCTGATTCTTTTCCCATAATTTTAATCCTTTCCTCTCACCATTTCTTCACTTTCCCCGATCACAGGTGAAAAATCCACTGCTTTTGTGACAATATCCGCATTTTCAACCCGCACCTTTACTTTCTGTCCCATGATATATTGTCTTTTTGTCATTTCGCCGGTCAGGCTGTAATGCTCCCTGTCGAAGATATAGTAGTCATCGGTCAGTGTATTGACATGCACCAGCCCTTCCACTGTATTTGACAGTTCCACGTAAAAGCCCCATTCCATAACGCCGGATATGGTGCCCTCAAAGATTTCGCCCAGATGGGATTCCATGTATTCTGCTTTCTTCATCTTCACAGTTTCCCGCTCCACTTCCTCTGCTCTGCGCTCCAAGGTGCTGGACTGATTGGCAACCGCGTCCAGGAGATCCCCATAATGTTTTTTCTTATCCTGGGTCATTCTTCCATGGATAGTCTCCTTGATGATCCTGTGTATCTGCAGGTCCGGGTATCTCCTGATCGGAGAGGTAAAATGGCAGTAATATCTGGCTGCCAGTCCAAAGTGCCCGCTGCAGTCAGTGGTGTATTTTGCCTGCTTCATGGAGCGCAGAAGCAATCTGGAAAAGAAAGGTTCACAATCCATTCCCTCGATTTCATCCAGAATCCGCTGCACTTCTTTTGGATGGATCTCCTGCTTTGCCTTTTTCACTTTGATCCCCGTTCCGCGTATCATGGAAAGCACTGCCTCCATCTTCTCCGGGTCCGGATTATCGTGCGTTCTGTACACAAAGGGAATCTCCCTGAAATAATATTCCTCCGCAACCGTCTCATTCGCCAGCAGCATAAAATCTTCGATAATTTCTGTTGCCACATTCTGTTCATAGGGATATATCTCTGTAGGCCTGCCGTTTTCATCCAGCTTTATCTTGCTTTCCGGGAAATCAAAGTCAATAGCTCCCCGTTTTCCTCTTTTCTTTCTCAATATCCCTGATAATTCCTGCATAAGGAAAAACATGGGGGCCAGTTCCGCGTATTCCCCGGTAACCTCCTCATCCTCGTGGAGCAGGATTTTTTTCACATTCGTATATGTCATCCTTCTGTCCACATGAATGACAGTCTCTGCGATCTTATGCCCAATCACATTTCCCTTCTTATCAATATCCATGAGACAACTGAGTGCCAGGCGGTCTTCCCCTGCATTCAGGGAACAGATGCCATTGGACAGCTTCTTGGGGAGCATGGGAATGACACGGTCAACCAGGTAGACACTGGTTCCTCTTTTCAGTGCCTCTCTGTCAAGGGCACTGTTGTATTGTACATAATTGCTCACATCGGCAATATGCACGCCCAGATGATAGAACTCTCCCTCTTTCGTAATAGACACCGCATCATCCAGATCCTTTGCATCTTCCCCGTCAATGGTGACCATGGTCCAGTCCCTCAAATCCATGCGTCCGTAATAGTCACCCTCATTGAGGGTTTCCCTGATTCTTTCCGCCTGGTTCAGCACCTTTTCCGGAAACTCCATGGGCAGGTCATAGCTTCTGGCCACAGACATGACATCCACGCCCTTTTCACCCAGATGGCCCAGAATCTCCTTCACCTTTCCCTCCGGGTTTCTGCTTCTGCTGCCGTAACTGCGGATAGCCGCCACTACTTTATCACCGCTGACAGCACCCATGGAGTGTTCCATGGGGATAAAAATATCTTTTGAAAATTTTCTGTTGTCAGGAACCAGGAAGCCAAAGCTGTCACTCTTCTCATATGTGCCGACAACCTCTTTCATTCCGTGTTCCAGTACCTTGACCACTGCGCCTTCCCTGCGCCTTCCGTCTCTTTCCTCTCTCAGGATTCTTACCTGTACGGTATCCTTGTGGAGCGCATCACCGGTGTGTTCCTCGGGGATAAAAATATCCTCGTCTTCACCTTCCACCTCCACAAAGCCGAATCCCTTGGCATTGCCCACAAAGGTTCCTGTCAGATAAAATTCACGTTTTGCTTTGTTTTTCTTCTCATATTCACGGGAAGGTTCCTTTTCCTTCTTCCCGCTCTCTTTTCTCACCGCCTCATAGCGGCCCCGCTTGTTGATGCTTATTTTTCCTTCCTCCAGCAGCATGTCCAGAGTCTTATGAAGCTCCTCTCTTTTTCCTGCCGGAATCTGTAAGAGCACTGCAAGTTCCTTCGCCCGCATAGGCGTATACTCCTTGCAGCACATGATCTCATACAGCATCTTTTTGCGTTTCTTAACCTGCGCATTTTTTTTCAAATATTTACTCCTAACTAAAGGCGTCTTTCGCCTATAAAAATATGACACCCTTGCGTGACTGCAAGAGTGCCATCTCTTAAAATTTCAGATTCAAAACCAGTGCCAGAACAAAGAATAAAATTCCCATGATCTTAGTGGCTTTAACCAGTGCCCCTTCCATAGAACGGCCCTTGTTTTTACCCCAATAGGTATCAGCCATACCAGCAATTGTGCCAAGTCCCTGAGATTTTCCTTCCTGCATCAGAATAATAACGGTCAACCCAATACAATCAATAACGAATAAAATCGTCAGTACAATTCTCAAAATTTCCATGATTACACCTCCTAATCGTCAAACAAAATTAGTGTATCACAGTATTTCCGAGATTTCAACTGTTTTTAGCGATTTTAGCCTGTTTCTGGAAATATTATAGTTACTGTTCACTGCGTGCCCAGTATCACGCTTCGCGATGCACAGATACGGAGCATTCTGCTCTGTATCGCGCCGGATGTCTCGGGATTTTATCTCTCAAATGGTGTCTCATAACAAGCCTGCGCGCCAAGAGAATCCTCAATCCTTAAAAGTCTGTTATATTTTGCTGTACGTTCTGAACGGCAAGGAGCACCTGTTTTGATCTGTCCCGCATTCACTGCAACAGCCAGATCCGCAATAAAAGTATCCTCACTCTCACCGGAGCGGTGGGATATCACTGCCCGATATCCTGCTTTCTGGGCCATTTCCACAGCATCCATAGCCTCTGTCAGAGTGCCGATCTGGTTTACTTTCACCAATATGGCATTTCCCGCGTTTAACTTAATACCGCATTTGAGTCGTTTTACGTTCGTGACAAACAGGTCATCTCCCACAAGCTGCACCTTTTCACCAAGCTCCTGCGTCATGAGCTGCCATCCGTCCCAGTCATCCTCGTGTAAGCCGTCCTCTATCGAGACAATCGGAAATTTATCCAGCAGCTCCTGGTAATATTCTACCATTTCCCTGGAATTTCTCTGTACTTCACTGCCGTTCATCTGGGATTCCCCTGGAAAGTAATAACAGTCTTTTTCCTGGTCATACAGTTCGCTTGCCGCAGCATCCATAGCATAGCAGATCTGTTCCCCCGGTGCATAACCGCACTTTTCCACAGCCTGATTCAGGATCTCAAATACTTCCCCGGCACTGCTCAGATTTGGCGCAAAGCCGCCCTCGTCCCCTACTCCTGTGGATAACTCTTTGTCCTTCAGTATCTTTTTCAGAGCCTGATAGATTTCTGTACACATGCGCAGACCTTCATGGAAGCTCTCTGTTCCCACCGGCATGATCATAAATTCCTGGAAGTCTACCGTGTTGTCCGCATGTTTTCCTCCGTTTAATATATTCATCATGGGAACCGGCATTCTCTTTGCGTGACATCCGCCGAGGTACTGATAAAGAGGAAGCTTCAGGGCTTTGGCAGCCGCTCTCGCCACAGCCAGCGACACACCCAGCACCGCATTGGCACCTATATGCTCCTTGTTGTCGGTTCCGTCTGCTTCCAGAAGGAGATTGTCAATATGACTCTGCCTCAGCGCGTTTTCTCCAAGCACAGCGTCTGCCAGCTTCACATTGACATTGTTCACAGCCTTCTGTACACCAAGGCCTCTATACCTTTTTTCTCCGTCTCTCAGCTCAACTGCCTCAAATCTTCCCGTAGATGCGCCGGAGGGTACGATCGCCCTTCCTGTCACCCCGTCTTTTCCCACTATTCCTTCACCGACTGTCACTTCCACTTCCACAGTCGGATTTCCTCTGGAGTCTAATACTTCTCTGGCGTATACCTTTCGTATTGGTAAATAACGATACATGGCATTACCTCCTGCAATTTCTTCATACAAAACTAGTATTGTCTGGCTCCGGTAAAAATATGCCTTGACAAATTATTTTACGCTGTCAGGATTTATTCTGTGTTTCAAAAATTTTCCAGACGTTTGCAGGGTCCGTCACATCCTTCTCCGTAAGGTCCGTAGTCTGAATGGCAAAAGCCTTCAGATCAATATCCGTCGCTGCCTCCTCCATGGCAGTTCCATCCGGCATTTTTTCGCCCTCGATCACATTGGCAAAAGTTACGGAACTGAAAAGCTCCGGTGTTGTGATTCCTTTTGCCAGCGCGGTGCAGGCAGACTCTGTGCCGTATACATATTTGTACTCATGGGCTACCACCACATTACTCTCATTTTTAATGTCTGACGCATTTCCCATCCTTGTCCAGCCGCTGTTGACGGTCCAGGAATAAAGTTCCGTAAGTGCCTTTGGATTCCTGCTGCCGTCCTGGTTTGCAGTAATGACATCTGCCACCGGCACCTGTACTGTGACAAAGACAAAAGCGTCATTTATCCCCACATTGGTCACCTTAGGATCTTTGATCAGCTTTTTATTGGGCGTGATATCCTGCTTTTCTTTCTCAGGCACAGCGTCCCACTTCGGTTCTGTCAGGGTAATATCCACTTTACCGATGGTTAAATGGTTTTTCACCTGTTCCCTGTCCGTAAAGTACGCCGCCGCACTTCCGGCCAAAAGTATGGCTGCCAGTGCCAGACATAAAAGAAATGCTTGTTTTTTACTCTTCCGTGTTATGTTTCTCATAATACGTTCCTCCTGAAATTTTCACTGTTTTTAATAAAATAAATAAAATCACACTGCCTGTTAAAAAAAATACGGCAAACTCTTCTGCGTTTTTCATAAACGCCTTTCCCACATACGGGACGCTAAACAAAACCTTGCCTTTTATCTGGTGTACTCTCACCAAAGCCGCATCCGGCACCGAATTGGCATCCCCCTTTGTCACTATTCCCGCTTCTGTTCTTCGGACGATCCGGTGCAGGACCAGTTCTCCGTCATTTCTTTCAAAAGCCAGAATGTCCCCCTGCTGCAGGTGATCGGCATCCGCGCGGAGATTTACCCAGGATATACTTCCCGTTTGAATGGCCGGTTCCATTGATCCGCTGACAACAACAAATGGACGAATACCGAAAATACATAAGATTATGTTGGCTATCAAAAGCAGACAAAGTACCCAGTACAAGATTTCCCCTACGCGGTAACATGCTTTTTTCATTGTTTTCTCCATTTCCACACCGCATAGGCCGCAGCCGCAGATCCCAGACACAGAACCGCTGTCAAAAAGAGGGCTGTATCATCACCTGTCTTCGGGGAGCGTACTGTGGCTTTTTCTTTTGTCCAGTCTCCCTCTCCCACAGCCTCCACGGTTACAACAATATCCAGGCTGTTCTCCGTGTAGTATTTTATGATATTTCCACTGCTGTTATATTTTGTATCCCACGCAGAAGGAATGGTAAAAGAACGGAAGATATCTGTTTTCTCACCTTTTTTCAGTTTCTTCTCATAGTAATACCAGCCATCCTCCCGTCGTTTCCATTCTTTTGGCATTCCCTTTATCATATCCTCTGTGACGGGCAGCTTCACCTCCTTTCCCATGGTCACTTCAATCTTAGCCCGAATCTCACATTCATTCTGCAGATTGGTGACTCTGGGAATCTTTATGATCTCCTGTCCGGGCATAACTGCCTCCAGGTCCTTCCAGGGTACTTCCCGGCCGTTTCTATCCAGGGTGAATTCTTCGAGCCTGATATCCACCTTTCCCCTGGCCTTTTCCAGACCTTCGGCCTTTTCTGCCAGGACAGGGACCGGAAGACTCAATCCTACAAACAGGAGGCAGATGCACAACAGCGGATGATATCTCTTTCTTTTCATACATTCCCCTCCTCTTTCCCTGTTTTTTTATTCCTGTCAAAATGTTTCCATGCTTCCTGCCAGGCTTCTTTTAAAAACTGGCCCTGCTGGTAAGATTCCGCATAGACACTCAGGGAAAATCCCCGCTTTAACAATTCTTCCGGTGCATCCTCTGACACGGTGATCTGTCTCAGCAGTTCTGTTGTGATCTCTCCCATCTCCAGTGCGCTTTTGTAATAATAGTATCCATCCTCTGACTTTTCCCAGTTTTCTGAATCAATTCCCAGATGCAGATAGGGCAGGATTTCCTCGTCATCCATAAGAAGCCTGCACCGTATAAAACAACTGGATTTGCCTTTGTTGGCAATCTGCACGCTTTTTGCTATGACCTCCCCGGGCTTTAACTCATCCGGGGGATGAAATTCCTCTGTGATCTCCAGATTGCTGTCACCCGGTCTGATTCGGTTGCTGCGCGCGTCCTGGTCACTGAAATAAGCACTCCCCACACCCACAGCCAGACCGGCTGCTGTCAGCAGAAGAATCAGCAGCAGCAGTGCCGCGGCTTCCTTCAGCCGTTCTTTTTTTCTGACTTCACTCATGTTCTTCCTTTTCCCTCTTCAAAATAATATTTTCACAAACAGACGTATCTGACCAGTCCTGCCATTCGTCTTTATGATTGATAAAGACTGCGCGGCCGGCATCGTTTTGGATCAGGTCAAATACCACGGTATCTTCCTTCCTGGTGCCTCCTGTTATTTCTGTAATATCTTCCAGTGAATACCGCATAACTTCCATCTCATATGCCGTGTAAGTACCGGCAGGTAATTCCGAAAATGTGACAGTTTTTCGGATCGTACCATCACTGTTTTTCTCCTGTTCCGTATACTCCCTGGTAAATTCGGCAGTTCCATGCAGAATATGTGTCTTTCCTTCCAGATCCACCCCCTTAACCTCAAACAGAAAAATGGGGTTGCCGTTGGCAAAATTGATCTCATCCGCACGGATCTCTTTTTCCAGAATGAGTTTTACTTTTCTCGGTGTATTCCTGGCCGCAACCTCCAGGGTCTTTCCCGCGGATTCCTTATTTATAGAAAACGCGATCTTCTCATCGGACAGTTCGTATCCCTCCGGCGCAGTCTGCTCAATGAAGAAGTAACTGTTCCATGGTAAATTTTTGACTGTGATACATCCCTTATCATCCGTAGTGTATTCTCCTACTTTTTTGTTTTTACTTGTATAGAGATAAAAAACCGCACCTTTTAAGGTCTTGTCAGACTCTGATGATAATTTCTTCAAAGTCACATTTCCCTTTTTCACAGGCTCCTCTGAGCGGACGCTTTTCCGGTATACGGTCTGATTCAAATCCGTGTTTGTAAAGGTAACCGTATATGTATTTTTATCCAGGTTATATCCTTTTGGCGCGGTAACCTCCCTGACTGTATAAGTTCCTGTAGCAAGCGGTACGCTGGTGGCTTTCCCTGATGTATTTGTGGTCATTTTGTCCACCACGGTCCCTGCTTTATTTTTCACTTCATATACCGCACCGGAAAATTCCGCATTGCCCTGTGGTTTTGTTTCTTCGGTATCCTTGTCCGCTTTTTGAAGATCAATGTAGCAGCTTACCGCCTTTTTGGGAATCTGGGCTGTAACTGTCTTTTTATGTGCCGCGGAACCGCCGCCGCCCTCCAGCATGGTCACCATCTGATATTTGGAATTACTGCTTTTATATACCCATCCCGCCAGATACAGGGAATGGTTTCCTGAGATTGTTGCTGTGACCTTGGCCCCTTTTTCCTGCAGCAGCAGATATTGTGTTTTGGGAATCCAGATCCGGAATGCGGACGCATCGCCGCTGTCCTTCCAGATCACGGTGGCACCGTTGTCCGCCGTTCCCTTTTTGGATGTGATGTACTCGCTGCAGTCTGTGAGGCCGTCCGACAGGTTCTGGCTGATCCATTTTGTTGTGAAACCGGCCTTGCCGTTATAATCCTGAGCTGTCCAGGTCACACTGGAGTCAGACAATGCGTAGTCAAAATCTCTCCATCCGTCAGCAAACGGTGTGTAATAGGGGGGATGATTTGCATCATTTACCATCTTGTTGATGATGCTGTAGAATTGTTCTTTTTTAGATCCTTTGAGATGATTATAAAGTGTGTTCAGGGAGAATTCCCCGTTGACTATGTGGACAGCATACTGGGTGGCCAGTGCATCATATTTCCATCCGTATCCTGTCCTGTAATTTGGCCACAGGCTCTCTTGGCCCCAGTAGCGGCAGCCCCAGTACATAAGATAGGCAATAGACGGTGACACACGCCCTGCTCCATCCCAGGTAATCTGCCCCTCCGGCGCATTGTGCTGATACTGCACACAGTAAAGAAGGCGCCACTTTCCCCGCATATCCTGGTTGTCAGAATCGCTGGAGTCCACATACTTGATCGAGACATTATACGGATCGTCCAGGCTTAAAAGGCCGGGGTCAATGGAACCTAAGGATTCCTGCCATCCCACCTGTATGGTACTGGTGGCCGCACTCCTCAGGTACATATCCGAGATTCTGGAATACTGTCCCGGTATCTGTTCCTCCAACAGCGGCCCGGATGTATCCTGTTCCGGCTGCACCTCCTGTTCTGGCTGTTCCTCCTGCCCTGGCTGTTCCTCTTGTTCCGGCTGCGCCTCCAGTTCTGGCTGATTACCCTGTTCCGGCTGTGCCTCCTGCCCCGACTGTTCCTCTTGTTCCGGCTGTTTTTCCTGCTCTGGCTGATTACCCTGTTCCGGCTGCTTTTCCGGGTTTTCCTTTTTGTCCTTTTCACCGGGCGTACTGACATCCTCCGGCTGCTTCTGCGCAGAAGCAGAACCTGCAGGCTCTTCCAAACCGTCCGGCTTTTTCTGCCTGCCGAACTCTTTTGCACCTCCTTCAGCCATTAGACTGATCTCGGTTTCCTCACAGCTATCCTGCCCGTTTTTCTGTTTATATCCGGGTTCCAGGTCAGAATTTTGCTGCTCTTGTCTCTTTTGTACATATCCTTTGCCGGATATATAATGTGTTTTTGGGTAACCGGCAGCTTTGTATATTCCCCGTGCCTCCACACCTGGATCACAGGACATTTCTTTCTGTTCTGCGGATGTACTACGGGCAGGCTTTTCCCCTCGCCCTGTCTCCAGACCGGAAATCTGGCCTGTTCCCGGCATCTGGCCGGATTCCATGTCTTCTTCATAGCCTGATGAGCTCTGATATTCTGTCTTTTCTCCTGTACATCCGTGTAATCCCACTTTCTTGCTGTGATCATTTTCTGCAACCTCCTTCTGAACTGCAGTTTTTTCTGCTCCTATGGACTTCTGTCCATATTCCTGTCCTCCTGACGATTTGGACGGAGGGCCTTTTCCCCCCGCTGCTGTCCCCACAGCCAAACCGTGCGCATCCGTATGCAGCATATCCCTGCCGTTTCCGGCAGAAATCGCCTGTGCACAGACAGCACAGGAAAAAAGGACTGTAAGAAGCCCTGCTGCCAGAACCTTCTTCCATTTTTTCATAAAAACAATGCCCCTTTCCGCTTCAGGGCGCAAAATTCCCCTATAAGGATCTTTTTACCCCTTCTGCTTTTACTTTACATTTGGAAACTTCGGCCGAACGGCCTTTTCAGATTTTCGGAATCGCTCCGAGATTTGATTTGTAGATAAATCATAGCATACGAAATTCATGAAAACAAGACGGAAACTTTCACAAATTCCCGTCTTGTTTTACCCTGCATTTTTGTTGAAATATTATTACCTGTCCCCGTTGAACTCCTTTACAGCCTCAATCATGGCAGCTATATTTTCAATTGGGGTATTGGCCTGTATGTTATGTATGGTATTAAACACATAGCCGCCGTCCTTTGAAAAGATCTCCAGTCTTTCCAGAACCTGTCTGCGCACTTCCTCCGGCCTGCCAAAGGGCAGTACCTGCTGTGTATCCACACCGCCGCCCCAGAATACAATGTCTTTGCCGTATGTATCTTTCAATGTCTTAGGGTCCATTCCCTCTGCAGAACACTGCACCGGATTGATGGCGTCGAACCCGCCTTCGATCATATACGGAAGAATGGGGAAAATACCCCCGCAGCAGTGTTTCAGTGTCTTCCACGTTGTGTGCTCATGCACCCAGTCATTCATCTTTTTATAATACGGCATATACAGGTCGCGGAACACTTCCGGGCTCATAAAAGGGCCTCTCTGGGTTCCGAAATCCGTACCGCAGATAAAGAGAATATCAATATCCGAACCAAATGCATCCCAGTATTTCTTAAAACTCTCTATGGCAATATCTGTTCCCTTCTCAAAAACCTCTTCCACGTAATCCGGATAGAGAAGGGGCGCCATATACCATTCCTGAATGCTTCTGATTCCCCTGGGATTCTTCAGATTTGGTCCCGGTATATTATTGGCATCCCCAAGGCCAAAATAGCCTGGGCCTACCTGTATGGCCCTCTGTGAACCTTTCACCTGAGCCAGCACTTTTTTGTGGTAGGCGATCTGTTCATCTGTCACATGGGTATAATCCTCCACGTTGTCATCCGGATTGGCCTCGTCCTCATCAAATTCCGGCGTGCGCGTAAGATTATCAAAGTAAAATCCATTGGCGGGCATGTGGCCGGATGGGGGCAGGGAATCATCTCCCTCCGGATAGACGAAATATCCGCCTTTTCCGTCATCCTTTACCACCGCATTGGAGGGAATCAACACAGTCTCTCCCCGGTATCTCCACTCTTTCCAGTCTGTATTGATATGTCCGTAAGTGTCCCCATAGTTATAAAGCTGCTGTACATCACATCCCAGGCAGTCTGCCAGATCCGGCTCCACAAAGGCTGTCATGGTGGACATGTCATTGATCTTCGGCGGACGGTACTCCAGCCCGTAATATGCCCGCAGATCCTTCAGCACAATGGCATTGATCATGGAACAGCACATTCCCCCAAAATCCACCGGCACTTTATCCGGCTGCCTGTGTTCAAACGCCGCGCGAACTCTCTCTCTTGATGTCATCCTTACCTCTCCTTTCCCGTACTTCAAAAAGTACGTTCCAACATGCGCAGTTTACCCATAATTAACAAATCGTGCGCATACAAAATAGTTTTCTCCCATGTCTCTGTAATTCCGTCTTGCTTGTTTCTAATTCATAATATATACTATTCTTATAGTTTTTTCACTACTCAATCATGCTCATTAATATACATTTTGTGCTGTCAGGAGGCTGCTTATGATATTGGAAAAAATACACGAAGAAGGCATGATACCGGGGGAACGGGGAATCATGAGCAAAAAAGGGATATACTTTCATTCCCCCTCCCCCTTTGCGAAGGAGCATCTCTTCTGCGTATACTGGGGAGCTGAATATCTCTGTGCACCGCCCTACCAGGTCAGCCGAAAGAGTCTGCACTCTTACCTTTTTTTCTGCATTTTGTCAGGGGAACTGCATTTTACATACAGGGATCACTCTTTCACAGCAGCTACCGGGGATATTGTTCTTTTAGACTGTATGTATCCCCACCACTATTACACACCCAAACAGGTAAGGTTCCAGTTTTTTCACTTTGACGGCAACATCACCTCTGACTACTGTGAATATCTCTACCAAAAAGACGGAGCACTGTTCCGTAATAAATCCGAGGCCGCGTTAACTTTCCAACAGCTTTTGGATCAGCTCCGTCTTCCCCAGCCTGATGACCACCGTCTTTCCGCCCTGGTCCACACCCTGTTCGGTTCTCTGGCTGCCAAAATCCGAAAACCATTAAGCTCCTCCATTCAAAAAGCCTGCCTCTATCTGGAAACCCATTTCCAGGAGCCAGTGACCGTGGAGGACGCTGCCCGCCAGACAGCTCTGAGCAAATACCACTTTTCACGGGTATTCAAGGCCGAAACCGGCTCCTCTCCCCATGAGTACCTGTCCACCCTCCGACTCCGGCGGGCCAGGGAGCTTGTTATGGAGACCACACGCTCCATAGACGCCATCGCCGTGGAATGCGGTTTTTCCAGCACCTCCCACTTTATCCGCGCCTTTAAAAAAGACCTGGATTTCACTCCTGCTGTTTACCGCAAATTCTTCGACCCCTCCGGCTTTCAGAAATCCCCCTGATCCACGTACATCCTGTCCGGAAGACTGTTCCGGTACGGCAAAAAGAGCGCTGTTCCCTCCCGGTTCCTATAACCGTTTTGGGAAACAGCGCCCTTTCTCATTCAGGCATACTGAATCATTTATTTCCTGATCAGCAGAGATTTTCCAGTCATTTCTTTCGGCTGTTCCATCCCCATCATCTCAATCAGTGTAGGTGCAATATCTGCCAGGCATCCGCCTTCTCTCAGACCATAGCAGGGGTCTGCATTGACCAGAATGAACGGCACCGGATTCGTTGTGTGGGCCGTAAAGGTTTCCCCTGTCACATAGTCTTTCAACTGCTCTGCATTTCCGTGGTCCGCACAGATGAACATCTGGCCTCCCACTTCCTTCACAGCATCCACGGCTCTGCCTACGCACTCATCCACGGCTTCCACTGCTTTGATCGCTGCCTCTTCCACTCCTGTATGGCCTACCATATCAGGGTTGGCAAAGTTGATGATGATCACATCATATTTGTCGGAGCGAATGGCCTCTGTCAGCTTGTCGCAGACTTCATAAGCGCTCATCTCCGGTTTCAGGTCATAAGTAGCAACCTTGGGTGATTTCACCAGGATTCTGTCTTCGCCCTCATTAGGCTCTTCCACACCGCCGTTAAAGAAGAAGGTCACATGCGCATACTTCTCTGTCTCTGCGATACGTGCCTGTTTCATGCCATGGGCAGCCAGGAATTCACCGAATGTATTGCTGATGGCTACCTTATGGAAAGCCACGTCTTTGTTCGGGATAGTCGGGTCATACTCTGTGAAGCATACATAGGTCAGATCCAGTCTCTTCTCTCTTGCGAAACCTGTAAACTCCTCATCACAGAAAGCTCTCGTGATCTCACGCGCCCTGTCAGGACGGAAATTAAAGAAGATGACAGAATCTTTGTCCCTGATGATTCCTACCGGCTGGCCGTCTTTTACAATGGCTGTAGGCTCTACAAATTCGTCAGTCTTCTCTGCCGCATAGGAGTCCTTGACAGCGCATACAGGGCACTCTGCCTGCTTGCCCTCTCCCTTAGTCATAACATTGTAGGCTCTCTCCACACGATCCCAGCGGTTGTCACGGTCCATAGCATAGTAACGTCCCATAACGGATGCCACCTGGCCAACACCCAGCTCTTTCATCTTGTCATTGAGCTCTTTGATATATTCTTTTCCTGCTGTGGTCGGAGTGTCACGTCCGTCCAGGAAGCAGTGTACAAATACTTTGGAAAGACCTTCTCTCTTAGCCAGCTCCAGAATACCATACACATGGGTATTATGGCTGTGCACACCACCGTCAGAAAGAAGTCCGAATAAATGCAGTGCTGAGCCGTTCTCTTTGGCATTGCGTACTGCCTTCAGCAGTGCTTCGTTCCGGAAGAAATCCCCGTCTTCAATCTCTTTTGTGATTCTCGTCAGCTCCTGGTAGACAATACGTCCTGCACCCATGTTCAGGTGACCCACCTCAGAGTTGCCCATCTGTCCTTCCGGAAGACCCACGGCCATTCCGCTTGCATTGCCTTTTACAAAGGGGCACTGGGATTTTAACTGGTCCATAACAGGAGTCTTCGCCTCGCATACAGCGTTTGCCTCACAATTATCATTCAGGCCATATCCATCGAGAATCATTAATACGGTTGGTTTTTTACTCATATTTTCTCTCCTTTATATGTCAAATTCCATTTCTGCATCTCATACCTTTTTCATTTTAACAGAAATCCAGAATTTTTCAATCCTAATTGCAAGATTTGGACGGATTTTGTTAAAAAAATGACAGGGCAGGAAGATTTGAATTTATAATACTTTTGACAAAAAGTCCCTTAATCTCTGATTTTTCGGATTTTCAAAAAATTCCTTTGGTTTGTTTTCCTCCTGAATCTTCCCCTCATCGATGAAGATCACCCTGGAAGCCACCTCTTTGGCAAATCCCATTTCATGAGTCACCACGACCATAGTCATTCCCGACTGTGCCAGTTCCTTCATAAGCTCCAGAACCTCCCCGACCATTTCAGGATCAAGGGCTGATGTAGGCTCGTCAAACAGCATAACATCAGGATTCATTGCCAGAGCTCTTGCGATGGCGATTCTCTGCTTCTGACCTCCGGAGAGCATTTCCGGATATGTGTCAGCCTTCTCCGGCAGCCCAACTCTGGTAAGCAGCTCGTCCGCTTTCTTTGACGCCTCACTCTGTGACATGAGTTTCAGCTTCACAGGCGCAAGCATGATATTTTCCTTCACAGTCATGTTAGGGAAAAGATTAAACTGCTGAAACACCATACCGATTTTCTGGCGATGGCGGTTAATATCCACCTTAGGATCTGTAATATCCGTACCTTCAAAGAGAATCCTTCCCCCTGTAGGCACTTCCAGCAGATTCAGGGAGCGGAGAAAAGTGGATTTACCGGATCCGGAAGGTCCAATGACCGCAACCACTTCACCCTGGCGGATATCCGTGGTTATGCCGTCCAGCACTTTATTATCTCCGAAGGCTTTCTCAAGCCCCTGCACTTCCAGTAAAATGTTGTTATCGCTCATTGGTCCTCAACTTCCTTTCCAGCTTATTCATACATGCTGTTAAAATCATAACCAGTATCAAATAAATCAGCGCTGCTGCCAGCAGAGGCAGGAATGCGTTGTAGGTACGGCTCTGGATCAGCATAGCGCCCTTTGTCAAATCCATCATTCCGATGTAGCCCACAATGGAAGTCTCTTTTAAAAGCACGATCATCTCGTTGACCAGTGCCGGAAGTACATTCTTAAATGCCTGCGGCATGACAATGGACTTCATGGTCTGGGAATAATTAAGCCCCAGAGAACGCCCTGCTTCAAACTGTCCCTGATCCACTGACATAATACCGGAACGGACGATCTCCGCCACATAGGCGCCTGAGTTGATACCAAAAGCCAGGCCGCCCACCAGCACAGGGTCCAGAGAAAGGCTGCCGAAAATAACGAAGTTCATGATCAGCAGCTGGATCATGGTTGGTGTTCCGCGGATCACGGTCAGATAAATCTTAAATACGGCGTTTAAAACACCGAAGGAACCGTTTTTATCATGGCTGGAACGCACAATGGCCACCGCAAATCCGATGATGATACCGATGATCACTGCCAGAAGTGTGATGAGCAGAGTATTTTTCAAACCTTCCAGCAGCCACATATACCGGTCATCCTTGATAAAGTTGTTATAAAGCTGTTGTGAAATCCCTAATACACACATTTTTCCACCTGTCTTACTTTCTCCCGCAAGTAAAGCTGCCGGCAGGATTGTCAGCAGCTTTTCTTTTCATGGGTCATCTTTCAACTTATTTCTTTACTATGATTACCTGGCTTGCGTTTGCATACGTGTCTGTAAAATCAACGCTCTCCAGACGTTCTTCGTTTACTGTCATGCCGGCTGCACCGAAGTCTGCCTTTCCGGACTGTACTGCAGGAAGGATGGCGTCAAACTCCATATCGGACACTTCCAGCTCATAACCCAGCTTATCACAGATTGCCTGCGCGATATCCACATCGATACCTACGATAGCCTCACCGTCATGATACTCCCACGGCTCAAACTCCGCGTTGGTAGCCATCACAAGCTTTCCTTTGGAACGGTCTGCATCTGCCGGTGATTCATAGGGATTTTTACCCGCCTCGTCACCGATATAATTATTTACGATATCGGAAAGAACACCTTCCTCCTCCAGCTCGCCCAGAGCTTTATTAAATGCATCTTTCAGCTCTGTGTTGCCTTTTTTCATGCTGATGGCATACTGCTCGTCTTCAAACTGGTTCTCAATCATTTTCAGGTCATCATTCAGCTCAACGAACTTCTTGGCCGGCTCTGTATCGATCACCACACAGTCGATCTGGCCTTTTTTCAGCGCCTGGATTGCCTGAGCGCCTTTGTTATAACGCTTTACCTCTTTTGCGCCGATTGACGCCTCTGATACTGTGGTATCACCTGTTGTTCCAAGCTGAACGCCGATAACGGCATCCTTTAAATCCTCTTTTGACTCAATCTTCTTTGTGCTGCTGCCGCATCCTGCCAAAGACAGTACCATGGCAGCAACTAAAGCTGCTGCTGCTAATTTTTTCATTTTTCTCTCTCCTTACGCATTCATTTTTATGCATTTTTAATGTATATTATGTATTTTTATTCAACTGATTAGCATTATATCAGCTTTGCAGGCAAATTTCAACAGAAAAACTGCAAAAACAAGATACACATTCACACCTTCCCGCGCCGCAGTGATGCTGTTACGCACACAGAGAGCACCAAATATTTCCGGATATAGCTGCGGCCGAAGCTTCCGCTCCGGCCGTCTTTCGTCAGTACACCACAATCGGTGTATTCACCTCAATATTATTATAGATTATCTGCACCGCATCTATGGGTGTATTGACACATCCGTGAGAACCATTGGACAGATAGATATCGCCTCCAAAAGCATCTCTCTTTACAAGGTCATGGATTCCCACGCCTCCGTTAAATGGCAGCCAATAGTTAACCGGCTCTTCATAGTCAATACTTCCGTCCGGTTTTTTGCCCACCAGAGTGAAAGGACTCTTTTTATCTTTCAGATTCCAGACACCCCCTGCCGGTGTTGCATGTCCTGTGTTGGGATTGCCGGTCACGACCGGGGTATCCACAATAAGACTGCCGTTTTTATAGAACCACATATGCTGCTGGGAAATGGATATCTCCACATAAGTACCGTCAATCTCATTGCCATCATGCTTCTGCGCCTTGTACAGCCAGGTCACTTCCAAGGTTGTGCTTTCCCCTGCATTGAGAGTATTCATCAGAGACTCTGTAGTCTTATCCTGCCATAACTGCCAGCCATAGTCGCCTCCGGTAAGATGGACCGTACTTCCGCCTGTAGTAACAAAGTCCCTTGCTTTGCCCTTTGTGTTGTATACTGCGGAAAGATCGATAATATACTGCTTCACAGTAGGTTCATCAAAATAATAATTGCCTGCATCGTCTTTCTTCAGCCAAGATTTCAAAAGGTCCCTTGTGATGGTTTCCTGTCCATGCCCAAAGTCCAGAACGATCTGCATGGTGGTCAATGCATTCAGTTTATCTCTTTCCTGGGTCAGCCCCGGGTCATCCTGCCGCACTGCCGGTGCCTGATAACAGCCTGACTCTTCTAAAGAGACTTCTCCTTTTCGTCCGTTAACGGCATCCTTGATGGCTTTTACTGTCTTTTCCTGATCCAGCGTATTGCCTTCCACCTCAGGAACGATCTGATATGTTTCCCCTGTATCCTCCAGATAAGCATCCTGCGGCGCTGTCATATTCTCCGGCTTGAGACAGGCCAGGCTGCTGATGACCGTGTCAAGACTTGCCTCATCATAAGAATTATCCAGACTCACCTCATAATTCTTGTCTTTTGTCAGGCTGAAGATCCACAGCCAGGCGTTCTGGTCCTCCATAAGCTTTTCCAGTTCACCGTCGTCCTTATAAGTCAGCTTAATATCTGCCGCCTGGATCACATCCTGCTTATCCTCTTTCTCTTTGATCGTCAGAGAATATGTCTCCGCCTCTTTTTTAATGATCTCCTTGATGTAGTCCACAGATTTTTCACTGCAGTCATATCCGTTGATGGTAGTTCCGCTGTAGAACTTGTCCTGGTAATAATAGCCCACAGCACAATAGATACCCACCACTGCCAAAAGCAGCACGATCAGAAGCGCCAGCAGTATCCTTTTGACGACCTTGCTTTTTCCCTTATTCTTTTTTTCTGTTTTCTTTTTTTCATTCGTTTTTTTACTCATTTTCACACCCTTAATTATTAGACGCATTTCTCCCCTAAAAAGTTTCACATGAATTATTTTAACGCAAAATACGACAAAAAGGAAGAGGTTTCAGGCACACACTTGAAATTTTAGGAAATTTTCATTATGATGTTAATAAAACGAAACAGTTTTGGAAGAGATTTGAAATGTTTGGAGGAAAATCGCTGATGAACCAGCCTGACGAATATAAAAATTGTTCACTCTGCCCAAGGAACTGCCATGCAGACCGTCATTTGCGTAAAGGTTACTGTCAATGTACCGACAGGCTGACGGCCGCAAGAGCTGCCCTGCACCACTGGGAAGAGCCATGTATCAGCGGCACCAACGGCAGCGGCACTGTATTTTTTACGGGCTGTACGCTCCGCTGCTGTTTCTGCCAGAATTATTCCGTAAGCAGTGAAGGCTTTGGAAAGGAGATCACAGAGGAGAGGCTGTCCGAAATCTTCCTGGAACTGCAGGATGCCGGTGCCCACAATATCAATCTGGTGACAGCCACCCAGTACCTGCCTTCCGTCCTGCCTGCCCTTGACAGGGTAAAGGACCGCCTGCATATTCCCGTTGTGTACAACTGCGGAGGATATGAAAAACCGGAAACCCTGGCACGCCTCAGGGATTATGTGGATATTTATCTGCCGGATCTAAAATATTATGATTCCGCGCTCTCCATGCGCTACTCCATGGCCCCCGATTATTTTTCCGCCGCGTCCAAAGCCATACCATATATGATAGAGCAGACAGGTGCTCCCAGATTTGACGATAACGGACTTTTGAAAAGCGGTGTCATCATCCGCCATATGGTCCTCCCCGGCTGTCGAAAAGATTCCATCCGGCTGCTGCACTGGATCAAGGAAAATCTTCCGGACAACCACTATCTCATCAGCCTGCTGAGCCAGTTTACCCCATTCTATAAAAGCAGCGGGTATCCTGAGATCAACCGCAGGATCACAACTTATGAATACGAGAGCGTACTGGAGGAGGCTGTCCGTCTTGGGCTCACAGACGGATATATGCAGGAAAAAAGCAGTGCCAAAGAGGAATACACCCCGCCCTTTGATCTGGAGGGGATATAGACAGCGTCAAAAAAGCCTTCCCCGTGTTTACCGTGGAAGGCTTTCTTTCTGCTGTTACATATTATTTGTAGTTCACAATCTGTCCGAATTCCGGTTTCAGGGAAGCGCCGCCTACTAAGCCGCCGTCAATATCGTTCTGAGCGAACAGTTCCGGAGCTGTCTTGGCATTTACGGATCCGCCGTACTGGATGCGGATAGCTTCTGCAGTCGCCTCGTCATATACTTCAGCGATGCATGCACGGATACCTGCACAAACTTCCTGTGCCTGCTCTGTGGTAGCTGTCTTACCTGTTCCGATAGCCCAGATCGGCTCGTAAGCGATCACTGCTGTCTTAGCCTGGTCTGCTGTTACGCCCTGGAATCCAACTTTCACCTGCTGACGGATGAAGTCCATGGTCACGCCCTGCTCTCTCTGCTCCAGAGTCTCGCCGCAGCACATGATCGGAGTGATTCCATGCTCAAATGCTTTCAGCATTTTTTTATTTACAGTCTCGCTTGTCTCTGCGAAGTATTCTCTTCTCTCAGAGTGGCCTAAAACAACATATTTTACACCGGCATCTGTGAGCATGCCCGGAGCGATCTCACCTGTGTAGGCACCTTTCTCCTCATAGTACATATTCTCAGCGCCAACCTGGATGTTTGTGCCTTTGCAGGCTTCTACAACCGGAAGGATATCAATTGCCGGTACACAGAATACTACGTCAACTTCCTCGTTTGCTACCAGAGGTTTTAATGTGTTTACTAATTCAACAGCTTCGCTGGGAGTCATATTCATCTTCCAGTTACCAGCAACAATTTTTCTTCTTGCCATGACTTTATTTCCTTCTTTCACTTATTCTTTATCTGCAACTGTCCAGTGTTTTCACAGTTACTTTTATTTATCATTAGCTGCTGCCACGCCCGGCAGTTCTTTGCCCTCTAAGAATTCCAGGGAAGCGCCGCCTCCTGTGGAAATGTGGGTCATCTTGTCACCATATCCCAGGATATTGACAGCCGCTGCAGAATCACCGCCGCCGATGATGGTGGTAGCGTCTGTTTCAGCCAGTGCTTTTGCAACTGCTTCTGTACCATGAGCAAAATTCGGCATCTCGAAACATCCCATCGGTCCGTTCCATACAACAGTCTTAGCATCTTTTACAGCGTCACAGAAGATTTTCTCTGTCTCAGGTCCAATATCCATGCCTTCCCAGCCGTCCGGGATCTCGCCGCGTTTTGCAACCTGGATGTTGCAGTCATTGGAGAAATCATCACCAATACGGTTGTCCACCGGCAGTAAAAGTTTCACGCCTTTTTCCTCTGCCTTTTTCATCATATCCAGTGCATACTGCAGATAATCGTCTTCACAGAGAGACACGCCAATGTGTCCGCCCAGAGCTTTTGAGAATGTGTAGGACATTCCGCCGCCGATGATCAGAGTATCTACTTTATCAAGCAGATTGTCGATTACAGAAATCTTACTGGAAACTTTAGCGCCGCCAAGAATTGCAACAAACGGTCTGTTTGGGTTGTCCACGGCATTTCCCAGGAAGTCGATCTCTTTCTGCATCAGATATCCGACAACCGCAGTATCTACAAACTGAGTCACACCGACATTGGAGCAGTGTGCTCTGTGGGCAGTACCAAATGCGTCATTTACAAATACATCGCACAGAGATGCCAGCTCTTTGCTGAATGCTTCTCCGTTCTTTGTCTCTTCTGCACGGTAACGTGTATTTTCCAGTAAAATAACATCTCCGTCTTTCATTGCCTGGACAGCAGCTTTTGCATTCGGTCCGACTACTTCCGGGTCTGCTGCAAATTTTACTTCCTGGCCCAGTAATTCTGACATTCTCTTGGCAACAGGAGCCAGAGATAACTCCGGTTTTGCTTCTCCCTTAGGTTTGCCCAGATGAGAGCACAGAATTACTTTTCCACCGTCAGCAATCAGCTTCTTGATAGTGGGAAGGGCTGCCACCAGACGGTTTTCATCTGTGATCTTACCTTCCTGAAGGGGAACGTTGAAATCACAGCGGACTAAAACTTTTTTTCCTTTTACGTTGATGTCATCAACTGATTTCTTGTTGAGCATTGGATGATGCCTCCTTTAATATTTGTTCTTGTTAAATAACAGAATGGACAAAAGGAGCCCGGTCCAAAATAGACCGGACCCCTTAATGAGTCTTTATTTGTAATATTATTTCTCTAATAATTTTCCGAAGTATTTGATTGTTCTTACCATCTGGCTTGTGTAAGAATTCTCATTGTCATACCAGGAAATAACCTGAACCTCAGTTGTGCCATTGTCTAACGGCAGAACCATTGTCTGGGTTGCATCAAACAGAGAACCGTATTTCATACCGATGATATCGCTGGATACGATTTCGTCTGTGTTGTATCCGAAGGACTCTGTAGCCTGCTCTTTCATGATTGCGTTAACCTGATCTACAGTTACAGTTCCGTCAACAACTGCTGTCAGAATTGTAGTAGAACCTGTAGGGGTCGGAACACGCTGAGCAGATCCGATCAGTTTGCCGTTCAGTTCCGGAATAACCAGGCCGATTGCCTTTGCAGCACCTGTGCTGTTCGGAACGATATTAACTGCAGCTGCACGAGATCTTCTTAAATCGCCTTTTCTCTGCGGTCCGTCCAGTGTCATCTGATCGCCTGTGTAAGCATGGATTGTGCACATGATACCGGATTTGATCGGAGCCAGGTCGTTTAATGCTTTTGCCATCGGAGCCAGGCAGTTTGTTGTACAGGAAGCTGCGGAGATGATGTTGTCATCTTTTGTCAGTGTCTCATGGTTTACATTGTAAACGATGGTCGGAAGGTCATTTCCAGCCGGAGCGGAGATAACAACTTTCTTAGCACCTGCTTTGATATGAGCTTCTGCTTTTGCTTTGGATGTATAGAAACCTGTACATTCCAGAACAACATCTACACCGATTTCTCCCCAAGGAAGTTCTTCAGCGTTAGCTTTTGCGTAGATTTTGATTTCTTTGCCATCAACTGTGATGGAATCTTCACCTGCTGTTACTGTATCGCCAAGTGCATATCTTCCCTGTGTAGAGTCATATTTCAGTAAGTGAGCTAACATTGTCGGAGATGTTAAGTCATTGATTGCTACAACTTCAAATCCTTCTGCTCCAAACATCTGTCTGAAAGCCAGACGTCCAATACGTCCAAATCCATTGATTGCTACTTTTACTGCCATGTTATTCATTCCTCCTAAAAGTGTTTGTATTCCGTGAGGTTTCTATTAAGATTGTTAAAGAAACATCAACCTATTTGATATTGTACCTAATCTGAGACAAAAATTCAAGCATAAAATGAAAAATCGTACCAGTTTTACATTCTCTTTATGTACAATTCCCTCTCTTTCCTATATAATTAGGGCAGCAAATGAAAAGGAGATGTCATCTATGTACGCAGATTATCACATGCACACATCATTTTCCAGCGACAGCGAAGCTCCTATGGAGCACATGATCCTCGGTGCCATTCACAGAAATGTGCCCCGGGTCTGCTTTACAGAACATATGGATTTCGATTTTCCCACAGGAGAATTTGATTTTCTTGTGGATATGCCGGCTTACCGGGAAAAACTTCTGGAACTCAGAAAAAAGTATGAAGATAAAATAGAGATAAATTTCGGTATCGAGCTTGGACTCCAGCCCCATCTGACCGGGAAACTGCCGTCCTTCGCAGCCGGTTACCCCTTTGATTTTGTCATCGGCTCCGTGCATGTTGCGGACGGATGTGACCCCTATGACAGGATATTTTTTGAAAACCGCAGCGAGGAGGAGGCATACCGCAGCTATTTTACTTGCCTTTTGGAAAACTTAAAAGTCTTCTCCTGTTTCGATGTATGCGGTCACATTGACTATGTGGTTCGCTACGGCCCCAACCGCAACCTGTATTATACCTATGAAAAATACAGGGATATCCTGGACGAAATTCTCCGCGTTCTGGTACAGAAGGGCATCGGACTGGAATGCAACACCGCGGGGTTCAAATACGGTCTCGGGCATCCCAATCCCACGGAAAAGATATTGAGCCGCTACCGGGAACTGGGAGGCGAAATCCTCACCCTTGGCTCTGACGCTCATGCGCCGGAACATATAGCCTATGACTTTGAGCGCGCAGGGGCATTGTTAAAGGAATGTGGTTTTCATTATTATACGGTTTTCAGGAACAGAAAACCGGAATTTCTTCCATTGTAAGAGAAATCCCGAAATCTTACAGCCAGATCACCTGGCTGCCATATACGATCTTAGGAATGACAGTGCGGTAAATGCTGTCCAATTCCTCCCTGCAGCGTATCTGTATCTCCTCTTTTTCGGCTGCAGCGGAGGACTTTCCTAAAATTCTGTATTCCACCCCAAAGAGGCGGCAGGTGTTCCGGGAATCAAAAAATCCATTCTTTTCGTAAAAGCGGATTCTTCTTCTGCGGACCTGCAGTTCCTCTTCCCGGGCTGCAAAGGATGGGTCTTCGGTCTCTGCCATGATGATATACCCCTCGTTCTCCCGTACGGCTTCTTTATCGCTGTACATGTCTCTTTTATCTAAAATAGACTGAAGTGCCAGAAGACATGCACTCCCATACCCTCTGCCTCTCACAGACGGCAGCACTGCCAGATAATCGATCAGGTATGCCCTCCCGGAGGGTGCCTTTATCAAAAACGCATATCCTGCCAGTGCATTCCCGTCATAGAACCCATACCCATCCCCTCTGCCGCTCTCTGTCAGCGCCAGAATACTTTTCAGAGGTTTGAGTTCTGACCTTGGAAAATCTTTCTTCATGTAGGTTTTATATATGTACCGAATGCTTTTATTATCCAGTCTTTCTGCTCTCACATTCATCTAATCCTTACCTCCCGGTTAAAACCCAATATTTCGGCCGCGTGTTCTGCATACGATCTGTACCGGCCCAAAGAAAAAACTGCCCGGAAAACAGCTTCATGCAAAAACTGTCTCCCGGGCAATTTTATACTCCAAAAAAGTCATAAAATAATGCCGCCTCCGGCTACATATTCTCCGTCATAAAAGACAACTGCCTGTCCCGGAGTGATGGCCCTCTGGGGTTCATCGAAGATCACCCGAATCTTGTCTTCCTCTTCTCTGTGTATGACAGCAGAAGCACCTCTGTGGTTATACCGGATTTTAGCCATAACATGCATGTCCTCTTTCAGGTCAGGAATGGACATAAAGTTAATCCGGTTACAGATCAGTTCTCTTTGGAACAGGTCCTCATTTTCTCCGATCACCACCTCGTTGCTTTCAGGACGAATCTCTGTCACAAAGACAGGATGTCCCATTGCCAGGCCCAGGCCTTTTCTCTGACCAATGGTATAATGGGTGATCCCTTTATGGCGCCCGATCACCGTACCGTCTGCCAGCACGTAGCTGCCCTCTTCTATCTTATGCTCTGTATTCTCCTCGATAAATCCGGCATAGTCCTTGTCCGGCACAAAGCAGATTTCCTGGCTGTCCTTCTTCTTCGCCACGGGAAGGCCAATCTGTTCCGCTATTTTTCTGATCTCATCCTTCTCATAGAATCCAACAGGCATAAGCGTGTGTGAAAGCTGGAACTGGGTAAGATTATAAAGGGCATAGGTCTGGTCTTTTCCTGTGGCATCCGACATTTTCAGAGAATACCTGCCGCTGTCTGTCTGCACGATCTTGGCGTAATGGCCTGTGGCAATGTAATCCGCACCGATCTCCATGCTCCTTTTGAGAAGGGATTCCCATTTTACATAACGGTTGCAGGCAATACAGGGGTTGGGTGTGCGGCCTTTTAGATATTCCTGAATGAAATAGTCAATGACATTTTCTCTGAACTCATGTTTGAAGTTCATGACGTAGTAGGGAATCTCCAGCATGTTCGCCACTCTCCTGGCATCGTCCACTGCGCTCAGGCCGCAGCAGCCGCCGTTCTCCTCCTGTGCCGCATTGTCCTCATCCTGCCAGATCTGCATGGTGACTCCAATGACATCATATCCCTGTTCCTTCAGCAGATAGGCCGCCACTGAGGAGTCCACACCGCCGGACATCCCCACAACTACCTTCTTTTTTTCCATTAATACTCTTCCTCTTCTTCCCCTTCAGAAATATCGCTTTTTGGCTTATCCAGACCCTCGATCTTAATTCCGTGCTTTTCCGCATAATCCCAGAGTGCTGCATGGATTGCTTCCTCAGCAAGCAGGGAGCAGTGTACTTTTACCGGGGGAAGGCCGTCAAGAGCCTCCATAACCGCTTTATTTGTCACCTGCAGGGCCTCCTGAATGGTTTTGCCCTTCACAAGCTCTGTAGCCATACTGCTGGTTGCCACTGCGGCGCCGCAGCCGAAGGTTTTGAATTTACAGTCCCGGATGATTCCGTCCTCATCAATATCCAGATACATTCTCATAATGTCTCCGCATTTTGCATTGCCTACGGTTCCGACACCGCTGGCGCCTTCAATCTCTCCTACATTTCTCGGGTTCTGAAAATGGTCCATTACTTTTTCGCTGTACATAATTTATTTTCCTCCATAATTTGTCTTTTTTGATCTTACGCTCTGTTCTGTTTCTGTTTTTTTATGAAATCTTCATATAACGGGGAGAGTTCACGCAGACGGTTTACAATCTCCTTTATCTGGTCCAGTGTGTAGTCCAGATCTTCTTTTGTTGTCTCCTCGCTGATGGTCATTCTGAGGGAACCATGGGCAATCTCATGAGGCAGACCGATGGCCAGCAGTACATGGGACGGGTCCAGGGATCCGGAGGTACATGCAGAGCCGCTTGACGCCGCGATTCCCTTCATATCCAGCATAATGAGCAGGGACTCACCTTCAATGAACTGGAAGCTCACATTAATGTTGTTCGGCAGACGTCTTTTGGCGTCACCGTTGAGGCGGACATAAGGAATCTCATTTAAGATTCTGCCGATAAAATAATCCCTCAGCTCTATCTCTTTCTTCGTACGCTCCTCCATGGTTCTGGCTGCGCGCTCTGCTGCCACACCGTATCCCACAATGGCCGGCACGTTCTCTGTACCTGCTCTTCTCTTTCTCTCCTGAGCACCGCCGTGTACAAAACTGCGGATTTTTACGCCTTTGCGGATATATAAGAAACCAATGCCCTTTGGTCCGTTGATCTTATGTCCGCTGGAGCTTAACATATCAATGTTCATCTCATCCACATGAATCGGGACCTGTCCGAATGCCTGTACCGCATCTGTGTGGAATAATATATTGTGTTCTTTGGCGATCATTCCGATCTCTTTGATGGGCTGGACAGCGCCGATCTCATTGTTTGCAAACATAATGGAGATCAGGATCGTCTCCGGTGTGATGGCTTCTAAGAGATCATCCAGCTTTACGATACCATTCTCATCCACATCCAGATAGGTCACCCTTGCTCCGCGTTTTTCCAGATATTCGCAGGTGTGCAGAATAGCGTGATGCTCAATCTTCGTGGTGATGATATGGTTTCCTTTGCTTTTGTATGCTTCAAATGCCGCTTTCAAAGCCCAGTTATCCGCTTCACTGCCGCCTGCTGTAAAGTAAATTTCCTCTGACTTTGCGCCCAGCACCTCTGCGATCTGTCCTCTGGCTTTTGTGATGGCCTCTTTGCTTCTCTGTCCGATCTCATAGATGCTGGATGGATTTCCATAGCTCTCTGTGAAGTACGGAAGCATGGCATCTACAACCTCCTGTGCTGTTTTTGTTGTTGCTGCATTATCCAGATATATTGTTGTCTTCATAATTCCTCTCTCCTAATTGTCACATTTTTGCACCTGAATCTGCCCCTTATCCCGCATCCTGCGGCTTTCCTCTACGAGCTGATCCAGCATGATGGAATCTACAGTTTCTTTTATACTATTATTGATACGCTGCCATACATAGCGGGTGACGCACAAATCCGCACCCTGGCAGCTATGTTCTCCTCCTCCATTACAGGTAACGGCATCCAGACTGCCCTCCAGCGCCCGAAGGACATCCCCTACGGATATCTCACCGGCAGGTCTGGCAAGCTTATATCCGCCCTGTGCACCGCGGACGCTCACTACCAACCCGGCACTCTTTAACTTGCGCACCAGCTGTTCCAGATAACTGTCAGAAATGTTCTGGCGTGTGGCAATGCTCTGTATGGAAACAGCCTCAGATTCGCTGTATAAAGCCAAATCGATCAAAGCTCTCAAGCCGTACCTTCCTTTGGTTGATAATTTCAAATCATCACCATCCTTTTCAAATTCCGACTGTTTTACTCGGATTTGATTGTAGAATATCATTCTTATCCTGTTCTGTCAAGATACTTTTTGGAATATATTGTGAAAAAGGCTATAAAAGTTACTATTGCTCTCTCTGCGGATAGTGACTATAAAGGACTTCTTATGGATAACAAACATATTTTGCTGAAAGGAACACTCATCCTGACCCTGGCTGGTTTCCTTACAAAAATCCTTGGGTTTCTCTATAGAATATTCCTGTCGCAGACAATTGGTGCACAGGGGATGGGTATCTACCAGCTTATCTTTCCCATCCACACCCTCTGTTTTGCACTGACAGTCGGAGGAATCCAGACCGCGATCTCCCGCTTCGTGGCTGCCCGGGTAGCTTTAAAGGATGAACAGGGCGCCCGTGATATTTTTCTCATCGCCACTTCCCTGTCCATGGCCATATCTTTTGCCGTCACCTTTTTGCTGTACCGACATGCCTCCTGGTTTGCCGTACATATCCTGCTGGAGGAACAGTGTACAGACCTGCTCCGTGTCTCCTCCCTGTCAATTCCCATGGGAACTTTTCATTCCTGTGCCTACGGCTACTATCTGGCCAGGAAGAAGACAGGAATCCCGGCCTGGTCGCAGCTTGTGGAGCAGACAGCGCGCATGAGCGCAACCTACCTTCTCTACCTGGTGTGGACCGGGGAAGGGCATCCGCTCACACCCATGCTGGCTGTTGTGGGGCTTTTCGCGGGGGAACTGGTCTCCATGCTGTTCTCTCTGTTGTTCATTCTGTGGGATTACAGAAAGTATCATTACCAAATCAGCAATATCCATGCGCCGGGTAAGGATTTAAAGGACATTGTGTCTTTGTCTCTGCCCCTTACAGGAAACCGGCTCTTTATCAATATCCTGCACAGTATGGAGTCTGTGCTGATCCCCGGGCATCTGCGGCTTTTCGGCATGGACAGCGCCTCCGCACTCTCCATCTACGGGGTGTTAAACGGTATGGCACTGCCGCTCATACTGTTTCCCTCCGCGATCACCAACGCTGTCTCAGCCATGCTTCTGCCCTCTGTGGCACAGGACCAGGCAGTGGGGAATTATAAGAATATACGGAGAAGCATTTTTACCACCACCCGCTACTGCCTGCTGCTGGGTTTCCTCTCCACCGCCTTTTTTTATTTTTCCGGTGATTTTCTGGGGCTGTTTTTATTCAAAAATGAGTTCGCAGGGACTTTTATCAAAACGCTTTCCTTTATCTGCCCCTGCCTGTATCTCTCCAGCACGCTGAGCGGAATCTTAAACGGTCTGGGGGAGACGGGAAAATACTTTGCCCAGAACCTGTTAGGCCTCTCCATCCGCCTGCTCTTTGTTTTTTTCGTGATTCCGCGTTTCGGTATTCTGGGGTATCTGTGGGGGCTTTTGATCAGTGAACTGGCAATCACGCTCCTCACTTTATTTTTCTTAAAAGATTACATGAAAACAGCGCCGGGTGAATAAACCCGGTGCTTTTCGCACCCGGGAAAAGATCCCCCCCAGACTCCCGTACCATGCAGTTCTAATCTTTACCGCTTAGACGCTTTAAAGTAAAAAATTATCCAAAACTGTCGACAACCGGAAAGTTTTGTATTATAATAATCAACTAGAACGTGTTTGAAAATTGCTTTCGGCAAGATGTGCGGCGTACAGACTGCCGGAATAAATTTTCAAACACGCTCTGGAAAGTCAAACAAAGGAGATAATTATGAGTTTCAAATTCGTAAAACAGCTTCCCTCTCCGGATGAGATCAAAGCACAGGCACCCGTGTCCGAAGAGTTGAAACAGATAAAAGCTAAAAGAGACAAAATGATCAGCGATGTCATCACAGGTGCTTCCGACAAATTCCTTGTCATCATCGGCCCCTGTTCTGCAGACAATGAAGATTCTGTATGTGACTACACCAACCGCCTTGCAAAGCTTCAGGATAAAGTGGAAGACCGTCTGGTGCTGGTTCCGCGTATATACACCAACAAACCGCGTACTACAGGGGAGGGCTATAAGGGCATGCTCCACCAGCCGGACCCTGAGGCAAAGCCGGACGTACTGGCAGGCATTCTGGCCATCCGCCACATGCACATCCGTTCCCTGCAGGAGACAGGACTCAGCTCCGCGGATGAAATGCTGTACCCGGACAACTACCACTACTTATCTGACCTGCTCTCCTACGTGGCGATCGGAGCGCGTTCTGTGGAGAACCAGGAGCACCGTCTCATGGTAAGCGGCCTTGACGTTCCTGTGGGTATGAAAAATCCCACCAGCGGGGACTTCTCTGTTATGCTCAACTCTGTAGTTGCCGCACAGCAGGGACATGACTTCATCTCCAGAGGATGGGAAGTCAAGACAGAGGGCAATCCACTCACCCACACCATCCTGCGCGGTGCTGTGAACAAACACGGCAACACCCTGCCTAACTATCACTACGAGGATCTGCAGCTTCTTCTGGAAATGTACAATGACCGTGACCTGGAAAATCCGGCAGTCATCATTGACGCCAACCATGCCAACTCCGGCAAAAAATACGAACAGCAGGTCCGCATTGTCAAAGAAGTGCTGCACAGCCGCCTGGTATCCCGTGATATCCGCCATTTGGTAAAAGGTGTCATGATTGAGAGCTACCTGGTATCCGGCTGCCAGAAGATCGGCCCTGACCATATCTATGGAAAATCCATCACAGACCCCTGCCTTGGCTGGGAGGAGACAGAGAAACTCCTCTATACCATCGCGGAACTGTGTTAAATTATCGGAAAGCCACGCTTTTTGAACTTTCCGATGTTCAAAAACAAAAGGCATTTGCTTCCGAACATCACACTCGGAGGCAAATGCCTTTCCTGTTTCTCCTGCCAAAAAGAAAGAACCCGAAAACTCATATCTTTTCAGGTCCTCTATTTTCTCGGATGCGCTTTCAGATACACATCCCTGATTTTATTCACATTCATATTCAGATAAATCTGGGTGGTGGATATATCAGAATGTCCCAGCATTTCCTGTACACTTTTCAGATCCGCACCGTTCTGCACCAGATGGGCTGCAAAGGAATGCCGCAGCGTATGTGGTGTGATATCCTGCTGAATCCCGGCAGAAGAGGCATAGGTCTTCAGCACCTTCCAGAATCCCTGCCGGCTCATAGGTTTTCCGGAACAATTAACAAAGAGGCAGTCGCTTTCCTTATGGCTTAAAAGCTCCTCCCTTGCCTGCTCCAGATACTCCTTCACCGCCTTCTTCGCCGCGTTTCCGAAAGGTATTACCCTCTCCTTCTCGCTGGCCTCGCAGGTGATGTATCCCAGTTTTAAATTTATATTCTCCAGCTTCAGTCCGATCAGCTCACTGACCCGGATTCCTGTGGCATATAAAAGCTCCAGCATGGCTTTATCCCGGACACCCTTGGCTGTATTTTCCTTTGGCTGGTTCAACAACAAATCGACTTCTTCTACAGTAAGAATCCCAGGCATCTTCTTTTCGATCTTAGGCGCCTTCAATATGTCTGCCGGATTCTCCGAAAGCATTCCCTGCTGGCAGCAATACTGAAAAAAAGCGCGCATAGACGCGATACTCCTGGAAATGGTGGAAGCAGCGAACTTCTCCCGCTCCAAATACATCTCATAAGAATTCAGATTCGTGGCAGTCACATCCTGAACCCTGTCCACTCCTTCGTTCCTCAGAAACTGATCCATCTTTCGCAAATCCCGCTCATAGGATACTTCTGTATTTTTGGAAGTGCCTTTGGTGTTATGTAAATAGGCTATAAACTCTTCAATCTCGCACTTCATGTATGATTATCCCTCGTTAAGTTAATTGTAAAAGGCCATACCTTTCCAAATCATAATGAAATTATATATCAACTTCCATAGAAAAAGCAAACGGATTTTTCCAAAGTTTTTCTTGTTTTTCAGGCTTTTTTTACATTTCCACAACATATCGAAAAAGCTCTATTTATGTCTACCAGATGTGGTAAATTTGAAATTGTTAATATTTTGTTAATTTTTTATAAAAACCTCTCAATTACAAAACTCAGCACATTTTGGTTGACATAACTTTCCATAAAAAGAGCCAGCAGGAATAAGATACCAATCCCGGTCATAAAAAAAAGGTATGCCCTGTAGTCCGCCTTCACCCGAATCCCCTTCCCCCAATACTTCTGGCTCATCTGCACAATGAAGAAGAAAAACAGCAGCACAGAGGGCACATAAAAAAGCCCCTGAGGGAAAAAGCAGGCAAGCGCGGCCCCGATTCCGCGAATCCCATATTCCATCAAAAACACAGTCAGCAGATTCCCGCCCAGAAACCCCAGCCAAAGCAGTCCCCCAAGCACCAGCGGAATCCCAAAAGGCGTCACCCCGCTGATCAGATACAACAAAAACCAGACACCTCTTCTCTCAAACAACCGCAGAAAGATCCCGCTCCCGGAAACACTTCCCGCCGCCCTGTCTGCCAGATAGACCCCCAGCAGACTGGTCTGATACCCCGCATAACTCCTCAAAAAATTACAACAAAGCACCCCCACTACAAATCCTCCTAAGTACAGGAGGAAAAACACATTCAAATATTTTTTCATAATCTCACCCTATATATTCTATGCCCTGCCCCCTGCGATTAGTACGCTCCTGTCTGTCACATCTTTTTTCTTCCGCCGCTGCTCCTGGGTAAACAGGCTCTGCAGCCATCTTTCTCTGCAATAAAAAAGTGCAGAATCTGCAGTGATATATAAAATATCATCGCAGCATTCTGCACATCTTTCCCGGTCCAGCCTACTTTGCGTAATCTACTACTCGGCTCTCCCGAATCACATTAACCTTGATCTGTCCCGGATACTCCAGTTCAGCTTCAATCTGTTTTGAAATATTCCGTGCCAGCAGTACCATATCGGAATCTGTTACGTGTTCCGGTACTACCATCACTCGAATTTCCCTACCTGCCTGAATAGCAAAAGATTTGTCCACTCCTTTGAAAGAGTTTGTTATGTCTTCTAATTGTTTTAATCTGTTGGTATATGTTTCTAAAGTTTCTCTTCTAGCACCAGGTCTTGCCGCGCTGATCGCGTCAGCAGCCTGTACAATGCAAGCCACCAGTGATGTGGGTTCCGTGTCTCCATGATGGGATTCCACGGCATTTATTACCACCTGGGACTCTTTATATTTTCTACATAAGTCAGCACCGATCTGAATATGGGAACCTTCTACTTCATGATCGATGGATTTTCCGATGTCATGTAACAGACCTGCACGTTTAGCCATGCGAATGTCTGTCCCAACTTCACCCGCCAGAAGGCCGGCAAGCTGTGCCACCTCAATAGAATGCTTTAAAGCATTCTGGCCGTAACTGGAGCGGAATTTCATACGTCCCAGCAGACGGATCAATTCCGGATGAATGCCGTGTACGCCAACTTCCAGGGCTGCGGATTCACCTTCTTCTCTCATCATGGTCTCTACTTCTTTTTGTGCCTTTTCCACCATCTCTTCGATTCTGGCCGGATGAATTCTTCCGTCCACAATCAGTTTTTCCAGCGCAATACGTGCTACTTCACGCCGGATCGGATCGAAACCGGACAATACGACTGCTTCCGGGGTATCGTCAATAATGAGATCTACGCCCGTAAGTGTTTCCAAAGTTCGGATATTGCGTCCTTCCCTACCGATAATACGGCCCTTCATTTCATCACTTGGAAGCTGTACAACGGAAATTGTAGCTTCCGATACATGGTCTGCCGCACATTTCTGAATGGCTGTCACCACGTATTCCTTGGCCTTCTTATCGGCTTCCTCTTTTGCTTTGCTCTCCAATTCCTTGTAGAGCTTGGCAGTGTCAATTTTTACTTCGTCCTCAACAGTTTTTAACAAATAATCTTTTGCTTGTTCGGAGGTCAGGCCGGAAATTCTCTCCAGCTCTTGTACTCTCTGGTCATGTAATTCATCGACTTTCTTTTCTTTCTTTTTTAGCTCGGCTTCTTTTGCTGTATAATCTGCTTCTCGTTTTTCCAGGGCATCAGCCTTCTTGTCCACTGCTTCTTCTCTGGATAAAACACGCTTCTCATACTTCTGAAGTTCTGCCCGTCTCTCTTTTGTCTCTTTCTCCAACTCATTTTTAGTACGGAGATTTTCTTCTTTTGCTTCTAAGAGAGCTTCACGTTTCTTCGTTTCCGCAGATTTCAATGCTTCATCTATAATGCTTCTTGCTTTTACTTCTGCCGTTCCGATCGTCTCAGCATCTTTTTCAGTTTTTTTCTTAACTGAAATGTTGGCTGTAACAGGAACTGCAATCAGCAGCGTGATTACCACAGCAACAATTGCAACTATTACATAGATTGCCACAGGAGCACCTCCTTATTTAGTTTTCATTGTACAAATACAACAGTTTAATTTTATACTGTTTTTACTGAAAAGTCAACATAAAACCTATTTTTCTAAAAGACAAGTATGTGAAATCTGTCCAAGATTTTTCAGCAAAAATCCTCTTTTTCTTTTAATACGGACAAAATATCAGAGGAGGAAAAACCTTTTCTCATTAAATAGCCGTAAATTCTCTGCCGTTCTCTGTCATCCATGGGGCCGCTGCCCCTTCTTCTCTTCCTTACCAGCTCCCGGATCGTGTCCCTGCAGTCATCCAGCTCCGCCTCCTCCAGAACCTCCTCTATGATGCTTCTGTCCACACCTTTTTGGGCCAGCTCCATCTTCAGCCTTGCTTTTCCTCTGCCCTCTTTTTTACATTCCACATAATGCCGGGCATATCTTCTGTCATCCAGATATCCAAAAGATTCCACATACGCAAGTGCCGCTTCCACAGCTTCCCTGGGGTACTCACCTGCCTGCAGTTTTCTCTCAAGCTCCGCTCTGGTCCGGTCCATGCTCTCCAAAAGGTGCATGGCGCGCAGTTTGGCCCGTTTGGTGAGAACCTGTCCCACAAGCTCCTGATAAACCGGTCCTGGAATCTCCTGTCCTTCTTTTATTCCATAGCGAGACAGCTCGCCTTTGTAAATAACAAAGGCGGGCTGTCCGTCAAGTTCAATCCTGTATTTTTGTTTTGTTACAGCCTGTATTTTTGTGACAAGCATTATACAACCCCATTTTCCTTTTTCGCACCCTGCGCTGCAGGTGCCTCCGCGGCCTTCATATCCGGTGCTTTTGTGTCAGAGGCTTTGGCGTCAGCCTTTTTCTCCTCTTTTGCACCTTTCTTGTCTTCTTCTTCTGTATTTCCCTCAACAAGTCCGTAGTGTTCCCTGACTTTTGCTTCCACTTCTGCTGCCACGTCCGGATTTTCTTTCAGGTACTGTTTTGCATTTTCACGTCCCTGGCCGATCTTTCCGTCCTTATATGCATACCATGCGCCGCTTTTATTGATAATGCCCAGATCTGCTGCCAGATCCAGGATATCACCGGCTTTGGAGATTCCCTGGCCGAACATGATATCAAACTCTGCCTCTTTAAAAGGAGGTGCGATCTTATTCTTAACTACTTTGATCCTGGTACGGTTTCCAACGATCTCTCCGGCCTGCTTCAGAGCTTCAATCCTTCTGACATCCAGACGGATGGAGGAATAAAACTTCAGGGCACGGCCGCCTGTGGTGGTCTCCGGGTTGCCGAACATAACTCCGACTTTCTCACGGAGCTGATTGATAAAGATAACGATACAGTTGGATTTGCTGATGACAGCCGTCAGTTTACGGAGAGCCTGTGACATCAGACGCGCCTGCAGACCCACATGGGAATCACCCATATCACCCTCGATCTCCGCTCTCGGAACCAGAGCCGCAACAGAGTCCACGATCACAATGTCCACAGCACCGGAACGCACCATAGTCTCTGTGATCTCCAGGGCCTGCTCCCCGTTATCCGGCTGTGAAATATAGAGATTGTCCACATCCACGCCGATATGCTTGGCATATACCGGGTCCAGAGCATGCTCTGCATCAATAAATCCGGCAATTCCGCCTCTTTTCTGTACCTCAGCCACCATATGCAGCGCCACGGTGGTCTTACCGCTGGATTCCGGACCGTAGACCTCTACGATCCTTCCTTTCGGGATGCCTCCCAGACCCAGTGCAATGTCAAGGCTGAGAGAACCTGTAGGTACTGTCTCCACATTCATATGTACAGAGGAATCGCCCAGTTTCATAACAGAGCCTTTACCAAACTGCTTCTCAATCTGTCCCAGGGCCGCGTCCAGGGCTTTTAATTTATCTTCTTTGACCATTTGAAATCTCCTTTATTCAATTCATCTCAATAATTTCTTCTTCTGTCATTTCTACGAACTTATGTTCGTATTGCTGTTATCATAATAGTACACTTTTCGTTCCTTGTCAACTGTTATTTTCCTGCCTGCAATACGCATCACACCCTTTCTGCGCGTTCTTTTTCTATGGGAATACCGGCGCAGCGGAATGCTGCTTGAACAGATAAAAAAGGCAGAGCTGCCTTTGACGGTATGTGTTCAGTATGTAGCATCTGGCGGGATTTGTCAAGAAAAAAAGGACACCGGATGTGTTCCGATGTCCCTGT
>ERZ506993.131-NODE-131-length-64102-cov-7.70099_pt1 | contig 64102 bp, 55 predicted proteins | sample MGYA00513167_ERZ506993 | MGnify/ENA metagenome assembly ERZ506993 | reverse complement strand
TTCACCACTCATTATCATAGAAGAATCTTATTTACAGACTTTTCTTCATAGTCTCTTATTTTAAGCAACATTTTTTTCTAATCTTTAATTAATATTTAATTAGACTTAATTTTCTCATTGCTTTTTTTGTTTCAAAAGATTATGAAATATCTTGTGTTTTTTACCAGCAGTGTATCCTGGTTTTTTACGCATAATGACAGCCGCTAAATTGAGTGTTTTATTCATATATTTATGTACTGTAGTTTTACTTAGATGAATTCCGTATCGTGACAGGAATACACGCATAACTCTGTGTCCTACAGTTCAGTTGTTGTTGTAATAAATATACTTAATCCTTACATAGATGGTCTCACGCTGCTTATGATATTCACCTTTCGTATTTTTTTAATAATTATAATAGCCATTAGGGCTGATGCCGAATCTATGGCAAAGCCACCTTAAACCAAAATAATCTTTGTTATTGTCAATGAAACGATATACCACTAATCGATTTCCTTTGCGAAGAATGCCGCTGCTTTTTTTAAGAACTCTATCTCTTTATCTTTCTCACGAAGTTCCTGATTTAGGCGTCGGATTTCCTTGGCAGAATCACTTTCACTTGTTTTAGGAGTGGTATTTTTTTTATATTGGCATTCTTCACTATATTTCTTTGCCCATTCTGAAACGGTGCTTTTGGCAATGTTATATTCCGTAGCTATTTCTACTGTTGATTTATCACCAGCCATATAGGCTCTTACAACTTCTCTTTTGAAGTCATCATTGTAACGTACTGACATCTCTTAGTCCTCCTTGGATAATAAATAAATTTTATCATATTATCCGAACAAGGTGTTACAAATTTAGTATACCACTACAGGTAATCTTCTGGGTTCCGTTTTTCATGCGATTTCTGATCGCCCAACGAATATTTGCGGATATGCTGCGCGACTCCTCCTGCGCAATTGAAGCCATCAGGCTGAGTACCATATCCGTCTTATCATCCAGGAAATACAACCGTTCCTTTTCAAAATAGATTTCAACCGGCGGATCCAGCTTCTTCAATTTCCGAATATTCGTCAAACAATCCACTGTGTTCCTGGCAAATCGACTGATAGACTTTGTAATGATCATATCAATCTTGCCGTCCTCACAATCCTGAATCATCTGATTAAACTGCTCCCTATGTTTTGTCTGAGTTCCACTGATGCCTTCGTCAGCATATATTCCTGCCAATATCCAGCCATCATGAGCCCCTATGTACTCCGTGTAATACTGAACCTGCAGCTCATAACTGGTTGCCTGTGCCTCTTCATCCGTACTTACACGGCAATATGCTGCAACTTGCTTAAGCTGCGCTATCTCTCCAGGAGCAACCACTCCCTTCGTTGCCGGAATAACCTGAACCTCAAAAGACTTATTTGAAATCATAATCTTCTTTTTCTTCTTGGTTTTTCTCACCTGCACCACTGGCGCTGTTGGAGATGGATCTTCCGCTTCCACTAATTGCTGTATGGCTTCCTCAGAAACGTCTAATAATATGTTGTTACCCTCATTCAATTTCTCTTTTTCACCCCCTTTCTGCACCAGTCTATTTCACACTATCAACCACCACATAGACTGTTTGAAAAGAGAAAAATAGCCCTCTCCGCCAGAGTAATTACTCCAGCAGAAAGGGCTTTCTGTTTACACTTCTTTATTCTTTAATAATCTGGCTATGGTCGATTGTGCTATGCTGTCAAATAGTCCCTGTCGGATACCTTCCTCTGCAATAGCCTTCTGAGTCCATCTGTTCATTCCTTCTGGTGGATCACTGGAAGCAATCTCAAATATCTTTGCCACCACCTCAGGAGTCAGTTTACTGGGACTCTTACTATAATCTGTTCTATGAACAACTCTGTGCTCTTTGGTCTCCACTCGTTTTTTCCTACTAACTGCCGCTTCAACTCCGTTCATACCATAAGTCTGCCGAACTGTCTGCACTGTTGTATGCGTTGTTCCCAGGCGTTTCGCCACTTCTGGAACAGACAACTTCTCTTTATTATTTTCATCTGATAATAAAACGATCCTCGCACGAAGCTTAATCCTGTCAGAAGACTCATCATCCGCAAGTATGGAATTTAACATCTCAATATCGTCATCACTCAGAATAATCTTGTATTTTGTCTTTGCCATATCATCACCACCCATAAGGATTGTACCTCTATATTCCGCCATAAGCAAGTTTAATTACAAATTATTCTTCTGTTTTCATCATTTCACCAAGCACATCCTCATAGATAAACTCTATCTCAATCTGGCTCTGACTATATACATACACATTACGGATAAATACATCTGCCAGCTCACGCGTAAGTTTCTTCGCTTTCCCATTTCCATTTGCCTGTTCAACCATCTCCTTCGCATGATCCAGGATATCAGCCTTCTCAACCAAGGTTTCCTCACATACCTTAATTTGCTCTTCCAGCTCCTCGATCCTACGAAGTGCTTCCTGTTTTGGGTGGAGATAAGCTTCTTTCGTAAAATGCCCCTCTGCATATGCCTCATACAATCTCAGCTTATCAGCCTTCAGTCCATCCAGCTGAACCACCAGATTCATGATCTGGGATTTGCTCACACGAATCGCTTCTTTTGCTTCCTTTTCCCTGATCAAACCGCATTCCTTCAATAATTTGATATGAGACTTGAGAACATCAAATACAAGATTATCAATATAAGAGACCTCATATCGCTCACCACTGCAATTGGATTTCTTTCCAGCCCGTGCCTTATTTCTGCAAGCAAATACTGGAACAGTCCCCATATCCACATAAGACATACATTGCCTGCAATTGCCACACCGAAGCTTACCTCGCAGAGCATACTTCTTTTTCTTTGGTGTTTCGACTTGCAGTACGCTTTTGAATCGCCAATTACGCCCTGGCAAAATCCTCTTTACTGACCAGTGCAGGATTCATATCCTCAACAACGGTCCATTTATCGGCTTCCTGCAACTTCCCAGTCTTCGCACCCACAATCTGACTCCGCTTCCTCCCCATGATCATTGCGCCGGTATATTCATATTTCTTGATAATCGATCCAACCTTTTTCGTCGTCCACAATCTTTCCGCTTCTGGTGTCACCGGCTCGGCATGAGAGTATTTCCCCTTGGATTTATGATAAGTATGCGGAGTAGGCATTCCTTCCTCGTTTAACGCATCACATATTTCTCTGGTATTCATCCCCTGGCAGGCAAGTCCAAATATCTTCTGTACGATGTCTGCTGCCTCAGGATTAATCACGAACTTCCCCTTATTCTCCGGATCCTTCCTGTAGCCAAAGGTAGCCTGCCCAGATGTACTGATTCCCTTCTTCCATCTTACCGCATTGGAGCTTCTAAGCTTTTTCGATAAATCACGGCTATAAAAAGTATTGATCAGATTGCTGACTGCCATATCAAAGCTCATGGAACCTGAACCGTTCTTCTTACTGTCATAACGATTATTCACAGCAATAAAGTGAATTCCAAGAATTGGGAAAATCTGCTCTACATAATCGCCGGTAATAATATAATCCCGTCCAAGTCTGGAAAGGTCTTTCACCAAAATAGTCTGTATCAATCCCTTCTTGGCATCTTCGTTCATTCTCATAAAAGCAGGGCGATTGAAATTTGTTCCGGAGTATCCATCATCCACATATTCCTTAATCTCACCTGCCAAATCATCTCTGTTCTGAATATAGCTGTACAGTAGCAATCGCTGATTCTCAATACTGTTGCTCTCATCCTTATGGTCTACACCTAAGTCTCCATCAGCCTCCGACAACCTCAGATAAAGTGCTATCGTCACATACATCCCCTCCCTCAATAAATTCATCAATCACAGCATCCGTAAATACATCCTGACACTTAAATTTGATTTCCACTCTCTGACCATCCTCATATAGCCAGATTTCATCGATCAGTTCTTTCACCAGTTCCTGTGAAAACTCCATAGAATCCGTATATTTCTTAAGTTTATCCGCCATTGCGTGGAACCGTTTGATTGCCAGCTCCATCTCCTTCAGCTTTGTTTCCTGTTCCGACCGTTTCTCCTTCAAATTGGCTCTCTCAACAGACATTTTATTTTTGATATACTGATACTCTTCCTCATCCAGAATCTTCTCCGCATAATCCATATAAGCCTTAAGCAGCTTATCATCCAGTTCTCTGATTCTTTCATCCATCCGGTAGATTTGACAAGTCCGGTCTCAGTGAGAAATCACGCCCGGAATATTCACCTTTACGGAATTGAAATGTCTGCTGAGATGGTCAGCAAAATAACCGATAAGATCCTTCCATGAATATTCCGCTGGTTGGAACCGCCCAGACCAGAGGTTGGTTCCAACCAGTCCGGGCTGATGTCCCAATGGTTCCGGTGTGGAACCGTTAACCGTTTTCTTTAATACCGTATACTTCCCGCATCGATTTGTCATGTTCTTTATCGATATACTGAATCTCTATCATATAAGAGTCATGAACAATGCGGTCAAGGATAGCATCTGCGATCTGTCCTTCTGGAAATTTATTGTACCAGCCAAGTGGGGTAAACTGAGAACAAAAGATTGTTGATGCCTCATGATGCCGGGCATGGATGATCTCCAGTAAGTCCCTTGCTTCTGTTTCTGTAAGTTTTACCAGAAGCCATTCATCCCGAATAAGCAGTGTATATTTCTGGTATTGCTTAATGGTTTCCTTGAACTTTCCTTCTCCTCTGGCAACTGCCAGTTCAGAGAGGAGTTCCAGCAGCTGGATATATTTTGTTGAGTAGTAACGCTTACAGGCTTCCATACCAAGGGCACAGCTCAAATAGGATTTTCCAGAACCGGTTGCTCCGGTAATAATGATATTGTGCTTCTCCTGTATGTATTCACAAGTGGCAAGCCGCTCAATGAAGGTTCTGTCCAGCCTTCTGCCTGATGTGTAATTGATATCATGAACATTTGCCTGTGGCTGATCAAGAGCTGCTTTTTTATAAGCCGTTGCCGCTTGTTGTTCTTACGAGTAGTATATTCAAGGTCTATTAGCAGACCAAAACGGTCTTCAAACGATACTGTCTGCATGGAATCATCGGAAAGCTGAGTCCGATATGCGTCTGCTAATGTAGTAAGCCGCATTTCAATCAATTTATTTATGGCTGCCTCATTTGTCATTGATCCTTACCTCCATAGTATTCTGCGCCACGGGTGTAACCGTAAGCATTGCTTTCCGGTTGTGGTGTTATAGGTACTTCTGTCTGAATGTCAATTTTATCCTGCCCTGTGGTAAGGATATTTTTAACACTTTTATAGCTGGGGTGCGGTGTATAGGAAAGTGCCTTATGACAGGCAGCCTCTAACCGTTCCACCAAATATTTATCCGCCAGCTTCAGAAGTCCCATGCAGGCTTTATAACCCTGCTGTTCCACTTTGTAAGAGGAAAGGATCGATTTTTCTGTAATGTTTGTACTGGTGCCGATTTTATCAGCCTATTCAATAAATCTGTTCCCATCCCATTTCAGATATTTCTGATGGTCTTCCGGCATATGAATTTCCAGTGTGCTGTATTGACCGGGATGTCCATACAGGCGTTTATGGGAACAGATCCGCTGATTGTGGTAGAAGACTTCCACAGCAGAGCGTGTTAAACGTACATCTACTTTCTGCCTGATATATTCATAGGGTGGTGTGCCACCCGTCAAGAGGACAATGAAAAATAATAAGCTTTATAATAAGCTTTTTTGCCGTCAGCTGGTTTACCAGCTGGCGGTATTTTTATGCTGCCTTTAACCCCAATTCATGAAACGCCATTGGGGACATTACATTTAGTTTCCGCTGCAATCGTTGATTATTATAGTAATCTATGTATCCCTTAATCCCCTGCACCAGTTCATCCCTGCTTTTATAGCGGTGACCATAGTACATTTCTCTCTTTAAGATTCCCCACAATCCCTCCATCGGTCCGTTGTCTATACAGTGTGCGACCCTCGACATACTCTGCTTCATGTGATGGTCCTTCAAGAGGGTATGGAACTGTGTGCTGGTGTATTGGAATCCTCTGTCGCTATGGAACAATGGATGCGCTTCCGGTTCCCACCGGACCGCCTCATCAAATGTATCCATGACCAAAGCATTATCGTTGCGGTCACTTAGCTTAAATGCCACGATTCTCCTGTCATATAAATCCAGGATTGCACTCAGGTAGACTTTATGGACCTCCATACCAGTATCGTATTTAAATTCTGATACATCCGTCAACCATTTCTCTTTTGGCTTTTCTGCGTGGAACTCGCGATTTAAGTAGTTCTTTGCGATGTGGGTCGGGTTTCGCTCCGCCCGTGTACAGCTCTTAGGTTTCCATTTGATGGAGGATTGTATCTTCTGGCTCCGGCAGATACGCAGAACCCGCTTGTCGTTTACATGAATCCCATGGTATACATCAAGTTCGTCCCGGATGCGCCGGTATCCCATGTCCGGATGGGCTTCGTGTATCTTTTGGATTTCCACAGCAATACGACTGTTTTGGATCTCACTGCTGCTTTCCGGGTGCCTGATCCAGTGATAGTAGGCAGAGCGGCTGATTTTAAGGAACGCGCACAGCCTTTCTACCGGGTATCCTTTCGTTTGGGATAGTTCTTTAACCGACTGATAAGTACACAGCCTGCGTACTAGAGATAGCGATTCCCCCTTTCCAGCTCCCTGACTTTTTTTAACAGGTCATTTTCCATCTGTAAGTCCCTGTTCCGTCGTTCCAGCTCTGCGATTTTAACTCGCATTTCTTCTTCCGGGGTTCGGCTTGGCTGGGAGCCAGCCCGCCTTCCCCTGCGGTCCTCAAGCCCGGCGCTGCCCATTTTCTCATATTTCATGACCCAGTGGCGGACCTGCTAGTAGGAACATTGGTACTTCAATGCCATCGCCCCATAGTTTCGGTTGTGTTCCAGGCAATCCCGGACAATCTGCAAACGCTCTTTTGGTGTTGTTTCCCTTGCTTTCTTCATGTATGCACCTCCGGTAAGTTCTTTAAACTCCTTACCGGTATTATACATCTTTATCCATTCTCTGAGCTGCCTCTCTGAGCGAATTTCGTATTTTTTACACAGGTCGGAAAGGGAACCTTTCCCGTCCAGGTAGTCGTTGACAGCCTGGCGTTTTATTTCTTTGGGATAACATCTATTCTGGGCCTGGTTAAGCAGTCCCGCAGGGCCTTCTGCTTCGTAAATTCGTATCCAGTTGCTAATACTGGTCGTTCCGACACCGAGGCTATTAGCCGCCTCACCCAGACTGTTTTCGCCATTCAGATATCGTTCAACGGCTTTTACTTTTTCCAGAGGTGTTACTTTGCTCTTCCTTGACATGACAATACCCCCAAGTAGGTTTTCATATTTCAGTGTCCTACTTGAGGGTATCATATCAGACTGACCGTTCCGACCTTATTCCTTCGGCATTAATAGTATTACCAGGAATCCCCAATCTTATTCCAAAGGCCGGGTGTGGGCAGCGCTCACGTTTTAAGTAATTTAAACTAATGCCTTAATTGTAATGCAAAAAAATAGAAAAAGAAGTATAAATTGAGCAAACCTGGCAATACTATAATTAGAAAAGAAATTCGACACAATAAAAGAATTGTTATCGACAAGATTTCCATACATATCTGATTCTTATCAGGAAAAATCATTTCCCATAGACACAGAAATTTTTACGCCCTCACAACATCCGGTTTTTCAGTTTCAAAAATCTTCTCGATTGCTTCTCTATCTCTGATATCTGTTTTGTAAAACTTATAATTCTCGCTCTTTAGTTCATCTTCAATCGTGGCTGGATTTGCAGCGTATGTACAAACGTCCACATTGATTACTCTGTATTCTGGTCTCTCTTCTAATAATAACTTGCAGAAGCAGTTTCCAATAAATCCGGTTCCTCCGGTAACTAAAATCGTCTTGCTCATTTCTAATTCTCCTCTTCTTCTGTCACGCCATTCCACTTCTAAACTGGTTTAGCAATTCTCCTCATAAACAAACTGGTTATCTGAATTGTCGAGTGTAGGACCTGTCTTATCCTTTTCACTTAATACCGGCTCAATTCCGTTAAGCAATGCTCCCCCATCGACATTCACTTCTGGCGCGTCATATCTCATGCCACCTTCAGCTTCCTTATTGTACACATTGTCGCATTTGTATCTGAATTCAACATCCTCTGTCAATGTAAGAAATCCGTGTGCGAAACCGCGTGGGATGAAAAACTGTCTATGGTTATCAGCACTTAATTCACAGCTTACCCACTGTCCGAAGGTTGGACTGCCTTTACGAATATCAACCGCTACATCGATTACTTTACCCTTGGTGCAGGATACCAATTTCGCCTGTGCGTAAGGTGGATTCTGCCAATGTAGTCCACGAAGAGTACCTTTCTGCGCTGAAAAACTCATATTGTCTTGTACGAACTCTGTTGTAATCCCCAATGCATCATATTTTGGCTTGTTATATGTTTCTGTGAAGTAACCTCTATTATCACCGAACACATCTGTTTCAATAATCACTACTCCAGGAATCTTTGTCTCTATTGGTTTAATTATCCACGTACCTTTCCGTCTGCCACAGCTTTTAAATGCTGTCCATAAGGAGACTTTCAATATTTTTCTGCGGACGCTAAAAGTCCTTCTTTATTAATCCAACCGTAACGGAATGCTATTTCCTCTGGTGCAGAAATCTTTACACCCTGACGTTTTTCAATCATATGTACAAATTCTGCGGCTTCAAGAAGACTCTCCATTGTACCAGTATCAAGCCAAGCAAATCCCCGACCTAACAGCTGAACATCTAATCTTCCCTCATTCAGATACATCTCGTTTAATGTTGTGATTTCAAGTTCACCTCTTGCGGACGGCTTTACAGCTTTAGCCATTTCACTTACACCTGCTGGATAGAAGTAGAGACCTGTTACAGCATAGTTCGATTTCGGTTCTGATGGTTTCTCTTCAATGCTTGTAGCCTGTCCATTCTCATCGAATGCCACAACACCAAAACGCTCTGGATCCGGAACGTAATATCCGAAGACAGTGGCTCTATTATTCAGTTCTGCATCTTCCACCGCAGCTTTCAAAGTCTTACCAAATCCATTACCGTAGAAAATGTTATCACCAAGTACCATCGCACCGGATTCTCCATCAAGGAATTCTTCTCCTAACAGAAACGCCTGTACTAATCCATCAGGACTTGGCTGAACCTTGTATGATAAGTTCACACCGAACTGATAGCCATCACCGAGAAGTTCTTCAAACCTTGGTGTATCAGTAGGTGTGGAAATTATCAAGATATCTTTGATTCCTGCCAACATTAAAGTTGACATAGGGTAATAGATCATCGGCTTATCTTAAACGGGTAGCAGCTGCTTACTTGTTACCATTGTGAGAGGATATAGTCTTGTACCGGAACACCGGCTAAAATAATACCTTTCATTTAGTTGTTCCTCCTACATCATAACATTCTAACTAATTTCGAATATATATATTTGACAAATCCCATATGTTTTATCACAGCACAATGCAAAGATCTATTTTTTAAATACATAGAAAACTTTTCATGATCTTCATCTTTTGCACGGCAACGATAAAACATTGGATTATTTGCAACAACATGCCCAATATTCACTTCATCTAACAAAAAGCTTTTGCGATTAATTATGGATAAAAGCGATTGTCCTTGAGCATTATTAATGATTAAAACGGATACTCCATTTTTATCATATATTTCACTATTCGGATCAACCCCCCAATAATCACCTATTGTCATCGAAGATCTATGGCCGTTTCCTTTAAAAAGACACTTTGAGCATCCACTTCGAGAATAGTGTCCAAACGCATAGCAAAAGTCAGTTTCTTCCCAAGGATAAACAATCTCCTTGCCATTTTCAAATTTTATGTACACACATGGCTTTGCCCAACCTCTTGCCTTGTGTTTTATAGAAAAGGTCATAATTTTTGATTTATATTTTCGTTCAAATTCCTCTACAAAACTTTGTTGTACTTCAGGTAATGTTGGTCCATGGCAAATTAAATCAATGGTATATAAATTATGAGTATCCAACTTTTTATTTTCACAAAACTTGATAATAGAAGCCACATCACAGCCTAAACCAATAAACAAGACTTTTTTATTCTGTGATAACAAAGATTCTACATTCTCGTATATACTTTCATTTTTCTCGTTTGTTTTACTACTAGGTATGTATTTCGAACCACGCAACAGAAATAAATCATCTTTATTGTCTACTGCTGTATAATAAGCTGATTTAAAATCAGTACTATATCTTGAACCTATTACAACTCCGCCATTATCGATAAATGCTTCAGCTAATGCATTTGCAGCACCACCACTTGAACACTGGAGCAATGTTTCATTATCAATATATCGTCCTGCATATGCTTTCAAATTAGAAAACTCATGTGCTAAAGAATCTACTTCTTCTTTTGTCACACTAACCCTATCAGCATCGTTGCTCATTTTACTTTTTTTCCCTCGAAATATAATCATTTGAATAATACCTAATATACTTTTTTTTCTTATTAATATTAAAAATACAACTATTAGTCCTGATGCAATATATTCAAATGAATAATCGTTTATAGCAATTACTACTTGCAAAAACAGAAGCACTGCACATCCTATATCGCTCTTTGTGCGGTATTCTAGCTTTAAGATTGTTCTTGAATGAAGTACTCTAACCATCCAAACAATACCATAACTAATCATAGTTGCAATTGCAGCACCCATAGCTGAAAATTTTGGTATCAATAGAAAGTTTAAACAAATATTTGATATTGCCCCCACTAAGGTTGAGTAAAACAACATTTTAGTTTTCATTGCCGAGGTGTAAATCGTACCAAAGAAGTCGCTATATGAATGCAATGCCGAAGCGATTAACAATATGGGGACAAACCTCCATGCAACATAAAATTCTTTCGAATATAGCAATCCAGACAACGGCTTATTTATCAACATCAAAATAGAAGCTGTTATTACAGTGATAGTAATATACATATCAAATACATCACTATAGAATTTTCTCGATTCTTCTGTTCCAAAGCTATCGACCGCAGATATTCTCCATGCTGTCACAAAAATACTTGTTACCATTGTTATGATGGTTGGTATTTTGTATGAAATTGAATAAATACCATTAACAGCAATTCCCGCATACATTATTAAAATATATCTATCTGAAGAGTTACTTATCCACCAACTTGCAGAATTAGGAATCAACGGTAGAGAATAATGTAACATTTTCTTTAACAATGATATATCAACTCTTTTTAAAGAATATCGATATATTTTTGCTGAAAAAAACATAAAAGAGCTGACGGAGATATTTGAAATAATAAAAGAATACAAATAACCTTTAATTCCCATTTTAAATATAAGAAGAAAAAGCAAATTACATCCAATCGAAATAACCGTATTTAAAATACCTGCGATGGCAAATACTGATACTTTTTCAATACCTCTTAAAAAATAGCCAAAATTAGTATAAAGACTATATCCAACATAATAAAGAAGGATCAGTCCCCAATAAGGTTTAATTGTGGACACCAAACAAAACACCGGAGATAGTATAAGCAATATTACTAAACCTGCTACCCATATAAGCATTCCAATTTCAAAAATCATTTCTTCATCGTTTTCTTTTTCTTGTGCAAAGCGCATGGCTGCTTCAGAAATGATACATGTAAAGAACGGGAATAATAAACTTACCGTTGTAGTAATTAAATCAGCAATTCCGTATTCGGCTGTTGATAATACATATGTATAAAAAGGAACAAAGAAAAAGCTGAGCAGTTTTGACGAAAAGCTTCCAATTGTCAACAGCAGTACATTTTTCCCTAATTTTTTATAATTTGACATTCATTAATTCTCGCTTTCTTGACTTAAAGCCTCTTCTAAAAACCTAATACCTTTGCATTTTTGATCAGAAAATCGACTACGAATATTATCATAATCTATTTCTTGATCAAACCATTGATTGAAAGATTCTGCATTCTTTACAAGTAAATCTTTAGCTTCTAACAAATCAAGTAAATTCAAAATTCTCGTATTTCTTGACTTATGTGGAATTATCATTACTTTTTTTTCAAACAACATCGAAAAGACAGATCCATGAAATGAATTTGTAATAATAAATTCTGCATTTGCAATATATTTTAAGAATTCAAGAGGACCAGCAGTTCTATCCCAAGTATGCTTTTTATTTATGCGTAATTTTCCAGGCGATATGTTTAGTATTGGTAGGCCAGTTCTATTTGTCAAAAACTCGACGGCTTGATCAAGAATTGGATTATCCTCAAGTTTATATACTATTATATATCTATCATTATCACTTTTAATCAAACTAATATAGTCTTCTTTATCGAGTAAGAAAGTGGGATCTGGAACTACATCTATATTTCTCATAACAATGGCCGATAATCGGTCTGCAGTATTCTTCTCTCTACAAGAAATGCGTGTAAAACCTTTGGTAAGCCTAACTAAAGACTCTTTTCTGTTCTCTAATACTGTCTCACCAGTACTAACTGCATAAGCAATCTTCAATCCTTTGTAACCAGTGAAATCAGCGAAATACATTTCATCAAATGTTCCATTTGTAATCATCTCATTCCATATTTGATCGCTTCCACAGATGACTGCATCATATTTTTTTCTGAGTATTTTTTCTGCTTCATCCTTGCTCTTAATGATATCAGTAACATTCAGGTAATTTAGGATGTGTTCAAATTTTCTCTGTTTAACCATTCTTAATGGGAACTTTATATTCGATAATAAGCTTGAAATACGCTTTGTAGATTCATATGTGGCATTTAAAAAATCTTTGTTTATTATAGAATATCTTTTCACATGATAATCAGGACAATAATTAATTATCTCTACCTCATATCCCATTTTCTCTAATCTTGTCTGTAAAGCCCAACACTGTAATACTGCGCCATAATTCCAAACAAAATGGAAAGTAATTATTCCAATTCGCATACCATTCCTCCAAAAATCATATCATCATATCATTTTCTACATCTAAAAACGTAACATCCATAAACATTAATGTTAAATAGAATGCAACATTCGCAAAGTCATAAACACCAGCAGACGCTACAATTAGCAAAATCACAATTGCGATCCATTTCGCAAATCTCCCATTCTGAAGTACTCGATGACAGCAAATAATAAAATAAAGTATAACACCTAAAAAACCATTTCTAATCAATAGCATAGCTAGCGATGTATAATACACATCCACCATAGGTTCATTCCCTGTTCCTATTCCAAATAATTTATTATTGAAGGCATCACCAAAGAAAAAATCATAACCTTCCGTTCTACCACTAACTGCATTCATATTGCTGCTGCTATCTACAGATAAACGCATAAATACAAGCTGTACAAATTCTTGCTTTGATAAAAATACAACCGCAATTACTAATGCAAATAATATAAACAAAAAGATACCAAATACTTTCCGATTATTAATCTTTCTGCTAAAAACGAACATAAAAATAGTCCACAAAACAACTACACCAAACAATCCTATTCCTGAAGTGGACATAAGAATTGCTAGAGATAGGACTATTGCCTTAATGATAAATTGTTTTTCACTATTCTTATAATATTTGAACAAAACAAAAGCCAATGCAACTAATACAAATTGCCCAAAATGTGCAGGTTCAATGAAAAAAGAAGATGGTCTAAAATAACCACTTGCCGTACCCGTTGTTATTCTTGTAAACGATGAAAAATTATTTTGTATTGAGTCGGTAAAAAAATGTAAGGGAATTAACTGTAAAAAACGTCCACTCAAATAATAAATAGCGTATTGAATGAAAAGCAGTAGGCTAGCTACTATTGATATATTTTCAATCGTTTTTAAAAGAATATCTCCTCTAAAAGACTTATTTCCACAAGCTAAAATGACTATCAACACCTGAATTAAGACATTATATAAAAGTGTCCCATATGATCCAGCATTGTAAAGAAATATGCTAATAAAATAACCCAATATAATATATGCTGTATAATAAAACAGTTTTCTATTTCTTTTTGGAATTTTTCTAGTCAAACAAGGAGTACAAATAGCAAATAATAGCCAAAGGTTTATTGTTCCAAAGGAATACGATAGCCAAGGAAATCTATAATAACGTGTAATTGGAAGAAAAGCTATTAAGACTGCTATGATATTCCATCGAGAAAACGATTTATATTTAATAATCATTTCTACTTTCCTCACATCAACTTATATCTAATTCTATACAATATATTAGCAATAACTGCAGATAGTCGATTTTCTTTCATATTTATTTCTATTTCTTTTGTTTCCTTGCTCATAAGCAAATTCAAATACTCTGTATTATTTTTCAGTGTTTTCGGAGCATTAAAACTGCTTTTTTTGTATTGGTTCAAATTTGTTTTAAAGTTCTTATAATCACTTAACAATTTCAATAAACTTTCTGACGAATAGTCAATCACGATTCCATTCTCTCGGTGCGTTACTTCCGTTGCAATATTCCCACTTAATGAACTTGTTATTACGAAACAATTTGCAGCTATACTCTCAAAATATGTATAACTATATGTCTCAGGCACACAAGAAAATAATACCACAACATCTATGCTATTTTGCCTAATAGCCTTAATCATTGCATCCGGTCCATTTTCTATTACTGAAACAGTCACGTTTTTTATATAGTCACGAGTTTCTTTAGAAAAACCAAAATGGTAAAAATCATACTTCTTTTTTAGATCATCATTACAATTTATCTTATCAACAACATCAAGCCACTCATAATACCCTTTTCTGACAACACCTTTACCAACAAAAGCAACTTTTATTTTTTCATTTGACTTTATCGGAGTGTTATTCTCTTCATATTTACCACATAGAATCTTATGTCCCATAACAAGGATCTTTTTTTCCATTTTAGGAAATGCTTCTTTCCATAAATCTTTAACATAGTTAGACGGTGACACTACCGTAATATCTTCTATTGAATCCAAGAACTCTATTACATTTTTATGCAAATCTAATGCTTGATTATAAAATTTACAATCATGACACTTTTCTTTATATATCTTTGCATTTCCACAGAAATCTGTTCCGTTTTTTAGCAAATTATATTGTGGACAAGCAGTACAAAAATCATGAAGATACAAAAAAACTTTATTCCCCGAGCTCACAATCAAACTAAGCTCTTCTAATTTCATAAAAATAATGCTATGTATCATTATTCCAACACACTGTTTCCTAACATTTAATCTATTAATAAGTTTTAATAAATCATTGAAAGAAACACCATCATAGAATTTTTTTTCATATATTACTCCCCACGCTCGAATAGATAATTCTATTTTCCCAATCCAAATGCTCTTATATATAGGGAAAATTATTACAGATTTAATTTTTTCTGTACTTAACACCTCTATTTGTGAAACTATATAGTTTTCAGATCCTGCGCTATAAAGATAAGGATTTCGATAATGAATTATTAAACTATACTTATCAAATGTCTCCTCAGCTATTTTAAATATATCCATATTCTATCCTCTCTTTTTTCTTTCTAGAACAAAAGCAATAATCATCCACACAGAATCATACCAATTATTTGAGATATACTGTTCGTAATAAATCCATACTTTATATAGCAATATATCCTCTTAAACTTATTATATTTCTGTATATTCCCATAAATGGTTATTAAATTCGATTCAGGTAATTGAAACACTTTTGAAAACTCCTTTGCTTGTTTTTGAGTATTCTTGTATGATTCACGTATATCTTTTAAACATTTAAATTTAGTAACCCAATACTTTACAGTATGATTATTTGCGGCACCAACCGCATTGCTCTCATGCTGTCTATATAAAATAGTTGATTCTTCAATCCTATGTATTTTCCCAAATTCTGTAGCTATTAATCCTGCCCATTTATCATGCATCGCAATATCCTTTTGATTATTGGATTTTATCATCATATCTCTCAATTTGTGATTTATCACCATTGTGCATCCAGTAATTAGATTTCTTACAATCAGATCTTTCGCTTGCAATTTGTTAAATCTAAATCCATAATAATTCCACATTGAAGATGAAATAACATTCAACGAGGAATCTACTAGTGTTAAATCTGTAAATACCATCTCCGGCAACACTGACTTCTTATCGATTAAGTTTATTGATTTTTCAATTTTATTTTGTAGCCATACATCATCCTGGTCACAAAACATATAGCTTGGTGCCTCAATCTCCCGAAGAAGATAATAAAAGTTATTTTTAGCCCCCCCAGTTGGTCCTCCGGTAATCTTTTTAAACTGTTCAGGATATAACTCACAGTATCTATCTATTATTAATTCTGTCTTGTCCGTAGACCCATCATCGTGAATATAAGTAGTCCATTCTTTGTTGGTTTGAGCCAACAATGAATCTAATTGTTCTTCTAAATATTTTTCTCCGTTATAAGTCGCAAGCAAAATTGCTAACCTATCTGTCTTTATCATATTCTTACCGCCTTATCATATACGATAGTTCTCTGAATTTTACACATAAGAATCTTGTAATACAATTATAGTTTCGATAATTTTTGAGATAATAAGATAAACTTTTGCATAAAATGTTACAAGTTTGTTTTTTCTTTATTGAGGTACTAATAGTTTTTCCGTGATTGTGAATTACCTCAGCATTTCCACAAAGCCAACATTCCTTACCAATTCTGGATAATCGTTCCGATAATATTGGTTCCTCATAATACAAAAAAGTCCCCTCATCTAAAAAACCTATTTTTTTCATATCCGTGGCTCGCAAAAGCATAAAGCTTCCTCTTGGAGCGTAAATTTTAGAATCGACTGCATCATCAAATCGAAATCGTTCTTTATGATTTGTGACAATCCCGAAAGTCATATCCCAAAATGATGGTCTTCTAAAATATAATGGCGGGTCCTTCTTTCCATTCTTTGAAACAATTCTAGGTGAAATCGCACCAATCTTGGTATTGGAATTCATCAATTCAATCATTTTTTTTATTCCGTCATATGTATCTAACTCAATATCATTATTTGACACTAAAATATATTCTGCTCCATTCTCAACCGCATATTTTATACCAACGTTATTACCAGCCGCATAACCGCTATTAATATCATTTTTTAATAAAGCAAATCTATGAGAATCATTTGACTCAGTTCTCAAGATATCAGCACTTTCATTTGGTGATGCGTTATCTACAACTACAATATCAACCTTTTCATTGCCTTTAATACGCTCTATATTTTCAATAAGTTTTAACGTCATCTCATATGTTTTGTAATTTAAAATAACAACAACTATTTTCATATTTTTTCCTTTAATATAATTCTTGATTTTTCAACAACGGTTGCATTTTCTGGCATATCAAATGTTATCACTGCATTTAACTACCTTTGCCTTATTTACAATCCCTACTTTTCCAACGATTTTGGCTCTTTAATATATCTCCACATTATCCCCCATGTAAGGTACATGTGTTGCATCTGTAAAATCATTTTCAATAATGACTTGGTGACATATTCTTACATTTTTCCAACATGAGCACCAGAAGCAACGATTATTCAATATAATCCGTGTGGTTATTTGTGTTTTGTTTCAACAATAACCGAACCCTTTCCAATTGTAATTCCAGAACTTGCATTTGTAAATGCACCCATGCGCTTAATCCGAAAAGTGTACCATAAATATTTTAGGGTTATACCTCAGAAAATTCCGAATACATTTCCTCATCTTCTAATATTTTCTGTCATTATAGTGTTGAATCACCGTTATACCTTTAGTAAAAAAAATTCTTATGATTCATGTAACACTCCTTATTCGAAGCATAAATGGTATACTACACTAAACATTTCTACTTCTTCATCTTCCGCTGTGACTCAACCTCAAACCTAGCTGCATTACGGCAGTACAATACACAAATAGCTACAAATGAGAGAACATAGTACGCCGTATAGCAAACCAACATAATATCAAATGTATTGGTAAACAATGCCACGAATAACCAAGGCATGAACAGACCGGCCACCCCGAAGTTTTTATCAATCTGCTCTCTGATATAAGCAAAACTTCTCTTATCTTCTGTATCAGCAAGGGTGATATCATCAAATTCATTTAATATCTTCTTGGCTGCAAAAACGCAGTTTAAATATTTCTGATGTACTAATCTCATATATGTATTAGCTACAGCACCAATAGCACCAACCAAAATCAAATAAATTCTATACTGTTCTGGAACCAAGAATGATGTATGATAGGCTGCCATACCCAAACCAACTGTGGTAAATGAAAATGGGCCATATCCAGCAACCGCATCAAAGAAATCACCCATAAAGGTTTTAACTTTCTTAACTCGTGCAATATTACCATCCACGCAATCCAGTACCAACCAGAAGTTTGTTAGAATAACTCCTGCCAGCATGCATCCGAAGTTATTAATAGAAAGCAAAACTGATGCTATAAAAATTACAAACCAAGAGAATACAGATACCATATTAGCAGACCATCCTGCGTTGATGAAAAGGTATGTTACAGGGAATGATGCTTTTCGAACCCATAACTGTACCCATAGTGAACTACGACTATTCTTTTTCTTAGTAAGAGAGGATGTTATATCCTTCATTGTATATTTCATGAATCTGCTCCTTGTTTTAATATTTCATCATAAATATCCCACATTGTTCTTAATGCATTATGTATTTCAAACGGTTCCACTGCTTTCAGGCACTTTTCACGCATATTCTCACGTAGTTCTTTGTCATCTGAAAGTTTCTTTATAGCCACTGCAAATCCATCTACGTCATCTGAATCACACGCATATCCTGTTTCCCCATCGATAACATAATCCAAAATTCCATGTACATTTGAAGAAACCAATGGAACACCTGCTGCCATCACTTCGATTCCAGCTAAACCTAATCCCTCAATTTTGGATGGAAACGCACTGATATCTGCTGTATTACACAATTCTGGAATGTCTCTTCTAAATCCAAGGAATATGACATTCTTTTCTACCCCTAGTTTCTTTGCCAATTCCATCAATTGCTCTTTCAGCGGTCCTTTTCCGCAGATAACATAATAAATCTTATCATCCTTGAGTTTTCCTAATGCTCGAATAATGACTTCATGATTCTTTCTCTCGATAAGTTCTCCAACCGAAAGAAGCATAATACTATCTTCTGGTATACCTATACTTTTTTTATAAGAAGCCTTATCAACCTTCGTATCCTTAATTCTGCTAATATCAACTCCGACACCGGGAATATATCGAACATTCTTTGCATGAAATGTTTTTGCTCTGTTGAAATCTTCCTTGTTAATTGTCACGATATAATCGCATAGGTGAGAGCACACCTTTTCTACAGGATAGTAAATCATCCAATTTTTCTTAGGTGCGGCATTGTGAAAATGAAATCCGTGGCATGTGTACATGACCGTACTGCCCTTTTTTCTCGCTGCTCTTGCTGCTATTCTTGTAAGCATAGAAGCCGCTGGCGTATGACAATGAATCAAGTCAAAATCATATTTGTTGATGACCGTATCCAATTCTTTATACGCAGAAATATTATCCTTACTTAATGGTGAGCGAGCAAAATGTATATTGTGAAGGATAATTCCTTTTTCTCTAATCCTATCTAAATACAGCTTTGTGCGTTCTTCATCTGTATCTTCCATATAATCAAAATTACAAGCTATGTGAACATCACAGCCTAAATCATCATGCAAGTAATCCACATTTTCTTTATTAAACCATTCAATAAAAGAAACAACGCTAGCAACTATTAAAACTTTTTTTTGAGTTCTATCTCTATTCAAAATACTTCTTGCCTCCGCCTGCTTCTCTTTATATTCTTCCTCAGCCACTTTTTCGGTTCTCAGTAAATAATCTCCGAAGTCTTCAGCTGTTGCCATATCATCCTGTGTAATACCTTCCTGCTTAATAAACGCTTTTTTTATAGTATCAATCACAATTTTGATATCCCCAGTGAAACTAATATTTTCAATATATTTTTGATCCCATTGAAGTTTATCTTCCCAAGATATAGCATTACGTCCATTCACCTGTGCCAAACCACTAAGACCCGGCTTCGCAGTGTGTCTTCTTCTCTGCTCTGGGCTCATAAACACCATATCTCTTACAAGCTGAGGTCTTGGTCCGATGACAGACATTGTTCCGTTTAGAATGTTGAAGGCTTCTGGAAGCTCATCTAGGCTTGTATTTCTAAGCCATTTACCGAACTTAGTAAGTCTTACTTCGTCCGGAAGTAGCTCACTATTTTCGTCTCTTTCATCTGTCATAGTACGAAATTTATACATTTTAAAAACAGTTTCCTTGCCATCAGGTCCTACAAGTCCTGGTCTATCCTGTGTAAAAAGAACAGGAGAACCAAGTTTCACTTTTACTAAAGCCGCCACACCAAGGTAAAGAGGCGAGAACACAACAATGGCTCCTGTAGCACAGACAACATCAACCAATCTCTTCATGTACTTCTCATAAAATCCTATTTTACGAGCCACAATTGGTTTTATATCATATGCTTTATATGTAGTTTTATCTGCATTTTTCTTCATAACATGAGCTGTCACCGCAGTAGTAGCTGCCGCTAATCCGATTATGCAACCAACCGTTTTCGCCTTGTCCATGAACTATGTCTCCCTCTTTTTTAATCTCATATTCATTTTCTTTCCTGCTTTCCATAACAAGCATCCCATTCCAGTACCTATTGCGTTTGCAGTCACATCGTCTATTTCTGCCAAGCCCGTGGCACTTATATACTGTATTATTTCAATACCACAGGATACTATCACTCCGAATAACACTACTTTCTTCCAGTTATCAACAATTCCTCTTAGTAAAAAGCCAAAGGGAATAAACAGCAGGATGTTCTGAAAATACCACACTACTTCTTCCCAGCCTTTGGGATTACCGCAAATAATTTCTTGTAATGCCCAGAAAGGTCTAAGTTCGATTCGCCTTGTTTTCACAAATCGACTAAGCACGGTTAGCCAAATAATAAAGCCAAAATATCCAATGAACAGCGCACATATAATCAACTTGTGCCAACTATTCTCATCAGGCCTTTTACAGTGCTTTTTCTCCATCATTCAATCTATCTCTCAGTATTGTTGAAGAGATTCCGTCCGTGTGGTCAAGATAAACCACTGTACATCCTTCCTCAGCAAACTCTTTTTCATATTGGTTCCACGCATCTGTGCCTTTCCAATCAGAACCAACAAAAACAGCATCTGCGTGGTATTTTTTCACTGCTTCAAATTTATCCATGTTCTCTTGTGGAACAACCTGGTCAACGCAACGAAGTTCGGCAACAATGGCCATACGATCTGCCTCACAGATGATTGGATATTTATTCTTTCTTTTAAAGCACAATTCATCAGTGGTTACTCCCACAATCAAATAATCACACTGCTCTTTGGCTCTCTTAATAACATTCAGGTGTCCAATATGAAACATGTCATATACACCTGTGGTATAGCCTATTTTGTACCTTTTCATTTTGTTTTCTTTTCTCCCCTGTACATCACTCAAAACAGCCTCTAATAACTTCAATAATCCTATCCTGCTGTTCCTCAGTCATTTTATTATCACTTGGCAAACACAGACCTCTATGGAAGATATCCATTCCGACATCCAATGGCAATTCATTAGCTCCCACTGCTCCACCGGAAATGTAGGCATTTGTTTTTGCTCTGCCATTACCTTCTCGTGTCACAAATCCATTCATTCGATAAATTGGCTGCATATGCATCGGTTTCCAGATTGGTCTGCCCTCAGCATTTATACTGGCAATCGCATCCAGAATTTCTGTCGGACAGCTCTTACCATGTTCTCCAACATAAAGTACTTCCTGTTCTCCTCTTACCTGTTTGCACATAGCTTCTGGTTTGATAATCATGCAAGACAACCAATAATTTGGCTCTGAATTCTCTGCATCAAAAGGATTCATACTCACCGGTAAGTCTATTAACCCTTCTTTATATCTCTCATAAATAGCCTTTTTCTGAGCAATATGCTCATTAAGATATGGCAACTGACCTCTTACAACCCCTGCAATTACATTGCTCATGCGATAGTTGTATCCCAGTTCTTCATGCTGGTACCATGGAGCATTTTCTCTTGCCTGCGTTGACCACTTACGAACCTTGTTGGCATCTTCAAGACTGTCTGTCAAGAACATTCCTCCAGAACTCCCGGTCACTATTTTGTTTCCGTTAAACGAAATTGCATTGAAATCTCCGAATACGCCTGTCTGTTTTCCTTTGTATATTGCACCGAAAGATTCAGCTGCATCTTCAATAATCTTAGCTCCATGTGCATCACAAATCTTTTTGATTTCATCAATCTTACCTGGTGTTCCATATAGATGAGCAACAACCACACCCTTGACATCTGGATATAGTTGAAACGCTTTTTCCAGTGCAACCGGATCCATATTCCAGGTGTCATACTCTGTATCGATAAATATCGGGACTCCACCTTCGTATACAATTGGATTCACCGTGGCATCGAACGTCATGTCGCTCGCAAAAATCCGCATTCCAGGAGTAACCCCTGCAAGTTTTACTGCCATATGTAAAGCAGCTGTTCCAGCTGAAAGAGCAACAGAATATTTGCATCCAACTAGATCACAGACCATTGCTTCAACTTCATTAATATTTTTTCCAACTGTTGACATCCAATTGGTCTCGTAAGCTTCTTTGATATACTCCAACTCCGGTCCATGCATAGTCGGGCTGCTCAAATATAACTTATTCTCGAATTTGCTTAATTGTTGATTGAAATCGAACATTTCTTCTTGCTCCTTTTACTCTCGCTCGTAGTATGTATTTATAATTATTCTTGTTTATTTTCTTGTTTTGTGTTATACTCTATTTAACAAAAGAATGCCCACTCAATACTGCAGAATTTTAAATAAAATAGGCGTAGCAAAACACCCACACCTTTCAGTCTGAGCTTTGCCTACGCCTCCTTATAGATTTTTGATTTTGTACTCATCGATTCATTTGGGTTAAATTTTACGAGTACCCAAGAAGCCATCACCGTACTTCCAGGCTCGAAAATCTAACTTTGACCGACTTTTTTCAAAATCCAGCATAAGCAAATCCTCTTAAAACCCTTTATTTACGGGACATTCTTGATATGTCCCCATTATATTGCTATCACTTCATCACCAGGTCCAATTTCCAGAAGTCTTAATGCCATCTCGCCACAGGCGGTCTGACTATTCAGACAAACGCACCTATTCACACCAACCCACTCAGCAATCTCTTTTTCCAGCTTTTTCGTTCTTGGACCTGTTGTGATCCAACCAGAGCGAAGTGCATCTGCTACTTCTGCAATTTCTAATTCCGTAATGTCTGGCGGGGGAAAACTAATTACTCTGCTGTTGAAATTCTTATCATTTGACATTTTTATTTCTCCTTTATGGGTTAATACCCTTTTTAACACACTTTAGTTATCGCTTCTCTATTAACCGTTTGCTATCTTCTGAGGAATGAAATTACAACCATTCTCTTTGAAAGGAATATATATGAACGGTAAAGCAATATTACAAATATCAGAACAATATTTCCCAATTCTATATTGTTCTTTTTATTTACTTGTTCATTTTAAAGAACTGTGCTATACTTTTTATGTAATAAATTGAATTGTTCTTGCTTAACGACAATAAGCCTGTCGGATAATCTCTTATCCAGATGCAGGCTTAGTCGATTTTCTCCTTATTAAATTTTTCTCTCTAAATTGGATTAATAGAAATCTAAGAAAGTCACATTTATTTACAAGGTCATGGCTTCTCCTCCCATTTTGAGAAAAAAATATAAAATCGGGACTCGACTAAGCCATCAAACCCCTGTAAATAACGGGTTTTCTCTGGTTGTCCCTATTATATAATTATTGATAAACTTTGCTGAGAAACTGTTTCATCTCAGTTCCTTTGAACATGGTGTTGTTCTCCTTCTAAATTTCTTGTTTCCCGGTCTTCCCCCCGTCTATTTTTTCACACTTTATGTGGTTTTCAGCTTTTTCTCAGTTCCTCGCCAAGCCTTTTTATTCACACACTATCTATGATTTAACACAGACGAGGGAATTCCCCCTTACATAAAGCTCTTATTTTGAATACCATTGTTCCTTTTATACATTTGCTTATTAAAAACTATGATATACCTACCTGATAATAATATTTTCAAAAAGCATTTCTAAGTTTTACGACAGTAAGCCTTCCCGGATAATTCCTCCTCCAGAAGCAGGCTTAGCCGATTATCTCCTTATTCTATTCTTTACTCTGCAAATTGGGTTAACAGAACGGCACCAAAAGGGGCACGCATGTCTACTGAGATTGGCAATCCGCCCCATTTTAAACAAAAAATTATGAAGATGGGACTCGGCTAAGCTACCAAACCCTTATGGATACAGGTTTTTCTCTGGTTGTTCCTATTATATAATTACTGATAGACTTTTTAATTAAATATTGCAAACGCATTACCGTCAATATCAAACAATATAATACATAATTTTACACTTTAGTTAAATAAAACCACTCTAATTTACCAAAAACTCATTGCGAGATAGCCCTATCCTGTTTGTAAGTTGGCACCACGTTTTGCACCAAATCACAAATATCCTCCCGGTTAGAATAACTGGCCTTCGCCAAATTCTTCAAATCCTCCAAAAACTTCTCCAAATCAAACGGAATCGGACTCCCAATATGTATCAACTTATTCGGCGTAGTCTTCATCCCTTCCTCCGCCATAAGTTTCTCCTCATAAAGCTTTTCTCCAGGCCTCAACCCCGTATACACAACCGAAATATCCACATCCGGCTTATACCCCGACAACTTAATCAAGTTCCTTGCCAATGTATCAATCTTCACCGGTGCTCCCATATCCAGCACAAAAATCTCTCCACCCTTCGCATACGTTCCCGCCTGCAGCACGAGACTTACCGCCTCAGGTATCGTCATAAAGTACCGAATAATATCCGGATGCGTAACCGTAACCGGCCCACCAGCCTCAATCTGTTTCTTAAAAAGCGGAATCACAGACCCATTACTTCCTAAAACATTACCAAATCGAACCGCCACAAAATCTGTAGGCTTCCTCTGACCGTCTTCATGTTCCCCAAATTGTTCTCTGGTAGCAGCAACCATATCATAATCTGCACATTCATCATGCCCATTCAAATCCGGCAAAACAATCGGCTTCCCTTGTTTACTCAGCCTGTCCATAGTCTGAATCACCATTTCACACAGCCTTTTGCTCGCCCCCATAATATTCGTAGGATTAACCGCCTTATCTGTACTTATCAGCACAAACTTCTCGCACCCACTCTGCAGTGCCGCGCTGGCAGTCTTATACGTTCCCAGAACATTATTCTTTATCGCCTCACAAGGACTTGTCTCCATCAAAGGCACATGCTTATGTGCTGCCGCATGATAAACCACATCCGGCCTATACTCCGCGAACACACTGTTAATTCGTCTGCTATCCCTCACCGACCCAATCAAAACAACCAAATCAAGTTTCGGATATTTCCTCCTTAACTCCTGTTCAATGTCATAAGCATTATTCTCATAAATATCAAATATAATCAGCCGTTTCGGACCATGCGCTGCGATCTGCCGACACAACTCACTGCCAATAGAACCACCTCCACCGGTAACCAGAATCGTCTTATTCCTCAGCGCATTGAAGATTTCCTCCATGTTTACCTTAATCGGATCTCTCCCCAGCAAATCTTCCACAGCCACACTCTTCATCTTACTGATTGACACTTCCCCATTCACCAACTGGTAAATCCCCGGAAGTATCTTCATTTCACACCCAGTCTCCTTACAGATATTAAGAATATCCCTCTTCTCCTCAGCCGAAGCACTGGGAATCGCCAGTAAAATCTGATCAATCTTATATTTTTCCGCACTCAGCAGAATATCATCCCTGCCGCCAACAATCGGAATACCTTCTATGTAACGCCCCATCTTATTTGGGTTATCATCAATAATACAGCAAACCTTTGCCTTCACTTCACTGGCCCGATTCAAATCCCTGATTATAATCTGCCCTGCGGCCCCCGCACCAATCAACATCACCCGATGCAGCACGGCATCTTCTTCACTCTGTTTATTCCTACTGCGTTCCAGTAAAATAAATCGATAAGAAAACCTAACAGCAACTGTAAACACAAACTGCAACATTATGCCAAACAGATAATAAGATATCGGCATTCTCTTCAAAAACAAGGTAATCCCAACGATCTGCACCAGCCCGGTAATCACATTCGCCGCCCCAACCCGGAACAGCTCACTGAAACTTGCAAACCGCCAAACGCTCTTATACAACCTAAGCGCCCAATACACCCCAATACAAACCACCGTATACCAAGGTGCAAATTTCAAAAACGCCCCCAGATAAACATCCGGAATCATAGAATATCTGCAGTCAAACCGAACCCACAGAGCCAGCATAAACGCCGCGTTCACAGCCACAACATCATACAGCATCAGCCAAAGCGCAATCGCCTGCCAATGTTCCATGAATTTTCTTTTCTTACCGGCCTTCCGCATCAGCTCTTCCTGAATCTTATCCCTCTCATCATTGGCCTCTGCTGCCTTCCATTTTCTCTCCTCGTCACCGGTCATACCAGAGCGGTTTCCTCTGCTCTCGTCCTCTCCCGCATCCTTACCGCCTCGAATAAACGCTTCCTGCTCTTTATCCTCTCTCTTCCTGTCTCCGGAATTGATCTTCGCCAGAGCAAACACCATCACAAACAGAAACAGTACCAGCAGAAGCAGCAGCACAATGATTATCTGCCACATAATATCTCCCCTCGTATTTTCTATTTCTTTTATTTCTGTTATTCTTTTTATTATTACTTTGAATATTCTCTGCCCGCAAAGAGCAATTCTTTGCCGACCCCCAAAGGGAGCCGACCGGCGATATTCAACCGGAAACCATGCGTCACTGGCGCACAGCCTCTTGCCGGTTTCCCGGCATCTATATAAGAGTGAATATTCACACTTATTTCAAAATTATTTTCGCTTTCGCTCGAAATCTTTCTGGCATTTCACCCCAAGATTTCTGGCGCTGTTCAGGAAACGGCTTCCCTGATGTCCATTTTCGCATTCAAACATGGCTCCGTTCTTCCTGATCTTCCCTCCGCAGACAAAACATCTGCTGCTCGTCCCTTCCGCGCTGAGCTCCAGAACCACAATCCCGGCATTCCATGCCTTGTATTTCAGAAACTCTCTTATCCGGCTTCCCAAATATAGCGGTGAATACATCCCGGAACGATACTGCACCATCTTTGAAAATTCCTTGTCATAAGACGGAATCACAATGACCCTTGCCTCTTCCCTCACACAGAAATCCACGATTTCCCTGCTCACCTGGTGCGCATAGTGATCAGAAAGATTTTTTAATCGCAAATAATATTTGTGGTTGGGCTGCGTCACATTATCTTTGTCCGTATAAACTCTGGACTTCTCAATCTTCTCCAAAAGGACTTTACATTTGCTCCTGTACGCATCCCCGCCTCTGCAGGAATACACTGCCTTCTGTTTCCCATCTGCATCCAACACACAGCACATGGCAAAAATGTCTGTGTTCGTAAACTGAACACTGCATACATTCTCCCGGTCCTTCATCCGCTCTTTCGCGTTCCTGGCATCCTCTGTCTGCTGTTTAACGGGCACGTGAAGCCAGAACTCCTTCTCCTTAAAAACAACCGTCGGAGAGAGCATCAGAGCTTCTTCCGGAATCGACTGCCCTTTTAACCTGCAGTCCATCCAATTCCACCTGTTTCCGTCCCATACCTTCAGGGAAATCCTGTTTTCCTTAAAATCCTTATACATCCCCTTAAAGTAGGTAACAGACGCATCAATGGTGTCCGGTATGGTGTAGACCAGATCATCGCCGGAATTTTTATACTTTTCCGTATAACTCTTCAAACTGGCAGAGGCTTTGTTAATCGCCGAGCGCCTGAAATAGACAGGAACCCTGCCAAAAGGCAGCGGCCGCTCGGGTATTCTTCCGTCTCTTCCCGCAATCGTCAGGCGCTCTAATGCGCCCTGCATCTGAAGAACGTTCAGTTCCCAGATTTCCTCATGCTCCAGAAGCAGGCGGAAATAAAAATCCAGGACCTGTCTGTAGTATTTCTCAGTCTCTGTCAGCCACTCCGGATGAGAACAGCGAAGTTTGTATTTTATTGTCTTAATGCTGTATCCTGTTTTCATTCGTTTATTCCAATAAATGGGACATATTTTTTTAGAAATGCGACATCAAAAGACAGGAAAAAGTATTAACAAAAATAATATTCCGGTCTTTAGTCAAAACTAAGTTTAACGCTAAAAGTCTTTAAAGTCAATATGCCAAAAAATAATGGCAATTTTTTGGCTATTTTTAGTATATTCTGGACTTCTGGAAAACTTTACCGGATATAAAATGAAAACCACGGTATTTTTCCATTATTAATAGATAATCATTAGTGGTCAAAAAAATGGTCTGAATTCATTTAAGAAATTCTTAATTTTAAGGAGGTCAATATGCCAAGAAGAGGCGAAAATATCAGAAAACGAAAAGACGGCCGCTGGGAAGCCCGATATATAAAAGGGCGTGACATAGACGGCAAGATCCATTACGGATATCTGTACGGCAAATCTTACACGGAAGTAAAAGACAAGAAAGCCAAGATCATATCTGAGACTCCTAATTTGCCTATGTACACCAGCCGGTCCTCCGCCCCACCCCGGGATGACCGGATCCGTACAGTAAGTATACAGTGGAAAGCACATATCCGCTATACCGTAAAGGAGAGCACATATTCCAACTACGAAGAGATCCTGGACAACCATATTCTCCCCATTCTGGGCAATATGCAGGTCAGAAAGATCACGAACCACACCATATCAGGCTTTGTGCAGAGGGAACTGGAGCAGGGCATGGCATACGGCAGTATCCATGTTATCATAAGTGTGCTCAAAAATATCCTCCGGTATGCCCAGGAGTTCAGCTTTTTCCCGGCTGAACCTCTCAAGTTCCCCCGTATTCCCTCAAGCAGCAGCGATATACAGATCATGAGCAGTGAGGATTACAAAAAGCTGGATACCTTCCTGCAGAGTGATATGGACTCCTTTTCCTTCGGCATCCTGCTGTGTATGTATACCGGCATCCGGGTCGGAGAACTGAGCGGGCTCAAATGGGAAGACATTGACTTCACCCGGTGCAGGCTCCATATCCGCCGCACAGTGACACGCGTCAAAAACCTGAACATGCTCATGACCGACGGAAAAAAAGAATGCTCCCGCACCCATTTAAACATCGGCACACCAAAAACAGCAACCTCCATCCGCGTAATCCCTCTTCCCGACAGGCTTCTGGAACTGGCAGCTCCTCTGAAAAAAGACGGCAGATTTTTTATCCTGACAGGCACGGAAAAATGCATGGAGCCAAGAACCATACAACGACGATACGCAGCCCTGCTGAAAAAATGTGAGATTCCCCACATCAAGATCCACGCGCTGCGCCACCAGTTCTCATGCCGCTGGATCGAACAGGGTTTTGACACAAAGTCCCTCTCCGAAATCCTGGGCCACACCTCCGTAAAGACAACGCTGGACTTATACGTCCACATCCAGCCCGACACCAAGCGCAGATATATGAACCAGCTCACAAATCTGTGAAACCGACTCATTCATGGTCATCAAAGTGGTCAGAAGCCGCGAAACGCGCCTTCTGACCTGTCTTTTCCCTCTTATGTCGCATTTCTAAAATAATGCGGTTCAAAAAAAGGAGCCCGCCTCCGCGCGAACTCCTGCAAATACCAATTACAATGTTACCAAAGTGAAAGCCCTCGCCGACATCTCTGCCGGCAAGGGCTTCCACTTTTTAAGACTATTCTTATTATCAACTTCAGTATCTCACACACTTGAAGTTCTTGTCAATCATTTTTCCTGTATTTTAAAGCTTCTCTAGGCATTCCACCACTTTTTCAAACTCCATGAAATGTGATGCCTTCACCAAAATGGTATCTCCATCCTGAATGATACCCGGCAGGGCCTCCAGAAGAGTTTCCTTTTTGGCAAAATGTACAATGTCTTTTGCAGGCGCCGCCAGCCTGGCTGCCTCAGCCATATCCCCTGCCAGTTCACCTACACAGATGATCTTATCAATATCTCTCGCCGCGGCATATACCCCGACTTCCCGGTGCATCTCCACCTCGTCTTTTCCAAGTTCACCCATGTCTCCCAGTATGGCCACTTTTCTTCCCAGCGCATCCTGCAGCACATCCAGGGAAGCCTTCATGGATACCGGATTGGCATTATAGCAGTCATCTACAATGGTCTTTTTTCCGGTCTCTATAATATGGAAGCGGCCGCTCAAAGACTGCAGACTCTCAATCCCTTTTTTTATCCCCTCCAGGTTCATTCCATAGATAAGACCCACGGCAGTTCCGGCCAGTGCATTGTATACCATATGGCGCCCGGGGATAGGTACCAAAACCTGGAAACTCTCATTTCCTGCGTGGATACGGCAGGAAATTCCTTTTAATCCCATGCTCCTGATCTCATCCGCCCAAATCCCCTGATGGTTCATCACGCCGAAGAATACCGGCGCAATTCCGTTAACCTCTTTGACTGTGATCAGCTTATCGTCATCCCCATTCAGGACAACATGACCATCAGGCTCCAGGTAATCGAAGATCTCTGTCTTGGCTTTCAGGATACCGTCTCTGGATTTCAGAAACTCCAGATGGCACAGGCCGATATTGGTGATCACACAGGTATCCGGCCGCGCGATTTTAGCCAGGCGGTGCATTTCTCCGAAGTCGCTGATTCCCATTTCCAGGACCGCGATCTCATGCTCCGGGCGCAGGCCGAAAACGGTCAGAGGAACTCCCAGTTCATTGTTGAAATTTCCTTTTGTCTTTAACACCTTGTACTTCTGTTCCAGCACAGCGGCAATCATTTCTTTGGTGCTGGTCTTGCCCACACTCCCTGTGATCCCCACCACCGGAATGTCAAGCTGCTTCAGATAGAACTCCGCAATGTCCTTTACAGCCTGAAGAGAAGAATGCACCTTTATATAAGGAAAGCTTTTTTTTCCGATGTCCTTCTCCGTGAGGGTACACAGGGCTCCATTTGCCATCACACTGTCAATAAAATCATGGGCATCCACACGCGCACCTTTAATAGGAACAAACAGGAACCCCGGCTCTGCTTTTCTGCTGTCCGTTACGATTCCCTGTACTTCCCGGTCCTTCATCTCTTCGCCGCCCACATATATGCCGCCGCAGGCTTTGGCTATATTTTCTAATGTCAGATTTTTCATGGCACACCTCTGGTTATTTATATTTTTTCAAGGAAACCTCGATCAGTTTCTCGCACAGTTCCGGATAATCCATTCCCAGTGCCTTTGCCTCCTGGGGAATCAGGCTTGTGGGGGTCATTCCCGGCAGGGTGTTTGCCTCCAGGCAGTACATATTTCCGTCTTTGTCCATGATGAAATCCAGTCTGCCGTAGGCCTGCAGTCCCAGCGCCTTGTAGCCCTGCTCCGCGTATCTCTGCATTTCCCTGGTCAGTGACTCGGAAATCTCCGCCGGACAGGTCTCAATGGTGGAGCCGGCCTCGTATTTGTTCTTATAATCATAAAATCCCTGCAGCGGAGCGATCTCAATGACCGGATAAGCTTTGCCGTCCACGACAGCCACAGAGAACTCACGCCCCTCGATAAACTGCTCCACAACCGCCTCATTTTCATAGGAAAAGGACTCCTCAAGGGCAGCCTCATATTCCTCCTGATTCTTGGCAATACAGACACCCACGCTGGAACCTCCGCAGCACGGCTTCACGATCACCGGGAAGTCCATGTCATAGTCTGCCAGCTCGCTGCTGCATTTTCCCTTCTGCAGAGTTACGCCCTTGGGGGTAGGCACTCCCTTTGCCTCAAATACCATTTTTGTGATTCCCTTGTCCATGGCCATTCCGCTGCTCAGCGGACCGGAGCCGGTGTAGGGGATTCCCATGAGGTCGAATACGGACTGTACCTTGCCGTCCTCCCCGTTGGAGCCGTGCAGAGCCAGGAACACCATGTCTGCCGCTTTGCAGATGTCAAGTACGCCGGGACCGAAGAATTCTTTCCTGCTTTTTATGGTCTCCTCCAGTTCCCTGCTCTTTTCCTGCATGTAAACAACTTCCGCATCTATATCATATGTCTGGGGGAACAATTCCTCTCCCCAGCTTTCTTTTCCAAAATAAGCGTCTACCAGTACCGCTTTGTGATTTCTTCTGCGCAGAGCTGTGCAGATGCCCTGTCCGGACACAATGGAGACTTCCCTCTCTGTACTGCTGCCGCCTGCTAAAACAACTATATTCATACTCTTTCTCCCTTATGCAGCCATTCGGTTTCTTTGCTCTTTTTATACTAATCAATTTAAACTTTTTTGTCAATGATGATGCGGAATAAGAACATAATCTTTCATATAAATGGCAGGCCCGGTAATATTCACCTGCCTGCCTTTCTATCAGTATACCACAACCGGCACACCTTTTTCTATGTTGTTATAAATCTTCTCCGCATTGGACGGCGGCGTATTGACGCAGCCGTGGGAGCCGTTGTTAATGTATTCAGAACCTCCGAAGCTGTCTCTCCAGTCCGCGTCATGGATTCCTGTATTGGCATAGAAGGGCATCCAGTATTGAACCGGTGAGGAATAATTTTCGCCTACCAGTGTGGCATTTCTTTCTTTATACATAATGCCGTAGATTCCCGTATGGGTATCCCATCCCTGGTTGTGGTTTCCTGTGACTACATCGGTGCTCACCAGAAGCTGTCCGTCCTTGTAGAACCACATGTGCTGTGCCTGAAGGCTGATCTCCACGTATGTATTTCCAATATCATTGGTATCCCTCACATAGCCTCTGTAGGTATACTCAGGCTCCATGGTCTGGGACTGGCCGCTCTTTATAGCCTCAACCAGTTTGGCAGTGGTGTCATTTCTTGCGATGAGCCAGCCGTAATCACCGCCGCTGACTGTGATGGTCTCCCCTGTGGAGGTCACAAACTGACGGGGATAGCCGAAGGTGTCATATTTCTTTGCCATTTCCACCACATACTCTTTTGCTTTCTCCTCATCCAGAACCACATCACCGTTCTCGTCCGTGGTAAGCCAGTTCTTGATCACATCCTTGTTCACTACTTCCTGCCTGTCAGAGAAATCAAAGGTCACGGTAACGCCCAGATATGCATTGCTCTGGTCCCGCTGTTTGATCAGATTCTCGTCCGTGCTGTATACTGTGGGCTTCAGATAGCAGTCCTCAGCCTCCAGATCCAGCTCCGTCTTTCCTCCGTCAATAGCTTTCAGGATCTGTTCTTTTACCTTGTCCTTATCCAGGGCATTTCCCATCACCTCAGGGACGATCTCATATCCCGTATCCGTATCACCCAGGTAAGCATCTGCGGGCTGCGTGATATTCGCCTCCTGGAATGCCTCCAGGGCATCCACTGCCGCGTACAGCATATCTTTGTCATAGGTCGTGGTGGCTGACATATCATAATCGTTCTGATGCGCAAATGACAGGAACCATAGAAACGGATTCTGCTTGTCCTTCAGCTCCTGGATCTTGCCGTCATCCACATACTGCATGTTCATCTGTGACGCCACTATGGATTCTGTCCTGCCGTCCCGCTCCTTTAAATGCAGGGTATAGGATGCGATCTCATCCACAATGCTGTCCTCCACAGCCTCCACGCTCTTGCCGGAGGCATTCATTCCGTTTATCTGGGAACCCAGATAGAAATGTTTGGTAAAGTATACGACACCGGCTATGTATCCAAGCACCATAAGTGCAATATATCCAATCAGTATGCCCAGTACAATTTTCTTTGCCTTCGTGTACTTACCCTTTTTCCCTTTCTTTTTTTTCATAACCTCTACCCCTTATGTTATAACTTTTTCTATCCGTAACGGTTCAGACGTCTGTTCCGCCACGTGTATCCGCCCATTGTAAATTGCTCTGCAACGGGACAAATACCTGTCCTTCGTTTTCTATTCTATTTCATTTTGATTGTCGAAGTAAAGTGTTTTATGCAAAATTCATTAAAATATCACATTTCTGTAAATTATCCGAAATTTACAGATACTTCTGTAACGAAATAGAAATACTGCTTCACACAATAAGGCAGAACCTCTGCTGTTCTGCAAAAGTTCTGCCCTGTTTTATCATACGCTATGTCTGTTCTGCAGGATTTATTCTGCCAGAAGTTTGTCTATGCTGACCAGTTTTACACTGAGTACAAAAATCTCTGTAGCAAGCTGCAGTTCCTCCGGTGTAGGGAAGCTGGGTGCAATACGAATGTTGCTGTCATGAGGGTCAACGCCGTATGGGAAGGTTGCGCCTGCCTCTGTCATCTTCACGCCTGCCTCTGCTGCCTTGGCTACGATATCCTTTGCACAGCCCTCCATGGAGTCAAAGGAGATGAAGTATCCACCCTTGGGTGTGGTCCATGTTCCGATTCCTGCCCCGCCGATCTCTTTCTCCAGTGTGTTCTCCACTGCCTCGAATTTCGGACGCAGAATCTCCGCGTGTTTTCTCATATGCTCGTGCATGCCCTCAATGTCCTTGAAGAAGCGCACATGTCTTAACTGGTTGATCTTGTCATGGCCGATGGTCTGGATTGCCATATGTTTTCTGAAATCAGCCAGGTTTCTCGGAGAAGACGCAACGGCTGCAATACCGGAGCCAGGGAAGCTGACTTTTGAAGTGGAAATGAATTTGTACGCCAGGTCCGGATTGCCTGCTTTCTCACATTCCTCCAGAATCTCCAGAAGGAAATCCTGCTCCTCATATAAATGATGGATGCAGTATGCATTATCCCAGAAAATACGGAAATCTTCCGCTGCCGGTTTCAGTCTGGCAAAGCGTTTTACAGTCTCCTCAGAGTAGGTGATACCCTGCGGATTGGAATATTTCGGCACACACCACACACCCTTGATGGCCGGGTCAGCGCTTACCAGTTCCTCTATCATATCCATGTCCGGGCCTGTGGGAGTCATGGGAACTGTGATCATCTCTATGCCGAAATATTCTGTGATCTTAAAGTGACGGTCATATCCCGGTGCAGGGCACAGGAATTTTACTTTATCTAACTTGCACCACGGAGTGCTGCCGCATACACCGTGAGTCATGGAACGGGAAACGGTGTCGAACATAACGTTCAGACTGGAATTGCCGAAGATCACGATCTGGTCTGCGGAAACCTCAGTCATGGCTCCCAGCAGTCTTCTTGCTTCCGGAATACCATCCAGCAGACCGTAGTTACGGCAGTCAATCCCTGTTTCACATTTCAGTTTATCGGTGCTCTTTAACTCCTCCAGCATATCCATTGCCAGCTCAAGCTGCTTCTTGGACGGTTTTCCTCTGGACATATCCAGATTCAGTCCTTTTGCTTTTACTTCCTCAAATTGTTTTTCCAAATCGGCTTTCATAGCCTGCAGCTGCTCTCTGCTCAGTTCTTTATACGGCGTCATGGCTCTCCTCCTGGTAATCTTCATAATTTTAATCACTGCCCCGGTAAAGTGTTCCGTGCAGCTCTCCTGCAATTATGCTTCGTTATGTGGTATTGTATGATAGAATATGACTTAATGTCAAGAACTTCTTGCATTTTTGGTAATTTTTTCCCCTTTTTATCGGGTTTATGGTTTTTTATATGCAATTTAACAAATGAAATCCTGCATTTTCCTCACTGTCGCTTTCTTCTGCCGCTGATAAGCCCGGGCAGGAGCAGTATCTCGTGCATAAGAAGCGGAATAGCGGAAATGCCCAGCAGCCACTGCCACTCCCCAAAGGAGAGCTGCACCGTCTGAAATGCCTGCACAAAATACGGTACCTCCGTGACCATGACCTGAAGGGCAAGCCCCAGGAAAAATGCCAGTATCATGAATGGATTATCCAGATGGTTCATTCTGAGTACGGACTTATCCCTGTCACGCATTCCTATGGCGTGGAAAAGCTGGGATACCCCCAGTACGGTAAAGGCATAGGTCTGCCCGCCCCTGTGGAAGGCATAAAGAGTAATGGCGCTGATCAGCATACCGTAAAATACAGTGAACAGCCAGCCCCCATGGGCAAACAACCCTTCATTGGGGTCTCTGGGCTTCTTCCTCATGAGAGACGCCGGATCATTTTTATCAACTCCCAGGGCCAGCGCGGGCAGGGAGTCTGTGATCAGGTTCACCCAAAGGATATGACTTGCCTTCAAGGGCGTCTCCAGGGAAAGCAGGACTGCCACAAACATGGTGATGATCTCGCCAAAGTTGGAGGACAAAAGGAACAGAATGGATTTCTTGATGTTCACGTAAATGCCTCTGCCCTCTTCCATGGCCTTCTCAATGGTGGAAAAGTTGTCATCTGTCAGCACCATATCCGCCGCGTTTTTCGCCACATCCGTGCCGTTTCTGCCCATGGCGATCCCGATGTCAGCGGCCTGCAGGGACGGCGCGTCGTTGACACCATCCCCGGTCATGGCTACGATCTGTCCGTTTTTCCGGAAACGGCTGACGATCTTCACCTTATGGGCCGGGGTCACGCGGGCAAATACCCGCAGGTCTTTCATTTTTTTAGCAAAGCGCTCCTCGCTCATATTGTCCAGCTCCGCGCCGGTGACGCACTGGTCCATGGAGTCCGCGATACCGATTTTTTTGGCAACCGCCAGGGCTGTGTCTTTGTAATCCCCTGTGATCATCGCCACCTGTACTCCTGCCTTTTTCAGAGTGCGGATGGACTGGGTGACTTCTTTTCTGGGCGGGTCCATCATGCCGGCCATTCCTGCGAACACCAGGCTGCCGGTTAGGGCTGGCTCGCTCTTATCTTTTACATGTTCCTTATAAGCAAGCGCCAGCACGCGCAGTCCGTCCTGGGCCATTCCCTCCATTGCCATGCGGATCTTCATGCGCTGCACTTCTGTCATGGGAACCGCTTTGCCCCGGACTGCCACAAACGCGCAGCGTTCCAGAAGGTAATCACAGGCCCCCTTCACATAGACCGTCTCGTTGCTGCCGTCTCTGTGTACGGTTGCCATGTATTTTCGTTCTGAGTCAAAGGGGATTTCATAGGTACGTGGATATTGTTCCTTTAATTTCTCCCGGTTATACCCCATTTCCTCACCCATATGGAGAAGGGCAAGTTCTGTGGAGTCACCGATCTCCTGTTTTCCCAGCATACTGTTGTTGCACAGAAGAAAGCCCTCCATCAGGCGGGGAAATTCCCTGCGGCGGACTTGTGACAGGGGAAGCTTGCGGTCATCGCCGTAGATTTCCACTACCTTCATCTTGTTTTCTGTGAGGGTACCTGTTTTGTCGGAACAGATGATGCCCACTGAGCCAAGAGTCTCCACTGCGGGAAGCTTCCTTATAATGGTGTTGACCTTTACCATGCGGGCAACGCCCAGGGCAAGGACAATGGTAACCACAGCGGGAAGGCCCTCCGGTATGGCTGCAACAGCCAGGGAGATGGCTACCAGAAGCATCTGCAGAATGTTCCTGTGCTGGACAACGCCCAGAAGGAAAAGGGCCGCGCAGAGGACAACTGCCACAATGCTGAGGATTTTCCCCAGGTCACCAAGGCGTTTCTGCAGGGGTGTCAGCTCTGTCGGGGTGTCATTGATCATGCCGGCTATCTTGCCAAGCTCTGTCTCCATGCCGGTGGCTACCACAATGCCCTCGGCACTTCCCTTCATAGCTTCGGTTGACATAAATGCGATGTTCTTCCACTCTGCCATGGGGATTCCCTGGGACAACACGGTATCTGTCTTTTGGACCGGCATGGACTCGCCGGTGAGGGCGGACTCGTTTGTGTGGAAACCTTGTACTTTTATGAGACGGATATCTGCCGGTACCTGGTCTCCTGCCTCTATCTTGACCAGGTCTCCGGGGACGACAAAGGATGCAGGAATCTTCTTGTAAATACCGTCACGTTTGACGACTGCGGATGGGGCTGTCATTTTCTTTAAGGCATCCATGGCTTTTTTTGCTCTGCCCTCCTGGATGACGCCTACGGTAGTGTTCAGGGCTATGACTACAAAAATAATAGCTGTATCGCTGAACTGGCGGAGGAGCATGGAGATTGCGGCGGCCATGAACAGGATAAATATCATGGGGTCGTTGAGCTGTTCCATGATCATGTCCAGAATTGTCTGGTCTTTGCCTTTTTTGAGTATGTTTTCTCCGGACTGGCGGAGTCTCTCGTCAGCCTCGGTGGAGGAGAGGCCGGTGGATGAGTGGGTGTGGAAGGTTTCTTCTAATTGGGGGGTTGTGAATGATTCGTACATGGGTTCACCTCCTTGGATAATGTATGCTTGACTTTTTTGGGTTAGACTAGGTATAGTTATATAGATAAGGGGGGACGGGAGCTTGCGCGCGGGAGGGAGGGGGATGTCGTTTGCTTTCGTATGAAGCCGATTTCTACACTTTGCGGAGATTGTGCGTCTGTATCGGACTTGAAAGTCCGCTTCAGACGCACAATCTCCGCAAAGTGTAGCCTCGGAATACATACAGCAATGCAAATGACATCCCCCTCCCTCCCGCGCGCAAGCTCCCTGGTTACGATAAACTGGAGGAAAAAGAAAAAGAGAAAAGATTTTTTAGATTCTGGTTTGGCAGAAGATAGGGCGTAGTGGTTGAGGAGCTTAAGGTTTTTGAAAGATGAAAAGGGAATGGAATACTTGTAGGGAAGAGGGCAGTTTGGAGCTGCGGAATAAAGAATAAAGGAAGATTGAGAGGATTATAGTATGTGGATTGCTGATGGATGGAAGGATTATGAGATTATTGATACTTCTGATGGGGAGAAGCTGGAGAGATGGGGGGATTATCTGCTGGTGAGGCCGGATCCGCAGGTGATCTGGGATACGCCCAGGAAGAACAGCGGGTGGAAGAAGATGAATGGGCATTATCACCGGAGTAAGAAGGGGGGAGGGGAATGGGAGTTTTTTGATCTGCCGGAACAGTGGTGTATTCGGTATGGGAAGCTTACGTTTAACCTGAAACCTTTCAGTTTTAAGCATACCGGGCTTTTTCCGGAGCAGGCGGTGAACTGGGACTGGTTTTCCAAAAAGATCCGGGAAGCCGGAAGGCCGGTTAAAGTGCTGAATCTCTTTGCCTATACGGGAGGGGCAACTCTGGCTGCTGCCGCCGCCGGGGCTGCGGTCACGCATGTGGATGCCTCTAAGGGGATGGTTTCCTGGGCTAAGGAAAATGCTGTGTCCTCCGGGCTTGGAGATGCGCCGATCCGGTGGCTGGTGGATGACTGTGTGAAATTCGTGGAACGGGAGATACGCAGGGGAAATCATTATGATGCCATTATCATGGACCCGCCGTCTTACGGAAGAGGACCTAAAGGCGAAATCTGGAAGATTGAAGAAGCGATTCATCCGCTGATCAAGCTGTGTGCACAGCTTCTCAGTGACAAACCGCTTTTCTTCCTGGTGAATTCTTATACCACCGGACTTGCGCCGGCAGTGCTGACTTATATGCTGGCTACAGAACTGAAAAAGTTCCATGGCAGGGTGGATTCCCAGGAGATCGGGCTGCCCGTCAGGGAAAGCGGACTGGTGCTGCCCTGCGGCGCTTCCGGTCGCTGGGAATGTGTTGATAAATAAGTGTTATGAGATGAATTTCAGGCCCTGCCTCAGAAAGTCTGTGACTTTTTGACCGCGGAGCAGATACTCATCACCGGCGTTTTCTATATGCCGGTAAAATTCGTTGAACTGATCTATGAGTTTCTTTGAGAAAAAACGGTAGTAGCCGGATATTCCATTTTGGACAGCCATGGCAAATACGGTGTCCCGGCAGAAGTAAATGGTACTCTGCAGGTCGTCGTATCCGATATATGGATTGTTGTTTTCCAGAAGGAAAATCCGGATGCTGCTGTTTTTTTCTAACTCTTCTATGAGGTGGGTGATGTGACGAACACGCCATTCCCGCTCCACTTCCGCCTCTTTCCCGAAAATGTTGATCTTGCCGTCAAAGATATAGTCCATGAGTGTGGACTTATATACCACCGCTGTGACCGGTGCCTGGAAGGAGTTCCTGTTCATGTTGTACTGAAGAAGGGCACTTTCCTGATCCCCGGTGTATTTCCTGCAGAGCTCCCAGAGCATGTCATCGGGCAGATGTATGATATGCATGGAGCGCAGAAGATAACGGTATTCGTTCTGCATCATATAGTCAAAGATATATTTTTCCTGGTACATTTTATGTACGGAGTATTCTTCCACCAGAGGTTTCCTGGAGATGAGGCAGGCATATGCCGCTTCGTAGTAGGCATTGACCAGAGGGAGGCTTCTTATGACCGTGGTATATTTTTCCCTGGTGAACGGCTCCTGTATCTCAGTGACAAGAAGGCCGTTCTTTATGACCAGCACGGGAATGTCCGCGTGCTCGTGGGGCAGTTCGTAGAAATCATACCGGACGGAATGGATGGCATTCAGGTACATGGCTATGCAGCGGCAGTAGGCGTCTGTCTGGTTTTTGAATTTCTCCATGTCTATGAACTGATGGATTCGGACTGTGATGCCTCTTTTCTCAAGCGCCTCCAGCTTTTTAAAAAAGTCATTTTCCTTTGTCACGTACTCCTGGAAGGGGCAGGTCACTATAATGTCCACGTCCCTCTCCGCACGGCTGCAGAGCTCATAGATCATTCCGCCCACGGCACCGGCCACAGTCTCCTGGTCCTGCCAGAGGGAGTCATAGGAAATCCGCTCCTGCACCTTTCTGTGCTCTTCCTTTTGTTCCTTCTGCTTCAGGAGCGACTGAAGAAGGCATTTTTCCAGGGCCTTTTCCAGTCCTGCTCCGTCATATTCCAGTCCCAGAACTTCTTTTATTTCTTTTTGCTGGGCTGCCTCTGTGTTGACGGCAAAGAAATGAGCCATTTTCCCAAATAGCTCCTCTGCATTTCTGGACGAGGGCAGTTTTGCACCGCTCTGCCATTTGCTGATATAGGAGACATCGTATCCCATTCTGTCTGCCAGGACCTGCGGTTTTACATTCGAGATACGGATCAATTTCTGTAGTAGTGCACTGAATTCCATGGCGTTCCTCCTCCTGATACATCAACCGGCTCTTTAATTGGAATTATATCAAATTCGTGTGATAAAAGCAATTTCACCTGTGAAATTATTGACAATTATTGACTTAAATGAAACTTTGACAATTCATTTTCCTCTGCTTTCCTTCATCCTCAGTCCTTTGTATTTCCGCCGCGCCTGGGATATGCTTGGTACATAGGGAAAATAAAGCAAAATATCTTCCCTGACAATGCTGGACTTCAGCAAACATAAAAAATGAGGAGGTAACTATTATGGGTCGTATGGAAAACAAGGTCGCTGTCATTACAGGTGCCGGCGGGGGACTGTGTGAAGGGATCGCCAGAAGCTTTGCCAGAGAAGGGGCAAAGGTCGTATTGGTGGACAAGAAACCCGTTGTTCTGGAAAAAGCTAAGGAAATCTGTGAAGATGGGGGCGAAGCTCTTGGACTGAACCTGGACATATCCGTGGAAGCGAACTGGAAAATCATTCTGGAAGAGACGCTCAGGAAATTCCAGACCTGCAATGTGCTGGTGAACGGTGCCGCCGAATTCTCACTGACAGGTGATTGGAACAGCGGACATCCCGGATTCCTGGAAAACTGGGATATTGTCTATAAGGCAAATGTTATGGGGCTTGTGTACTCTGTTCAGACCTTTGTGCCGTATTTTATCGAACAGGGAGGCGGAACTGTCATGAACTTCACTTCCTCCACGGGTATCACTTATGTGGGAAGCGGCTGCCAGGCTTACCCGGCTTCCAAAGCTGCCATCAAGATCATCACTCAGGATATGGCTGCACAGCATGCCAAAGACCATGTGCGCTTCAACTGTGTGGCCCCTAATTTCTGCTATACACCGGAAAATGATGAGATTTACACAAAGTTCCACGATTGGTTCCTGAAAGATACCCCTCTGGGATTCCTTGGTTCTGTGGAAGACGTGGCAAACTGCGCCCTTTACCTGTGCTCAGATGAATCCAAATATATCACAGGCGTATGCATTCCCATCGACGGCGGATATACAGCCTGCCATTAGGCGTTCATCACGAGGGAGGATACTTTTATGGCACAGACAAAAACTAAGAATTTCTATGGGTGGAAGATCGTAGTCTGCTGTTTCTTGATTTCCATGTTCGCCATGGGTATCATCAGCAATACCATATCCTTTTATATGAAACCCGTATGTGAGACACTGGGATGCTCTTATGTACAGTTTTCGTTCATCAATGTGGTGAGCTGCATCACCAGTATGCTGGCTGCCATCCTGCTGGCTCCTAAGATCGAAGGCGGAAATGTAAGAATGATCATGCTGGTATCCGCGGCAGCCGCCGGGCTGGGGTTCGGACTGCAGGGCATGGCTACACATATCTGGCACTTTTATGTATTATTCGGTATCACCAATCTGGGAATCGGGGGACTGACCTCCCTTCCTATCAACTACCTGATCACAAACTGGTTCAAGGACAAAAAGGGACTTGCCACTTCCCTGGCCTTCTCCGGAGCCGGCATCGGCGGAATTTTCTGGTCCCCTGCAGTGTCGGCTATGATCGGGAAACTGGGCTGGCGGAATTCCCTCTTCCTGTCAGGTGCGGCTGTTGTGATCGTCAGTGTCCTGGCATGTCTCTTTATCCGGAAGACGCCGGCTGAAATGGGACAGGAACCTTACACCAACCGTGATTCACAGCCGAAGGAAACACAAAAAGCTGCCAGGGCACCCGCATGGGAAGGCGTTACAAGAAAGACAGCAGTGGCCTCCCCGGCATTCTGGGTCTTTGTCCTCTCCCTGATCTGCATGGGAATGCTGGCCGCAGGCGTCATGACCCAGGTTCCCACCTATTTTTCAGAGATTGGCCTCAGTTATGCGGGAATCATGGCCCTGTTCAGCGGAGTCTCTATACTCGGCAACATACTGGGCGGTATGATCTTTGATAAACTCGGCCTCATGGGGGGCATGGCATTTACCTGTATCTGCAATGTGCTGGCACTTGTATGCCTGCTCATCTCAGGTAAGAACACATTTTTTGCATACCTGTTCGCCGCAGCGATCGGTATGGGCATGGTGATCTCCATGCTGGGGCCGCCGCTTATGACCTCAGGGCTTTTCGGTACAAAAGAATACGCCAGGATCTACAGCATCAGCAACGCTTTTTTCCTGGCCGGCTGCATGATCGGCCCCATGCTCTCCAGCGGACTGCGGACAGCTACCGGCTCTTACACTGCAGCGTGGAGTGTTTACATAGCTATTTCTATTTGCTGCTTCGTATTTGCGTTCATTGCGCATGGACTGAGCAGGTCATTTAAAAATAAGGGATATACAGACAACATATAAAACAGTGATTGATTAAGGAGGAAAATATTATGAATATACCGGCTGACGAACAGATCATGAGTTTGGCAAAAGAGGTTCTGGCATTTGCAGGACACGACTACACCCCGGAACAATTAACAGAGGTTCCCAAGATTCTGGCTACCAAGAACAAATATTGGTGGTGCGTGGATATGCAGCTCTGGGATATGATGCCTGAGGTTTATGTGGAACCCTTTGAATTTTATTCCAACGGGCATAAGGTTCCCGTCAAAGATATCGCTGACCAGGTAAAACGCGCCAGCACCGTATGCGATGATTCCATGGTCCCCATACATATGGGCCACAATCCCATCGTGCAGTTCACCGGTGAAAAAACAGCCCGCGTACTCACCCGTCTCAATGACTACCACACCTATAAGGATGACGATTCCACTTATGAGGGATGGGCATTTTATGTAGATGATTTTGTAAAATGTGATGACGGCGTATGGCGCATACAGACCCTGCGCCTGACTTACAGAAAGATCCTCGGCGCGCTGAGGACACAGGGATAAAGGAGGAAATCTAATGAAGCTCACACAGCCTGTTTCTATTGGAAACCTGACACTGAAGAATCGCATGGTCATGGCCCCCATGGGGGTTGACCTCGGGAATTATGACGAACGCACCAGGGCTTATTACCTGGCCCGGGCAAAAGGCGGTATCGGCATGATCCTCTGCAACACACTGGCCACACCGGAGATCGAGGGGATGTGCCCCTCTTCCCTTCTCGATGCGGACAGTTATGAAGATTTCCGGGACATGACAGAGAATGCCCATCGTTTTAACTGCCGGGTCTGCGTACAGATCCATCCCGGCAACGGAAGGATCACCACACCGCCGCCGGGAAGAGACAAACCCCTCGGTGCCTCGGCTGTACCCTGGATGGACCCCAGGGTCATCTGCGAGGAGATCACAAGAGATGAGATCCGAATCATTGAAGACGGATTTCGCAGGACTGCCCGCTATGCCAAAAAGGCCGGCGCAGATGCCATTGAAATTCACGCTTACGGCGGATATCTCACTGACCAGTTCCTGACAAAACGCTGGAATGTCCGTACAGATGAGTACGGCGGTGACCTGACCGGAAGAATGCGCTTCCTTACGGATCTGATTGAAATTGTAAAGACCGATTTGGGAGAAGATTTCCCGTTGATCGTAAAATTTACGCCATGTCATTATCTGCCGGCGGAAGCAGGTTACAGGGATATGGACGAGGGTCTTGAGATTGCAAGACGGCTGGAAGCCCTTGGTGTACATGCACTCCATGTGGATGCCGGATGCCATGACAACTGGTTCATGGCTATGCCGCCTGTATACCAGCAGGAACAGGTACTGCAGCTTCGCAGTGCGCACGCTGTCCGAAATGCAGTGGGCATACCGGTCATCTCCCATGGCCGCCTGAGCAATATCTCCAAGGCAGAATATGCTCTGGAACATGGAGATCTGGATATCGTAGCCATTGGCCGCGGACTGTTAGCTGACCCGGAACTCCCCAATAAACTGACAGCCCATGAAACGGATAAGATTCGTCCCTGCATCTCCTGCAATGAAGGATGTATTGCCAGAGTCTGCGCAGGACAGAGCGTCCAGTGCGCGGTCAATCCCAATGCCGGGCTGGAAGGCGTTAATGATCTGAAGCCTGCCGAAGCACCAAAGAAAGTCCTCGTTGTAGGTGCCGGCCCCGCAGGCTGTACGGCGGCAATCACGGCGGCTCGGGCCGGTCATCAGGTAGAACTCTGGGAAAAGAGGGAGCGTATCGGCGGAAATGTACTTGCCGCATCCCGTCCTTCTTTTAAAGCAGATATGGCAAACCTGCTCTCCTATTACCAGAACGAGCTGACAAGACTGCAGGTTCCGGTGAAATTCTGTATGGAAGCTGACAAGGCTGCTGTGGATACCTTGAAACCCGATGTGGTCATCTGGGCAGCCGGAGGCAGACCAATCGCTCCCGGCTCCATCGAAGGCATTCACGGAGACAATGTGTGCACAGCCATTGACGCCCTGCTCAATAATGCGCTTCTGGGCGAAAATATAGCCGTTATCGGCGGAGGCCTTGTAGGACTGGAGACAGCAGTTGACCTGACCCAGAGAGGCAAGAAGGTGACTGTAGTGGAAATGGCACCCAAACTTTTGCCGGAACCGGTATTTATGCAGAACATGATGATGATCATGGGACTGGTGAAAAAATATCAGATACCTTCACAGGTCAATACAAGGCTGCTGAAAATAGAACCTGACGGTATTGTTGTCCAAAAGGAAAACGGCGAGGAGAAAATCCCCTGTGATACCGTAGTCCTTGCCATGGGCTTCCGGCCGGATGACTCTGTATATGAGGAAATTGCCGGAGACTACAAGACTGTGAAAGTGGGAGACTGCGTATCCGCAAGAAAGGTTTATAATGCGGTACATGAAGCTTATGACGCAGTGAGAGAACTGTAATAATTGACACTTTACATACGACAGGGGAGGACTTCCGTATATGGAGATCCTCCCCTGTTTTTTGCTGTTTAATTCCGCTCCTCGCTCCATTCCAGGAAGTCACCGGTGGCGGCGTCAATCTCGAACTCATATTCCGTACCGTTGTAGTAGATATCACCTTCGTAAATCATCTTTCCGTCATCATCATCCAGCTTTATGCGCAGATCCTTCTCACTGGCTCCCTGCACCTTTGCAAGAGCCGCGGCGGATGCCTCCTCCCGGCTTACTGCCGGGTTCAGGTCTGATGCGCTGTCCTTGTTAAAATCATTTTCAATCTCAAAATCAGAGCTTAATATTTCGCCTGTAGAAGCGTCGATCTCATAATCATATTCCTTATTATCGGAATAAAATTCCACATCGTAGACCTGACGACCGTCATCATGGTCTTTTTTCACGCGGATTCCCGTGATCTGTTCCTCCGTCACACCGGCATCGGAGAGAGCTGTCTTCCTGGCCTCATCCTCGGTGACTGCAGAGGCTGTGCCGCTCTGGGAATCACTGCCGGCTGCCTGACCTGCTCCATTCTGGGAATCACTGTCGGCTGCCTGGCCTGCTCCATTCTGGGAACCACTGCTGTTTCCTGACTCCTGGCCTGTTTTCTTCCGGGAACTGCTGCTGTTCCCAGACTCCTGGTCCGTTCCATTCTGGGAACCACTGCTTTCGGACGTCTGGCCTGTGCCCTGCGCGGCATTCTGGTTGGTTCCCGTACCGCCGCAGGCTGTCAAAAGCGCTGCGGAAATGACTGCTGCCATCATAAATGTAATATATTTTTTTCTCATACGATAAACTCCTTTCATACTTTGTATATCCAGCGGACACATCCGCTATTCTTTGTATACGGTAAGTTTATCAGAGAAAGATTAAAAACAGATTAAAATCCTTAACTTTTTTTCTCTTTCGGAATTCGGAAGGTAAATCTGCTTCCCCTGCCCGGCTCACTTACAGCCTGTATTGTCCCCTTATGCACACTTATGATCCACTGCACCATGGAGAGCCCCAGCCCTGAGCTGCTGACATTGCCCTGCGAGCTGTCGTTATTGTTCTGCGAACTCCCGTTATTACTCCGCGAGCTGTCGGCCCGGTAAAAACGTTCCCAGATGTGGGGCAGATCCCGGGCACTAATCCCAATTCCGTCATCTTCCACATATCCGGTAACCGTATCCTCATCTTCCCAAAGCCCCATATGGATGCAGCCTCCTTCTTTCCCATATGTGACTGCATTCTGAAGAAGGTTGAGCCAAAGGCGGATCAGCAGGGTTTCATCTCCACGCACCATGATATCGGGGCTGATTGCCGTTTCCAGCCGTATCCCTTTTGCCGCCGCGATACCTTCCATCTCCGCTGCTGCCATCTGGGAAAGCCCGGTAAAGTCCAGTATCTCCATTGTCACCTTCTCACGGCCCTGGTCTGCTCTGGACAGGAGAAGAAGCTGGGAGATCATCCGTGACAGGCTGTCTGCTTTTCTCTGGATAACCGTGATTTCCTCCCGCACCTCCCCGGAAAGCCCGTCACGGGCAAGAAGGGCATCACACTGCATCAGAATAACGGAAAGAGGGGTACGCAGCTCATGGGAAACATCCGAAGTGAACTGTTTCTCACGTTTCATACTGTCTTCAATCTGCCCAAGCAGACTGTCAAAAGTGGAGGCAAGGCGGTATATTTCATCCCTTCCCTCCCCCAGTCCAATCCTTCTGGACAGATCCTCCTCCTCCCGGATGGCACAGACTGTCTCCGTTATATGGGCCACCGGACGAAGTGTTCTTCTTGTCATAAAGTACCCCAATACGGCAGTGAGCACCACCAGAAGCGGAAGACAGATAAGCGCCAGGCGCAGGGTGATACGGAAACTCTCCTCCGCATCTGTTATGGAAATGATTCCTCTCACCATCAGGTTCACATTCTCTTCCGGCGCATAGGACATATCAAGGACATAATATTCCACGCTCCCGGTCTTCTGTCTCCGCACCTGACCGTCCCGAAAATCCATGGACTGGTCAAATCCGTAAGGGATCTTGCCGTACAGTAGTGTTCCATCCATATCATACACAGAGAGATACACGCCGTTTTCCAGCTCCAGGATATCCGAGTCAAAATCCAGCCTTCCATCCTCCCAGTCAATGTCATCAAAAGCTCCGGTCACACTTTCCCGCAGCCGGTTCTGGACAGAACTTAGTATCTCCCTGTTGCTGAGAGAAAACAGGACCGCCAGTACTGCACAGATATTCACGGTCATCAGAACTGTATAGAGAATCGTCAGTTTTTGTTTCAAAGACAGATTTTTCATATGGGTTCCCTCAGAACATACCCGGCACCCCGTACCGTATGGATGAGTTTTGGCTCAAATCCCTCGTCAATCTTCTTCCGCAGATACCGGATATAGACATCAATTACATTGGATCCCCCCGCGTAATCATAATTCCAGATATGCTGTTCCAGCTTCTCCCTGGACAGAACAATGCCCGCGTTCTGTATCAGATATCTGAGCACGGCAAATTCTCTGGACGAAAGGGTAATCTCCTTCTCTCCTCTGAAAACACGGCGGGTATCCAGATGCACATGCAGGTCCGCCACAGAGCACACGCTGCTCTTTTCCTTCTCAGGCTTCCGCAGCATGACGCGTATCCTGGCGGAAAGCTCCTCAAAGGCAAAGGGTTTTACAAGATAATCATCCGCCCCCAGATCCAGCCCTCTCACCCGGTCCTCCACGCTGTCCCTTGCGGTGAGAAGCAGCACCGGCGTGGTCTCCTTTTTCCTCCGCATGGTTTTCAGAACCTCCAGCCCATCCATCTTCGGCATCATAATATCCAGGATCACCGCGTCATAACGGGCACAGGCCAGACAGTCCAGTGCCTCCTCCCCGTTGGTGCAGGCGTCCACGCTGTAGCTCTCAGCGGTCAGCTTTTTCACCAGCAGGCGGTTCAGATCACGTTCATCCTCAGCGATCAATATGCGCATCCTGTCACCTCTACTTTCCTATGATGTACCCTGCCGCTGCCCGGAGAACTTTCCTTCCATCTCCGTGTCATCTGCTGTACCACAGCCATCCCGCCGCAAGCAGGACCTGGACAGCCAGGATAAGTGGCAGGCCCAGCCTGAATTTTTTGTGCAGGGTCTTATGCCGGAAGAAATCCATGCCGCAGACAGCTCCCACAGAACCGCCAAGTACGGCCAAAAGCAGGAGCGTGGACTCGGGTATCCGGTACTTTTTATGTTTTGCCTTCCACTTGTCCATACCAAACATGGCAAAAGACACCACGTTTATGACAAGCAGCCAGGCGGCTATGAATTTTATCATTCCATCTCTTTCTCAGGTATTTTGATCTCACCTGCCAGATTTTTATAGAACATCTCCTCGATTTTCTTTCTTTCCCAGTGTTTGCCCAGTATCCACATAACCTTGGTGACAATGGCCTCTGTGCTCATATCATATCCCTGGAAAGCACCGGCCTTGAGAGCCGCTTTGCCGGTCTCATATACGGAAAGGTTGCTGCCCTCATAAGGACACTGGCTTTTCACTACAACAATCATTCCCTTGTCGATCACCAGGCGCAGCTCGTCCAGCACCTCGGAGGACAGAGTGGGAATCCCTCCCATTCCAAATGCCTCTATGATCAGTCCCCGGTACCCCTGTTCATACAGAAACTGAAAAATCTTACCGTCAAATCCCGGTACCAGCTTGATGAGAAAGACCTTCTTCTCCAGCCTCCGCTCCAGAACGCAGGGGCCTGACGGGGCCGGAATGATATTTTTATAGATTTCCAGTCCCCTGGAATCCACCTCACCCACATAGGGATAATTGATACTCTCAAAAGCGTGGAAACTTCTCGTGCGCATCTTGCTGGCCCTGGTCCCCAGCATGATTTTTCTGTCAAATGCCAAAAATACGCCGGGCATGCCGCTGCCTGCCATATGGATAGCACATCTGCAGTTCTCCACCGCATCCGCCAGAGGATTTGTAATGGAGAGCTGGCTTCCGGTGATAACTACCGGAATAGGGATATTCAGCAGCATAAAGGACAGCACAGAGGAGGTGTAAGCCATGGTGTCCGTGCCGTGGAAGATGACGATCCCGTCGTATTCCTTATATTTTTCATAGACGGCCTCTGCCATGGCCTGCCAGTTCTCCGGCTGGATGTTGGCGCTGTCAAGCTGGAACAGTTCGTAGAAATCCACCTCATAAAGGCTTGTGATATCAGAGATATAGGACAGGATATCTTTGCTGTTCAATCCGGGCAGCAGGCCGTTTTCGCTGCTGACACAGGCCAGAGTTCCGCCTGTTGTTATTATCAGTATTTTCTTTTTCATTCGTCTTTTCCTCTTATTTTTTACTGTCCCCCCGGCCACGGGGATATATACATCCCAAAGCAGGATGGAAACCCGGCGGCCAAGGGGAATACTGCCTCAGGAATTTCATGTCTTCGGCCTGAAAACACCCCGCGGGGCAGTGATGTGGATAGCGGTCAATATATTTCAGTGTAACGTAACAACAAGCAGTTTTCAATGGATTTTATATAAAAACCATGCTAATATAGGAAAATAAAGATAAACTTATTACATTCACAACAGGAAATATCAGAAAGAATTCAGAAAACGAGGTGTATAGTATGTATGGTTCCACATTCGGAAATATATTGAAAATATCGACCTGGGGAGAATCCCATGGTGCGGGGATCGGCGTTGTCATTGACGGCTGTCCCGCAGGACTTCTGCTCTCCGCGGAAGACATTCAGGCTTACCTGGACCGCAGAAAACCGGGCCAGTCACGTTTTACCACCCAGAGAAAGGAAGCGGACGAGGTAGAAATCCTCTCCGGCATTTTTGAGGGGAAGACCACAGGCACCCCCATCTCTCTCATGGTCCGCAACACAGATCAGCGCTCCCACGATTACAGTGAGATCGCCAACTATTACCGCCCCGGACATGCGGACAGAAATTATGATATCAAATACGGATTCCGGGACTACCGGGGCGGCGGACGCTCTTCCGGGCGTGAGACCATCGGACGTGTGGCGGCAGGTGCCGTGGCCGCCAAAATACTTGCAGAGCTGGGCGTGGAGATCACCGCCTACACCCTCTCCATCGGCCCTGTCACCATTGACAAGAGCAGATTCGACAAGGAGGAGATGGGACGCAATGCCCTCTATATGCCGGACGCAGAAGCCGCGAAGAAAGCCCAGGCATATCTGGAAGGCTGTATGAAGGAGAAAAATTCCTCCGGCGGTATGGTGGAATGTGTCATTAAAGGTGTCCCCGCAGGTATCGGAGAGCCTGCCTTTGAAAAGCTGGACGCCAATCTGGCGAAAGCCGTCTTTTCCATCGGTGCAGTAAAATCTTTTGAAGTGGGGGCCGGCATCGCTGCCGCCTCCTCAGATGGTTTACATAATAACGATGCATACCGCATGGACGAAGAGGGAAATGTAAAGAAAAAGACAAATCATTCCGGCGGTATCACCGGAGGGATCAGTGACGGCGCGCCAATCCTTATACGCGCTGCCTTCAAGCCAACCCCTTCCGTGGCTGCGGTCCAGGAGACTGTGAACCGCCAGGGAGAGAATATTGAAATATCCATCAAGGGCCGCCATGATCCCATTATTGTACCGAGGGCTGTTGTAGTGGTGGAATCCATGGCTGCCCTTGTGGTGCTGGATGCCATGCTGGGCAGTATGACCACACGCATGGATGCGGTCAAAGGTTTCTTTAAAAATCTTTAGAATTTTTTTCGATTTATACCACGTCACTTTTTAATTTTGATTCCTATACTCAGTATAGTAACAGCAGGAGGACCGCAGCGTAAGCGGCCTTCTGAACACAGGAGAAGAGATACCATGGAAATGAATCACATTTTAATCGTAGAAGACGACAAGGACATCCGGGAGGCAGTTGCCATTTATCTGAAAAGCCAGGGATATGAAGTATTTCAGGCAGGCGACGGCGTAGAAGGGCTGGAGATGCTGGAGCGGGAAGAGATCCATCTCGCAATTGTGGATATCATGATGCCCCGCATGGACGGTATCACCATGACCATGAAACTCAGGGAAAAACACGATTTCCCGGTTATCATGCTCTCAGCCAAATCCGAGGAGGTGGATAAGGTTATGGGGCTGAACATCGGCGCCGATGACTATGTCACCAAACCATTTACCCCAATGGAGCTTATGGCAAGGGTGAACTCTCAAATGCGTCGGTACAAAAGATTCATGGAAAAACTGCAGCAGAAAGAACAGGAAAACACAGATACCATTTACACCATGGGCGGGCTCGAGCTGAACGAGAGTACCTTCGAGGTGCGGGTAGACGGAGCCCCTGTAAAAATGACCCCCATGGAATTCAAAATTCTCCTTCTGTTAATCAAAAATCCTGGAAGGGTATTCTCCGCGGATGAAATTTATGAACGTGTGTGGAATGAGCGTGCTGTGAACACAGAGACGGTCATGGTGCATGTCCGCAACATCCGTGAAAAGATTGAGATCAACCCTAAGGAGCCAAAATATTTAAAGGTGGTGTGGGGAGTTGGATATAAAATTGAAAAATTCTCGTAAACTTGCAGTCGTGCTGGTGATCCTCGTCATATTGCTGCCTTCACTGGCTATGATGATCATCCGCCCGCACTATATCAAAGGCCAGGGTAATTCTGAGCCGAATTTCAACACTTCCAGCTTCATGAGCACACTTGTGCAATCCAATTATGTGCTCTATGCGGAAGAAAAACAGAGGGAAAACCAGGCGGCCATGATTCCGTTTGACATCTTTTTCCCTTCTGCAATAAACGACAAACAGACAAAAGAGAACGAAGAGGACAAAAATTCAGGTTCCAAGTCCAATACTTCCTCCCGGGAAATATCAAAGGAGTCCCTGGACGAAGAGAATTTCCCCTCTTCCAAATACAAGAACAGCTACGGAGATGAATACGGAGGATACTCTTCAGAGGAAGCCATCATCGCATCCGCCAATGAGATTTCCAACTACTTCTCCAGATGGGAGCATAACTTCTCCACCCTGCGCTCTTATCTTCAGTATGAAGTGAGGGATGAAAACGGAAAAGTGATAGACTCCAACGCAACAGAGGAACTGGATCCGCTTCTCTCCCAGACAAAACCCGAGGCGCTGGATAAGAAATACGCTTTCGGCGCTATTGTCAAATATGATGAGAGCGGAAATGTATCGCAGGCAGAGTTTTTCTACGGAAAACCCGGCAACGCCACACAGCTTCTCAACGAACAGGTCCGTCAGAACCCATGTTCCAGCTTTGACGACCAATACGGCATGGATGCGCCTTTCCAGAAACCACAGGGCCGCACCTATATCTATCTGATGACAGCAGAAAATCTGGCATCCTTTATGGAAAGCTCAAACGGATATATGGAATACCTGGGCGTTGACACTTACCGCTCAACCGCCGATCTGTCCATTGTCTTCATTACTCTGCTGGGTCTGGTAGCCGCTGCAGCACTGCTTCTGCCGTTTATCAAACCGCTGCAGCTGGGAGACGAGAAAATATTCCAGGTACCTTTTGAACTGGTCTTCATAACAGCCAGCTTTGTTCTGGGATTTTCCCTTTCCATGTCCGTGAACGGCAATACCATGAGCAATGAACCAATTTACAATGTACTGCACAGCATCGGTGTACCCAAAGGGCTGGCCTCTGTGCTTCAGTATTTCTGGGGATTCATCGGGTGGGCGTTTATCTTTGCAGTGTGCTACTGGGCGGCAGGATGTATCAGAACCGTCTTTGTCATAGGACCGAAACGATACATCCAGGAACGGGTGATCATTTACCGCATCTGGCCCTGGGCAAAAGGCACGGTCAAAAACATTTACAACAGTATGCTCCATATCAATCTGAAAGATGATACCACAAAAGTTCTGATCAAAGTGGTACTGATCAACTTTATCATACTGGGATTTATCAGTCTGATGTGGGTCTGGGGCATCGGAGCACTGATTATTTACTCCCTTGCACTGTTCTTCCTTCTGAGGAAATACTGCAATGACCTGCAGAAACAGTATCACAGACTGCTGGACGCAACCAACCAGCTTGCCGAGGGCAACTTGAACGGTACGATTCCTGAGGAACTGGGCGTATTTGAACCGTTCCGCGGCGAGATCACCAAGATACAGAGCGGCTTCAAGAAGGCTGTGGACGAAGAGGTCAAGAGCCAGAAAATGAAAACGGACCTAATCACCAACGTATCGCATGACCTGAAGACGCCATTGACAGCCATCATCACTTATGTGGACCTTCTGAAGGATGAGAATCTGCCGGCCGAAGAGAGACGTCATTATATTGACGTTCTGGAACAAAAATCTACACGGCTGAAGCTGCTGATCGAGGATCTCTTTGAGATCAGCAAAGCGACCAGCAGAAATGTAACACTGAACATTATGGATGTGGACATTGTAAGTCTGATGCAGCAGGCAAAACTGGAGCTTCATGATAAGATTGAGGCATCCAACCTGTACTTCCGCTGGCGTCTGCCCGAGGATAAAGTAGTCCTTCCTCTTGACAGCCAGAAGACCTACCGTGTATTCGAGAACCTGCTGGTGAACATCACCAAGTACGCCATGCCGCGGACCCGGGTGTATGTGGATATGGAGAACGACGAGAAACGGGTACGCATTTCTATGAAGAATATCTCAGCCTCAGAGCTGACCTTCAACCCGTCGGAGATCACCGAACGGTTCGTCCGGGGTGATGCCTCCAGAAATACGGAGGGAAGCGGGCTGGGCCTGGCGATTGCCAAGAGCTTTGTGGAACTTCAGGGCGGAAGCCTGCAGATTATGGTGGATGCGGATCTGTTTACTGTGGAGATCGTGTTCCCGAAACCTTGATACAAATCACCCCGGTACTGCTCATAGACTGCAGTACCGGGGTTTCTTTTTTCCTTATGCCCAGTAGATTCTCATTCCTGTCTCATGGCTCATGCGCTCCGGATGCCCTTTGACCCTGGAGGATAATGCAAAGATATCTCTGTAGGAATTCTGCGCAATACAGTTTCCTTCATGATCCGTCATGCTGACATACAGATTCCACCTCTGCCCTTCCCCATATCCTTCCGGAAAATGGATGATCTCTCTGACGGAATCCGGCTCCATATGGATTTTTGCGGTATTCTGCTCCACCACTTGCCCGCTTTCCGTCTCTGTTATCACCCAGAAAACTTCGCAGTCCCCGTATTTTTTATCTGTATCGTTTACGGCATAGAGGCCATCCAGTGCATCTCTGTATTTTGCAAAAACACCTACCGGGCTGTTGCTCTCCAGCATGGCCTGAAGTCCTTTTTTCGGAATCCCCCACCAGTCGTACAGACCATAAAAGCTTTGGGGACACAAATCAATGAACATGAACTGCACATACCCGGAACACGGCGCATATTTCTGGATTCTGTAGTGTTCTGTATAGTATTTCAGCAGTTTATACTGATAATCCTGGATGGCAGGGATCTCCTTTTCGATACCTGCGAGACGTCTGTATACAGCCGGGACTTTTTTCAGGCTTTCTGCACAGGCAGGCGCATCAAATCCATACTCTGTATTCAGCTTCTCCGTTGTCCCATAGATTTCCCTGTACTCGCCCCCGCTGAGTGATCCCAGATAATTGTGGCTGTCCCCGCTGAAAATGTCCTCATCGCAGAAAGAACCCTTGATGATGGGACGGTCAGGGTCCATCTCCTGCAGTTCCCGGTAAAGCCTCGGCCCCGGATTTTCCTCCATGAATCTTCTCCTGGTGTCCCCATCCGGGTCCACACAGCCGGGTTCATTCATGCCGATCCAGCAGATAATGGAGGGATGGCGCATCAGCATCCTGACGTTTTCCTTGTAAATGCCGATGAACTTCTCTGCCCACTCATCTGTAGATGGGTGCGTCCAGTTATACTCTGAATCCTGGATGACCGCAATGCCCATTTTGTCGCACAGGTCATAAAACATATCCTGTTCCACATGGACATGAACCCTCACAAGATTAAAGCCTGCTGCCCTGATGTTAAGCAGGTCCCGGTAATACCGCTCCTCTGTCATGGCAGAAATATAGCAGTCAGGAAAATAAGAGGTTCCACGGACAAAAAAATCCCTGCCGTTCAGACGGAAACGTGTGATCTCTTTCGTCCGCACGATCACTGTTTTCCGGAATGCAAAAACAGACTCTTTTCCGCATACCCTGCTGCCGTCTCTCTCAATCCAAACTTCCGCGGTATACATCCACGGCTGGCCGTGATCCCAGGTGTTCCAGAGAAGAATATCCTCCATATTGACGAAACACGTCCTCTCCTCCTCACCGGCCTCCGCTGTAAAATCCAAAACCGCTTCACTCTTACAGATTCCGGATCTCTCATCCCTTATCTTCAGTACCATCCTGTACTTGGCACCGGGTGTAAGTCCTGCAAGTGCCGCCTTTGCCTTTACCAGTGCGCTGTCCATGTCTTCGGAAAGCTCATAGGATATCTCCGGCCGATGCTCCATGAACTCCTGTTCGGTCATTATGAGTTCCACCCTGCCGTAAATCCCCACAGGGTTCACATCGCGCTGTATGAATGTATCTGAATGCTCATAGGTTCCCTTCACCATTCTGCGCTTCACAAGAATGGTCCTGGAATCCTCTCTCTTCTTCTCCACTTCATCGTCCCAGGGAGAACTCACCTTAACGATGAGAAGATTCTTCTCTCCCGGTTTTACAATGTCTGTGATATCAAAGGAAAACGGCGCGGAATATCCCTCATGTTCCCCTGCAAACTGTCCGTTCACCCACACTTTGCAGTAGTAATCCACGTTGGTAAACCTCAGCCGAATCCTCTGCTGATCTCCTTTTGGTAAGTCAAATTCATGCCGGTACCACCAGGGAGCCTGGTTAAAATATCTGAGTTCCCTTCCGAAATAAGGCTGGCCGGCAAACAAAAGCTGCAGATGTTTTAACCCGCTTAGTTTTTCCCATTCCGAGATCTGGGGGCCCATCTCCGTAAAAGCTTCTCTGTCTGTATACAGGCCCAGCTCTTCCCCCGTATCATGTACATCCTGGAGAATATACCAGCCATCCTCCAGATTCTTTACTGTCTCCATATCCTGCATCCTCCTTTGTATCAGCTCTTCACTGCGCCTGCAGCCATACCCTCTATGATATTTTTATTCAATATAAAATAAACAATCAGTGTCGGAAGAATAGAAATGACAATGGCGGCAAATGTGCTGCCCCAGTCCACTCGTCCGAACTGCCCCACAAAATCGTTCAAACCGATGGGAAGTGTCTTCATCTCCGACGAAGATATGAATGTATTGGCATATGTAAATTCATTCCACACAAAAACAAAATTGTAAGTGAGCACCGTCATGGTGGTATTCTTCGCCATGGGAACTACGATCTTCCAGAAAACAGTACCCATCCCTGCGCCGTCGATCACTGCTGCCTCCAGCAGGGAATCCGGCAGGAACTTAAAAAATCCCGTGTAGAGATAAATACACATAGGAAGCCCAAATCCCACCTGCGGCAGTACCAATGCCCAGTATGTATTCCTCAGCCCCAACGCATTGTAGATCTGGAACATGGGGATCAGACAGGCGAATATGGGAATCATCATTCCAAAAAGGAAAAATCCCATCAGCGCATCCGCATGTTTTATTTTCACCTTGCTGATCACAAAGGCCACAGGACAGCCCAGGACTACAATACCCAGCAGGGTCAGTACAGCAACGATGGTACTGTTTAAAAAGTATCTTGGGATTGCGGAGATTGTCAGAGCGCTTATATAGTTCCCCAGATAGAAGCTTGATGGGAGGGCGTATTGAGCGGTGTATGTCATCTCCTCCGATGTTTTCAGGCTGGAACAGATCACCCAGAAAATAGGATATATCTGTATCATTACTATGATAAGCACTATAAAATAAAAAATACCTCTTACAGCCTTGCTTTTCCCTGCATGTGTCATTCTGATTCCTCCCCCTTCGCAGTCCCCAGCAGTCTCTGGATAACGAATACCGCCGCCAGACATTCCACCACAAGAAATACCGCCAGGGTACTGCCATATCCAAAGTCAGCAGAGTTAAACGCTGTTTTGTACATATAGGTCGCTACCATTTCCGTCGATTTTGATTTATTATCCAGTATATAGAAGACATCAAAGGTCTTCAAACATCCATTGATCAGCATCACCACTACAATACTGAAAATATTCTTTATCAAAGGCAGTTTGATATATCTGTACTGCTGGATGAGACTGCACCCGTCCATAATGGATGCTTCCAGTACATCCTTGGAAATGGATACAAAGGCAGAATAAAATATGATCATATACAAACCGCAGTATTTGTACCCGTCAATCAGTGTTATAGTGACAAGGGCAGTCTTTGAATTTGCCAGAAGGGCAATGGGGTCCATTCCCATTTTCTCCATCAGATAACAGACCAGGCCCTGTGGCTGTGCGGAAAGCATCTTGGAAAATATCTGACAGATTGCCATGGACGATATGATACAGGGTATAAAATAAATGACACGCAGCACATTGGACCCCTTGATGATATGGGATAACAAAATTGCCAGGAACAGACCCGCAAGAAGCTGGAACGAACTTCCCAATAGTACAAATTTCAGGTTATTCACTACAGCCGATTTAAACGTCCCATCAGAAAACATCCTTACATAATTGGCAAGACCTACAAATTCCATATCTTTAATGCCGTTCCAGGAAAAAAAACTATAACCCACAGACCACAGAATAGGAATGATCACCGTAAGAAAATATACGAAAAAAGCCGGAAGTACAAAAAGCGCAGGCTGTATTTTATTTCTGGGTTTCATCTATACTCCTCTCCTTCCTGAGTGATAAGGGTCCGGTCTCCCCTACAGGTTCCGGACCCTTCCTTTTTATTCCACATCAAAATAGTCCGGCGCATACTGCGCTACCGCTTCATCCATTCTCTGACAAAATTCTTCTGGAGTGGATTCGCCCATACCCAGATTAGCCAGTTCTTTTCTGTAAACTTCGTTTGTGGATGGGTCCAGACGGACATCCCAGCACTGAGCAAAGGTGCCGCAGTTTTCCAGATCCTTCAGAATCTGCTGTGTCAGTTCCGGAAGTTTATCCGGGTCACTAGGCATCATGGACGGCAGCATATCAAATTCATACATAGCCATATCCGCGAAATTGTCCCATACAAATTTAATGAAATCCTTCATAGCCGGAGTCATGGAATCTTTCAATACCGCAGTTCCGATGCCGCAGTTGGCATAATAGTCATTCTCTGTTGTCGCATCTTTATCACTGTCTATTGGAAGCTTGAATGTAGAAATATCATCTTTTAATTCTTTATTCTCATCCACAAGATCCGGAGTATCCCACGTCCCTGTGTATAACATGGCAGCACCTTTATTCAAAAACAGGTCCATCTGTGCTGTGGCATCCGAATTTGTCCAGCCTTCGCTGAAATACTGCGAGATCTGCTGTGTATATTCTGCTGTGGCGATACCCACCTCTGAATCAAACTTTTCTTTACCCATTCTGGCATTATCAATAAATTCATTCCCTGCCATACGGAATGCCTTAAATGCCGGATATCGCATGATCATATCATAGTTGCCGGCTGAGATTGGTGTGTACCCGGCTACTTTCAGCTTTTCACATGCTTCAAGCAGTTCTGTCAGGGTCTTGGGCGTCTCTGTGATTCCGGCATCCTCGAACATTTCGGTATGATACCAGAAATACTCCACATTTCCCTGCCAGGTCATCAGATAATTACTTCCGTCGCTCAGTTTCGGATAATCCAGTGCAATGTCAAAGAACTTATCCTTTAATCCCAGTTCGTCATATAGGTCATCTATGCTGTAGATAATTCCCTTTTTGCAGATACCTTCAAAAAAGGCCTCCGGGTCCGCATCAAACCAATCCGGCAGTTCGTTGCTGGATGCCAGAATTTTTATTTTCTGGAGATAGGTTGCCCTGTCCGCTATGGATTCTACATTAAATTCAAAACCGGGATGATCCTCCTTATACATCTCCGCAATCTTCTTCAGTGTCTTAAGAGCTGCATCTGTCTCACCTCTTGCACTGACGTAATTGATCACCAGATCTTCTGAGTCAGTATTATCACCGGATTCCTTTTCCTGCGTCTTCTGTGTATTTTCTTCCTTTTTATCACCGGTTCCCCCATTGCCTCCGCATCCGACTGCCGTTACACACATGACTGCAGCTAAACCTGCAGCTGCCAGCTTCTTCAGTTTCATCCTTTTTTCCTCCTTTAAATTTGCCTTATCATCATGACGTCCTGAGATTCGGTTTTTTCTGTTTTTTGTTTGTAGATTCATTATAGAAAATTTTTTCGACAAAATATATGGAAAATTTTAAGTACACTTGGAATATTTTCCTATAGTTCTCAGATTGCTTGTGACATAAATCCGATTATTGTATAATAACTTGTAGCCAGACGGCAATTCTACGCATCTAATGTGCTGGCTGTAAGAAAAGATTCTGAAGCCAGGTAGAAGTCCTATTGCCAAAGTGGCTGTGAAAATATTCATATGAAACCAATGGAGAAAAAAAGGAGCTTTCTATGAACAGGATAAAACACTCTGTATTCTACATTTTTTCAACTTTTCCTATTAAACACCGGCTGCTGATCACCTACCTTTTTCTGAGTGGTTTTATATTAGTCATCACAGCAGTCGCATTTTATAACACTGCTAAAAATGCGCTGGTTGAACACGCTACCTTATCCAGCCAACAGCAGCTTACGATCATCACCAACAATCTAAGTGAAAAAATAGGCCATATTTCCGACTATGCCATTACCCTGTCCATCAACAGTGATATTGGTGAAACCCTGAAGGAAAACCCCACGGTACCTGAAAACGCACTGTCACGCTTTTTTGTAAATTCCACGCTCACCAAACAGGCACAAAGAATTATTGGTTTACATAAAAATATATCTAATTGGGATATTCTTGACACAGAAAACAATTGGTATCACAGCAGCACGGATATCACAGAAGAATTGACCCCTTGCCTGTCACCGGAATTTCTGCAGGTATTGCAGACGGATCCTTCCTTCCACTTTTTAGGTCCTTACACGATTGACGGCACACCAACATTCGCCGCCTTAAAACCAGTTACGGACATTGACACCACAAAGTATCTGGGCACCGTCGCCCTTCTGATCCAGGAATCCAGCATATCCTCCGCCTTCCGGGACCTGCCGGACAGTGATCTGCGGAATTTTTACATAACGGACTCTGATAACAGGATATTGTCCTCCTCAACATCCGAGGGAATCTATGAATCTTTTGCCTCCTATACGGGAATCAGCACCAAAGAGATGAAGAAACTGGAAGATACGAATATGGCAACCGCCTATATCCACGGAACAGAGACACTGCTCATCAGAAAGGAATATCCCGGGCTGGACTGGTATGTGGTGAACCTGATACCTCTGCAGAATCTTACCATGGAGCACAGGACTGTGCTGCAGACCATTGTTCTCATATGCGTACTGCTGTTCATCCTCTCCCTGTTCTTCTCCATGCTCTGCACAAGGACTGTGACAGCCCCCATCCAGCGCCTGGCCTCCAAGATGGAGACAGCTTCCATGGGCAACCTGGATATATCCGCAAGCTATCACTCCAACGATGAACTGGCAGTTCTGTACAAGCAGTTCAACCTTATGATGCAGCGCATACAGACTCTGATCGATCATGTATATGAAGAACAGAGCGCAAAACAGGAGATGGAGATCCGGCTGCTCCAATCCCAGATAAATCCCCATTTCCTGTACAATACACTGAGCACTATCAAATCCCTGATTGAACTGGAGATGAATGAGACCGCCGTAAAAGCAGTGGCCGCAATGTCTGTCTTCTACCGGAATTCCCTTTCAAAAGGACGGTTCATCATTCCTCTGAAGCAGGAACTGGAATTGACAGAGCAATACCTGTACATACAGAGCCTCCGCTATATGGAATATGTAGATTATGAGTTCAACCTGACAGCCACATTTCCCATGGACCAGATCGACATACCTAAGCTTACGCTCCAGCCTATTGTAGAAAATATATTTGTCCATGCCCTATCCACAGAAAAATGTCATATCTGCGTCAATATAACCGAGGATGACGCAAACGTAGCAATAACCATAACCGACAACGGAACCGGTATTCCCCCAGAAAAGCTGAAAGAGCTGCAGACATCCATTTATTCCGGCAGTGTGGATGGCAGATCCTTTGGCCTTCCCAACATTCACCACAGGATCATACTGTTGTACGGAATGAACTATGGCCTTACTATAACCAGCCGGGAGAAAGAATTTACCGCAGTCACAGTAACTCTGCCCAAAGGAGGAGCAAAAGATGAAGACCCTGATAATTGTTGATGATGAACTGTTTTTCCGCAAATCCATCTGCAGCCTCATCAAAAAACAGGAAAACTATGAGATTATCGGCGAAGCCAACAACGGAGCTTCCGGTGCTGAAATCATCCGGGAACTGAAGCCTGATATTGCCCTGGTGGACATTTCCATGCCTGTCATGGACGGCCTGGAGATGATCCGTTCCCTTGTTCCGGACTGCCGGACAAAATTCATCCTCTCCACAGGTTACAGCGACTTCGCCTATGCGAAGCAGGCCATTACTCTGGGGGTAAAGGAGTATCTTCTGAAGCCGGTGGACAACCGGGAACTTCTCGACTGTCTTGATAAACTGAGTCTGGAAATTGACAGCGAACGCCACAGACAGGATGTAATATCCGACTACTATCAGTCACGGAGCATCTACCAAAAACACATGGCTCTTAACTTCTTCAGCAAAGCCATATCAGGCGACTGCCAACCGGAGGAATTCGCCGTGCTGAAAAAGCAGGCAGAGCTGGAAGGCACAGACTGGTTCCTGGTACTCTCCCTGAAACTGAACAGCACCAATACCTCTGTGTGGAACTGGGAAACCGACCTGGCACTCTGTCATTCCATTATGGAAAATATCTGTACGGAAGTCCTTCACGGAACATATGAGCATCTTCTTTATGTGGATTACTCCCTTTCCCACCAGTATATTATCCTGGGGCTGAAGGATGGCTCCTGCCAGGTTCCCCGTCTGGAAGAACTGTGCGAACACCTGATAAAGCTGCTGAAGGATACGGTCCATATACCTGTGAGCATTTTCAGCGGAACACCGCAGCATGGTGCCCAGGGAATCAAAGCTTCCTATGAGGAGGCACTTTCTGCCCAGCATAACAGCAGCTATAAGAATCTCACGGTATTTAAGTATTACAGCCGGGAAGTCCTTTCCCAGGATATGGATATCACATCCGATATCTGCCGTGAACTTCTGCTTCTGCTGCGCAGAAAACAGGGGGAACAGGTGATCCAATACATCTGCAGCACCTTTGACAGAATGCAGGAGACGAACTGCCATATCCGCAAGACCCGGCTTACGGCTGCCTTATTTATCACAGTGCTGGATGATTTCATTACGGAATGCGGCTGTTCGGACATGGAATTTACAGAACTGCAGAATGCCCTGGATTCCTACCGTAACTGCGAAAATATTGACCAGCTCAAAAAGCTGATCACAGACACCTACATCTCCGCTTTAGAACGTTTCGGAAAAAATACGGAGTCCGGCAAGACTCACCTGATATCGGATATCCAGGATTATATTGGTCAGCACTACATGGACCCTGAATTAAGACTGGAAACCATTGCCGCCCATTTTTTCGTCAGTCCCCAGTACCTGAGCACACTGTTCAGCCAGGAAAGCCACAGTACACTGAGCAGCTACATCAATACTTTCCGAATGCACAGGGCCAAGGAATTTCTGCTGCAGCAGTCTCCTTCCATACAGAATACAGCGGCACTGTGTGGTTTTACGGATGCAGGGTATTTCAGCAAATGTTTTAAAAAATTTTACGGGATATCGCCTAAGAACTTTTTGGCACTCCGGTCCTCCTGAACATGCAGGGGAACTTCCGGCTGCCGGGCGCGGAGCAAACAGCGGCTATTTCTGTGTGAAAAACGGTTGGATATTGCCAAACCCTTTCTTTTGTGCTAATTTAAGTAGTATTGAAAAAGAAAGAGCAGCTTTTTTATGTACGGCCAGCGCAGCAAATGTGCAGGCCTGACCAAATAGCTGCGGGAAAGGACCCAAAAATGGCAGACATACTAACCAGGGCCGCTGCACTTATCTGCATGATTGCCCTG
>ERZ506993.122-NODE-122-length-67965-cov-6.78385_pt1 | contig 67965 bp, 55 predicted proteins | sample MGYA00513167_ERZ506993 | MGnify/ENA metagenome assembly ERZ506993 | reverse complement strand
TCTTGTGTAACTTTAAGTCAATATTTTTCGTTGCCGCTGCATCCTGCAGTAATCCGGCAACAAAAGCGCTTTTTATTACAATTCATATTTGCGAAAAAGAAACATACCTATAATCGTAGTAGCTATAAAAATGACAAAAGAACTAATTACAGTGGTGCTGATTACCTCCGGGGTCATAGAAGCGGTTGCAAGGGCTGACGACATACCATAAATTGAATGTTGAACGCACCATGCAATAATGTTTTCAGTAGCTTTTGAAACGCTCCCAATGTTTTGCAGAACAGTCACAATCGTTTCACTAAACAGGATATAGCACAAAGTTACAATAACCGAAGTTGTGTTGTTTTTAATCAGCATTGAAATAAAGCAGAGAACAGCTCCAAGAGCAATATAAATCAAACTTCCACAAAGTACGGTCGTGATATAGCCTCCTGCAAGCATGACACTTATTTGTCCCGAAAATAACAATGCACAAAGTTCAAAGACGAGAAAAGTTAGGGCTGATACTATTGCGGATAAAATTGCTTTTGATAAATACATACCAAATCGGTTTTTACTGATAAGCCACTTGTGCTGCCAAGTATTCCATTGATACTCCTGTCCAATAAAAACAGAGATAAAGACAGCAGCAATAATGCCAAGACCTTTTTGATATTGAACACCAAGGGCAATTACATCTTCTGGTGAAATAAAAGTTGTTAAGTTTCCAAAAATCGAGATACCAATACGAATATCTTGCCTATTAAGTATCATCAGCAAAAATGAAATCAGTCCTGCAAAGATAATTACGCCATAAAAAAGTATGCTTTTTTTGATACGATAGAAATCACCATTTATGATATTAAGCATTATGCTCTTGCCCTCCTTTTGTATATTGCATATAAAGATTCTCCAACGTTGTATTGCTTTGTTGAATGTCATGTGTGGATATTTCCTTTGCCATCACACCGTCGTGTAGAATGCCGAAACAAGTAGCCGTATGTTCCAGTTCACTTAGAATGTGGCTCGAAATTAAGATAGTCATACCAAATTCTTTGTTTAACTGGTGCAGCAAATCGCGTAAGTCAGCAATTCCGGTAGGGTCAAGACCATTTACAGGCTCGTCTAAAATCAAGAGATCAGGGCTTTCAAGCAAAGACATTCCCAGTTTTAAACGTTGTGTCATGCCTAACGAAAAGCCTTTTACTGGCTTATTTATATAATCTTCCAGTCCTACGACTTTAAGTATGTCTTTAATTTTTGTGTCAGTATGCAATCCTAATAAAGCAGATTGTTCTTTTAAATTTTCAAATGCGGTCATATTCAGAAAAAGTGCAGGAGCGTTTATGACTGCCGCTATTTTACATTTGCCCTCACCAACATTGGCAAGCGTAATATTCCCTCCGTAGTTTGGAATAAGCCCACATAGTATACGAAGCAGGGTAGTTTTTCCTGCACCATTTTTCCCAATCAGTCCGTAAACCTCGCCTTGCTTAATATGAATGGAAACGTCATACAGGACTGTGGTGTTTCCATATTTTTTGTTAATGTGTTCACCAGTTAAAATGTTACAATTCAAGTTTCTGTCCTCCTAAAATAAACTTTTGATAATGTCAGCTCCCGCAATAAGTGTACCAATTGAGCTGCCTACATTTGCGAATATTACGATTGCTATAGCTTTTAAAAAGCGGTTTTTAAAAAAACGGGTAATGTGAAATATATCGTCCGGCATTCGGTTTATATCATCAACTGTCGGCTTCCTAAATGTAGCTTCGGTAAGACCGGCAAACCAACCACATGCCAAAAATGGATTGAGTGATGTTATTGGTGCGGAAATAAAAGCGGTTAAAATACTGAAAGGGTGTCCAAACATGGCTGCTGTAAAAATTCCAGCCAACACACTATTCCATAAAACCCATGATTTAAGCTGCTGTAATCCTGTTTGATAGTTGCTAATAAAACCGTAAGCGATTAAGAGAAAAATAGCGATTGGAATTATCCATGCAAACACCCGAAAAAAACGATTAGATGCCGGGACGGACGTTATACGTTCTATATCCTGTTGACACAATATTTCTCTTTGTATTCCTGAAACATGAGCCGCACCAACAACAGCAACAATTTTTTCCCCCGGTGCAGTTTTAATTTTATAAGCTAAATGTTGGTCACGCTCATTGATAAGTATTTCAGTGATTTTAGGAAATTCTTTCCCAATACTTGATATTGCTGCTTCTAAATTATCTTTTTCCATGAGCGTATTAAGGTCAACATCTTCACTGTCCGATTGATTTTCTGTAAGCAAACCAGAAAACAGTTTGCATTTTTCAAAAAGAGAGAGCTTGCGCCAAACCCTCAAAAATGTTGTCTGAATATTCCTATCTGCAAGGACTAATTCACAAGAGTGTTCTTTTGCGCTTTCAATTCCTTGTAGCATTTCTTGACCGGGAGTAGCGTTTAATTTTTTTGCAACCCGTTTTTGGTAACTGCTTAAAATAATGTTTGCAAACAGCAATCCTACTTTCTTTGACTTGATAACGTCAGCGATATTAGTGCTTTCCCATGCCTTTGGATTTTGGAGATTTTTATATCTCTCCGTATCTAACTCAATACAGACCGTATCAGGTAAAAGACTGTCAATCGTCTGCTTTACCAGTTCCGCACTTTCATGTAAAACATGAGCTGTCCCGATTAGGGTTATCTCTTTGTTTTTATAGTTGATTGTTGTAATATTATTTGTCATTCCAATTCTCCATTAAGCTATTTCGATACCAATAAAAAGGTAAATTATCAAGAGAACAACAATGACCGTTACAAGGGTAAAAAATGCTCCCTTTAAAACTGATTTAATCATTCCCTTTTTCCAACGCTTAGACAGTTTTTTTACTGCTTCGGCTTCTGCTAAGTTTTCAGTTCTGTTTGCGATAGGCAATTTGCTATCCATAGCCCTTAGTTCATCACGGCAGCTTTCACAATGTTCAAGGTGTTCTTCAACAGCTTTTGTGCTATCTACGCTGCATACACCGTCATGATATAGTGGAAGCAAATCTTTAATGATCTCACATGAAATATTCATTTTATTTCCTCCTGTAATTCTTTTTTTGCTCTATAAAAAACCAATCTTGCCCAACTGTCCGTCTTTCCAAATAGTTCCCCTATTTGAGAGAATGGCAATTCACCGAAAACTCTCAAAGTGAAAACCTCCTTATACGGTTCGTCAAGATTATGCAGTAAATAATGTAATCTTTTTGCTGTGTCACTATCAAGGTATGATTTTTCTAAATCAAATGTAGTATCAGGGTATTCGGTATCAACCTCTGGGAAAAATCGCTTTTCTTTTTTACAATAAGAAAAGTAAGAGTTTTTTGCAATTTGGCAGAGCCACACATATAATTTGCAGTTGCCGTTAAATTTGTCTATGTGGCGCATTGCTTTAAAGAATGTTTCCTGCGTAATTTCTTCCGCAACTGTTTCGTTTTGAGATAACGACAAGATGTATCTATAAACTTCGGAAAAATATTCCGCGTATATTTTTTCAAAATCGGGCGTCTGCACTTTCTCACCTCCTGTTCATCTATAAGACTTCGCTATATCAAATCCGTTTCAAAAAATTTTATTTTTTCACCGCCTTCGCTGATAGTGTCGATTTTCTCCCGGTTGATGTAGGACAGCCCTGCAAGGGTATATTTTACGGCGGGCAGCATCCAAGGCTGTCCGCCGTATTCCTCAGATATTTCAAATACTTTATTCGATTTCCCGTAATCTCTCTACAATAGACTTCCTCTGAAGAAGATAAATTGCTGCCTTTGTTATAACCGCCGGCATAATAAGGACGATAACCGTATAGAAAAGTGCAAACCATACCGGATAATCCCAATGCAAATAGCTCATTCCTATACTGTTCAGGCCGCGAATCAGCATAACCCCTAAAAATCCACCTGCTAACAAGGTAATAATGATGTTCCAAACAGCAATCAATCCGGCCTCACATTGTACCATATGATCAAGCTGCCGCTTTGTCATACCAATAGACTGTAAAACAGACAATTCCTGCTTTCGGGTCATAATATTTGTCACCAGCGTATTGATAAGACTAATCAAGCTGAACATCATAATAAAAATGCTAATGCCAATAATTGAGGTTAAAAGTGTGTTATACATTCCTGCCTTGCTATTGATAGAATCCCTCAAAGTACGCATCTGCAGATCATCTGAGCTGGCAATTATGGTATTTAACTGCTGGGTGATTTCTGCTTCTTTGGAATCCCATTCTGTCGAGAGAAGTACCTCTGAATTGATATTATACCCCTTTGGCAGCATGGCACGAACAAGCTCATCCGGCATTAAAAACCATCCAGACACGCCGAGCGCGGTAAAACACTCTGGATCGCTGTATGCTTTTTCACTTGTAATCTCTCCACCAATAGAGAATGTATCTTCATGGTATTCTGTACCATCAAACCATTCAAACCTTATTGTATCGCCGGGCTGGAATTTCCAGCCATAAATTTCTTCCACCGCGTCATTCTTTAAAACAAAGATTTCTCTGTTTTCTACAATGTCTGAATAATTCTTATCCTCTGTTTCCATATACCGTGACAGATGTGTAAATTCTTCTTCTGTAAATGGAACAATAAAATCTTCGTCACGGCGGTCATTATATTCAAATGTGCAATATAATTTCTCAAACGATATGATTCCCTTTACTCCGCTTACTTGAGAAACTTCCCGTATAAAGGTATCGTTGAGTGGATTGTTGACTTGTACCCCTGCATACCCTTGTTCATTTACTTGTGCTGCATTTTCAGATAAATAAACCCTAACTTCTCCATGCTCCATGATTCCGTTTCGTGCATATGCTTCCTGATTAAAAGAGGTCAAAAAGGTAGAGCCAACCATAAAGATTATGCCACTGATTGCCAGGGAAAAAGAAGTCATAAGAAACTTTTTTCTATTGCGGGAAGTGTTCATTTTTGCCATTGAAAAAGGCGTGAGCTTTCTGGTCTGACGTTTAGTGGTCTTGCAGCTTTGTAAAACTCCTTTTGCCTTGTACGCCTCAATAGGAGATACTTTACTCGCAATTTGGGCCGGTTTACTGATGGAATATAACACGGCAATATATTCCGCTAAAATAATCAAACCGCCCAAAATAAGAAAGTTTATCCATGACCATCCCTCGGCATTGAGAATCCATGCAAAAATTGAGCCAACGACTAACCCCAATGGTGCGCCCATGCCGAATAGTAAAGTTCCCTCCCGTTTTACAATCCTTTTAATCTGTTTGCCAGTGGTTCCGATTGTTCTCAACTGCCCAAAATACTGAATACGGTTAATGATGGAGATATAGAAAATACTGTATATCACTATCACACCGGCGAACAGCACTACAAACCCAATACAAAGGGCAATCAGCATATTTTTCGGATTAAAGGTCAAGGACTGGACAAAAGCACTGTTTTCGCCAATACTTGAGCGGTCAATGTTACAATCAGCTCCGATTGCATGAATGGTATCGAGAAATTCATCTGCTGTCATACTTGGGGCGTCGTATATCTGTGCTGCAGCCACAAATAAAGTGTCTTTCAATTGGCTTCCCATTTTTGCATACTGTTCGGAAAAATAGATCGGGTACACATCAGAAGTAGAGCCAGTATCTGTAAGACCAGAAAGCACAAAAGATTCTTGCGCCCCATCATAAAAAGAAAAGGAAACTGTGTCGCCAATTTTAAGATTTTCGCCAATCCGCACTAAGTAAGAAACATCAACAGCAACTTCATTCTCAGCCATAGGGTATTGTCCCTCTGCAATTTCAGCACCTTGAATTTTCCCCTCGGATTGTTCAATATACATCGGCCAGATCACATAGTTTTCTATTTCGGAACGCTTGCCGTATTTTGTCACCCTCATTTCTGAAATCCGATTATCTCGCCGGAGGGTATCACATTGCTGCTCTGTAATGTCATAAAAAAATACCTGTTGCAAATTTTCCAACTGACGAGTATTTGCAGTCTGCATAGAGGAAATATACAGAGCCAGTCCAGACATCAGTGCGATGGAAAGTGAGATCGTCAGGACAATCAAAATGTTTCTCATTTTCCCGGACTTCAGGCTATTTTTTGCCAGCTTTTTTGTAATGGCTCTGGTATCATTCTCAAAAGGCCATATCATAGTCTGTCACCTCCTTACTCCACGATCTTACCGTCCTCAATGCGGATAATCCGATCTGCGAGACGGGCTATATCGTTATTATGGGTAATCATTACGACGGTCTGCCGGAACTCTGCACTGGTACGCTTAATAAGCCCCAGCACCTCAGCGCTGGTCTTGCTGTCAAGGTTGCCGGTTGGCTCATCGGCCAGCACGATAGCCGGTTTGGTAATCAGGGCGCGGGCAATCGCCACGCGCTGCTGCTGGCCGCCCGAAAGATTGTTCGGCATATTTTTCAGTTTATCTTCCAGCCCCAGCAGGTGAACGATCTCGTCCAAAAACTTCTGATCCACCGTGTCCCCGTCCAGCTCCACCGGCAGGACGATGTTCTCATACACATTCAGGATGGGAACAAGGTTATAATTCTGGAAGATAAAACCGATGTTGCGGCGGCGGAATATGGTAAGCTGTTCATCGTTCTTCTTTGCCAGTTCTTCGCCCCGGACAATCACGGTTCCACTGGTAGGAATGTCCAGCCCGCCCATCATGTGAAGCAGGGTAGATTTTCCGCTGCCAGAGGTTCCCACAACGGCCACAAATTCACCCTCGTTTACGGAAAAGTTCACACCGTCAAGGGCGCGGGTAATGTTTGGCTTCGTGCCGTAATATTTTTTCAGATCAATAGTTTGCAAAATGCACATATTCAAAACTCCTTTCAAGGCTTCCCGCCTGTTGATAAGGATATTGTAAAATCCAAATGTCCGCGAATTGTTACAGCGACCAAAAAATTTTATTGAAAATGAGGGTGAAATGTTACAGCGCTCGGACATTTCAAAAAATTTACGGCGGACAGCCGGGAATAACTGTCCGCCACGTTCTATTTTACAGGAAGCATGATGGAAAATTCTGAACCCATCCCCGGCTCCGAAACCACTTTGATATAGCCGCCCTGCCGCGTTACAATTTCGCGGGCCAGATACAGACCGATGCCCACACCCTGCTGGTCGTGTACTTCTTCCTCCCGGTAGAAACGCCGGAAGATGGCAGCCTGATTGCTTTCGGAAATGCCCTTGCCAGTATCAGCCACTTTGATCTCCACATACATTTCCCACTGTATCACCGACACAGAAATGTTCCCGCCCACCGGGGTGTATTTCACTGCATTGTCCAGCAGGTTAAAGAGGGCCTCGGCTGTCCACTTGCTGTCATGGGCAAGCGTCAGATCTTCCGTGCAGTCCACGGACACGGCGATTTCCTTTTTCTCCGCTTCATACACAATGCCGCTCATGGCCTGTGCCACGGTGTCAAAAAGACGGCACAGCTTACAGTCCAACTGAATCACGCCCGTTTCCAGCCGGGAGGTTTTCACAAGGGCCTGAAAGAGAAAGTCCAGCTTATCCGTCTGGCTGCGGATTCCCTGGATAAAGTCGGTGCGTTCCGCCTCAGTCATGGGCTTTTCCAATAGCGTGTCCGTCGCCATTTTCAGATTGCTTACCGGTGTTTTCACCTGATGTGAAATATCCGATACAAGGGTCTGTAACTCCTGCCGTTCCTCGTCTACCTGGCGGCGGTTCTCCTGCATGATCTGATAGAGTCTTGCCAGTCGGTGGTCAATTCTGGCAAGCTGGGTTTCGCTGTCCTCCGGGCGCTTTGGCGCTTCATTTCCGGCAATCATGTGGTCTAAGGTCTGGCACAGGTCAGCGGTAAACTGCGACAGCCGCTTTCCAAACGCCTGTGTCAGTACAAAAATCCCCACAAGGGCGCACAGCAGCAGCGCCCCGCCCGTCAGCAGCACCGCAATCTGTTTTGTCACAAGAAACAGGGCTATGGTGATCCCGGACATGGAGAGGACAAGTCCCATTGCCACCCAGCCAAACAGCCGCTTTACCGAAAGGTTCTGAAACTTCATTTTGCCTCGCCTCCCGTCCATTGATAGCCCATGCCGTAAACGGTCTTGATGTAGGGCGCGCCGCCGTCGGCTTCAATCTTGCTGCGAATCCGGCTGATGGAGGTTGTCAGTGTGTGTTCGTCCACAAACCTTTCGTCTATATCCCACAGCTTTTCCAAAAGCTGCCCACGGGTCAGCACTTGCCGGGGATTTTTGCGGAATAGGTTCAGCATTTTATACTCCATCGGGGATAGGGTCAGGGGCTTGCCGTTTAGGGAGGCCGTCTGCTCCGAGAAGTCCAGAAACAGCCTCCCGTCGTCGTAAATGTCCTTGGCCGGTTTGTGGTGTTCCAGCATGGCGAACATGGCTTTGATTTTCCGCTGCAAGGCCCCGATCACAAAGGGCTTTGTGATGTAGTCCACCGCGCCCACCTCATAGCCCCGTATCTGGTCGCTCTCCTGATCGTTGGCGGTCAGGAAAATTACAATGGTGTCCGGGTGCTGGGGCTTTATCAGCTTGCACAGCTCAAAACCGTTCCCGTCCGGCAGGTTGATGTCCAGCAGCACTAAATCAAATTCCCGCTGGCGGATAGCTTCGGCTGCGGTTCTGGCATTTAGGGCAGAAGTCACGCCGTAGCCGTCTGCGGTCAGGTTATAGGCTAACATCTTATTCAAAAAACTGTCGTCCTCGACAATTAAAATCTGCTTCATATCATCACTTCCTCTGCTTTTGCAGATAGTATAACAGGAAAATGTCCGCGAAATGTTACAGCGGACGGTTTTTTCAAAAAAACGCATTTCATTTATTATAGGATAGCCCACTTTTAGTAAAAAGCACAAAAATTAAAGCAGTATCCCGGCTTTGAAACGCTTGGAGCAGCATCAAAAAAGCGCGTAATGCATTGGGATTGTCCCGTAGGGCATTGGCTGAACAAATCAGTATTGATCCCCGGTATCTTGCAAATATTGAAAACAGCGGCGATCTTCCCATTGTTCCGGTACTTTATGAGCTGGCGAGCAAATAACTCCAGAGAAACGGCCACAAAATAAAGCTGTGTCCCGAACCGTATTTGCCGATTATAGAGTGAGCCATTGACAGGGAAATCAGAATCAAGGAAGCGGGGGAGGAATAAACGTCCTCCGCTTCCTTTGTAAACAGTTTTTTATCCCTGTACTTTTTCAAACTGTTTCATTAACATTTGTGTTGCGTAATAATAGCTGTCCATCGTTTGATATTTTCTATATTCGTACTCCAATGCAACCAAAAGCATTAAATATATATCATACCATAAGGCCCTGCGTTCCTGATTTTTAGTTAGTCTTTTAATCCCATAGCCTTTTTGAAAGCAGGTATTCTCAGCGTAAGTACGAAACCCCACTTCCATGAGAGGATCTCCCCAAATGCTCCGTTCCCAATCTATGATTCCTGTTACTTTTCCAGAATGAATAAAGATATTTCCGTCCCAACAATCCCAATGTACCAACTTTGGCTCTGACACTTCTTCAAAAATAGATTTATCTCGATCAAGACAAAGCCACATCTGGTCGATTGGTATTTTTAAATCTACATTTCCGTGCTGTGCATCATTTACCCCCGCCTCCATCATCTTACGAAAAATAGGATACCATTCCTTTCCCTGAAATTCAGGCTGTCCGGGATACCCAAACACAGGACAGAGTATATCGTTTATTCTTTTGTTTATTTCTCCTGTTTCAACATGTATACGGTTTATCTGTTCTAATGATAAGCAGTCTTTTATAGTATTAAGGCTTTTTCCCTCTAGCTTTTCCATGAAGAAATACGGTGAATTGCAAATGGTACAACTTTCATCGTACCCCATCATTTTAGGTACAGGTATTTCACCATGCCGGATAGCCAATTTCATAGCTTCCACTTCGCTGGACATGATATTTTTTTCATAAGTCATAACACGCATTTCTTTTAATGGGGCTATTTTCAATATCACTTGTTCCTCATTACTCAAATGAATTTCATAGGCAATATTAAAATAACCCTCTGTCAATTCCCGATAGTTTTTCATTTTAAGCGGTGAGAAATATTTTTCCACCATCTTCGATATAGTTTCTCTGTTCTGTTTGTTCTTTGTCAAGCTCTCCATCTTACCGTTCCTTTCTTACGATTTTATAGTTATATACGGCCAATCCTGCAATCAGCCATTCCGTTAAAACCAGTATCCGCCATATAATGTCAAGGTTGTCTAGCCGCCATGCTATCAGTAAAAGCGGTAAGCGAATGGCAAAAATACTTTCCAATGACAAAAACAAGACCTTTTATCCATATCCCAATGCTAGAAAATAAGCCTGAATTACAGGCATTATGCCTCCAATTACCAAAGAGAAGCATATGATCTGTAATGCCGTTTTCCCTATACTGGTAATTTCAGAATCTACAGAAAATAATTTTACAATGCCACCCGCTCCACAATATACGCATACTGCAATAACGCCTCCATATACAGCTCCACCTAACATTGCATAGGCCACAGTCCTTTTTACTCTTTTTCTCTGTTGACGTCCCCAATCAAAACCAAGCATAGGTTGAATCCCCTGCATAATGCCAGAGAACGGCGTAGAAAGAAAGGATTGTATTCTTGATATAACTGCATAGGTGCTGATTGCCTGTGTGCCTCCTACTTGTCCTAATATCTGGTTTCCAACCATACCAGCCAAACTGTTTCCGAGGCTATTGAGAAAAGCAGGCAACCCAATATATAATATTTCTTTACATGCCTGCCTGTTCCACCTAATATCGCCCAATGCTACCCGGCATGGAGTATTTTTCCGAATAAAAAAGTAATAAATACTGTTTACAGCAGAAAAAAGCTGTGCAATTAAAGTTGCTACTGCGGCACCGGAAATCCCCATATGAAAACCATATATAAACAGCGGGTCTAAGAGCAGGTTAATCATTACGGGACAGCACCATTGTAACGTAGAATAGAAAATATCCCCTTCTGCCCGCATAATACCAGAGAACCCTGTGCTAATGATAGTACCTATCAACATGATCCGCCCATATTCTACTGCATATGGATAAATTTCAGAGGTACTGCCTAATAATTCCAATAACGGTTCTAAAAAAGCAAGTCCTGTGATCGTAATTGTCAAGGAACACAGAACCCAAAGCCACATCATGCAGCCTACTACTTTTTTTCCACCAGCCGGATTTCTCTCGCCCAGCCTGCGGGATATGATGGAGGCTCCCCCCGTTCCCAAAGTGGAACTAACGCCATTCACTAAGAGTAAAACCGGCGAAAAAATCCCAATAGCGCCGCTTGCCACACTTCCTATTCCCTTTGATACATAAAACGTATCTGTAATGGTATAGATATTATAAATCATAATGGAAAGCGTTGTCTGTGTGCATAGTTCCAGCATGAGTTTTCCAATAGAATCTTGTTCCAGCCTATTTTTAACTTGTTCCTCTGCCATAATACAAAATCCTCACTGTAAATGTATTGGAAAGTGATTTTTCATCAGGTTACTCATACATTTTACATATAAGGGAATTGATATTCTATTCATTGATTTGTGGAATTTTCTATACTCATTTTACCGTAGCTTTTCCGGTATTCAGCAGGTGAACACCCAAATTTTTCTTTTATCCCCTGATAAATGGGGACAGCATTTTGATAGCCTACTGCTTGTGCAATTTTTTCCACCGAGTAATCAGAGCTGCTTAAAAGGACAGCCGCCTTTTCCAACCTGCTTTCTCTGACTAATTCTTGAAAATTCATCTTGCAATTTTCTTTAATAACTCGGCTTAAATAACTTTGATTGAAAGAAAAAACATGGGCTAATTCTTCCAATGTAATATGTTCACTGTGATTGTAAATATATTGAATAATCTCTCCGGCTTGCAAAGAGCTATGGGATAAGCGATACCTGCAACACTTGTATTTTTTCTGTTCTCTTTCAAGAAAGATCATAAAAAGCTGCAGGTAACTTTTTATTGCAGCCTCAAAGTAGCGTTGTTTCAAGTAGTATTCTGTCATTATCCCTTCTATGAGACGCCGCTCATCACCCACACAACAATATTGTAAATAGTTATAATATTCTCTCTGCGGAGACTTTGCACTTACGAAAAAATCAAACAAGGCACTTTTATGGTTTATATCCTGGATAAATTCATAGGAAATCCATTCCATAGGGATAATCATTTTAATCAAAACAGACTGTTCATCTTCCTGCTGTAAGGCATGAATAACATTCTGGTTTAACATAAATAAATCACCCTCCTGCAATACTATACAGGTTTCAAGATTTTCTATAAATTGCTTGCAGTGTCCCTTATATATATATAAAGAATTTCCACAAAATCGTGTTTATGGAAATATACGGGCGTTCTTTTAATATGTATTTTCGCCGAAAATTGATCTTGTACCCTTGTTAGAATCTGCTTATCTGTTTTCGTTTGAAAAGTGTCTGGAAATTGATAGGTGTCATTTTTAAGTGACTTCCGTAACTGATCATCTATTTTATATTCGTCCACCATAACTACACTTAATTCACGGTCTAGTCGTTCCGTTTCCAACTTTTTTGATAAAGCTAATATGTCATTAAAATTTATTATGCTTTCCATATTGTATAATCCCTTTAATAAAGGCATAGGTTAAGGTCTGCCTATTATTTGGTAGGTATTTATTAACAGCCGAAGGCCATACATTTGATTGCCAATCGTAGCATAGTGAACTAAAAATTGCAAGATGAGTACCTATCATATCGCTCTTTAGCGTTGTTCCGAACTATCTTCACCGCTTATTAAGAGGGCATTGACAGTGTAACCAATTTGTCCAGACCGCCGGGGGACAGGGCTTGTCAAGGGCCGCCTTGTCAACCTTGGCCGGGCGGCCCTTGCGAGGCTCTGTCCCCTTTTCCGCTTTGCCTCCCTGGGGGACAGCCCCGGCGCTTTGTAGCCTCTTCTGCCGGCTCCGCCTTTTTATCCTGCGCAGGGGATTTCTCCACTTTTTCGGCCTCAGCCTGCGGAGCAGGCCGGGCTGGAGCATCCTTGCCCATACCAAGGATCACAGACTGTTCCGGCTGGGGTGCTGGGATTTACCCATCACCTCAATGAAATCAGATTTTGTCATTCCATATAAATAATAATCGTAGTAGATATTTACCATTTTTCCTTCACGAATAAGTCCTTCACGCTTGAAGCCCGCTTTTTCAAGAGTTTTGAAGGACGCAATGCTGCAGGTGTGAACATCAGCCCAAAGACGCTACAATTCTGTTTCTTCAAAGCAGAAGATCGCTACTCTCGCCAGCGCTTCTGTCATAAGTCGGTTGCCTTGATAGGCAGGAGAAAGGCGAAATGCTACTTTTGCCAAACGGCGTAGCTTCACATATTCCTGAATTGGTTTATTTACCAGCCGCTTGAACAAGTGCTGAAAATAAAAGGGGGACAAACCGACCGTATTTGCCAGCTCCTCCGTCGAAATTTCTTCAGCCAAGTGTTCCTCAATAAAGGTTAAGGATTGTTCGATTGTTTCCCATACGTGCATTGCGGCACCTCCTATATTTGATGTTCCAATCATACCAAATTATCTTTATCGGGCTTCTCACCCTACGCCCTTTTGTCCGTATAGCCTAGATCAATTTATAAAAATATAAAGCCGCTCTTCCCTGGATTTAGTGGACCAGTACACAGAGCGGCTTATTTACTTTTATAGTATCCTCAAATCTTCCCAAAAAGACCAACACGATTGTTTTTGCGGTATAAGACTAAGGTTGCAGCCAGAATCGAGACTTGCTTTTTCACTTGGACAACCCCTTTGCTATCACAGGGCCTTGAATGTCATTGCAGGATTCTTTTTCCACTGCTTTTCTAAACGTCTCCGCTCTGCTCTGTTCACTCCTTTTAATCTCCCTTATTGCTTTAAAATCTTTTATCCTTGTTTTGGCTGCGTACATCTCCATTATAAATCCAACGCGGCGGGACAGCAGGAACTAATAAGGACCCAAATGTAGAATCCCCTCTTCATCGATCAATGGCTTCATCCCGCTCTTTGTGACAATGCTTTTCCAGAAGCAGTCCTTGGCGCCAAGAAGGGGCCGGAGTTCCGTCTTTTCCTTCTGGGCAATTCCAAGGCTCAGGGCGGACTGTATATAATACTTCTTTATGCCCTTGTTGACTACAAAATCAATCTCGCAGCTGACTTTCTTCCTATTTCCCTCTGCGTTCGTTTTAAAAAAATCAATATCGCCACATCCACAAATATCCCCTGCAATCCAGTTCTTATCCCCGGAAAATATATGCTTGATATAATATGTATTATCCTCATCCTGCATGACTGGATGGTTAATACCCAGAGCCGGGTAATAGAGCCAGGCCACTGTGTCCGGATTCTCCTTCTCAAGAGCCTTCAGATCCATCTGCACATACAGAACCCCCGCGTCCCCGTCATCCTTCTCCGGATCAGCCGGAACATCCTCAGCCTGATCCATACCTCAGTTTTCTGTACCTGGGCATTCTCCTCCCCGGACCGTTTATACTGCTTCTGCAGGGATACCATATGGTCTAATTACCTTAATCCGAAAGAAGAAGGAACCAGTTGGAACTATCTGACTGACCTGACATCTGTACAACCCATGCACCATCATCTGTACTGTTATTCATAATTCCAAGATAAAGTCCGCTCCATCGATTTTGGATCTTATATTTCCCACTCTCTGTTGTTGAGATTTTCCATTGCTGATTCCAACCATCGTTGTAATCATTTTGAATGACTTCGCCATTTTCTGCTGTAGATAGACCTTTTACATCAAGTACCTTTTCACTATTATTATTGACGATCTTATAATAGTCTCCTTCTATTTTTTCAAATCTCCACTTTTGGCTTGCCCAGTCTCCATAGCCGTACTGTTCTATCTGAACTCCATTTTCCGATGAACCGTTGGCAACATTTACTGCTTTTTGACTATACGTATTCATTATTTCATAAGAGCAATTTGCGTTCAGGAAATCTGGATCTGACTGAAATGCATTTAGTGCGCTTGTGAAATGCAGTTTTTTATTCCCTGTAGTTTCAGCTGCACCAAGTGTATATCCGTCCGGGAGAATAGAAGAATGCACTTCCGGTTCCCAGTAGAATACACCAATTCCTTTATTATTTGGAACGGCTTTGAGTGCGTTTACCTCTTTTCTCAGCAAATCGTAAGTACCTGTTGGATTACTCTCCAGTTCTCCTGTTTCACAGATCATTACTTCTTTATCATACTGGGACGCCATTTTACTAAGATTATATGCTACATTCTCAATACAGTCGCCATCATAGGCAGATGTCCAGTATGGATAGTAGGACATTCCAATTACATCCGTTTTTCCGCCACATTGCGTAATGAAATTTTCAAAGAACCAGGCAAAGTGGCTTACACCGCTTCCATGAGTCAAATGAGTTACCACTTTCGTGTCCGGGCTTACGGATTTAACAGCATCGTAACCACTATTTAAATATTTAGTAAGCTGAGTAAAATCGTTTGTCTGGTTACTTCCTGAAGGATACAGCATGCCATAGCTTACTTCATTTCCTACCTGTACCCACTCAGGGTATATATTTTCCCCCGCTAATTGTGCCATAATATACTCTGTATAATCATATACATACTGTTCCAATTCACTTGTAGATGCATCTTCCCATTCTGATGGAATATCCTGAATTAGTGGATCAGCAAAATGATCACTGTAATGAAATACTACCATGATTTTCATCCCAAGATCATTTGCGCGCTTGGCAGTATACAATAGCCCTTGGGTATCTGCATATCCCAGCAAACATGTTGTACCGTCAGGCTTAGTCCATATGAAATTCTCGGGCGGCTTAACAAACACTCTTAATCTGACCGCATTTACACCTTTCTCCTTTAGCAGAACCAGTGCATCCCTTGTATTTCCGGCATCATCTATCCACTGTACGCCCTGTGATTCCAGTTGTGAGAGAAAACCAATATCTGCTCCATAAATCATTTCATTTGATTCTCCCGTTGCTGCCTGCACATCAATTGCAAAATCCGGTATCACAGTGCTGGCACAAATGGTAATTGCCAGGATAATTATAGCACACATCCTTTTTCTATTTTTTTCCATCTCTGTTTCCTCCTCTCTCTATTTGTATTTTTATTTCTACTTCCCGGCATCCATCAGCCGAAAACTGTATGTAAACTGGTTCTTCACTGTCCGGATTCATCCAGCGTACTGCCGCCATTGCATATCCATCATAAGTTGTCACGGTATCAGCAAAATAATCCTCTTCACTACACGGATTTGCCGTACCAAACCCCTCCAGTCTTCCATTCCCTGTCACGTTGGCATGAACTCTCTTCCTTTCTAATGAATTTTGATTTCCCTGCTCATCTTCCAGCCACACCTTCACATAAGCAAGTTCTGTTTCATTTTCTGTCACTTGTTCTGCACGCAGCACATTTGCCTCACCTGCCGACTGTATTCGGTACTCACCGACGGTTTTTCCGGCACAATATGCGATTGCGAAAAGTTCTCCTGGTTTATATGGCACTCGGTACGCCGCTGTAAAATGGTGTTGCTTTCCGGCAGGCTTTTTTCCCAAAGACTTTCCATTCAGGAAAAGCTCTACCTCGTCTGCTGAAGAATATACATCAACAGATGCTTCAATCCCCTCATACCCAGTCCATGTCCAACTGCTGATATTGTCTTTAAACATCCATGCGGTTTTGCTAGATATCTGTCCGGTATGTTCCATTCTCTCAACCGCAATATAGGGATGTTCCGTCAAGCCATAGATGATTTCACGGAAATAGCTGATGGGCCTGCGGTTCCCTATCAAATCGATATCCCCGATATATCCCAGTCTTTCCGGATAAATACTGGAAAAGTTTTCTTTCCCGTCGTAATGGAAAATCCCCACGCCAGCTTCACCGATATAATCATAGCCTGCCCATGTAAAATCTCCTATTACATGCGAATTTTCTTCTACCAGGGACCACAGATTCTCAATATCACCTGGATAGGTCTCCGTTCCTACTACGGTCTTACCCGGATGCAGTTCATGTTCCAGAAGATATCTGCCGCTAAGATAATTTAGTCCGGTAATATCGCAGCTCTGTGCGCATTCTCCTAATGCTTCAGTAACAAGTGGGTGAGTAGCAAAAAAGTCTCCTCTTTCTCCTGCCATAAGGCTCATAAAACTATTCAGCGCATTACTGCCTTCACCGCTTCCCCGACTTGATGTATCCATTCCAAATTTTGCGATAACATCGTTCATAATCACTTTCAGCCGTTTCCCAGCACAATTCAGACCGTTCAGAGCATTTGTAGTATATCTGGTGGAATCTAATGAATGGATTTTATTGCACAGAAACCGGTTTATCTGTGCCCCCTGTTTCGTCCCGGCTTCCTGAATCTCGTTTCCGATAGAGTAAATAACTACCGATGGATGATTATAGTCTTTTGCGATCATATGCGCAATCCATTGCTCTGCTTCTTCCTGAAAGATATCTGCATCATCACAAGTATTCTTATGCCGATTCCATACATCCGTCAGTTCATCCATCACAAGCATTCCTAACCGGTCGCATGCATCCAGCATTGCCCTGCTAATTGGATGATGCGAACTTCTAAGTGCATTAAATCCTGCTTCCTTCAGACGTTTGCAGCGATACCATTCTGTTTCAGGAAATGTTTCAGCACCGATAATTCCATTGTCATGATGGATACACGCTCCTCTTAATTTTACCGTTTCCCCATTAATCTGAAATCCATTCACGGAATCAAGCGCTAAAACCCGAATGCCAAAATGGGTCTTTAAAGTATCGCACACTTTACCACCAATTTGGGTTCTGATGATGCACTCATATAGATTTGGATAATCGGGTGTCCATTTTTTTGGTGACAGGATTTGAATCTGCACACGCATCGTTTCATTTTCATTGGATTGAAATACAACTTTCTGTAGATCCCTTGCAACTGTTTTTCCATCATAAGATATTTCAATCTCGCATTCTGCTTCTCCTCCTTGTCCGGCAATATTCTTCATTCCGGCACAAACTTCAACTACTGCGACCCCATCACTAACAGATAATGTTGTAATGCGAAGTGCATCTCTTGGTATGTATACATTCGTACCAATCAGAAGATTTACATCCCGGTAGATTCCTGAACCTGTATACCAGCGACTGTTAGGCTGGCGGCTATTGTCTACATCAACACGGATGATATTTTCTTCACCATAAAAAATCCATGGTTTCAAATTTACCAAAAAGCCTACATAACCATTCTTATTAACGGCTGCCAGCGCTCCATTGACCCATACTCTGGAAATCCCATATACCCCCTCGAATTCAAGGAAAACATCCTGAGTTTTCCACGCCTCAGGTGCGGAAAATGTCTTTTCATAAGCATAAACACCCCCCGGATAAAATCCACTCTGTGCCCCGGCTGGACAATCCCTATCCCGATTTTCACGAATCATAGCGTCATAAGGGAGTGTAACCGCAACCGTATTTTTCTTTCCCTGAAAGGCTCTTAACTGGGAATCCTTTTCTGTTTTTTCAAATATCCATCCCGTATTGAATTTTACACACTGCATGCCTTATTCCCTCTCTCTTTTCATATCGATTTTCTGGTTTTCTTTTTCCACCTTCATAAATGCAAGAAGAACGGTAATCACAACTCCAAGAATAACCGGCAATGTAATATACATATTAAAAATCATGCTAATTGCGCCGTCCGTTTGTACAGCAGCTGTTCCTACATAGCCACCAGCCTCCAAAAGCCATCCGACAGCAGCAGTACCGATTCCTCCTCCAACTTTTACTCCAAGAGATGAGCAACTAAACATCATACCATCAATGCGAGCGCCTTTTGTACGGAACGTATACCCGCTGATTTCTGCAATCAGTGCATTCAGCGTTCCAGTTAGTGTTCCCGCAAACACGCCTTTTAGGAACATAAAAAGAAGCATCATGGACAGATTCTTCTGTATAGAAAAATAAATCAGGAAAATCCCCAAAATATCACTGATGAAATATCCCCAGAAATTAACTTTCTGCATGCTTCTGGTTTTTTTGACCAATATTGGTGTAAAGATAAGAGCAATAATAACCGGGAACATTTTCATCATCGAAAACATACCAAGGAGCGCCCCGTCTCCCATAATGTTTTCCATAAAATAGATGGCAGATCCAGTTGTGAGGTTGCTCATAAAATAATATACAATGTATATCCCAACAATCAACACATAATATTTATTGCTGACTAACAGTTTTAATGATTGGACAAAACTAATTTTATCGTCCTGTGACTTTGCCTCCTGGATGGTTGATTCTTCCTCCGGCAATTCTTTTACGCAGAGACAACTAATCGTATTTACGACAAGACCTATAACCGCACAAATTATTGCCACCACACGCCATCCTGAGGCGCCGCCTCCAAATGCCTGAACACCCATTGTCACAGAAAATCCCATGACAATATTAGTTACTACTGCGAACATGAATCGAATAGACCCCAGCTGAACACGTTCATTTTTATTTCTCGTAATCAATGCGGACAATGCTGCATACGCTATTCCGTTTGCAGTATAGAACACGGCGTTTAATGTTGTATAAAATGCAAAGAAATATACATATTGTGCAGTTGTACTAAGTCCACCCGGAATAGAGAACAAGAAGATTAGACAGAGCGAAACACCAATCTGTGCATATAACATCCAAGGCCTTGCTTTTCCGAGTTTTGATTTTGTACGGTCGATAAGATTGCCGAATATGACGTCTGAAATTCCATCTAATACTTTTGACAGCAGCATTAGAGTACCGATAATGCCAGTATTTAGTCCCATTGTATCAGAAAGATACAATAACACAAAACTGGATACCAGCCCATAACTGGTATTGGACGCAAGGTCTCCTGCCCCATACGCCACTTTTTGATGCCATTTCAGGTATTTCTTTTCTGCTCCTCTCATTTTACAATTCCTCCATTTCTTCTGTTCTATAACCCATTTTTCTTCTTTAAGATTTACAGAACAACGGGTTAATTCATTGCATGTATTTATTTTAGAAAATTCTATTTCACAATGATATGACAGATATGTTATAGTTAATGTGACTATTTATCATATCCGTGGATTTGAAGGGGAACTATATATGAGTACAAATTCATCCTATGTTGTAAAAAACATCATTCAGGGTCACAACCTGAGCAGTGAAATTAACTCTTATCTTAAGATTTTAGCACCATTGCAGTTCACACTGGAAACTTGCGGCGGAACCGGAGAGACTGATTATGCAAACATTTTCATGACGTCCCCCTTAGAAAGTAGTTTTTATTCCTTTCAAAATAGTACGGAAATAAAACGCTTCAATGCGAGAATACCGCATCTTCATGATTTTTATGAGTTAATGATTGTTCTGGATGGCGAGATACATCAACAGATTGAACAGACGGAATTGGTCTTCCACAGTGGAAGCTGCTGTCTGATGAACCGGAATATTGTTCATAAAGAAGGTTTTCACTCTAAGGCAATGCTCCTTTTTATCGGATTTTCAGAAAAATTGGTAAGAGAACTGGCTGAAGATGAGCAGAAAGTTTATTTTCCGGAAATAGAACGCCCGGGTTCCAACCCAATCCTCCGGTTTATGACAGATAATCTTACGAAATCGGACACAAAAGAATATCTCGATTTTTTTCCGGGAATCAACAATAAAGATTGGTACCGTATTCTGCATACTCTGACAGATAATATCTTGCGCGCGATTATGTTTCCGCAAATGGGGTCTACTTATATTATCAAAGGGATGCTGCTGGAATTATTTGGCTATTTATCTAATCCCGAGCAGTTTCATATTACACCAGTCCATGTGGAAGCTGACAATAATTTTCTTCTTTTTTCTCATATCAGCCACCTGATGGAAGATATGGATGGCAGAATCACCCGTTCTGAACTGGAAAGGATGCTAAATTATAGCGGGAATTATATCAACAGCATTGTCAAAAAATACACCGGTCTCTGCCTTTCTGATTATAGTCAGATGTTCTATATAAAAAAAGCAGCCCATATGCTGTGTACATCAACGCTATCTATTACGGAAATCATGGAAAAATTACATTTTACAAACACGACGCATTTTTATAAATGCTTTAAAAAGCATTATCAAATGACGCCCAAACAATATCGGCTGTCCAAAGCCAAGAATCAGGCGTGACAATTGATTGGATGGTCTAGTAGTGTGATCATTGACACGCTTTGAAACAGACGGCTATCTTTTTTCAGTATGCAGATATATTATGGTTAGAGCGTTTATTGTATGAAGGATCGCACCTTTATAGGTCAGTTATCGTTTTCTGACCATATCCGTCAATTTTTATGAGCACAAAATAAAACGGCCATTGAATTCCGTATTCACAGCCCGGCATCAATGGTCGTTTTTTATTAATCTAATATTCACAGATAACAGGATTGATTTGATAAATACATTTTCTGTGCAAAACCTCAAGCCGTGCATGACAAATAGTACCTCATTCAAACTACATCTTGAGGCTTTTTTAATAATTCCTCCTGCACTTGTGACTATTTCAATTATTTTATACTCTGTAACACGCTTCCACCACATAAATCACAGATTTTGAAGCGGGCCTTCTTACTCAAAGGCTCCCTTGGGCCAAATTTCTACAAGCCCTACACCCCCACGATTATTTCTCCCCAATTATGGCACTCTGATTCTTTGTCCAGGACATTTATTTACGTTCTACCGGAATCCAGATTTCTACATGACAATAATCCTCCGCCTCATTCCAATTCTTATATTTTTCTATAGTTGCCATACATTTTCTATAGCTGCTATTTGGCAGAAATTCATTGTTTATTCTATTCCACATATTACCGAGTATATTATCAGATATTTTTCCCTTTGCCTCAAAAATAAGCCATATGGCAGGCGGATACATAAATGTTTCAAAGCCTTCCACCTCATCTCCCGTCCACTCTACTGCACACATATAATCATCGCTCCCATCCTCTCCGAAGCCAAAGCAAAGACCCAAATCAAAAAATTGACCGCTGATTTTCTTTATTCTGTCGTTACTTCCATCACTCTTTACGATAGCCCATGTCCCACCACCGTAAGGTGTAATTTTCCGTATTCCTAAAACTTTAAAAGCATCCTTTTCTGCAATTATATATTCCATTCTTTCCACTCCTTTCATTTTAACCTCGAAATATAACCGGCAGTAGAATGTTAGCCTTACATTATTCTTCCTCACAACAGCTGGTGAAACATGGTGCAGATTTTTAAATGCGACCCGAAAAGAATCTGCAGATTGATACCCATACTTTAACGCAATATCAATGATCTTTTCATTTGTATTTTGTAAATCATAAGCTGCACAGGTAAGCTTCCTTCTTCTTACATATTCCGAAAATGAAACACCCGTTATCTGTGAAAAAGTAGACGAAAACAGAGAATACGTACATGCCGCTATTTTAGCAATTTCACTTTCCGATATCTCATTACATAAATGTAGCTCTACATAATCCATAACAAGGTTCATACGTTCTATCCAATTCATGTTCCAGCCTCCATCTAACGTAATCGTAATACCTTCAAAATTCAGATATAAAAATTTATCTACAAAGTTATGCTAGAATGATATCACAGTGACAGGCACTTGTCCCGTCATTTTTTATGGAAATAATGACGGAAATCCCAGTAACATTTCCTGTAGAATACCCGTAATATTGATAATATATATACTTAAGATCTTTCTATTTTTTAACAATTGCTGTTTGTAAGAGGAATAATGCCAGTAAACCCAGTAATACACTAAAGCATTTCATGAGTATCAAGTTTCCATCTCTACCATAATTTTTAAGTTTTTTGTTATTATGGACCATTACTTTCTACTTACATTTACTTGCATGAAAAAATGCCCGGCAAATAGCCGCCGGGCACCTATTGTTTACTCTACTCTCTCGTATTGTTTAATACAGACAAGTAAAACTCTAACTAACTCCTGATACAAATCTTCATCGAATACACCACCTACAATGGCATTCTTAACAAGAAGCGGTTATACATTTCTACAATTTCCATCACCGCAGTCTCATTACCTTCCTTTGCCTACTGAAGTGTTTCCTAAATTACGACAAAAGAATGAGCCTGGCAGTAAATCCCATTTTTAGGGTTCGGACAGCCCCCTTACTTCGTAATCTGCCCTTTCATCGGTTCCTAATGTAAAACTTACCCTTTTTCTTTCTCCGGGTTCCAAATATATTTTTTCAAATCGCGTCAACTCCTTTTCCAGTTCACTATCTTCTCTACTTTTATATAGCATGACCACTGTTGCTCCTGCAAGATTACCCGTATTAGTTATGCTACAGGAAAAAGTATGTTCCGTATCATTAATCTCTATTTTGTCTAGCATAAAGTTTGTATAAGACAGACCATAGCCGAACGGGAACTGTGGCTCAATATTATATTTATCCGCATAACGGTAACCTACATACATCCCTTCTTTATAACCAACCTTCTTCCCGCCTGGAAATTCGCCCAGGCAGTGAGCGGAACAATCCTTATGGGTTTTGTAAAATGTCTCCGGAAGCTTTCCGGAAGGATTGACCCTTCCCAACACAACATCTGCCAGAGCATTTCCCCCTTCCATTCCGGCATAATACATCCATACAAGAGAAGAAGCTTTATCAATCCAATGGTTCATCTCCACAGCACTTCCGCCAATCAGCACTATAATCATATCCTGACGCACATCCAGAAGTTCACTAATCAGCTTATCCTGTCCATGGGGAAGCTTCATATCAATGCGGTCATTCCCTTCGCTATCCTGATCAAAGCTGAGACCTCCCACATATATAACTGCATCATAATTTTTCTTTGCCTGTGATACCGCTTCCTTACGTAATCTGCCAAGTTCCTTCACAGCCTCTTTCTTCTCTATTACAGATGATGTAATCCCACCACCATTTTCCAGACTTGCCTCCTGCCAGTTGGCATCCTGTACTTTTTTCCCACTGCAGTACCCAGGTACATAATCCATCTGCACATTTCCACCAAGATGTGTTTTCAGCCCCATGAGAGGAGTGATTTCATACAAAGCCTTAACTTCAGCGCTGCCTCCACCGCAAGAATGTATCCTGTTGGCATTTTCACCAATAACCAAAACTTTATGCAAATTGTCTTTATGAAGAGGCAATAGGTTTTTCTCATTTTTCAAGAGAACTATGGATTCTCTTGCAACTTCCAAAGTCACCTGACGATGTTCCGGTGTATTGTAAGTACCAGATTTTCGTTTCCCATCCAGCATATGTAGCCGAAGCATCAAAGCAATAATTCTGGTTACTTTCTCGTCAATGACTTTTTCTTGGACCTCTCCTGTTTCTACTTTCTTCTTCAGCGGATTTGCCATAAAATAATCATCAAAATCATTGGTGACAGACATTTCAATATCCAACTGGGAATTTGCAGCTTTCACTGTATCATGGACAGCCCCCCAGTCAGAAATCACTACGCCATCATATCCCCATTCTTTTCTGAGAATCTGATTCAGCAGAAAATCACTCTGGCAGCAATGCTCCCCATATATCTGATTATAAGCACCCATAATCGTATAAGAACCGCCTCTGTGAATAGCTTCATAAAAAGCAGGCAAATAAATATTTCGGAGTACTTCTTCGTCTATTTCCACATCCACCCAAAGACGCTCTGTCTCTTGGTTATTAGCCGCAAAATGCTTTACACATGCTGCCACATCCCATTTCTGGATTCCCCTGATATATGGGACTGCCATCTCTGCTGTCAAATAAGGATCTTCGCTGAAATATTCAAAATTTCTTCCACACAGGGGGCTTCTTTTTATATTCACACTAGGAGCCAGTATCACATCCTTTCCTCGTCCCCGCGCCTCTTCACCCAGGACACTTCCCATCTTCTCTGCCAGTTCACGGTTCCATGTTGCAGCCAATGCACTTCCACTTGGAAGATAGGTCACATAATCATCAGAATTCCCAATGTTTTCCCATCTGTCGGGCAGGAACTCCTGACGAATACCTCTTGGACCATCGGACATTTTCAACGGTGGTATTCCAAGCCTTGGGACCCCTGCTGTCTGGAAAAGCTCCGCTCCATGTATCATACCTATTTTCTCATCTAATGTAAGCTTATTCGTAATTTCTTTTGCTTTTTTAAATATCATAAATTCTACCTCGCTAACTTAAATACTGCTTCTTCACTGGCAGATGATTTCTCCCAGTGGATTTTCCACTGTTATTATGCTGTCTCCATCTTTAATTTCTAATTTGCCGCCAGTAGCCGTATTCAGTTCTGCATTCACAAATTGAATCTTATAGGTTTTCTTTCCCCGAGATGTTATGACTATTTTTTGACCAGTTCTTCTAATCGTAACTGTCAAAGATTCCTTTGCCTTCTCATATACCACGGTTTTTGCTTCTTCCTGAAACCCATAGACTTTCAGCAAAAGTTTATCTCCAAAGGAATCACTGGCATTTTTCGCACCTTCCTGCACCGGTACAATGGAATTATTCCTTACCCACAGTGGAATAGAGAGATAATCATGCTGTTCCTTCTGGAACCTGCCGCCTTGCCGCACTTCACCTGTCAGATAATTCGTCCACATTCCTTCCGGCAGATAATAGTTTGCCTCACCTTTATCATTAAATATAGGAGCTACCAATAGCTTCTCGCCCAACATATACTGTCTGTCAAGATTCAGGCACACCGGATCGTCCTGAAATTCCAATACCATACTGCGCATAACAGGAATACCATTCCTGGAAGTGATTACCGAACTGCTGTAGAGGTATGGTAATATCTCCAACTTCAGTTTTGTGAAGAAGCGTACTACATCTACCGCCTCATCATCGTAAGCCCATGGTACACGGTATGAAGTACTTCCATGAAAGCGGCTGTGAGAAGACAGAAGACCAAATGCTGCCCAACGTTTATAGACATCCGCTGTAGAAGTATTCTCGAATCCTCCAATATCATGACTCCAATAACCAAATCCGGACATAGTAAGGGACAGACCTCCACGTAAACTCTCTGCCATGGCCTCATAGGTGGACCAACAATCACCACCCCAATGCACAGGGAACTTCTGTCCCCCTACGGTAGCTGAACGGGCAAAAAGCACAGCCTCACCTTTTCCCTTCTTTCTCTCTAGTAATTCAAATACCACCTTGTTATACAGGTATGCATAGTAATTATGCATTTTAGCAGGAGATGAGCCGTCAAAATAGCGAATATTTTCCACTGGTATTCTTTCGCCAAAATCAGTTTTAAAGCAATCTACTCCCATATCCAGAAGCACTTCCAGCTTCTCCTGGAACCACTTACAGGCCTCCGCATTGGTAAAATCAACCAACGCCATCCCGGGCTGCCACATATCCCACTGCCATACATCCTGATTTCCTCTATGTACCAGATAGCCTTTCTCCATCCCCTCATTAAAAAGGCAGGATTCCTGACCGATGTAAGGATTAATCCATACACAGACTTTTATTCCTTTCTCATTCAATCTCCTTAGCATACCTTCGGGATCCGGAAATACCCTGGAATCCCATATAAAATCACTCCAATGGAATTCTTTCATCCAAAAACAATCGAAATGAAATACCTGAAGCGGAATTCCTCTTTTTTCCATCCCGTCGATAAAGCTCATTACCGTCTCTTCATCATAATTTGTCGTAAAGGATGTGGACAACCATAGCCCAAAAGTCCACTGCGGGAGCAGTGCAGGTTTTCCGGTAAGAGTCGTATACCGTTCAAGGGCATCTTTCATGGTTGGGCCATTAATCAGAAAATAATCCAAGCTTTCCCCTTTTACCGAAAATTCCACCTTGGAAACCTGCTCCGTCCCTACCTCGAAAGACACTTTCTCCTGATGGTTCACAAACACACCATAACCTCTATTGGTAAGATAGAATGGTATGTTTTTATATGACTGATAGGTGCTGGTTCCACCGTCTTCATTCCATATGTCAATACTTTGTCCGTTTTTCACAAAAGAAGTAAATCTCTCTCCCAGACCATAGACCAGCTCTCCTACAGTAAGCCCAAGCTGCTGACGCATATAAGCATCCTCGCTACCTTTATCATAAGCATATCCTTTCCAGTCTGTTTTCATATATGCCAAATCTCTACCAGAGCTGAAAGTTAGGATTTCGCCTTCGCGCTCATAGGACATACTCCAATTATCCTTTGTAATCACCAGCGACAAACTACCGGAAGTAATGCAAATGGTTCTCTCGTCCTCTGACACTTCCAACGGCTGATATTCCTTTTTTTCCAGTTCAAACTCTGGTCCTTGATTTTTCACACCTAGATGGTGAAATGTTTTCACTCTTATGACTTCCGGCATAGGAGATGTAATCTCAAGGGTAAGGTTAATGCCACCTAAAGTATCACCTCTATGATTAATTTTTCCGGTAGGCGCACAGATTGTCACCTTGTTTTCTTCCTTTGTCACAAAATATGCCTGCTGTGGTGAAAAGCACTCATATCCCTCTTTTTGCAGCCAACATCCATTTCCAAATATCATAACTATATCCTCCTCTTCTTTCATATATCTCTGCTTTTATGGATGCAGAATTATCCTTTTTTATCTAATCCGATTATACGTAAAGCATCCAAAAAAGCATACCGGATAAATTCAAGATAAAACACCTGCATTATTAGATTTTTTCAATTTTACCGTCTCTAATTTTTCATGCAAAACGCCGCCAAAAAGTATAGTATTTTTTTCTTATATCTTCCCTTTTCAACTTTTAAAAAAAGCTTTATAATTGGAAGTAAGAAATTAATATCACAAAACTATATATTAATGAGGCGAAAATATGTTCATCACAAAGCTGTCCCAATTTTTCTCAAAAATAAAAGTTCAGAAACAGTTATATATCATCTATATTATGATTTTGACCATTCCCGTGCTTTTCATCGGTGGCTATATGGTCTATCATGCCCGCATCCTACTAATAGAACATTATGAGGAACAGGCCTACTCTGACAATCTTCGGGTAAAATCCTTACTTCTTGATTTGACTGGGAACATATATAACCATTCCTTAGCTCTCGCCAATAATAAAGAATTGACCGCCTTATTGTCTGCCGAAGCGCCAACAGAAGATGCGGCTTCTTACAATGAATTTGACACTCTCCTGTCTCAGGATATGTCTGTAAAAAGCGTGAATGTCTACACATGGAATACAAGCCTTCCAGATAGTACCTATATCCATCCCATTACTCAAGAGCTATCGGAAGAACCTTGGTTTCAGAAAGCTATCTCTTCCATTGCACCTTTTTGGTTCATACAATCACAAGGACTCCAAAGCTCTGAGCAAGAGATTTCTTTGCACACAAGGATTTTTCTGCCCAAAGTAAAAAGCTATGCTCTTCTGACTTTGACCATCAGTAACAATCATCTGAAAAACCGGATTGAGAACAGTAGTTTGAACACTATCATATGGCTAAATGAAGATGATATCTGCTATAATACCAGCGGGAACACACCTCTGGACGGGTTGACATCCTATGCTCCGGACAAAGGTGGTTATTATCTCGGAGAAATATCTCAAAAGGAACAAAGAACTGTGGGCTGCATCGCCCCCCTTCTTATGACCTATACAGATGATGTTTTCTATATAGCATCCCTGGACTATGAGGCCCATTCCAATACAGCAGGAATCACCGGAACATACATTGCAATCCTGTGTCTGGTGATCTTCATATCCAGCATCTTCATCTATGCCTACTCCAACTATTTTAGCAAACGCGTCAACACGCTCCGGGATACGATGCATGAAGCCAGTCTTGGGAATTATAACATTACAGACAGCTTTACCGGTGAAGATGAAATCTCTCAGGTATTTACTGATTTGAATGTCATGATACAGGATATCCTTCATAAGGAGGCAGCCACCTATGAAGCCCAAATCCACACACAGGAGCTGGTGAACAGGCAGCAGAAAATGGAGTTTAAAATGCTGACCAGCCAAATCAATCCTCATTTTCTCTATAATACACTGGAGACTATACGTATGCGCTCATTAAGGGCAGGTAATAGGGAAGTTGCCAATGCCGTAAAGCTTCTTGGAAAATCCATGCATTATGTATTGGAAAATACCACCACAGGTTTTACCACTTTAGATAAAGAACTGGATTACATTCAGACTTATCTTGCTATCCAAAAACTGCGTTTTCACGATAGAGTCAATTATGAGCTAAAAACGCCCGCGAATATAAATCTGTCTCAATATCAGATTCTTCCTCTTCTCTTACAGCCTATTGTGGAAAATTCTATACTTCATGGTCTGGAGGAAGTGGAAGAACACGGCAAAATCATAATACATATCAGGCAGACAGGTAGTACTCTACGAATCACTGTATATGATAACGGCTGCGGTATGTCCTGCGAAACTCTTCAATCAATGACAGAAAATGTATTCCATCATCCAAAGGAATCTGCCAAAAGCATTGGTCTAGCAAATATCTATCAGCGTATACGCTTATGCTACGGCACTGAGTATGGAATGCAGATAAGCAGTAAATTATCCATGGGTACGGCTGTTACCGTTATCATTCCGGTGCAAAATACGAAAGGGGAAATTGAATCATGAAACTATTTATAGCAGACGATGAAATAGATGTACGAGAAGGTCTCCGCTTTATTCTGGACTGGTCAGAATTGGGATTTTTTATCTGTGGCGAGGGAAAAAATGGTTATGATACATTAGACCAGATTCTAAAGCTTCAGCCTGATGTGGTTCTGATGGACATCCGTATGCCAAAACTGTCCGGACTGGAAGTAGTACGGCTTGCCAGTGAACAGGGATTTCATGGCAAGTTCATCATTCTCAGCGGTTATTCCGATTTTTCCTATGCCCAGGAGGCGATCCGATACGGCGTGACCAACTATCTTACCAAACCTATTGATGAGGTGGAACTGGAGAAGGCTATCATACAGGCAAAAGAAACTCTGATTAGCGAAACAGACACCCATAAGAAATTAGTGGAATACCGCAATAAAGCAAGAGACTCCATCTTGCAGGATATCCTTCTGAATCAAGCAGATTATTCGTATCTGGATGTCCATGATCTGATGCTTGAAGCATCCATGTATCAAGTGGTTCTATATACCAACTTTAACCAGGATTCCTTCCAAAATACCTGGGACTTTGCCGGAATACTACGTCTTGCCAATAAGAACCATAATGCATTGGACTATATTGAACTGAATCATCAACATATTATTTTAATGAAGGGAAATGTAGCCATCAATCGTTTTCAGGAATTACTGGACCACTATATCAGCCCTCCCCAAAAAGGTTCTCCTCTAGATTCTCTTTTTCTCACCTACGGAAAGCCTGTCTATTCTGTGGAACAAATTCACATCTCATACGAGGATGCGGCTCTGCTAATGAAGCGAAGATTTTTCTGCAATTATGACCAGCATGTGCTTGGTTATCTGAATATCCCGGAGAGCCAGCCTTTTATCAGCACAAATTCTACCTCCGGTCAGGAATATGCCAGGCAGCTCGCCGGTTACATACAATCCGGAAGCCGTCATATGGTCCACAAAACACTGGAATACCTGAGGGAAGCTTTCTATCATATTGATGCAGACATAACGGAGCTAAAGCATAATCTGGCAGATATCCTGCTGGAAGTAAAATCGATTATCAATCATTCCTATAACAAGGCAGATATCCCTTTTCCCAACAATGCCGCTATTATAAGTAGCATTGAAGAGAAATATTACCTAGACGAGATTCTTCAGTTCTTCACAGTACAGTTTGATATGTGCATGAATGCCATCGGGACCCAGTCCAGAGAAAGCGTCATGGATGGTATCCTGGATTACATTGCCCACAACTATCAAGAAAATCTGAAATTAAATACCATCGCCGAGCTTTTCGGCTACAACAGCTCCTATCTTGGAAAACTCTTAACAAAAAGTATCGGAAAAAGCTTCAACTCCTATCTGGATGAAGTTAGAATCGAAAACTCCAAGAAGCTTCTGAGGGATGAAACCTACAAAGTCTATGAAATTGCCCAATTGGTAGGTTATACCAATGTGGATTACTTTCATAAAAAATTCAGGAAATATGTAGGAATGAGCCCTGCAGAATACAGGAAAGAAAACCTTTAAATTTATCCATGTGTGAATATTACACCAATAAATTTCCTGCAATATGGCATTTTACTGTCTCGATGTATTTTTTTCTCAAACTCGAAAGGATGCAAGCATCTTTCTTCTTTATTATACCACATTGCAGGAAAATCTTATTTATACCGAAATATCCTCACCTCCATTGCAGGCAATTCAATTGGGCTGTTCGCAGCAACAGCCCTCTCTTCTAGCATATCCTCGCAATCCATAGGAAGTGCAATCTTACGGCTTATTTTGGAATGATTCAGCAGGAATAAATATCTTCCACGACTGTTTTCACGCACGGCAGCTTCCACATCTTTCGGTGTATTCAACACAGGATATACCTGTGCATCCCGGAAGACATTTTCCATAAATCTCCTGTAAAATTCCGCCGTAGAACGTGTTCCAACATAATAAGCCTTCCCTTTTCCAAAGCGGTTTTCTGTGATGACAGGCGTTCCCTGATAAAAGTCTTCCTCATAGAAGCTCAATGCTCTAGCGCTCTCCAGATACATAAGGTCGCAGAGCATCTTTGCCGGATAGTCTTTTCCTCCATAGGTGAAATGATTTTGCTCCCCTTCGGGAAGGGCATCCTGTTCCTCTACCCATATCCCCAGAATATCTCTCAGTTTGCCGGGATATGCACCAATCACAAGATCATGTTCCTCTACAATACCGCTGAAATAGGTGGTGATAAAGACGCCTCCATTTTTTACATACATACGCAGTTTTTCATCAACTCCGGTCTTCGTCATGTAGAGCAGAGGAGCAATGACTACTTTATAAGAAGACAGTTCATCTTCCACACTTACAATATCCACAGGTACATTTTTCTCAAATGCTGCTGTGTAATAATCCTTTATGGCATCCAAATATTTTAAATAAATGCTGGGGCCTGCGGAATATTCCACTGCCCACCAGTTATCCCAGTCAAAAAGGATTGCCACCTCCGACGGAGTACGCGCTCTCAATATATCTTTTAGATGTGGGAGCTCTGCTCCAAGCGTCTCTATCTCACGAAAAACCCTTGTGTCCTCTCTTCCTGCATGATCAATCACTGCTCCGTGATACTTTTCACAGGCTCCCACCGTCCTCCGAATCTGGAAGAACTGGATGGCATCTGCACCGTGAGCCATAGCTTCATAGCTGAGAAGCCGCATCTGTCCCGGTCTTTTCAGCTTGTTGAAAGGCTGCCAGTTGGTGACGCTGGGTGTTTGTTCCATAAGGACGAAGGACTCCTGTCCATTCACACCTCGCATTAAATCATGATTCATGGCAATCGTTGCCGGAGCATCTTCAGGAGCCGGATAGCTGTCCCATGAGATAAAATCCAGATACTTTGCCCATTTCTGATAATCCAGATTTTTATAAAATCCCATTAGGTTAGTGGTAATGCGTGCATCTGGTATCACTTTCTTAATCGCATTATACTCCAATTTGAAGCATTCCATCATACTGTTGGACATAAAACGCCTGTAATCCAGGGAAATACCTTGGAACATAGTCCGGTCCTCTCCAAAATGCTCGCTGAGATAATTTGGAAGCACGATCTCATCAAACTCATAGAAGGTGTGTCCCCAGAATGCCGTGTTGAAGCTTCGGTTCACTTCCTCTATGGTTCCATATTTCTTTTTCAACCACTGCTGAAATGCCTTCTCACAATTTTCACAATAACATTCCCCGCCAAATTCGTTGGATACATGCCAGCCTACTATATTATCATAATTCTTATAACGTTCTGCCAGAAGCCCTGCCAACCTGGGGGCATATTTTTGATAAGTTGGACTGTTAGGGCAAGAATTATGACGGCCACCGAATTTTCGTTTCATACCGTTAGCCTCTGTCCGCAGGATATCTGGGTGTCTTTTTGCCATCCACGCCGGATGGGCTCCTGTGGACGTTGCCATACATACCTTCAGGTTATGATCCCGCACCATTCCCATAATCTCATCTAATCTTTCAAAATCATAGATATCCTCTGAGGGCTGAAGCGATGCCCAGCTAAATACATTTAAAGTCACTACATTGATATGCGCTTTCCTCATCATGCGCATATCCTCCTCCCAGACCTCCCTTGGCCATTGTTCCGGATTGTAATCTCCCCCATATAAAATTTCTGTCACGTGCTTTCCATATGCCATATTCTCCTCCAATCTATGTGCAGAAAGGAGAAAAGTCTCACAGGCCCTTTCCCTCCTTCCCGCTGTTTTCTATTATTTACTTCTACTGTTGAATTCTTCAACAGCTTCCTGTCTGGATGCTGCCTGGTCTTTGGCATTTTGCATATCCACTGCCAGTACATCTGCATATCCCAAGCCATTTACCGTGTCCTGCATATTTTTCAGAATACTATTAAACTCAGCTTCGTCTTTCGCAAAAATCATTTTCCAGGAACTATCCACAATCACTGTCTTACACTGGCTACGCAACGTTGCAATATCCGAAGACTCAGCCGGTGTAATATATGAGGTTCCTGGTGCTACGGAAAGTGCTTTCTTATTTTCAAGATACTCTATGGTTGTTTTCGAACCTTCCGCATACTTCTGCCAATCCTGATCAATGGGTGTGTTATTCTTTGCCAGCTGCGCTTCCCACATAGTAGTCAAATATGGTTCACCAATCTTTGGATCTTCATCTACTAGAGCCAGGGATTTAAAATTCAAAGCAGATACTCCATCTTTCCATGTTCCGCCTCCCCATTCATCGGGAACCGGTTCTGCATTGCTGGGAAGTGCTTTTTCGCCATACTTTGTATAAACCGCTTTGCCATCTTTTCTTTCCCATGTAAGTCCTTCCGGTCCTGCCGCACCATTTGCCTGGCCAGAGATTTCCATACCTTCGGGTGAATACAGCCACTCAATAAAATCAGCCAGCCTTTCCGGATCTTTTGCCTGACTTCCAATGGCAATTACTCCTTTGGTATTACCCTGTGAGTAACATCCCATGGAGAAACAGGACATATCATCAATCATAAGAGGCATGAAGCCTTTACCCTGTTCCTTATGTTCCACTGTATTATAATAAGAAGCTCCCTGCCATGACCACAGGGAAGATAATACCTGTCCGTCACGGTATTTGTCTGAAAGGATGTCGTAATTCTGTGTGGTGGATTCTGGATCCACTAATCCTTCCTGGTTAGCTTTGAAGAGGAATTTCAAAGCGTCCACATACACCCCCTTCTCATCTGTCACATCTTGAAAATCGCTTCCATCTGCCCTCGCCATCACAAATCCAATCTCGTCATATCCATAAAGAGAAGCATAGTTTTTTGCATTTACCATCATGTTGCCATCCCAATCTTTAAATAGGGATATGGCATAAGTCTTTTTTCCAGAATCGCTTTCCGGAATAGCAACCTGAATCTCCTTGAGCACAGGTATCAGGTCATCCAGCGTTTTCACCTCCGGATATCCTGCTGCAGCATATCCGTCCCAGCGGACATAAGGGGCCACCAGTGGTTCAATACCATCTGAAGAAACTTCCGGAGACTGATTGGAAATCTCGCTGGGAATCGCCCACATACCTTCCTGATCCACCATTTCATTAGTTTTATCAATGGCATATTCGTAATTTTTCACAATCTCTTTATCTTTCATAATATCTGTCATATCCATGAGCAACCCTGCCGTTACCATATCCTGAAAACGTCCATCTTCTGTCTTGGATATAATCAAATCTCCTAAATTACCGGCAGTAGAACGTGTTTGGAAGAGGGTATCTCCTCCACCTGCCACATTTGGAGCAATGATATTCAGTTCCATATTGAATTTATCCTTAACTACCTTGGCAAACCATCCAGATTGTGTTCCCTGATAGTTTGCAAGGGTATCAAAAACATCTACTGTAATAAATTCATCATATGTGCCATCGGCATTTTGGGAAGAAACCTTCTTCTCCTCTTCCTTGCCACATCCTGTCATTACTACTGACGCTGTCATAACTACACACAGCATCAGAATTATGATTTTTTTCTTCATCTTTTTCTCTCCTTCTAACCTTTTACTGAACCAATCATAATTCCTTTTACAAAAAATCTCTGGAATATGGGATATACAAACAAAATCGGTAATACAACTATCACTGATACTGTCATTCGTATAGATGTGGGTGTCTGCTGGTTGGCAAGGACTGCTGAACTGATCGTACCCACACCACTATTCCGCACCATGGCGGCAAGAGAACTTGCCTGATTAATATAAGTATAGAGCAAATACTGCAGTGAATACAATTTCTGATCTGTAATATAAATCAATGTATCTTGGAAAGAATTCCACTGATTGACTGCTGAGAAAATAGCAACCGTTGCCAGGATCGGCTTTGCAGTCGGCAGAATTATTTTACCAAATATGGTCATAATACCAGCTCCATCTATTTCCGCTGCTTCCTGCAATGACTTTGGCATGGACTCTATGTAAGTCTTCACCAGAATGATGTTAAATGGCTGTACAATAGCCGGAAGGATATATACCCAGAATGTATTAGTTAAATGTAATGTCTGCATGGTCACAAACATGGGAATCAATCCAGCGTTAAAATACATGGTAATCACAAAGAAACGATACCAGAATTTTCTGTGCCACAACTGCTGTTGTGTAAAAATAAATCCAAGGAACGCCGATGCAAGCACCGTACAAATAGTCCCAATCACTGTCCTTCCCACAGAGATCAAGGCTGCTGTCGGCAAACCGCTAAGTCCCAGAACCTGTTTGTAATTATTCAGATGAATTTCTTTCGGCAGGAAATTAATCGTACCACTGGCACTTAATTCATTGGAACTGATGGTGTTGATAATCATATAATAGAACGGGTAGACACAAATCAGTGTAATAATAATAAATACCAGGTAATTAACAATATTAAAACTGATGTCGCTAGTTCTTAACTTCTTATGTTTTCTCTTCATTACGGTTTCCACGGGTTCTTCCTCCTCTCTGCTATATAATAGATTCTCCACGAGTTTTCTTCGATACCATGTTCACAATTACCAGAAGCGCCAAACTGACGATACTTTTCAGCATACTGATGGCCGTAGCCATAGAAAGACTGTTTCCGGTCATACCTATGTTATACACATAAAGATCCAATACTTGAATATGTTCCTTATTAAATGCGTTCTGGAACACATAGTACTGATCCATTCCATTATTCAGGAAATTGGCAACTGACATCATGAGAAGTACGAAAAAGGTTGGCATAAGAGCCGGAAGTGTAATGTTCTTCATGAGCTGGAAACGGTTGGCGCCGTCCACCCTTGCCGCTTCGTATAATTCAGCATCAATTCCCGCAATAGCAGCCAGATACATGATAGCGCCCCATCCAAGACCTTTCCACAAGTTCCATAGAGTCATCCACAGATATGTATGGGCATCACTATCCAAGAACTTAATAGGTGTTGTAATAATTCCCATATTTTGCAGAAGCGTATTTACCATGCCGCTGTCCGTGAATAAACTGAATGCTACAGAATATACCAGTACCCAACTTATAAAGTTTGGCAGCGTGGTCATTGTCTGTACCAGATTTTTGAACCATTTGTATTTGATTTCATTTAGAAATATAGCAAATGCCACCGGTAACAACGATGTTAATACTCCCAGCAAACTCATGGCAAAGGTGTTTTTCATCACCTGTATCATCTGACTTACCTGAGTCGGATTGGCAAATAGAGTCTTAAACCACTTAAGCCCCACAAATTCACACTGGGACAGACTTAGCGGCGGTTTATAATCATATAATGCATAAATCCATCCATGCAATGGAAAGTAGGAAAACAGAAAACTAAGTATGATAAAAGGTACGATACACAAGAACAGCTTTTTGCTCTGGGCACTGCCTTTTTCCTTCACCTTAGCTTTCGCAGGTAACTTTTTCATCCTCACTATCTCCTTTTTTATTTTATTGCTGCAGCTTTTTATGTCTTTTTCATTGTAGCATCTGGTCCGCAATGTGAACACCTGATAAATTCGACTGCAAATCCGTGGAAAATTGCATATTTTATATATTTTTACGGAAACCTCTGATTTCTACCGTATTTTGACTAGATTTTTTACTATGGTATTTCAAGATAAAGAAAGTTACCATTAACCTGTAGAAATCTAATGAAATTAGGAGGTCCCTATGAAATTTAATACAGAAAGTCCCATTTTTCAGTTTCTTGGAACAATGGCAGATCATGTCTTACTGAATTTCCTGTTCCTTATTACATGTATACCTTTGGTAACCATTGGCGCCGCTTCCAGTGCTCTGTACACTATTACACTACGAGATGCACGCGAGGAACATGGGTATCTAATCGGTCCATATTTTAATGCATTTAGAGAAAATCTGAAAAAAGGCACTACTTTATTTCTTCTATATTTTATAGTCGGTGCAGTGCTTCTGTTTAATTATGTATTCTGGCTGCAGATGGGCTCTTCCATCTCCAATATAATACTGATTATCTTAACCTTAGTAACTGCATTGTATCTTTTATCTTTATCTTATGCATTTCCTCTCAATGCCAGATTTGAGAACACAGTAAAACAGACCATAAAAAATGCGCTGTTCATAGCCATGTCAAATCTAAAATATACTATGGTTCTTCTTGCCATACTGGTCGTTGTACTGGTGCTTTGTTATACCACTTCCATCTGCCGGGTTGCCATGGTGCTATTTGGTTTTTCTTTCGTGGCTTATTGCCAGTCATTTATCATAAATAAAATATTTAAAAACTATGAATAAAGCTATCAGTATTCGGAATATCCGACGGGATGCTGGATACCTGATTATACATATATATGAGGAGGATTTCATTAAATGAAATACGGATACTTTAACGACGCCCAAAAAGAATACATCATTACGAACCCCATGACGCCCAAGCCATGGATCAATTATCTTGGAAATGAAGACTTCTTCTCTCTCATTTCCAACACCTGCGGAGGTTACAGTTTCTATAAAGATGCAAAACTGCTCCGTCTGACACGTTACCGCTATAACAATGTCCCTGCCGATACCAACGGGCGGTATTATTTTATCAATGATGGTGATACCATCTGGAATCCCGGCTGGCAGCCTACTCAGACGCCTCTTGACCTCTATGAATGCCATCATGGTCTTGGCTACAGTTATTTTAATTCCATCAAAGATAAAATCGAAGTGAATTTAACCGCTTTTGTTCCGCTCCATGAATCCTGTGAAATAAATTACTTAAAACTGAAAAATCTTGATGTGTCATCTCGAAAGCTTACCCTCACATCGTATGTAGAATTCTGTTTCTGGAATGCGGTGGATGATTCCACCAATTTCCAGAGAAATCTAAGCCTTGGGGAAGCAGAAGTAATCGGTTCGGAAATCTATCACAAGACGGAATACAGGGAGCGTAGAAATCATTATGCTTACTACAGTGTCAATCACCCCATTAATGGATATGATACAGACCAAGATGCTTTTCTCGGTCCCTATGGCAGGATAGGTGCGCCGAAAGCCGTGACAGAAAATACTTCCTATAACACTCTGGCAAGCGGAGGCACTGTTATCGGTTCCCACAGAATCGAAATATGTTTGGAGCCGGGAGAAGAAAAAACATTTATCTTCGTCCTTGGCTATGCCGAAAATCCTGAAAACGAAAAATGGGAGGCCCCCGGTATCATTAATAAAACGCCTGCAAGAGATACACTGAGCCGTTTCCAGACAGATGAACAGGTTAAGGAAGCCCTTCGTTCACTAGCAAACTATTGGGATGAACTGCTAAGTAAATATACAGTTCAATGTTCTGATGAAAAGATGTCAAGAATGGTCAATATCTGGAATCAATATCAGTGTATGGTCACCTTTAATATGTCCCGCTCTGCCTCCTATTTTGAATCAGGAACCGGACGTGGTATGGGCTTTCGGGATTCCTGCCAGGATCTGCTTGGCTTCGTTCATCTGATTCCTGAAAGAGCCCGACAAAGAATTTTGGATATCGCAGCCACACAGATGGAGGATGGGAGCACTTATCATCAGTATCAGCCTCTTACCAAACGAGGGAATTTGGATATCGGAAGCGGTTTTAATGACGATCCCCTGTGGCTAATCGCTGCCACTGCCTCCTATTTGAAAGAGACCGGAGACTACTCTATTTTGAAAGAACAAGTGGAATTCGATAACAATCCTAGTAAAGCTGATACTCTATTGGAACATCTGAAGCGCTCTTTTGATTATACTATATCGCATCTGGGACCTCACGGTTTGCCGCTGATTGGTCGTGCGGATTGGAATGATTGCCTGAATTTAAACTGTTTCTCCAAAGAACCGGGAGAATCCTTCCAGACCACAGGTCCTTCAGAGGGGCCTGTGGCAGAATCCGTTTTTATTGCAGGTATGTTTGTTAAATACGCAAGAGAATATGGGAAAATTAATGAACTGCTGGGGAACCGTTATGAAAGTCACCGTGCCTATGATGCTGCAAATCTAATGTATGATTCCATATTAAAAGATGGATGGGATGGAGAATGGTTCCTTCGCGCCTACGATGCATTCGGGAATAAGGTCGGCTCCCATGAAAATGAAGAAGGAAAAATTTTCATAGAGCCTCAGGGTTTCTGCGTATTGGCAGAAGTGGGGATCAAAGAGGGTTATGCCGAGTCATGCTTAGACTCTGTGGAAAAAATGCTGGATACCAAATACGGCATTATGCTACAGCAACCAGCTTATCAAACTTATCATTTGAGCCTTGGCGAGATATCTTCCTATCCGCCAGGATATAAGGAAAATGCCGGAATCTTTTGTCACAACAATCCATGGGTATCCATTGCTGAGACGCTGATTGGACGTGGTAACCGAGCATTCGAAATATATCGCCGCACCTGTCCTGCTTATATCGAAAATATCAGCGAGATACATCGAACAGAACCTTACGTCTACTCACAGATGATTGCCGGAGCCGACGCTCCCAAACACGGGGAAGCTAAGAATAGTTGGCTAACCGGAACTGCAGCATGGACCTTTGTCAATGTGTCACAGTACATATTGGGTATCCAACCAGATTATGACGGTCTCGTTATTGATCCATGTCTTCCTGATGAGATAACAGAACTGGATATTACCCGCCACTATCGCGGTACCATATATCATATCCATGTAAAAAACCCTCATGGCAGGGGAAAAGGGATAAAAGAAATGCTTGTAAACGGACATCGCATAACAGGCAACAAAATTGCATATGTTGAAAATATACTCGACTATGAGATAGAAGTTATCATTTAAACAGATTGATAAAAACATCGTATAATTGGCGGCAGCTGAGTTATACGATGTTTTTATGTAGAATTTTTACGGTATATCATATAGAAAAAACACACTTTTGGGCTTCTCTCTTTCCTCTTATAATTATGAGTAATAAGGGAGGAGTGAATGCATTGAAACACTTTAATCTATTTAACAATATAAAAATACAGAAACAGCTATTTTCAACTTTACTTATCATAATCTCCGTTCCAATTTTAACAACAGGTATTATTCTGGTCGTGAATGCAAAACATAATATAACCAAAAGTTACACCGAGCAGGTGTCCACCGAAAATGCAAGAGTAAAAGCTGTTTTGTTTGATTTGACAACTAATCTATATAATATATCCGAGAATTTTATCTTAAATCCCCAACTGGATACACTATTATCAGAGGAATATGAAAACAATTCAGATATCCGCAAAGCATTTGACCAGTACAAAGCTATTACACAGACATTATCACAACAGACATCAATTTATAAAATGATTATTTATCATAATAATCCCACAATAGGTGACTATCCAAATTTTTCTTATTGCAGTACAAAAATCAGAACTACTGAATGGTATCAAAAAATAAAAGATCAGAGTGTTCTCTGGAACTCTTCGGAGTATATAGAACACGGCTCTGTTTATCATCACTTAACATTATATAGAAAAATCCCACTTCCATTGAAAAATGATTTTGCAGTTTTATCAATCACTGTAAGTCGTAACTATTTAAAAAACAGACTAGATAATAATTATATTCCATCAATAATCAGTGTAAATTCAGAACCTGTTTTTTATTCCAATATTCCTCTAGAATGCTCTGACAAAATGCCGGTAAAAATCAAATACAGCGAAGGCTACTGTCAAAACACATCAAAAGTAATGATAGACGATACAGCAGGAATCGGAACCTTATCCACACTACAGCCCTATCGTTCTGATAACTATATATATATCTTATCCTACAGCAAAGCTGCCGTAGCCACGCCACGTAGACTTGCATTTACATATTCGATGATCCTATTGCTAGCATTTTTCATTCCTAGTGTATTGCTTTATTGTTATACATGTTATTTCAGCGCAAGAGTCAGTCTATTAAGAAGTGCAATGCACCAGGCGAGTTTGGATGACTATAATATTATAAATTCATTTAGAGGACATGACGAACTCTCAGAAACCTTTGATGATCTACTGGTTATGATAAAGAAAATACAGTACAAAGAAGCCTATATATACAAAGCCCTAATTCGCGAACAGGAACTTATCAATAAACAGCAACAGATGGAGCTTAAAATATTAACAAGCCAGATTAATCCCCATTTTCTATATAATACATTAGAAAGCATTCGCATGAAGGCATTTAACAATAAAGATAATGACGTAGCCACTGGAATTAAATTGTTAGGAAGATATTTGCATTATGCTTTAGAAAGCCTAGGCAAGACTGATACAACCCTTTCAGAAGAATTATATTATGTGGAGTTATATCTGAATATACAAAAAATACGTTTTAATAACCGTGTTAATTATAAAATCACTTTGGAACCATGTTTAAATGCTGAGCAATACCACATTTTACCTTTCTTACTACAGCCTATTATTGAAAATTCTGTACTACATGGACTGGAGGGCATTGCAGGTAATGGTATGATCAACATTCTAATATTTACAGAAAAAAATCAGCTAAATATTCAAATCAAAGATAATGGAGAAGGGATGCAGCCAGAAGAACTGCAGTCTTTAAGAAAAAATATTGTCAAGAAAGATTTCTCTAAAACCAAAAGCATAGGTCTTTATAATATTAATCAAAGAATCATTCTTTATTATGGACCACAATATGGCATCACCATAGACAGCAAAAAAGGTAAAGGGACTGTAATTGAGTTGCGTCTGCCACTAGATAGACTTATAAGCAAAGGAGGAAATCACATATGTTAAAGGTTCTTATAGCTGACGACGAAGAAGTAGTATTAAAAGGACTAAAGCATATTATCGACTGGGAAGCATTGGGTTTCACCATATGTGGTGAGGCAGAAAATGGTAATGATACATTACAAAAAATGAAATTATTAAAACCTGATTTAGTTTTACTGGATATACGAATGCCGCATCTCACTGGCCTTGAAATTATTGAAATGTCCAAAAGTTTCTCTTATCATAGTGAGTTTATTATTTTAAGTGGTTATTCTGATTTTTCTTATGCACAAGCGGCTGTCAAGCTGGGTGTAAATAATTATCTGCTCAAGCCTGTGGATGAAGATGAACTGAAAAAAGCTGTCATAGATGTCAGACATAGCATAGAGAAAGATCGTCAGACGCAGACAATTTATGAAAAATATAAAGCAACTGCAAAAGATACCATAATCTTTAACTTCATCTCTGGCAAGGAAGAAGCATTTTCCTATGATTTAAATGATTTAAATCTACTCTCAGATCAATATATGGTACTGACCTATGAGAAATATAATCAAACCTCTGTATTGGAAGACAATTGGGACTTTGCAGAACTACTACGTGTGGGTAACCAGAACCAAACTCGGTTTAATCATATAACTATAAATCATCAAGAGATAATCCTTTTAAAAGGAAAGACCTCCATAGAAAAATTTTATCATCTCCTTAAACACTATCAATCAGGCCCCGAAAAAGGCTCTCCTCTGGATTCCATCTTTCTTGCCTACGGCAGACCTGTTGATTATATCGCGGAGCTAAAAGTCTCATATACAGATGTATGCAGGCTTCTTCACAGACGATTTTTTTGTCATGAAAACCAACATGTTTTATCGTATATTAATTTACCGGATCAAAATATGTTAACTGCCAAATTAGAAGATTTTGACGAATATCCTTCCATTTTATCTGGATATATACAGTCACACAACCGCTCAATGTTAGCAGAAACGCTTTGTAAATTAGAACATTCATTGTTTTTCTGCAATACAGATATATCCCATATAAAACGAGCCTTGATTGATATTTTTCTGCAGGTGAAACAAAAAATAAGCCATATATACTATACGATGAGCATACCTTTTCCGGATAATGCAGGTATTATTGAAGCAATTACGACTAAAAATTATCTTTTTGAAATCATTCAATTTTTCTCGGAGCAATTTGAATTATGTACACAAACTATTGGTCACCCAAAAAGTGAGGATATAATAGAGGATGTGATTTACTATATCAATCATAACTTTAGTGAAAATCTAAAATTGGAGTCTATTGCTCCTTTATTTGGGTATAATAGCTCTTATCTAGGAAAAGTATTCTCTCAAAAAACCGGTGAAAACTTTAATTCCTATCTTGATCGCATCCGTATTGATCAGGCGAAAAAATTTTTGATAGATGATGAATTAAAGGTATATGAAATAGCAGAACGAATTGGATACAAGAATCCTGATTATTTCCATAAGAAATTTAAAAAATATACAAATACTACACCGGCAGAATTCAGAAAAAATATTAAACAGCAAATCCCTACATAATATACCGGGAGAGCTCGCAAATAACAACGAAAAGGGACGCAACATGTATTTCTGCTACGTCCCTTTCTGCTCTACGCTATGGGGCTTTTTTATTTAATTCTTGCTATTATATAATTCCACGACTTCTTTTCTGGCTTCTGCTTTTTCCAATGCACATTTTTTATCATATGTAAATACTTCTTCAAAATTCAAGCCATTCAGTGTATCTTGCATCTCCTTATAAAGAAACTCAAATTTCTGATCATCTTCCGCAAAAACTATTCTCCATGAGTAATCTGTTAAGCTTGCACCACATTGTGAACGAAGATTTGTAATCTGAGAATCTTCTTCTGGCGTCACATAAGAATCACCAGGTGCTACTTCCAGCATATTGTTATTTTTCAAATACTCTATGGCTGATTCAACACCAGTGACTTTACTCCAGTTTTCATCCAGTTTTGTCTTATTATCTTCAATCGTTGAATCCCATAAGGTGTACATGTATGGCTTGTCTGTATCAGGATTAATATCCACAGCATTGACAAATGTAACATTTAATGTACAAATCCCTTCTTTCCATGTACCTCCCCCCCACTCATCCGGAACTTCGATTTCTGAACCGCCTAGTGCTTCTTTCCCAAATTCCGTTAAAGCAGGCTTACCATCTTTCATTTCCCATGTCAAATTCTCAGGTCCACAAGTACCGGATGTACCGGATGCTTGACTTGCCATGATTCCCTCCGGGGAATATAACCAATCTATGAAGTCAATTAATCTCTGAGGATCTTCTGCTTTGCTGCCAATCATAATTCCGATTTCCTGATAACCTAAAGTCTTACACCCATTTACGCCGATTTTCAAATCTTTGACAGGTGCGAGTTTGAAGCCTTTTCCATCATTAGTATGTTCCGGAGTATTATATGCCCCTTGTCCCATCCATGACCAGAATGAAAAGAGCACTGCTCCATCCTGCATCTTCTGATACATAGTATCATAATTCTGTGTAGTAGAATCAGGATCCACTAATCCCATCTGATTTGCTTTATATAGAAATTCCAATCCTTTACGATAGATGGAACTTTCATCTATGGGACTTTGAACATTTGACCCATCATTCGCCAACAGTGTAATTCCTGTCTCATCATATCCGTACATGCAAGTTATATTTCTTGCAAGTGTCATCATGTTTCTGTCCCAGTCACTAAATAATGAAATGGCATATACCTTTTTTCCGCTATCACTTGTTGGATGTGCGTCCTGCATTTTCTTTAAAGCCTCTAACAAATCATCCAGATTATTTATTTCCGGACATCCTATCTCCTCATATATATCCCATCTGATATAAGGGGCATACCCCGGTTCCAATCCAACTGATGGCGTTGTCGGGGACTGGGATGATACTTCTGTAGGAATGGCATAAATCTCATTGCCTCCGCCTGACAGTTCCTTCATACTAGCTATCGCATCTGAATACTGTGTCACAAACTTTGTATCCTTAAGATAAGATGTCATATCCTGGACCAATCCAGCTTTCACAAGCTGTGCCAATGTACCATTACTTGTATTACAAATAATAAGGTCTCCTAAATCTCCTGCTGCTGATCTTGTTTGAAACAGAGTATCACCGCCACCTGCCACATTAGGTGCGATAATGTTCAACTCCATATTAAATTTATCTTTTACTATTTTTCCAAACCATCCAGATTGCACGCCCTGATAGTTGGCCTCCGATGCAAACACATCAATGGTTATTGGTTCGTCATAGGCGCTTTTACCAGATTTATTTTCTAGATGCTTCTCTTTGCTGCTAGTGTTGCCACATCCTGCTAATATGCTAATTGTCATGCATGTTGTTAGTAGTAAAGAAATGATTCTCTTTTTCATTAAATTTACCTCCCAAGTCTAGTAAAATCATATCTCACGATATGAAGTCCTTTCCAGAACCGTACGTGCGGCTTTCCCGCATACGGCTCTTCATAATAACATTTACAGTTTCATGCTACGCATAGAGATTAAAATATTTCTTGGGGTAAGCCAGTGGATAATGCTCAAGCATCTGCCTGAACCCCTCCCAATTGTAGCTTTTCTTCTGACTTCTGCGGTTCATCCAGCGGTATAGCAGCTGTGTTGTGTAGTAGTGATATTTCACCAGTGACTGGATGTTATAGATCAAACCATAGTACCTGTAATGTCCCAGCAGTTTTTGATTTAGAATCGGCATCAGCACTTTTAGCGGCGTTGTCCGATTATATTTCAGCCACTGTTTCATTTCCTTCAGCTTTGTTGCTATCCGTTTCCCATTGGTCTTTGGTTTTACACAAAACTTTCCTGCTTGATTTTCTCCGCAATAGAATGTAAATCCTAAGAAGTCAAAGTTCTCGGGTTTCCCCTCCCCTCTTCGCTTTCTTCTTTCTTTCGCATATCTCCCGAATTCCAGAAGTCTGCTTTTACTCGTCTCAATTTCTAACCCGTATTTACTCAATCGCTCCTGCATTTCTTTGTAGTAGCGTTCTGCTTCTCTCTTATGTTCAAAGCCTGCCAGGTAGTCATCGGCGTATACCACCAGGTTACCAGATAACGCTCAAGACTGGCTAATGGTGGCTCGCTACGCCTTGCCATGCGAGTGTTCCACCCGCTAAACTATCCGCCTTTTTTTTTCTGGGCGCACTTATCCTTTTACTGAGCCTATCATAATGCCCTTTACAAAATATTTTTGAAAGAACGGATATACAAATAGTATTGGTAATACAACCACCACTGCAACTGTCATCCTCACTGAGGTTGCCGTTAATGTAGTTGCAACATTTGCCAAATTTGCTGTACCACTGCTTTTTGCCATCGCCGCAATGGAATTTGCCTGATTGATATAAGTATAAAGCAAATACTGCAGGGAATAAAGCTTCTGATCTGTAATATAAAGCAGTGTGTCCTGGAAAGAATTCCATTGACCTACTGCTGAAAAAATCGCTACCGTTGCCAATATTGGTTTACAAGTAGGCAATATAATTTTCCCAAAAACAGTCATCAATCCCGCACCATCCATCTCTGCTGCTTCCTGTAAGGATTTCGGTATGGACTCAATATACGTTTTTACCAATATGATATTAAATGGCTGAACAATTGTCGGCAGTATATATACCCAGAAAGTATTGGTCAAATGCAGCGTTTTCATTGTTATGTACATCGGAATAATGCCGGCATTAAAATACATGGTGATGATAACAAATCGATACCAGAATTTTCGTTTCCACATTTTCTCCTGGGAAAACATAAACCCAAGATACGCCGAAACTAAAACTGTACAAATGGTTCCTATCACAGTTCTTGCAACAGAAATCAAAACTGCTTGTGTTAATCCTGATAGCTGCAACACTTTCGCATAATTTACAAAGTGTATCTTCTTTGGTAAAAGAAGAACTTCTCCTGCAGCGCTTATATCATTAGCACTGATTGAGTTGATAATCAAATAATAAAATGGATAGAAGCACAAAATTGTAAGTATGCCGAAAAATATGTAGTTTGCAACTGAAAATACTGTATCGCCTGGCTTTCGCTTCCTCGTCATTTTCTTACCTCCTTAGATAATCGACTCGCCACGTACTTTTTTAGATATACAGTTTACTATCGTAAGCAAAGTGACACTTACCACACTTTTTAACATACTGATAACAGTTGCCAGTGAAATACTACCACCTGTCATACCTACATTGTACACGTACAGGTCCAGCACTTGAATTTTGTTCTTGTTAAATGCATTTTGAAACACAAAATACTGATCCATGCCATTATTAAGAAAATTGGCTACTGATAACATCAGCAATACAAAAAATGTAGGTAGCAATGCCGGTAGTGTAATATGTCGCATTAGTTGAAATCTTCCTGCACCATCTACTTTTGCTGCATCGTACATTTCCTGGTCAATACCCGCAAGTGAAGCCAGATACATAATTGCATTCCAGCCAACCGTTTTCCATATCTGCCATAACACCATTGCTACATATACATGAGCATCCGTATCCAAAAATTTTATAGGATTATTAATAACCCCCGCATTAGCTAAAATGTTATTGATAACTCCATCGCTGGCAAAAAAAGAAAATGCTATTGCATAAACCAGTACCCAACTTATAAAATTAGGTAATGTGGTCAATGTCTGAACAATTTTCCTGTACCATCCACAGTTAATCTCATTTAACAGAATAGCAAAAAATAATGGTAAAACAGATGAAGAAATTCCCAGCAAGCTCATGGCGAATGTATTTTTCATTACTTGTATCATTTGCGCAACTTGCGTAGGGCTGGAAAACAAGGTTTTAAACCATTGTAACCCCACAAAATCACATTGGTTTAGCTTTAATGGTGGCTTGTAATCAAAAAAAGCATAAATCCATCCATGCAACGGAAAATAACAGAATATTCCCACAAGAATTAGAAAAGGCAGCACATAGAAAAACATCTTTTTACTGCTGTTTCTTGTAGCTGATAACTTTTTTTGTTTTGCTCTCATCTTCTTCCTCCTTTCATTTGATAAATAAAGCATATCATGTCCTTAATTTCTCATATACCCAGAACATTCCAAACAATTTATGTACTTTTTAGAGTTTCAAGTAAAATCATTTGGCCATCATGTAATAATTACATCATTTATTTTGAATTGTTACTATAGCTATTTGTCTATATAATAGCTATTCTTTTCTTAATTAGTCATTGAAAAAGGAGGAAACTATGTTTTATGAAAATTTCCGTAAAGGGATTAATCTCGGTGGTTGGCTTTCACAATACGAATTCATTGCAAAACAGCCACTAACAAGAGAACATTTATCACAACATTTCAATTCATTTATTGTAAAAACAGACATTCAAAGAATTGCATCATGGGGATTTGATCATGTTAGGCTTCCTGTAAGCGGATATCTCATCTATGATCCTGAATCTCAATCACTAAATCAGGATATTGTTGAAAAAATCTATCATTGCATTAGCTGGTGTGAAGACTGTAGTTTAAATATTGTCCTCGATTTACATGATGTGTGGGGCAATGTCTATGGAGCCATGGAAGAATTAATGCCACTATTATCTAATGAAGATCTGCAGAAACGTTTTATAAACATCTGGGCATTACTCACGAAAGAATTTAAGGATGTCCGTCATCCTACTTTACTTTTCGAGCTATTAAACGAAGTATCAGATGCAAGTGGCTCATACTCTCCAACGGATGTTACAGGGAATAACTTTCTTCCATCCGATATAATACATTGCAAATGGAATATTCTATATAAACAGACAATTCGTAAAATCCGTCAAATAGATTCTAAACGTTGGATATTAGTGGGAAGTAATGGACAAAACAGTGTGGTATATTTAAAAGAACTGTTTCTGATAGATGATCCAAATGTATTTTATAATTTTCATTTTTATGATCCACAGGTTTTTACTCATCAACGCGCCCACTTTTCGGAAGAAATGTCTGAATATAATCAGGTTGTAACCTATCCGGATGATATAAGTGGATTTATCAGTTATCTGCAGGAGCACCCCAAATTTTATTCTAAATATGCTCTAGTTGCAAAAGAGGAGCAAAATAATAAATCATTAATGGATAAATTAATGCAATACGCTGTTGATTTTAAACGTTTGACAAAAAAAGAACTATATTGCGGTGAATTCGGTGTAATAAATACTGCACCTGTCAAGGATGCCGCTAATTGGCTTCACGATTTGGCAATTATTATGGAACAGCATAGAATCGGACATGCGTTATGGAATTATAAATGCCTTGATTTTGGTTTATTGGATTTGGAAGGAGAACCAGTAAGTAAATTATACAAGGAGGTCATTAAATGAATAAGCGACTATTATCAGCCTTTATATCAACTGCGGTGATTGCAGCAAGCATATTTTTAACACAAGCTACCACCGTCAAAGCAGAAACTATTAATTTTAACAGTACCGCTATGGAAGTTGCAAATGATATGGGGGCTGGTTGGAATCTTGGCAATGCTTTGGATGCATATGATTCTACAGGCGGCAATGAACAAGCCTGGGGAAATCCAATCATAACAGAAGATTTTATAGCTACAGTAAAGCAAGCTGGATTTAGGACCGTTAGAATTCCCGTAACCTATATGAATCATATTGGTCCAGCTCCAGAATATCAAATTGATACGAACTGGCTAAATCGAGTCAATGAAGTTGTTAACTATGTAATTGACAATGATATGTATGCTGTAATCGACATACATGCTGATGCAAACCATGACATATCAAATGGGGCTTGGCTCTTGGTAGATTCAGACAACCAGACGGAAATTAAAGCAAAATTTCAGAAAGCTTGGGAGCAAATTGCGGATCGTTTTAAAACGTATGATTCCAGGGTGATTTTTGAATCTATGAATGAAATCCGCGAAAATGGAAATTATTCAGCTCCAGCCTATGAGGAAACTTATTCACGAATTAACGAATATAATCAAATATTTGTGGATACCATACGATCTTCCGGAGGACAAAATGACAAACGTTTTTTAATTGTTCCGGGTTATAACACGAATATCGACTATACAGCTGGTAACTATGGTTTCCAACTTCCCATGGATACTGCAAGCAATAAGCTTATGGTCTCCGTTCACTATTACGATCCATATGATTTCTGTCTAAACGAAGATAACGATGCTGTGTATGGATGGGGACAATCTGCTGTTGATTCTAACGATGGCGCCGTAAGCTGGCATGTAGAATCAAATGTGCAAGCATCTATGCAGCTGTTACAGAACAAATTTACAAGCAAAGGCATTCCTGTATTTGTTGGTGAATATGGTGCCGCAGACAAGTCTTTTGCACATGCTGAAAATGAAGATTATCGTCGTTATTTTTATGAATACGTATGCAAAGCAATAAAAGATATTGGTGGAGTCCCTTGTTGTTGGGATAACGGGTGGACTGGAAATTATGGATTTGCCATTTTTAACCGGACAACCAATACTGTTATTCATCAAGATTTAGTTGATGCAATCATGCGCGCAACCAGCGGCAATAATTATTCAATCCAACAACCATAAATCAAATAAGTATCCTTCCAATCCATTAAATACATAAAAAGACAGGTAATAGTTCTAAATGATTTCAACTATTACCTGCTTTTTTAATACTTGTAAACTGGTAGCACATTATTGTCAACAAAGATATATACAATAAACGTGTTATCCACTATGAAATAGAAATATCATATGAGTCCATTTTAAAAAGCATCGTATAGCGGATTGAGTCTCAGCTATACGATGTTTTTGAGAATAAATCTATTCTCTACTGCATCAATCGGCTATTTTCAATTTACATTGTCCTTTCAACTTGCAGTTGGATATCTTGCATCGCCTGACGGCTAATATGATAGCGGCGATACCATATGACAGGGGCTTGTATTGTCCGAGTTTTCACTTTATAATCAACAGCGACTAATACTGTTCTAATTCCCCGTTCTGTAAACTCTCTATATTCTGGAATTAATGTATTTTAAATCAATACATCTCCATACTGTCTTTTTCACAAGCACGGATTGGTATAACCGTAAATGGATCCTCAGACCACCATCGGTACCAGCCATATGAAATTAATAAAACTTGATAAATGCCATTTGCATTAACATGATATATCCCTCTGGCATACAGGATAATTCACGCTACCCCTACCGCCTACTTTTATATGGCAAAGCAGTGCCTGTCCCCCTCTGTTAGTATGCCATTAATGCTTTTGATACTGCCCAGCAATCAAGACTGCCAGGCATATATATTTTACTTGATGACACGATATTGCTTAATACATGAAAGAAGTACCTTTACCAGTTCTTGATATAGGTCTTCATCTAGCACACCACCTACAATGGCGTTCTTAACAAGAAGCGGTTTATACATTTCCACAATTTCCATCACCGCAGTCTCATTCCCTTTCTTTGCCTGTATAAGTAATATTTCAAAACCCATGCTTCTGTACCTCCATCCATTTTCTGATTTTTCTTATGGCATAATAATACCTGTTTTCTATCTTGTTTTTGGCTTCTCCTGTTTCTCTACTGATTTCCTCAAAGGACTTCTCTTCAAAGATATGCTGGAAAAGCAGTTCCCGCTCTCCCCGCTTCAAAAGCCATAAGACAGCAACAAGGTTGTGGTCGGATAGGTCATCCCAGCCAGGATATTTTCCCATGCCTTCTAATCTCAACAGTTCATCTTTCTTATAGTTACTATAGAACTCTTCAAAATGAACAGACGGCTCCACCGTGGGATCCTCTTCCAGATAGTTTTCCATAATCTCCACTCGCAGTTTTTTTGCCAGGTATTTCTTACGGACACCATTCACAGACTTTAAAACATAAGCAGTAAATGTGTTCTGTACCTTATTCTTGTAAGTATCTTTATCTTTCATCGCTTTAGCCTCCGAATAAATCTGTTTGCAAGTAACCCTAATTTTATGGAGGGCCACGGCAATATTCTCTGAAATACGACAAAAAAATACCGAACCAGTTATAAACTGATTCGATATTTTGTATGTTACACAAGGACCAAAATAACTCATATAATGCATATCGTAGGGTCTGATTTAGTTTTTTCTTTACTGTAATTTTTTTGTCCGGTTAAAATAGCCTCTTTTCTTAAGCAATTGTAGCAAGTTTACATTAACCTCCCTTTGTATGCTAATAATACGCATTATATCGCTTATAAATACACATCATAGCACATTTATTATATGCAATATTTACGCTAAAATATAAGTATCAAGTGAGGTGAAAAAGATGAACTACACAAAGAGTTTAGGGAATTTGGTGAAAGCAGCCCGTTTGAAATCGGGCCTGACCCAGGCAGAACTGGCACATGAAATGGGATTAGGGCTGCGCACAGTAGCAGATATCGAAAACTATGAGGCTAATCCACGATTTGATACTTTATGCCGTGTAATTTCATATCTGAATCTTCCAGTAGATAGTATTTTCTATTCTGAGGGACAGAGCGAAAAAGAAAATATTCTTCGCAAAATTATACATCAGGAATTATCTGATTTTTCAGAGAATGATTTAAATGTAGCCCTGGAAGTATTAGAAGGTCTACGGAAAGGACTACATCCACAAGATCCCAAATAGTCTCCTTTATGTAATTTTATCTTAAACTCCTGACCAGATACCATTATTCTGTGAGCAGTCTGTGAGTTTGCTTTGCATTTATTTAAACAAAGCAGACTTTGAGATTTGTAAATAGAATGAAAAAAAATTCGTGGCTTTTTATTTGTTTTTACTATTAAGAAAACCCTGCCTTCAAACTGTAGACAAAACGATCCGTGGTATTAGGTCTACGAACCACATTAAAATTGATTTGGTGTTATCTCCAAATATAGCTTTTTCCATTGCACGGTATATTGTGCCCCACTTATGAGTGTTATTTTCCCATGATAACAAATCCCACTTATTCTGATGTTTTATTATATCATCGGAATAATGTGGGGGATATAAAAAAAATAGACAATCACCAATGATACTGATGATTATCTAAAGTCTAAAAGCAGCCGCGAACCTTGCCTTTTTAGATTTTACCGCGAAAAGCTGCTAAACTTTGTGACAGTTGCTTAATAAAATCGGCCCCCTTGTCATTAATATCACTCTGTTCCGATACATCAATCACCTGCACTGTCTCCATTGTTTCTTCTTTCATTACCTGTGTATCAAACTCTTCCGATAGAATCTGCCGTATCACATTCTTCAGAGTACCCAAATCCACAATGCTTTTTCCTTGCTCTATCTTCCCTTCATAAGCAAGTACCGCCTTCGTAATATAATCCGCTTTCTCCCTGCGTGGCAGTCCGTTTAGAATGCCGGCCACCTGTATATGCTGTGGATTATTTTTATTGAACTCAATCGTAAACTTATACGGATACTTTTTTTCAGTCATGTGCCTCACACTCCTGTAATTGATACAAAAGATCGTTTCCCTTGGCATTGGCACAGATATCATCAACAAAACGGTATTTTGACAGCTTACCGGAAGCAATGATATAATCCTTTAATAACATGGCTCCGCCGCCAATGAATACTATATATGAGCTTCTTGTATCGATTCCTCTCTCCCGCAGGGAGGATAATAAGTCTGTCACAAAATCCTGTACCTGCTGCATTAATGCTGAAACTACCCTGTCATCGTAATACTGGGTCATCCCATTGATAATGCTGTCAATATCGGCCTCCTCCAGTAACATGTCATATTCCGAACGTATCTTTGAAGACACGGAGTTATAAAGGTTGATGATCCCATTTTCCAAAGAGTCACAGCATCCCATATCCAAATTCCCATGCCGAAGCATCAGATAATCCGTTGTGAAACCACCAATATCTACCCCAACCAACTTTGGAATCTCTATGGCATTCTCCACATAGTACATTAGTGCCGCATAATTCTGCGGGAAGGCCATGACATCCGTAATGGTAACATCATAATTATGCCCATTGAAAGAAAAATGCATAATGCTGCCTCTCCCCTTAAAATATTGTTCATAACGCTCGTACAATTCCGCAAAATGCTTAGGCGGCAGCCCAATTGGAAGTTTCACCCGGACAATATCTCCATCCTTAATATGCGGGTTGTCTTCAAGCTCCTTCGCAATTGCAATCAGTGTCAGAGCAAAATACCGGAAATCTTTTGTCTTGTCACGCTGATAAGGCATCCTTCGGTTGGAAAGCGTATAGTACTTTCCTTGGTATTCCAAAAAAGGGATTCCTCTACCCGGCTTCAAGTCATTGGTTTCTACACCAGTAGTAAAGATATGGTTTACAGTTTTCATATTCCGATTCCCATGGTCAATTGCAATCCTTACCTGTTTAATCATAATAACCACTCCTTTGTACCTTGTTTTCTACTCAATAGATACGTGTATAACACGTAAAACGCAAAAAAAAGTTGAAAATAGGCACCAGCTTTTGCTGATGCCCACATACTATCCATTGCTATCGTATTATATAACGATTGGTATTGTGCTTTATCCTATTTCATTTTGGTTTTTCTTTTATGCGGCATCCTTTAAATCCAAACATAATTGCCCTACAGATTCCCATGTCTCATAGGGTACTTCCATATATTGCAGTACCCGCCTTAAACCAAGTCCTCCATTTTCCACCGGCCGCATGCATAGGTCGTATCTTTTCGGATATGCCGTCTGCATCCGTTGGAAACGGTTTGGTTCCGGTTCCTCGGTTATACCAAATGCACAGTACATACACCCCGTACGCTGTTCACCCGTCAGGTGAAAAAGCCCTTGTGGGTCCTTTTCAATAGTTCCATAAACGCTGCAAATGCTAAATGTATAAAAGGATCCATCTGGCAGAATAATCTCTTTACCCAGATGCTCATAGGCAAACCGTATGATATCTTGTTTGGTCCATGGTCCTAATGGCTGGCTCTTAATTGTAGAACCATCATATACATTACATCCGGTCCGGGAATACTGGTGGGCCCTCCGGAAAGATTCATCCTGAGAAATCCCCATAAATGGATAACGTCCCGTCCGCTTCACATATTTCAAAAACGGCTTTTTCTTCATAACGTCACAGCATTTTTCTGAAATCTCAAATGGCGCATTGATATACTTTTGCCATCTCTTTGGAAGCATACCAAATTTACCTCTTTCATCACCGTTTAATAAATAGTTCCGATAGCGTGGGGATAGATTTCCATGTCTGAGTTTGCGTATTTTTTCGGCATTTTCCTTGCTGATGACTGGGTATCCCTCCTCCAGAATGACCTGTCGGAAATTCTTTTCCGGACGGATTTCCTCATACGCCCCATGTTGCTTAGCCTTTCTTGCAAAATCCACAATTTCAGGATATTCCAGCCCTGTATTACAGAACACGGCAGGAACTCTTCTCCCAAGCGTCATACGCACTAATGCCAGAAGCACAGTAGAATCCAGACCGCCGCTAAAGCTGACATAAACCATGCCTTCCCAATATTCATCCCATTCCTTGATTCGGCGAATTGCAAGCTTAACCTTTTCTTCGTAAGGCAGGTATTTTCTCTGAGCATAAGCCCATTCCTGAAACTTTAAATCCTTATTCTGTATAAACATAGGCACTCCTCTCAAGAACTTCTATCATATACTTAAGCCACAAGATCGCCGGCTTCTTCACCGCAATATTTTTTAAACAAGTCTTCAAACCGCTTCTGGGCGGACGGGATGAGCGGACTTAACATGGAAGTTTTGGACCAGAGTAACAACTCCTCTTCTTCCACATGGTAAGGGTTGCCCGGATAAAATCCTCCACCATCATAATGCGGCACACTTGGTTTCAAAATATTGCTTATCCCTGTTTTAGAGGTGGCTTTCATGATAAAGGCTGCCTTTTTGCAAAATACTGTTTCCACCAAATCATTTAAAAATCCTTCCTTTTCAAATTGGGCTACAAGCGCACGGAGCTTTCGTATTGCCTGCATCCGCAGACAGAATAGTTCCTGCGGCATTGTCTCATCTGTAAGTAGCTCTGCCATACATCTTGCATATTCATAATCAATCATGGTTCTCCTCCTTCATTTTACGTATTTCTTTGCCATGGATAAGATAGCGGTGATTGTGGTCTGTATTTACACAGGTAGACAGCGTAACAATTCGGTCCGTTGTATCTGCCCGAATACCTGTCTCGTAACCAGCATAAGATTGGATCGTATTCAGAAACTCCTGATATGACCCTGTCTGAGGGAATAAATATGTATATCCTACACTCCCAATCTGGCCGGAATAACAGGAAAATATCTGGTACTCCAACACAATGTTTGGAAGATAGACATAAAAATAAGGATAGCGCCCGTATACCCCAGGATCTTGATAAGAAGACAGGCCGGCAAACATCGTACCATCTTTCATATTATGGCCATATACAATCGTGTTGCTGTCGGAAAAATCGGGTGTATTATGGTAATCCATAAAAATACTACCATGGATTCCATACTCACCACTGCTCATATGGGTGAGGTAATAGCTGTTGTCATCTCCCTGTACCAAAGGATAACTGATACCTGCTCCGGGAATCTCAATCCAACCGATAATATTCGGATTTATTTCCTTCAGCCGTTCAAAATCAATGCCCAGATAGGTTTCCGGTTCCTCATTCTGCGCTCCTTTTGTATCTGTCGCAGGCTCCTTGATAAATGTTTCTTCCATCTTCCGGTAAGTGTCTTCTCCCTTCTTGTATTCTTCCTCAATCTTCAGCAGGTGCCAAACTGAAAAAAACAGACTGCCCGCAGACAATAGAGGTACCAGTAACAGTGATAATCGTTTCATTAATTTCAATTGGATACTCCTTTCTAAAAAATGGCCAGGCACAATGCCCAGCCATCTAGCATTTCTTTATTTTTTGCTCGTAATAATAGTTGTCGATTCCCTTTATTCGCCCATTCCATTCTCCGCCCTCATCCAAATCCCATACACAGCGTGAATAAGTAAGTCCTAACTCCTCACAGATTTCATAAACATGTGTACAGCCCTTCTGGATAACCGAGCGTTTCTGCTCTTTCCTGGGGCAGATAATCTGGATCAAATTTTTCCGCTTCTCCTCTGTAGGCTTACAGTATTGGCTAAATGCTGGACAATCCGATTTATATTCACACAAATAACATTCCCGTACCTTTACCGCCGTATGCATCAGTTTGTCCATGTCGTAAGCTTCTTTTACGTGGACCAAATTATGCTGCTTTAGCTCCTGTAAAATTGCAGGTAGGTTCTTATACAGTGTTACGCCAGCATTACACACAAAAGTCTCTTTGGAAAGATAGTGCGAAATGCTTCCTTTTAAGCCACCCTCCGTCACATAAATCTCTGAAGCATTGATATCCCCAATAAAATGCGTCGGGCTGCCGGAACTGACACCTAAGTGTCGGTTTACGCTGGAAAACCAGATATACTTTTGTCCATCCTTTGGATGATCTAACCGGATCTGCATACCACTGATAAATCCATTTGTGGCCTCCACAGGTACCAGGAACCCGGAACATCGGGATGAAAAATTCATTGTCCATTGACAATCTTTATCCAAATAAAAGCCCGGTACTCCCTGTATGGTACACCCGGTATCCTGCAGCCTTCTGACAATCTGCTTCATTCCGAAAACCGGTGTGCTGCGATATCTCCGTTCTTCTATCTGGACAGGTGTAAGTCCACGCCCCATGAGATCCCGCCGATGTTTTTCCGATAATGTAAGATGGGAAAGCAGCATGGAATATGTTTTATTCATCTCTTCCTTTGAGGCCAATTCAGGGTTTCGTTCCTGTACTGACTCTTTTTCCTGGGCATTTTCTACACGCTCTCGCTGAACATCCTGCAGTTCTTTTGTAATATGAAGCCCACTGCAGATTTCGTCAAAAGCCTCCTTCTTACTCAGATTGTAATAATTTGCATAGAGCGCTAACATGCCTCCGCCTGCACCGCAATAGTTGCAATTGAACACATTTTTTATAAAGTTAATATTCATTTTTCCTTTGTGTCCACAGAAAATGCAGTTACAATCCCAGCTGCTTGCATATTCGCCCACTGACCTGCTGCGCCCTCTCCTGTCCGTTGGATGGATTCCCATAAGCCTGGTAATATCCTTTATGCTAAATGGATAATCATCTACGTTGTATCTCATCCTGTTCCTTTCTGCTTATACAGAGGCCCGGTCAAACCAAAGCCTCTGTTATAACCCCTTCTATGCTGCTGCTTTTTCAAGCAGTATCTGGGCAGCTGCACGAACCAGATTATCTGGTCCATTGTATTTAGTGCGGTACCATTCCAAATCTCTTGGGTTCTGCACTGCAATCTGCCCCATAGTCTTACCGGCGTTTGCCCCTCTTCCTCCAATCCTGACCGCCAGAGCCTGCTCATAAGTGAGCTGTGAGAGAAGTGTCTCTACCGGTTGTCTGAAGTCCAGCTGGGGCATCGTCTGAACAGAATTGCCCGCTAGTTTCGATACAGCCACCTGCTTCACCGGCATAAATGTTGGCTGCTGGTTTAGATTTTGTTGCTGTACAGGCGGCATAGCAGTGTATTCCGGATATGCAATCTGTCCAAAAGAAGTATATTCCGGTTTGCTAACTGGCTGTCCGCAGAATGTCTCTTCTTCTGCTGGATAGGACTGTGTAAGCTCCGGTGGAATCTCTTGGGATGTCTGAACCGGAATGCCTGCATCCACCTGACTGGGGTCATTTTCCTCCCCCACATCAGCAAACTGTATGCCAAAACCGGCATCAGAAAGTGCCCGCCCCGTAGCCGCTGTTTCCGCCATCTCTAAAAACTTATTCCCGAATTTTGGATCATCCGTTTTAAACTTCTGAGATAAGGCACTGGCAATATAGCTATCTGGTGTGTCATTTTTATCCAGATAGACTCTCGCTTCTACGATTGCCATATTCTCTTTTAGCGCTAATATTTTTTTCTCAATCTTTCCATTCGGATTACACAGCCTGAACCATAATTTCCGGTACTTCACATCCAGATACAACTGGTCTGCCTGACCTTCCTCCTGAATAGTCCGTGCAACAGATAAAGGATCAAATCCCTCTATCCGGTTCATATTGGCAACAGCCTTAGAAGAATTGAACAACAAATCTTTCATATGAAATTCTCCTTTCCGATATAAGCAGATATTTTCCTCTACAAAATAAAAACCTGCTTCTTCTTGTTTTCTATAAATTTTTTTAAATATTGCAGTCCACAATCGTCAATATCCAATCCGGAGCTGCCTTATCTAATAGTTCCTTAAATGTCAGTGTCCAGTCCTCCCTCTCATTTTCTACGATTCCGAATGAACGCATCTGTCCCATTTCATACCATGTGCCATCTGGAAAGAGTAAAGCAAATGTACTAAAACCATCGGGAAATACAACTTCACTGACTTTTGCTGAATTGCAAAATTGCATTTTCCCGGCACGCATTACTGCCAACTGATTTTCCCAATCCCCGCCAATCTCATAACTTGCCCACTTTGCATGGGGATTGTATGTTGACAGAAAATTTCCATTTTCATCTATTTCCTCGGGCTCATAGATTTCTACGCCATACTGATAGCATTGCTCATCAGACCACTTAAGTTGTTCCTCAAATTCCTTTGTTATAAAATTCAGGAATTCTATTTGGCGGGAATGGATTCTGCAAAAGGATTCCGGTGAAATCAGATACTCCTTGTAATAGCAGGTTTCAATATCTGCAATCCGGTTCTTAACTTTTGTAATCACTTCTTCTTTTGTCAAACTAATATATGGCTCCACATCGTGTGCCACAGAAAAAGGTTCCATTACTGTATCCATATCCTGTCCCTGCTCCGTAAAAACTGCTACATTAAAATGGCTCATTAAATATCCCCCTAAACTGCTAACTTAAGCTGTTCTGGTTCCTCATCGGCATCTGGTCTGGTCAGCCTCGCATATACGGTCTGTATCTTCTCGCCAAGGGCGGTATTTCGCTTTCCGCTGTCATCTGTATGGATGGCCTGATAAAGCGCACTCTTCTCTCCCACGATAATTACCTTAGATTTTGCACGGGTAATCGCCGTATAGAGGATATTGCGTTTCAGCATCCCATAAAACCCGTTAATCCAGGGTAATATAACAACCGTATACTCGTTTCCTTGCGATTTGTGAATGGTAGTTGCATAGGCGTGCTCAATATTTTTCATCTGCTCGGAGTCGTAATGTACGCTTCTGTTCTCTGAAAACAAGAGTACCGCTTTGCTATGTCCTTCCTGGTCTGTATAGAAGTCTTGAATTACACCCATATCTCCGTTGCTGAGGATATCCGTATTCTTTGTCTGGATGATTTTATCACCCACCCGGAACACTGTACCTAATATATTCATCTCTTTGGTTCCGCTTACTCCTGGATTGATCAATTCGCGCAGTTTTTTATTAAGTTCAACTAAACTGGCATCGCCGCGCTTACGAAAAGGAGTAAGAACCTGCACATCATCTACGCTGCTTTGGAGTACTTCCTGCTGATACAGACTCTGGACAACTTCTGATGCCTCTTTTGCCCCTTTGCATTCCATAAATATGAAGTCATTTCCATAAGATAAGATTGCCTTGTTTTTATTAATCAGTCTGGCATTGGAATTAATACGGCTGTCTTGTGCCTGCCGGTATACGATGTCTAAGACAGTTACCGGAATCAGACCGCATGAAATAAGCTGGCGGAACACGTCTCCTGGCCCCACGCTAGGCAGCTGATCTACGTCTCCGATAAGAACAACCCGCACACCTAGGCTTAAGCGGTGGAAAAATTCATAACAGAGCCTCATATCCACCATGGACACTTCATCCACGTTATAAAACTTGGCTTCCAGATATTCAAATTTCTGATACGATTCACCGTCTCCAATCAATCCCAATGCCGTATGCATTGTGGATGCTTCGGAATATCCTGTACTTTCAGCCATTCTCCTTGCCGCCCGTCCGGTCGGTGCCATAAGCTGCACCTTGTCTTGGCACATCTGCTTGTAAATATAAAGGATGACCTGCAAAACGGTAGTTTTTCCTGTTCCTGGGCCGCCAGTAATGATACTAATAGGACTTGAGAATACCATACGCACGGCATCTGTCTGAGATTCAGACAACTGGATTCCCAGCACAGCCTGCGCGTCTTTTATTACCTGTTCTACCGGTATTACCGGAAGCTGGTCCAACAGATGGTAGACAATCATCTCTGCCGTCTCCTTTTCCATTTCGTAGAGCGATGTTTCATAGACACGGTTATGTTCCACAATAATGCTTTTCTGAAGGGTAAGGCGGTATAAAACCTCCTGCACCTCTCGCTCAGATACTACCTCGTAGGGCAGACCCTTATTCAAAACCCCCATTACCTTCTCCGTCAGGATATCCTGGGGCAGATATAGATGCCCCTCCTCCCCTGCAGACTGCTTTAATACATAGGCAATACAGCCGGAAATCCGCATAGGGTCATTAAGAGTTCCACAGCATTTCTTTGCGATTTCATCCACAGTCAAAAACCCAAATCCCTTAACAGCACACAGCCTGTATGGCCGCTTCTGGACAATGTCCGGGGATTCTGATCCAAACTCCATCAAAATTTTCTGTACTTTTTTAGGTGATACCTTGAATGGTGCAAGAAAAGTCATTAACTCCCGGAATGTTTGGTTCTTCCCATATCCCTCTTTGATCTCTGCCAGCTTTTTTTCACTAATACCCCGGATTTCCAGAAGCCTCTCCGGTACATTTTCAATGATTTCCAGCGTTTCCAGACCAAAATAAGAAAAGATTGTTTCAGCCGTCTTTTTCCCAATGCCAGGAATAGCATCGGAAGAAAGATACCCAATAATCCCTTCTCTAGTACGCGGCACGACTTCCATAAAAGTCTCTATCTCAAACTGTATTCCGTATTGCGGATTCATGACCCACTTTCCTACCAGTTCCACTTCCACTTCCTCATTCATTGGCAGTCCATATCCGTATGCTGTGAAACGGTACCCGTTTCCGGAAGGATTGTTCCTTGCCTTCAATGGCAGAGAGGAATCCTTCGTCCAATATACGGCAATACAATAACCGTTATCTACATTTTGATATACCTTTGCATTAAATCTGCATCTCATCTGTCCGCCTCCCATCCGTAAGAAGAGTCAGTTGATACCCCTTTTCCGGCACACAGGAATATATCCTTAATCCCAATGCAAGAGCGGCCTTAATTTCACCATACATTCCCACACTAATCCTGTTTCCACAGATAATCAGTATCTGACAGATTTTTAATAGTTCATTGCCAAAGGAAAGGCCTAAGGCTCTTTCCTCTGGACAATGATCATCTAATAATTCTGGCAGGTAGGCATGAGGGGCAAAGGTCCGGCAGCCATATTTATCTGCTACTGCCTTCATATGCTGCCTGGCCTGATGCATGTTGCATCTGATTTCCTCCTGTGTAGGGGCAGAAAGCGGAGAACAGATATACGCTTTCTTGACCTTGATCATCATGCAGCCTCCTTTCTTATCCTAAATGTCCTGCTTACAGATTCCGTCACGACATCTGCATAAGCTTCCGGATAAAGGTTTTCCAACTTTGTGATATTTTCTTTTTTTACCGTTTTCCGGTTTGTTGGATTATAGAGAATCCTATACGCCACTGAGCCATCCGTGATTACAGCTTGGCAGCACTGCCCAAGCTGTTCCACAAATGGAATACTGATTTCCTTCTGTTCCTTTTCTATCTCCCTCCTTTCCTTATCCAGCTTTGCCTTGCGCTCTGCCAGAGCAAGATACTGTTCCAACTTCCCTTTTTCATCAGCAGTAATGGTTATCGGCGGCAATTTCTGGTCTGCAGGACCAACAAACTTACGCAGGCTTTCCAAAACAAGGTCTGGCGCCTCCGTATAAGGTGGTTCCACACCAGCCTGTACATAGTTCTCCCAGAATTCCTGTTCTGCTTTAATCAGCTCCTGTTCTATATCCAGATCCCTCTCAATTTTTCGGATAAAATATTCCGAATCGTTGTTCCCATAGAGACAGGCGATATAGACTACATCAACATTCATGACTGCCATATAATGCCGGCACTGCCATTCATAATTCACTGGAACAGCATTGTCGTGCCATTTATATTGGCAGTTATAATTGGTGGTTTTACATTCCAAAATTCCTTTTTTTCCAGTAGGAAGATAGATCTCAAAATCTAAATCTGCCTTCATGAAGGGAAATAGCGGATGAAAGTACATATGCTTGTCTGGAAATACTTCCAATCCCGTCTTCTTGGAAAACATAACGGCCACCAGCTCTTCCAACCTGTTTCCTACTTCCTTTGCAACCCAGTTTTCTTCCTCCGGATCCATATTGGCGGGCTTAATGCCGCGTTTGTCATAATATAAATCACGTCTAGTGGCAAAAGGTGATACTCCCATGATAATAGAAGCCTCACTTCCTCCGATGCCATCGCGTCTGGTCCTAAGCCATTCTTCCCGGCTCATATGAGATGTATCCGCAAAAATCTGTGGTTCGTACTTTAAATTTAAAGCTGCCATAAGCCTAATCTCCTTTCTACCATGACACAGTCCCAAACAAGTCATATTGCTCCCAGTCATAGGTCAGTGCCTTTGTAATCTGTTCTTCCAGTTTCAAAAGGCGGGTTCCCTGAATGCCATTACAGGCTGCAAAAAATACAGCCTCATTAAGCGCATAATACAGCTGGTGGGCTGTCGCAGGTCCCTCACCATGCTGGGCTACGTAGAGCTCCAAAGCTCTGCTCCCAATCTTTTTCCCAATCCGGAGTTCCTTCATGATACCGATAAAACAGTTAACTGGATATTTGATCTCTATATCCAGCAGTTCCATAATATTTGTAACAGCATCCTTATACCTTGTATAAAGTTGCTGAAGCTGTATACGGAACTTCTGGATATCCGAATCCCCCCGATGCTGCAGGCGGATAGGGTGTCCCAGATTTATTGTCTGATTGTTCCCTTCACACAGAAGCATAGGGTATAACGTGACACTTTTGGCCGCCACATCTGAAGTAGAAAGACGAAGCGCTGGGGCATATATTTTCTGTGACACCTTGTGAGCATCTAACGCTTCCTGGTATAATTTTACAAGTTCTGGTTGTCCGGTGAGTTCCCACATAGCCGTGACTGTGGTATGATCATAAGAGCCTGATTCAGGTATGTACCGAAATCCGGGGAATTCTTTTTCTAAATGTAAGATGGTTTCCCTGAAAATGGCTTCCGTGTCCAATATCTTATAATCGCAATAGTCCCCTCCGTGTATGGCTGATATTTTGCTGTCTGCGACACGAATGAGTGAAACACCCTTTGCAGTTTGAAGGCACATGTTTATCACACGTGCATAATTTTTCTTATCCAGCCGGTTAAGCCCACTCCCGCTAATACCTGCCCGGTTAAGAATAGTCTTAATGGCACAATCCCTTACCGGATAATACGCTTCTTTTGTCTTCAACATCAGTTGTGTATTCTTTTCCGTATCGGATAACACCTCTGTATCCCCAATCGCAGCCTTTGTCTGCCGGAGCTTTTCGATAGGAACCAGCTGAAGTTCTTTCGTGGGCTTACGCATCCATTTGGATGTCTGGGATCTGTTATGCAAAAACCCCAGTAATTCCTTTTCCTCTGCGAACGATATTTGGAAACCATCCGCAAATACTTTTGCTTCATTCATGTTTTTTCCACCTTTCTTTATATTTTGATTTATTCATCAACAGCCATAAGCTGCTTCTGACAATAAAAAAAGAATGGAAAAAAGACATCGCTGTCCCATCCATTCTTATATCCTCGCACTATAGCCTAAAAATAAAAAAGCGCCATATTCGCCAAAAGGCATAACATAACACTTCCATACGTACAATCTTAAACAACCTATGCTCAGATGGCAACTCCTGCGCCATCCTTTCGTTTAGGGATTCATACAACTCCAAAACTTCCCCTAAAGGATATGCATAAAGATAACTATATGCGTATAGTAGCACAATATATAGTCGTTGTCAATTATACCATCTAAATATTGTTTTTTATTCAAATACTAATACTACACAAAAAAATTTGCAGAAGACTGTAACACATCCATTATGTCTGTCTGCGTCGCATACCTCCCGTTATTTAATAAAACTTGAAAAAATATTATAAATTCTTCCATAAAATAATTTTTCTTGGATTTTATTTTGTATAGGGCCGCAACCCGCGTTGAACCTTGAAAATAACATACCCTTCCGGATCATTGATATCGGTGCTGTAGATAGTGTAGCATTTTGCGCGCCTGCAGCTTCAAGAGTTACAAAGTACCGCCGAATAATACGTGGCTTACTAAGGCATAGGAACTGGTTTTTCGGAAGATAAATTGCGAAATAGTACATTAAAGGGAGTAATATAACTTGAGAAAAGCAAAAGACAAGATATACGAATCTGTATTTGTAGACTACCCAGATGTCGTTACCGTAGAACAGATGAGTGAAATGTTGGGGATAAGCACTAAAACGGCTTATCGAATGCTGAGAAAAAATGTTATAGAGCATTTTATGATTGGCCGTATTTACAAAATACCCAAATATCATATATTGACTTATCTTAACCTCTTGGAAGATAGAAAGTAATTTTTGTCAGGGTAATGCCATTTTTGTGCCAACATGTTATAATATGCGTGTCGGCAGTAGATGTAATATGGCTGTTACCCAAAAGGAGGCAATGTACAATGGTAGCAGGACATCTACGAATACAGAACGGCATATATCAGATGATATTATGTTATAAAAACAAAAAGAACAAACGGTGCACCAAATCAATAAGCACGGGATTGCCAGCAAAGGGGAATAAAAAGAAAGCAGAAATGCTTTTAGCAAAAACAAGGAAAGAATACATCCCCCCTCTTTGGGACAGAGATACCCTGTTGAAAGATTTTGTCGCTGATTGGCTTACTTATGCTCCGCTTGAGCCTGAGGTTTATGCAGAGTATAAGAATCATGCAGTTAATTACATCACACCATATTTCGGCGATAAGGATATTAGCATTGGAGAACTTACTGCGAAGGACCTGGAGGCATACTTTTTAGATCTAAAGAAAAAACGAAAAGTAACTCAGGCAGGAGCAGTGAAGCATCTGGTCAAAACCAGTCACTTTATCATACAGTCAGCACTAGACCATGCTGTACAGTCTGATTGGATCTCACACAATGTAGCATATGACATTGACCCTACTACCGGTCAGGCAGAAATACTGTTTGCGGATTTTATATTAGACTGGCTGGCAGTTATACAGTATAAGGTTCAAATCACTACATATGCAGGCTATGTAAGCAATGTGACCAAACGCATAGAACCCTATTTCCGTGAAAAGGGCCATACACTAAATGACCTTTATGAGAATCCAAAATATATACAGGATTACTATACATACGAGCTAGAGGTAAATAAAGTAAAGCCTAACACAGTCATACGACGACATGCAAATATCCATAAATCTTTGGAATATGCTGTACAATTAAATCTGTTGAAAGGGAACCCGGCAGACCGCGTGGAGCGGCCAGAAGAAAATGATTATACAGCGCAATATTACAACACTGAAGAATTGGCGGAAATGTTTAAAGCCTTCCGGGGAGATCCTTTGGAAATCTGTGTGATATTGGCTGCGTTTTATGGCATGAGGCGAAGTGAAGTACTGGGTGTGAAATGGTCGAGCATAGATTTTGTTAACAAGACCATCACGGTAAGGCACGTTGTAACTGATATTTATCTTAATGGAAAATGTCAGCATATTTCAAAAGATAAAACAAAATCAAAATCCAGCACACGGAAACTGCCTCTAATTCCCCAATTTGAAGCGGTTCTTGTACCGCTTTGGCAAAGACAGCAGTACGAACATGAACTTTGCGGAAAATCTTATAGCAGGCAATATCTTGACTATGTAAACAAAAATGAAATTGGTGAATTACTCAAGCCTGGATATGTATCAGATCATTTCTCATTGATTTTGAGAAAAAATAAGCTCCGCAAAATTCGCTTTCATGATCTCAGACATAGCTGCGCTACACTCTTATATTCATGTGGAGTAGACCTTAAATCTATACAGGAGTGGCTAGGGCATAGCACAATAGGTACAACTGCCAATATATATACCCATTTTGACTATACGCAGAAGATTGAAACAGCAAATGCAATTGTAGGGAACTTTCCAATGATCTCAGCAGGTGCATCCTTTTAAATAAAAAAAGGCAAAAACAAAATGTTTAAGCCTTTATATAAACTGCCGGTGACCGGACTTGAACCGGTACGGGATTGCTCCCGAAGGATTTTAAGTCCTTTGCGTCTGCCTATTCCGCCACACCGGCATATATGAAACATCCTATAAACACCCTAGAATTTGGAGGGATGTTTTGGAGGGATGTAAGCATATCTGCCCTATTTGAATTTATAAAATCTTTAGTTTCATGCGTTTCTACGCCTGAAATGTGGAACTGACCTACTGGATTTTAAGTCCCGGGCGTCTGCCAGTTCCGCCACTGCGGCAAAACGACCCAGAAGAGACTCGAACTCTCGACCTCCGCCGTGACAGGGCGGCGCTCTAACCAACTGAGCCACTGGGCC
>ERZ506993.116-NODE-116-length-69818-cov-7.03027_pt1 | contig 69818 bp, 48 predicted proteins | sample MGYA00513167_ERZ506993 | MGnify/ENA metagenome assembly ERZ506993 | reverse complement strand
GTGCTCTTCCGATCTCCGTTCCCGTTGTTTTTCCCCAGCTTTCCTTTTCCCGGAACATTCTATCCTTTATGACTTCATCCATTCCATTGCCATTATCTTCCACCTCTGTTACTAAATAATTCTCTTCTGATTTAATAGCTACAACTATATTCAGGACCGTACCGTCTCCCTTTATTCCATGAACAATCGCATTTTCCACAAACGGCTGAAGCATAAACTTCAAGATTCCGCACTCCTGAACACCATCTTCAACATCAACGGATACCTCTAACTTTGTATCATGTCTGATTTTCTGAATATATATATATTTGTTTAACAGACTCACTTCTTCTGAAACCGTAGATACAAAAGTGTCCATCTTTACTGAGGCCCTGAAAATATCACCAAGATTGCTGACCATCTGAGAAACTTTCATATTCCCATTTATTAGCGCCATCCATCCAATGGAATCCAGCGTATTATATAGAAAGTGCGGATTCATCTGGTTCTGCAGTATGCTAAGTCTGGCTTCCGTAATTGACAGTTTCAGCTGCTGTTCTCTTTTACCTGATTCATACACACGTTCCATTAAATCCTCAAGTTTCCGCACCATAATATTGAAGCCATTGTTTAAATCATTAATTTCTTCAATCTTCTCCTCATTTTCCAGACTGACTTCAAAATTCCCCTCTTCCACTTTCTTCATTTGTTCCTGCAGTTTTGTAAGCGGCTGTGTGATACCTTTTGTCAGATACCAGATCAGGATATATACCATGATAAAAACAGATATAGAAATGATGACCAGATTTACAATCTGGCTATATATGACTGGTACAAGCTCCCTCGATAAGACACTTACTATTATCTTCCAATTGGTATCCTCATTGTAGAATGCAGATAAAACCGTTTGTTCTCCGTCTATCTGTCGGACCTCAATCTTTCCATTGTCAATGAGTATCCTTTTATCAGCTTCCTGTCCTATCAGCTCTTTATCTTTTGCAGAAACAATCCGATTCTCCTCATCAACAAATAAAATACTGCCTGTCTCTCCAAAACTCATATTTTTATAGGCACCGGCAAAATCTGTCTCATTTATATTAGTCAGGACATAACCAATCTGTTTACCATAATACTCATTTGACCCGGATAATTCACTGGAATAAAGAGCTTTGACAATGGACAATATCTTTTTATTCTTTAACGATACATCATCTGCATCACTATGTAATCCTAACCACAATGATCTTCCGCACAACTTATCGGCATCATACTTCCAGTTTTCATCTATGATTGTTGATTTCTCATTATATCCCCGCATACTGGCAACATAGTTCCCCTCTTTGTCAAATATTATAACGTTTGAAACTACTCCATTGTATAAATCAGAAATCACAAGGGAGCTCGCCAATTTCTGCTGGACCATCTCTTGATTTTTATCTGTAGGGTCTTTTACATATTCTCTCAATGCAATTTGAAAATCGCTGTCAAAAACCGTCCTGTTCACCCCTGTCTCAATATTATCAATAGCCTTTTCTACATATTTGATAGTAAGTTCATTCATTTTCTGATAACTGTTTATTGCATTTTTTTGAGACACATAACGAAGGACAACGCTGTTGACGATCGTCAGTACAAAAATCGTTATACCCACAACAAAACCAACCATAAATAATATCTGCTGATACATTTTACGGTTGGTTCTGGTATTCTGTCTATTCAATTTCATCGATATACACCCTTCTGTATTCTATAACTATAATACATAAAAACGCTTGCAGCACCAGCATATCTACGGAATGCATTACCCCATCAAATATAAACTTTATGTCTGCTTTTTTTAATCCTGCAGAATATCTGGAATCTGTGATGATGCAGACCTTTGCCTTATTCTTCTGGATATGATCTACAATATTATCGCTTTTTGTACCTTCAATGCACTTCGGTGCAAGATAGATCACAAGATCATTTTCCGTAAGCATTTTTGCATGCTCTATCATATCCTGCTCCTGCTGATATATGTCACATACTTTACCACTCAGAAAAACGTCTGACTGAAGAAACATTTCCGCAAAATAACCCGCATAGGAATAGATATCTATCCTTTTACTCTTATGGATCGTCTCCACAAGTGTCTGGATTCCTCTCTGATCCAGATGTTCCCTCATGGACTTCAGCAATCTGTCCAGTGTGTCCAGAAATGCGTCGGAAAGCGACTTTCCCTTTGGCACCTGATCGATTGGAATAGGTCTGTTATGGTGCTCATATTGTACGACATCGTCCGCAATGGCTTTCTGAAAGTACGAATAATTTTTATATCCCAATTTTTTTACCATTCTGCTGATTGTTGCTGGTGAAGTATAGCACTCATCAGCCAATTGATAGATTGTCATATGATTCAGTTCTCTTAAATGTTTAAGTATCCGACTCAAAACCTGTTTCTGCAAACTGTCACATGCAGATGCATTATAAACGGCAAGAATGTTTTCTATACTTGTCATGTCCTTTCCTCTTTCCAAGCTACCGCGGAACTCTTTTGCAGTATGACAACTATACAGTCCGCGCAGACAAAATATGCTACATTATTTTAAATATAGCATATCCCATCTGGCTTTTCAATGAACAGAAAGCTGAAAAATCCATAGTTATTTGAAGCCGTTTCTTTATTCAAATAATACTGCCTGATGTCTTTTTGCAGATTCTCTCACCGCATCCATGACACAAAGCACCTTCCTAACTTCTGTCAGCTTGACTGCACTTTCCTCCTTTCCGTAAAATGCATTTATATAATTCATAAAGAAATCCTTATGGCAGCAATCCACTTTCGGCAAGTCTTCATTATATATGAGGCCTGGTTCCGGTTCTCCAAAGCTCCTTGTTGGCCCGGCTGCTGTCATCGTGATTTTTCCAGGTACATTTTCCAGCAGATGTTTTGTTCTTACTATCATTCCGTCAACATTCCCTTGTGCCTGAAAAGGTCCATCAATGACTGCGCTCCCTGTCGTCCCACCTAAAAACCAGGCTCTTTTCGGTGTAAGATAGTATGTTCCAAGCTCAATTTCTGCTGTAATCCCATTTTCAAAAGTAAAAAGTATGTTGAAATAGTCATCAACGTTTTTATTTATAACGTTCTTCATATCCGCATATACGGAAACAAGTCTACTGTCAATCATCAAAAGAATCTGGTCAATTAAATGTACGCCCCAGTCATATAACATGCCTCCACCCATCTCCGGATAAATGTGCCAATCATGCATATTTCCATTGAATCCATATAATTGGGATTTTACAAGATATTCTTTTCCTACCAGGTGTCTGTCATAAACTTCTTTGATCGTACGAAAATCTGCATCCCATCTTCTCTGCTGATGAATGGTAAATCCCACATTACATTCTCTTGTGATTTTACACATTTCATCAAATTCTTCCACTGACATTGCTGCCGGTTTCTCACAGATTATATTTTTTCCGGCCTTTGCTGCCTTTACCACAGCTTCCAGATGCAAAGGGTTGGGGATTGAAATAATAACTGTGTTTATTTCCTCATCCTCTAATAATTTATCCATACAAGCATACTTCCTTACGCTTCCGGGAGCATCATCCATTTGGGACATTACTGTATCACAAACAGCTACTAAATCGATTTCGTCTATTGTCTCCATCATATTTGCGTGCTCATGTCCCATAAACCCATATCCGATAATTCCTAATTTTATATCCGCCATAATAATACCTCCAATGTTTTTTCTTGATTATAACATTGGAAAGAGCATTTCATCTTTTTCATTATGAAAGAAGTTTCAAAATATGAAACCAATGAACAAAATAAACCGATGGCTGCAAATATCGGCAAAGGACCAAACTATAGCCTAAATCAAAAAGTATCTTTGTGATACAAACGTGAAAAATCCGCAGCGGCCTCTCACAAAGCCCTGCGGATTTTCTTATTATGGGTTATCCAAAAACTGCCTCCTCCAGCATAGCACACAGCGTGTGGTACAGAGGCAGTGTATACTCCTGTACACGATATGTTTCTGTGGACGGCATGCGGAAACAGACGTCACAGTATTTTAAGAGAGCAGACTCCTTTTCTCCTGTTATCCCCAATACCTTCATGCCCTTTACTCTGGCAGTCTTTGCTCCCTCCACAATATTTGCGGAATTGCCCGATGTAGTCATTGCAATAAGCACATCTCCCGGCTGTCCGTAAGCATACACCTGCTGGGCAAATATCATGTCAAAGGAGGTATCATTTCCCACTGCAGTCATGAGGGAAGTGTAACTGTTCAATGAGATGGCCGGGATCCCCTGCTGCAGCTGCTCGGATAATACCTCTCCGCCTTCCAGACTCCTGAACTTTTCTTTCTCCTCGTCCGGCAGTTGGCGCTTCAGCAGGAAACCTTTCATCAGCTCTCCTACAATATGCTCTGAATCAGAGGCGCTGCCTCCGTTGCCGCAGACCAGGATTTTCCCTCCATTTCTGCAGCTTTTCAGAAGAAGCTCAAAAGCTTCCCACACAGGCTGTTCCTTAAGAACCGGATAATCCTTCCGGAATTTTTCATAGACTGCATTTTCTCTGCCCATTTTTACCTCCCTGAATCGCAACGGAAAGTGCCGCATAATCACCGATCTTATTTCCCAGCTCAGCCGGCACGATCCGGCATCCCTCTCTTGAAATAGCCAGTGCTTCCTGCTCGATGACCCGCTGCGCACATGGCCACAATAATTCTTCGCTTCTCTCATAGACACTGCCCAGTACAATAATCTCCGGATTCAGTATATCTATAAGGATAGCCAGCCCCCGGCCCAGATAGTAGCCGCTGGTTTCATAGATGTCAAGAGCCAGAGGGTCCCCGCTTTTTGCGGCAAGAGCTACGGTCTTTGCTGACAGCTCCTCTATCTGTTCAAAGCTCTGGCAGAAAGAAGGACGTTCACCGATCTGCAGCTTCTCCAACACCTTCATCCTGGCAATCTGGGCAATGCCTCCGCCGCTGCAGAATCCTTCAAAGGAGCCGGACTTGCCGAATCCCACAGGACCGCTTTCCGTCATTCTCACATGACCTACTTCTCCTGCCATATTGTTGGCACCATTGTAAAGCTTTCCGTCCAATATAAGACCGGCTCCCATCCCTGTGCCGTAGGTGAGAAATATCACATGCCGGCAGCCTCTGGCTGCTCCGAATTTCCATTCTGCCAGTGCACAGGCATTGGCGTCATTCTGTATGTATGTGGGCACCCGGAATTCTTTTTCCATAATATCCACAATGGGAATATTGTCCCAGCCATATAAATTAGGCGGATTTTTAACCACTCCCTTTATATGGTCCAAAGGCCCTCCGCAGCTTATCCCTATGGCCTGCAGTCTTTCCGTCTGTATATCATTACGCCCGAGAAGTGCCCGGACTGCTCCAAACAGATCATGGATCACGCAATCCGGTCCTCTCCTGGCCTCTGTAGCAAAGCATACTCTGTCAAATATTCGGCAGTCCTCATCTGCTTCCCCTGCCTCACCCAGCACTACTGCGCATTTTGTGCCGCCTATATCAATACCAATCACATAGTCTTTCATATCCCAATCTCCTCGCAGGCATTTTTAGCGCGTCACTTCTCCCATTCCATGAAATTCACCTCTGCAGGTTCAGAATCCACGGAACGGCTGACGAAAAATGTCTTAATCTCAAACGGCTTAAATTCCGCGCGAATGTTTTTTTCAAGGAAATGGATGCAGATATCTGCCTGACACTCCTTTCCCTCTGTCTCATAAAGCCTGAGGATATATCCATCCTGCTTCTCTGCCTTTTTAAGGGCAGACAGCACCACATTGTTCCTGCTCACCGTCAAAAGTTCCGCCTTCTGCGGATATTCGCCCTTATGGTATGTCTCGATCACTGTAACACAGGGCTGATTGAGTTCTTCTGCACGCTGCACCAGATGCGCCTCTCTGCCGCTGCCCAGGTGTGGTACGATGGTATAAGAGAAGTTCTGTATTCCCTGGTCTGTAAACTGATAGTCGTCTTCCTCCTCATCCAGAATATACGGATTGTGGTGGGCGTATACAGGACTTCTAAGAACTGTCAGCTCCATACAGTTTCCTTCCATGCAGGCACTGTATTTGCAGTCATTTAATATACCAATACCACAGATTATTTTATTATTGGCCTCCTGCATACCTGACAGGTCCATCCAGCGCTGAACCGTTTCTTCCTCCCCATTGCATGCTTTTTCTATACAGCCAAAAGGAATTTCATAGATTCCTCTGTACTGATCCAGAGCAACCGGGAACTGGATTTTTACACACCGGAATTTTTCCTGCCAGTTGATCTTTGCAGACACTCTGACGGATTTATCTTCCTTATATAATGTATATATCTGGACCAGGGTAGAGCTTTTGTACTTGCTGATCACACGGATACTGCTCCTTACCGGTCCATCCTCTGTCTTTTTCACGGATTTCGGTTCAAAGTATCCCTCTGTCTCATGAAATCTCGTGACTCCGTGGCTCCATGTATCGGAGTTATCCTTTACCACCACAACTCGTCCAAAGGCTCCGTCACAGTATTCAATCTTGTTTTCCTTATCCCATATGGAAATAACAGCTCCTGTCTTCTCTTCAAACTGCACACGGACCAGAGCGTTTTCTAATACCAGGGCCTGCGATGTGTGTTCTGCCTCCTGCTCCTGATCCACTGCGTAGATGCGGAATACAGCGTAACCAAGTGACGGCACGCCTGCCTTGAAGACGATCCTGTTTCTGCCGTTTACCTTCGCGTCCGAAGATATTTTCTGGGACGGTACCACATTTCCGCTGCTGTCCTTTACGATATAAGACTCCCCTCTGCAGGAATTACCGAACATCCCGGTCTCCACTTCTACATATTCCTCTACGTCCCAGCCATGGGGATTGAAAACCACTGCGGGGAGCATATTCTCCTCCTGATCGATCCCGATATGGAAGGAAACTGCCTGAAGACTGTTATTCTCATTTCTCGCCGCAATGGACAGCGCTTCCCCCAATTCATTCCTGGTATCCTCATATGCCTTCTGAATACTGGAGCCTGCCAGGATGTCATGGAACTGGTTAAACAGAACACGTTTCCACCCCTCTGTCAGTCCCTCTGTATAGCCATGCCCTGACACAAGCTCTGACAGAACAGAAAACTTCTCTGCCCTCAGAAGCGCATTCTCCGCCTTGCGGTTATAGCGTTTCACCTGTGATTCCGCACTGTAACAGCCGCTGGAATGATGCTGCAGATCCCCATGCACTACCGGCAGGTCATATTCCCTCTCCTTAAGTTTCTCGAAGTAAAAGTCAGGATCCGCAAAAATAATCTCCACGTCATCCCATTCTCTCTGCAGCTTTTTCACAGTTTCAATATTTTCGATCGTAGGACCTCCACCGTGGTTGCCCACACCGTAGAAACACATCAGCTCATCCACACCGGCGTCAAATTCCTCTCTGCAGGCTCTCATGTGATTCTCCAGTCTGCCGAATGTGCAGTAGGAAAACGGCAGCCGAAAAGCATGTACCCTGGAACCGTCATCTGATTCCCAGATAAAATTCCTGGCCGGCAGGCCTTTTTCATGAGGACCCGGCCGCATGAATACATAATTCTCCATGCCGGACAACTGCAGGATCTGCGGCATCATTCCCTGGTGACCAAAGCTGTCCACATTGTATCCTGTTTTGGCTGTTACACCGAATTTTTCCATAAAATAATTCTGGGCTATCAAGGCATGACGGGCAAAAGATTCTCCGCAGGGGATATTACAGTCAGGCTGCACCCACCAGCCTCCGCAGATCACCCAGCGCCCTTCTCTTATCCTCTTTTCGATCTCTGAAAACATTTCCGGATCATTTTTTTCAATCCATTCATAAAACTGTGCGGAGCTTGAGGTAAATATTACATCTTCGTATTCACCCAAACGCTCCAGCGCAGATTTACAGGTAGCTTTATTCTCCTGGAATCCCTCCTGCCACGGCCAGAGCCATACAGGGTCAAGATGTGCATTTCCGATCATATACATTTTCTTCATAAACGTAACCTCCCAATTTCAGTAAGATGTGCATTTGCAATCAGCCCTTTGACGCTCCGGTCATTGCAAATCCTTTTGACATATAGTTTTGTGAGAAGAAATATAAAACAAACACAGGAAGCATATAGACAATGGAATAAGCCGCCAGTTGTCCGTAGATGACCTGTCCGCGCTCCCCAAAGAAGCGGTAAATATTTACGGCAGCCGGTATCTTCTCTGTGGACTGCAGTAAAATGAGCGGTACAAAAAAGTTTCCCCAGCTTCCCACAAAGGTGAACATGGCAACTGTAAATAATCCGGGGAGCATCAGCGGAAGCACCACATGAACCACACTCTTGACGGCAGACGCACCGTCTATCCACGCCGCCTCCTCCAGATCCACGGATACTCCATCCAGAAAGTTTTTCATCATCCAGATTCCGTAAGGAAGACCGGAAGCTGAAAGAAAAATAATGGTTCCGCCTATAGAGTCCACCAGCTTCATCATGATAAACATCTGATAGACCGGCACCATAACCGCCGTTATGGGAATAGAGGTCAGAAACAGCATTCCCATAGTGATCTTCTGCCCCGTCTTCAGCTCATATCTTGACAGAGGATACGCTGCCAGCAGGGAACATACCAGCACTATGCCTGTCTGTACCACGGAGATGAACAGGCTGTTCAGGAATCCTCTCTGGTTTTTGGCATCTGTGAGAATAACCCTGAAATTCTCAACACTCATATGCTTTGGCACTGCGAAGGCCTGGCTGGCTTCCGGATTAAAAGCCGCAAACACCAGCCACAGAAGAGGAAGTAAAAATGCTCCCGCAATGATGAGCAATACCATATAGGGAATGACTTTCTGTAGGTTTTTCTTTTTTTTCTTCATGATGATCCCCTCCTAATTGCCGTCATTTGCACGTATCAGCCTGATATATACAAGGCTCAGCAGAATACCGATTGCCAGAATAAAGAGGGCAATTGCCATTCCGTATCCTATCTGATATGCAATGAAGGCCTTCTGATACATGAAAATAGAAAGTGTTGTAGTCATAATAGCCGGCCCGCCTCCTGTCATGGCGAACACAAGGCCGAAAGCGCCCAAGGTGGACAGTGTAACGATCACAAACGTAGTTGCCATGGTGCTCTTTATCATGGGCAGTGTGATCCTGAGCAGTATCTGGAGTCCGCCTGCGCCGTCTATCCTGGCAGCCTCCACAATATCATCTGATATATTGTCCAGGGAAGCCTGGAACATCATCATGGAATATGCGGATCCCTTCCATATATTTGCTATGACAACACAGGCCATCGGAAATGTAAAAAGCCATGAAACCGGTGATGCCCCGAAAATGCCTATGATTTTATTCAATGTACCGGCATCGGCAAAAAAGGAGCTGAACATAAACGCTGCGATCACCTCCGGAGTGATCCAGCCTGCCACTACTGTAAAGCCGACAAATTTACGAACCAGCCTGTTTTTCCCCCTCATGAGGGACGCAAGCAGAAATCCCAGGCATTGCTGCCCGATAATACCTGAAAACACCAGAAATACCATTGTATTCTTTAATACGGTAAGCAGTTTAGGGTCTTTGAAAATCTCAATAAAATTCCTGAAACCTACGAATTTCATTGCCTGTGCAGAACTCCCCGTCAGTGAAATGTCTGTAAAAGAAAAAAAGACAGTCATGATCATGGGGCCAATGAAGAAAACGCCCAGCAGTAAAATTGATGGGGAGAAAAAAAGTGCCGTTTTCCATATCTTTCGTTTTTGTTGATTTCTTGTTCCAACCATCCTCAGTCTCTCCTTTAAAGATTCAGCTTGGAGCAATGCTCCAAGCTGAATGCAGATCCCTTATTTCACAGTCACATTTTCCTCGCCCACAATTCGTTTCATCTCTGACTCAAAGGTAGCTGCCGCATCATCCGGACTTGCGCTGCCCATAGCAATACTCTCCACTACCTCTGTGAACATAGTTGTAAGGGTGGAATATCCCTCTACAGAAGGTCTGAAATGTGCGTAGGGAAGCATTTCACCGGCCTCTTTTACTACAGACATCTTCTGTGATAAGTAAGTCTCATCCTCCATTACGTCTTTACGCACTGCCAGGTCTCCTGAGAACATGGCATATTTAAGCTGACAGTCTTTTCCTGCAATAAATTTCAGAAGCTCTTCGCCGCCGGCTTTATTGTTGGCATTCTTTGGAATTGCCCAGGTCCAGCCGCCTGACATGGTGCTGAAACCATCTCCGCTGCCATCATATGTAGGTATCTTCGCAACTGCCCAGGTATCCAGACCTTCCGGCCATTCATAGGTTCTGCCTTCGCCCCAGTTGCCTGGTACCCAGCTTCCTGTGAAGATCATACCCAGTTTGCCATTCTTCATATAATCACTTACAAAAAGGTCTTCTACTTTCTGCTGTGACACGATGCTGAGTGGCGCACCGATTTTTTCCACATTGTAAACGTCGTTTACAAAATTGTAGACCTTCAGTAAATTCTCTTTATCAACAACCCATTTCTTTGTATCAAAATCATAGAGAGTTCCGCCGGTTCCTGAGTAAAGTTCCTGGAATGTCCTCATGGAAGTCTCCTCAGGTGAGGTCTTGGACGCATACAGGAAGAATGGAATGAATCCGTCACCTCCCACTTCTTTCAGCTTCTTGCCGGCCTCAATGATCTCATCCCAATTCTTGGGCTGGAAAGGAACAGAAACGCCTGCTTCTTCCATCAGTTTCTTATCATACCAGAGACACTGTGTATCTGTAGAGAACGGAACACCGTACTGCACTCCGTCAGCTCCCTTGGCACCGTCCAGAATAGCCTGCTCAAACTGGCCTGCATCCTCCCAGTTCTTCATGAATTCATCCAGCGGTTCCAGATAGCCCGCCTCGGCGTCAGACATGATCATGAAGCCGTCCTCTGTGATCAGGTCCGGGGATGTCTCTTTCGACTGCATCATCATGGTAATCTTGGTGTACATATCAGAGCCGTTGACGATCTCAATGATCTCCACTTTCTTTCCCGGATTCTGTTTCTCAAATTCATCTGCCAGCCCTCTGTAGAAATCAACACGGTCTGCCCCCACAGCCATTTTGATCACGTCAGAGTCAGCGGAAGTACTGCCGGTTTCTTCTATTTCCGCCTTTTTTGTCTCGTCTGCCGGTTTGTCACCTCCGCCTCCGCATCCGATCAGTGATACACACATCATAGCTGCCAGCAGTCCTGCAATTTTCTTCTTAAACATAAAAATACCTCCTCCTTTGTACTGAAAACCAGTTTACTGGTTCTTTCTTTTTGATGAGTACATAGTAACATTAATTTACTATAAAGTCAATTCATTTTACTATATAGTGTGCAATTCGACTTTTTTCACATTTTTATTCTATTTTTTTTGTGCATATTTCACTTATAGTTCCACTTCGTGCAACTATAAAGTAAACCATCCGTACTATTGCCTTTTATTGACATCTATACTATAATGAATTTAAACGAATAAAGTTACTTTGTATTAAGGATGCACAATCACGATTTTATTATATAAAGGCGGTATTTTATGCAGGAAAAAACTGGTTCCAACATTCAGGATGTGAAATCAAAAAACAGAATGCTTGTTCTAAAACATATTGCAACAGGCAGTGGAATTTCAAGAGTTGATATTGCCCGGAGCACCGGGCTGTCAAAAATGACGGTGGGCAACATAGTGACGGAGCTTCTCAGTTCCGGCCTTGCGGAAGAAAATACAAATGCCTCCAACAACACTTCCGCCAATTATGGGCGCAGACCTATTTTGCTGACACTTGCCCAAAATTCTCCCTGTATCTGCGGTATGCTGATCAAAAGAAAACTATGCCAGGTCGTTCTCTCTGATTTGGGGGGCAGGATATTTAAACAGGTGGATTCCCCCTATAACACCCTTGACAGTTCAGAGGATCTGCTGCAGATTCTCCTCAAGGCTTATAACGAATGTGCCGGGAGCACAGAACGGCGTATCACAGCAATTGGAATAGCCTCCCTCGGACCGCTGGATTCCTCACGGGGGATTATTTTAAATCCGCCCTATTTCTACGGTATCGAAAATCTGCCCATTGTCTCTATCATCAGTAAAAATACAGGACTGCCTGTATTTCTGGTCAATGACGCAACGGCAGGCGCGTTTTCGGAAAAATTATTTGGCTCCGGCACCTCCATATCCAATTTTGCTTATCTTCATATTATGAATGGAATCGGAGCCGGATTTATCCTGAATCATGCCCTGTATGATGGTGATTCCGGGCAGAGCGGTGAGATCGGACATACTTCCATCAATTTCGACGGCCCTCTCTGTGCCTGCGGCAGCCGGGGATGCCTTGATCTGTATGCGAATCTGGATAACCTGCAGCAGCGGATAAAGGAGCTTGCTCCATTTTACTCCAATTCCCCCTTATCTGCGCCTAAGACACCAAGCTGGCTGGATATTATTTCAGCAGGTAATCAGCAGGACCCGCTGGCGATCACCGTTTTGGAGGAATTCTGCTCATACATCGCTTATTCGCTGACCAATACCCTGAATCTTCTGAATCTCTCCACCATAATCGTGGGATACGATTCTGATGGCACCAATACCATAATTGAGGACCTCTTGTATCACAAGCTGTCCAAAATAACCCTTACGGCAAAATTCAACCCGCTGTCCATCATCCACTCCACTTTCGGCGGAAATGCACCTCTCATCGGCTCTGTCGCCCTTGCTGCAGACAAGATATTCAGCGGCCACCTCACGCTTCTGGAGCTGGAAACTCTGTAACGCATAAAAGGCTCTGTATATTATGAAATAATAAACGCTTATTCCATAATATACAGAGCCTTTCTATCTTCACTTTTCTGCTACATCTTCCTGCGCAGAAAAGAAAGCAGAATCAAAACCGCAGCAATGGGCAGTACCACCGGCAGAAGTGCGCTGACAATACTGATAATGAGAGCAATCACGCCCATCACGATCAGGATTCCCAGAACCAGACGGACCGTGGGATTATTATGCATTTTTTCCTGCACATGTTGAAATCCGCCGCCTGTACTTCCTGTACCATCCTGGCTGTAGGATGACTGGCTATAGGAAGATTGACTGTAAGAAGACTGGCTGCCATATCCGTCCTGGCTGGAAGAGCCGGATGCACCGGAAGTTTCCAGAATCGTGCGGGCAATCAGACGTGGATCTCCTAGACGCCCTGTCACCTCTGTCTCAGATGCACCTTTTCTTATCTCGTCACTGATATACTGGTCGTAATATTGTATATGTCCGTTCACAACATTTTGAGAAAGCTCCTCTGAGAGTGTTTCCCGCAGTACCTCTAAAAATTCTCGTTTGCTCATGGCCTTAAAATCCTTTCCTGTTATATCGCCATCTTATCATATCTTTCCCAAAAAGTAATGATAATTCATTAAAATTTTTCTTAAAAAAATAAAAACACCCTGCCTTCGCTGCATGTACAGCATCCGGCAGGGCATTCTTCCTTTTAACTTAATACGGAACCAAGCGCTCCATATCCCAAAAAGCACATGATGATCGTGGCCATACAGAGTCCCAGCAGAATGGCAGGAACGGATTTTTTCAAATCCACTTCAAGAAGGGACGCGATTAAAGCCCCTGTCCACGCGCCGGTACCCGGCAGCGGGATTCCCACAAAGAGAACAAGTCCCCAGAACTCATATTTTTTAATCTTGTCACTCTTTCCCATAGCTCTGTTTTCCAGCTTCTCGATCAGAGGGCGGAACAGTTTTGTCTTCTTCAGCCATTTAAATATCTGCCTGATAAAGAGCAGAATAAACGGGATAGGGATGATATTCCCGATGACGCAGGCAATGACAGCCTGAAGCATGGGAATCTTCAATACGGTTGCCAGTAAAAGTCCGCCCCTCAGTTCCAGAATGGGAACCATGGAAATCAGGAAGACCGCTGCCTCCGGTGTCAGAAAGGACGGCATATTTTCAGCAAACCAATGTACTACGGATTCCATTAAAACCTCCTGTTACTTCACCTGAAACTCCTCAGCAAGGGCTTTAAAGCCAGGCATAGAATTCATGATTGTTTCGTAGGATACGCAGTAGGCAATCCGCACATAACCCGGGCAGGCAAAGGAAGATCCCGGAACGATCAGGATATGATATTTCTTTGCTGCCGCACAGAAGACTTTCTCGTCCTCCACCGGAGATTTTACAAACAGATAGAACGCGCCTTCCGGCTTAATGCACTCAAATCCCAGTTCTTTCAGTCCGTTATATAAAGCCTCACGGTTGCGGTTGTAAAACGGTACGTCTACTTTGGCATCCAGACATTTTGCGACAACTTTCTGCATCAGGGACGGGGCATTGACATAGCCCAGAATACGGGTGGCCACGTTCGCTGCTGCAATGACATCCTCAGCATCACTCACTTCGTCCGGAATCACCAGATAACCGATACGCTCACCCGGAAGGGATAGGGATTTGCTGTAGGAATAACCAATGATAGCATTTTCATAGTATTTTGTCAAATAGGGGACCTCAATTCCATCGTAAACCAGCTCTCTGTAAGGCTCATCTGAAATAAGGTAGATGTCTGTACCCAGCTCTTTTTCCCTGCTGCGGAGGATATCTGCCATCTTCTTGATGGTATCCTCAGAATAGACAACACCTGTAGGGTTGTTGGGAGAGTTGATGATCACAGCTTTAGTCCTGGCAGTGATCTTCTGCTCCAGCTCTTCCAGATTCGGCTGGAAAGTCTCTGTATTCGGGCTTACTACCACAATTTTCCCGTCATAATTGGACACATAGCTGTTGTACTCGCCGAAATACGGGGCAATGACAATCACTTCATCTCCCGGATTCAGCAGAGTTTTCAGGATCACATTCAATCCTCCCGCTGCGCCCACGGTCATAATAATATTCTTCTCACCAAAGGAAGTCTGGAATTTTCTGTTAATGGAATCCGCGATTGCTGCCCTTACGTCCTCATATCCGCTGTTGTTCATATAACCGTGCAGTACAACCGGGTCTTCCTTCTCCAATTCCTCAAAAACTGCCTTCTTCACCTCAGCCGGTGCCGGAACATTGGGATTTCCAAGACTGAAATCATATACATTCTCTGCTCCGTACTTTGCAGCCATAATCTTGCCTTCCTCAAACATGGCACGTATAGCTGAACTGTTTTTTACCAAATTCACCATTTTATCTGCTATCATATTACTACTCTTCCTTTCTATGTAATCTTTCCCGGCAGCTATTCAGCCGGCGAAGCGTTACCGGCATCCACTCTTTAAGACCGCTCTGTAACAGGGTGATACCTGATGCCGCTGCTCTTATGTACGGCCGGCGCAGTAAATGCGCAGTCCCGGCCGGACAGTCAGCTCTCCTGAACATATTTCAGACTGCGCTTCACAGTCATACTCAATTTCGGATACTTAAGATTATACCATTTTCCACCAGACAAAATCAACGTTTTAACACATTAAACCAAAAAAATATTTCTTTTTCTATACAAAGGACAGTTTATAAAGGCTGCTGTAGAGACCATCCCTCTGCATCAGCTCCTCATGAGTCCCCTCCTCTGCGATTCCGTCATCTGTTAGTACAAGGATTCTCTGGGCTTTGCGGATGGTGGACAGTCTGTGGGCAATGACAAATGTAGTCCTGTCCTTTGCCAGGCTCTCCAGGGACTGCTGCACGATCTTCTCGCTCTCATTGTCAAGGGCGGATGTGGCCTCATCGAAGATCAATATGGGCGGGTTCTTCAGGAACACCCTGGCAATAGACAGCCTCTGTTTCTGACCCCCTGAGAGTTTTACGCCCCTCTGTCCAATATCCGTGTCATAGCCATCCTCCAGTCCCATTATAAATTCATGGGCATTGGCTGCTTTGGCAGCGCGAAGCACTTCTTCGTCCGTAGCGTCCGGCTTTCCATACCGGATGTTCTCCATCACTGTCCCGGCAAACAGATACACGTCCTGCTGTACAATGCCTATATGGTTCCTGAGACTCTGCAGCTTGATCTTTCTCACATCCGTGCCGTCCAGGCATACGCTTCCGCTGCTCACATCATAGAATCTGGGAATGAGGCTGCAAAGGGTTGTCTTACCCGCACCTGAGCTTCCCACAAGGGCCACATATTCCCCGGCCTTCACGGTCAGGTCCACATGGCTTAACACTTCCTCCTGGCTCTCCTCATAGCGGAAGGAAACATCGCGAAAAGCAATTTCTCCCTTCACATCTCCAAGCTCCACCGCGTCCGGCACATCCTTGATATCCGGCGCGATCGCCATGATCTCCAGAAACCGGGAATATCCGCTGTATCCGTTCTGGAACTGTTCTGTAAAGGTGATTAGCTTTTTCACCGGGTCTGTAAAGTTATTGATGTAGAGAAGCACTGTCACCAGATCCTCCACAGGCATTTTCCCCCTGGTCATAAAAAATGCACCGACCAGCAGCACTGTTATAGTGATCAGGGTTGTAAATGCGCCCATACCGGAATTGTAGGTACCCATGTACTTATAGCTGCGCTTCTTGGAATCCACAAAGCGCTCATTGCCTCTCTGGAATTTTTTCATTTCTTCCTTTTCGTTGGCAAAGGATTTCACCACACGGATTCCGGAAAGGCTGTCCTCGATCTGTGTATTGATATCTGCGATCCTGGCTCTGTTCTCTCTGAATGCTGACTTCATTTTCCTGTTGTAAATAAACGCATAGACCAGAAGAAACGGCACAAACAGAAACGCTGACAGCGCAAGCTTTGTATTGATAAACATGAGAATGATAAACGCGCCGATAAATTTAATAATAGAGATCACCAGATCCTCCGGCCCGTGGTGAAGCAGTTCACTGATATCAAACAGGTCAGAGGTGATTCTGGACAACAGATGCCCCACCTTCTGGTTGTCATAGAAGGCAAAAGACAGCTTCTGGTAATGTCCGAAAATCTCATTCCTCATATCCCGCTCAATCCTTGCTCCCATGATATGCCCGTAATAGGCAATATAAAAATTACAGAACGCCTCAACCAGCACCAGCGCCACCATGAAGATTCCCAGCTTTACGATCAGATCGGTGGCTTCCTGCACAGGCTGATTCACCACCGTGCTGGTAATATAGCGTACGATCAGCGGTATCACAAGGGTGATCCCCGCTCCTAAAATAGCAAAAAACAAGTCAGAAAAAAACAAACCCTTATAGGGCTTATAATAGCTGACCAGTCTTTTCAGTGTTTTTCCCATCTCTTTTTGTCTCTCCTTTTCTTCTTCTTGTCGTTGTGGGTTAGCATCATAATCCCAGTATAAAACAGGACACTGCTTTTGGCAATGTCCTGTTTAACAAACTTTTATATGGGAAAGCTGTCCCGCACGCACAGCGCCCCATACCCGGTCTGGTTATTTGGATAAGGCCCTCCCAGCAGATGACGCGCACCCCTGCGGAAATACGCCTTTACTTTCTCCCCATAGAGAAAGGGATCATTCCCTCTCACGATTCCCCACTCCATCAAAAGGGCTGCCGAGCCTGTAACAAAAGGCGTGGCAAAGGAAGTTCCCGTTCTGGATGTATATCCGCCGTTTGGAGAAGCAGTTGTAATATCCACGCCCGGAGCCGCTATGTCCGGCTTTACCATATTGGTAACTCTGGTAAACCCCCGTCCGGAAAAATCCGCGTAGGCCTGATATCTGGAATTATAGGCCCCCACAGAGATTACCCGCCCTGCCGTGGAGGGAATGGTAAGGGTGATTTCCGGCACAGGAAACAGAAAACGTGTCCCCTCGTTCAGAGCAGCACCCCCGGGCATCCACAGATTGTACCTTCCATCCACAATTCTTCCCGGAATCAGATTGACTTTCCACACGCCGCTGTCCACATAGGTGTTCTGGGGGATAAAATCGATGAAAATCTCCTGCGACAGGCTGAAAGGACTTGGTTTTCCGTAGTATATGAGAATCTGCGTAGTCCCCAGATTAAATCGCTGAGGCCCCAATATCTCCTGAAACGGGCCTGCCACCTGTCCGTTTGGATGCTGCAGGGAGATATCCATCCGGTCCACATACTGCTTCCATATCTGCAGATTCATTCCCGTCTCATAACCGCCGATCTGAAGCGGAACCACCTGACTCTCTCCCTGTGCCAGGATTCCTGAGGTGTGCACAGCCTTATTTCCCTCATTTCCCGTTCCCACGCAGATCACGGTCCGTCCCAGACTGGATACATTGTCCAGATACGCCTCAATAAGTGATTCACCGCTGTGGGAACCGTAATTGTTTCCGAAGCTTAAATTCAGAGCAAGGGGCATCCCCATGGCAATGGACTGACGGATACAGTAGTCAACCCCCTGCATCAGCTCTGTCGTCCTGGGAAATCCCTCTTCCTGCGGTGTTCCCAGCTTTACAACAATGATCTGACTCTCTGAAGCCACACCCCTGTGAAGTCCTCCGGAAGCCCTTCCGCTGCCGGCCGCGATACCGAGAACACCGGTGCCGTGTCCGCTCAGATCACGGCTTGGGACCACAGAATACCGCTCCGATGACGCGGGTCTGCGAAGCGCTTCATCGATCTGCTCTTTGGTATACTCGGTTCCGATGATATAGCCCTGGGGCGGGCTGCCGGGCACAGTCTGATCCCACAGCCTCAGAATACGGCTGCTTCCGTCCTCATTGCGGAAATCCGGGTGTGCATAATCCACCCCTGAATCCACACAGCCCACAAGCACGCCTGCACCGAAAAGCGGCTGTCCGAGAGGTGAAAATCCGCTCTGCACCGGATTGATGCAGGAAGCAGCGCGCCCCTGCTCCACTGCGATAAACAATCTTTTGGGCATTTCTATGAACTCTATCTGAGGATAATCCGTAAGACCCTGAATCTGGCTTTCCGGCACGGAGAGAATGGCAAAACCACCCAGCAGTTCCACTGCCCGAATCTCCGGATTCAGTGCCCCCTGCAGACTTCCTGAATATTTTACGATCAAATCCCATCTCCGCTCCTCCGGCTCAAATCCCACATCCAGCACAAGAGATCTCTCCCTCTCCCGGGGTGTGGCATCCAGAGCCAGATTCAGAAGATTTTCCAGCTTCTGATCCTGCATGGCAACTCCTGATTTTTGCTGTATCTCTCCATTATATGCAAAAAAAGCAGCCGAAATCTGTCTTTTATAAAACAGATTTCGGCTGCTGTCATATATTTGGTCAAACAGGCTTACGCTGACCGAATCACATTTAACCCTGAAGTGATTTCGTCTTGGTCATAACATGATACGGGCCTGCCACAAAGAACACACCGCCTATCATATTTCCGATCGTCACGAATAACAGGTTGTAGAAATAACCTCCTATGCTGACTGCCGCATCACCTGCGTTCAAAAGCCCAACTGCCAGAATACTCATATTGGCAACGCTGTGCTCAAATCCGCAGATCATAAATACGAAGATACACCAGAATACCATGATCAGCTTTCCTGATTCAGATTTCATCTTTAATGCACACCATACAGCCAGACAAACCAGGATATTACAGAAAATACCCCTTACCAGAAGCTGTACCGGTGTCAGTGACATCTTTGCAGCTGCTACCTGTGCGAAATAAGCACCTATATCACCTTTCGGCACTCCGGTGAGCTGGAATCCTGCTACACCCAGCAAAGAGCCGAGAATATTCCCCACATAACACAATATCCATGCTTTGACCGTCTTGCCCCAGGGAATACATCCATTGAAAGATGCACTTCCGAGAACCATATTGTTGCCTGTAAACAGCTCGGCACCCGCCATGATAACAAGGCTCAAAGCTGCGGCAAATGCAAAAGCCTGCACTGCTTTCAGCATTGGTGACCCTGCTGCATTCAGAGGTGTTCCCAGCGTAAATGTCACAAAACTTCCAAAGGCAATGAAAAGCCCTGCGGTGATGGAAGATACCATATATCCGAAGGTATTGTTCTCCATGAAGTTTATCTTTCCTTTTGCCGCGTTGCAGACTGCATTGAATTCATCAAAATACATACATTTTCCCCCGCTTCTTTAGCTAAATTATGTATACAAAATTCAGGTACGGCTTAACCGTACCTGAATTGTCCTATATTTAGTTTTCAATATGAATTTTGCTTAGAACAGACCGGAAATCTTTCCTGTCTCGTCAACATCGATTCTCTCTGCAGCCGGAACTTTCGGCAGACCGGGCATGGTCATGATCTCTCCGGTAAGAGCAACAATGAAGCCGGCACCTGCGGAAATCTTCAGGTTACGAACTGTTACTTCAAAGTCTTTCGGTGCGCCCAGTTTTGTCTGGTCATCTGTCAGGCTGTACTGTGTCTTAGCCACACAGATCGGGCAGTTTCCATATCCAAGAGCTTCTAACTGAGCAGCCTGTTTCTGCGCATTTGCAGTCAGAACAGCTTTCTTGCCGCCGTAGATCTTCTGAACGATCTGGTTTAACTTGTCCTCAATGCTTCCTTCCAGTTCATAGGAGAAAGTAAAGTCATTCGGTTCTTCCACAAGACGTACCACTTCTTTAGCCAGTGCAACGCCGCCTTCGCCGCCTTTTGCCCAAACTTCGGAAAGTGCAACATTAACGCCCAGTTCTTTACATTTTGCTTCTACCAGGTCAAGCTCTGCCTTGGTATCTGTGGGGAATGCGTTGATTGCAACAACACACGGCAGTTTGTAAACGTTTGTGATATTGCTTACATGTTTCAGTAAGTTCGGGAGACCTTTTTCCAGTGCTTCCAGGTTCTCGTTGTTCAGTTCTGCTTTCGGCACGCCGCCGTTGTATTTCAGGGCACGTACAGTAGCTACGATAACAACTGCGCTCGGTGTCAGGCCAGCCATACGGCATTTGATATCCAGGAATTTCTCTGCGCCTAAGTCAGCACCGAATCCTGCTTCTGTGATAGCATAATCGCCTAATTTCAGTGCCATCTTGGTAGCGATCACAGAGTTACATCCGTGAGCGATATTAGCGAATGGTCCGCCGTGAACGATTGCTGGTACATGCTCCAGAGTCTGAACCAGGTTCGGTTTCAGAGCGTCTTTCAGCAGTGCGCACATAGCACCTTCTGCATGTAAGTCATGAGCTGTAACAGGTTTCTGCTCGGAAACCTTACCATATGTATAACCAACGATGATTCTTCCCAGTCTTTCCTTCAGGTCTGTAATGTCTTTTGCCAGACACAGAACAGCCATGATCTCGGAAGCAACTGTGATATCGTATCCGTCTTCTCTCGGACAGCCGTTTGTCTTTCCGCCCAGACCATCAACTACGAAACGAAGCTGGCGGTCATTCATGTCAACACATCTTCTCCAGGTAATCTTTCTTGGGTCAATGTTCAGGTCGTTGCCCTGATAAATATGATTATCCAGCATTGCTGCCAGCAGATTGTTTGCCGCACCGATTGCGTGGAAGTCACCTGTAAAATGCAGGTTGATATCTTCCATTGGAACTACCTGTGCATAACCGCCGCCTGCAGCACCGCCCTTTACACCGAATACCGGTCCCAGGGATGGCTCACGGAGCGCTACCATTACATTTTTACCTAATTTCTGAAGGCCATCAGCCAGACCTACGGTTGTGGTTGTCTTTCCTTCTCCGGCAGGTGTCGGGTTGATAGCTGTAACCAGAACCAGTTTTCCGTTCGGTTTATCAGATTCTTTTAACAGATTGTAGTCAATTTTAGCTTTGTACTTACCGTACTGCTCCAGATATTTATCATCAATACCTGCTTTTTCTGCAATCTTGGTAATTGGCTCCATTGTGCACTCCTGTGCGATTTCGATGTCTGTTTTGAATCCCATGTTAATACCCTCCTTTTCATGGCAATAGTCTTGTTTTCTGCATGATTCCGCCGCTGTCTGCATATGAATGCTTTTGAAAAAAAAGGGCAACATTTGTCAATTACACAATTACAAACGTTGCCCAGACGGTCGGCTCTCACTTACATTTTGATTTCACTGTGGTGCTCCACATTGTAATCCGTCAGAAATCAAAACTATTATTTTGTTATGTCTATAATTTATCACAATTTCCGATTACTGTCAATGCTGTATTATATTAAAAATTCACAACAACATTTCGACAATTTTACTCTATTTTCCGGCGATAAACGTTAATACTTCTTCTTTTTTGGGCATAACACGGAGTGCCCCTTTCTTTGTAGTGATAAGAGAGGAAGCTCCGTTGGAGAATTCCAGCATTTCATAGAGCTGGTCCTCTGTAAGACCCTCAATTCCGTGCTCCAGCACATAATTCAGTGCGCATGCACCGAAGGTATCGCCTGCTCCTGTTGTCTCAATAGTATTCTCCTGCAGGAACGGTGCGTGGAATACTTCCCTGCCCTCATGGAACGCTGTGCTTCCCTCTTTTCCCATGGTCACGTTCATCAGCTTCAGATTCGGATACCGGGACAGCAGCATATGGGCGCCTTCCTTCACATCTTTCGTCCCGGTCATGAATTCCAGCTCTTCCTCGGAAATCTTCAGGAGGTCACATTTTGAAAGACCGTATGCGATCTGTTCTTTTGCAAGCTCCATGCTGCTCCACAGCGGAGGGCGCAGGTTCGGGTCAAAAGAGATGAGAAGTCCCGCTTCTCTAGCAATATCAATAGCCTTTGCAGTCGCCCGGCGCACACCCTCATGGGTCATGGACAGGGTGCCGAAATGAAAGGCTCTGGCTGATTTTATGTATTCTTCGTCTATCTGGTCAACGCTCAGCATCATGTCCGCACCGGGATTTCTGTAAAACGCAAAGTCCCTGTCTCCATCCTCAAAAGTATGGACAAACGCCAGTGTTGTGTGGACTTCCTGATCCTCATACAAATGACTGGTATCGATTCCCAGGCTGTTCAGCGTATTTCTCAGGGATGTACCGAACTGGTCTTTACCCACAACTCCCAGAAAAGATGTCTTTTTTCCAAGATTATTGAGCATAGCCAGCACATTACACGGCGCTCCGCCGGGATTTGCCTCAAAAATGGGGTTGCCCTGTCCGCTCACTCCGTTTTCCGTAAAGTCGATCAAAAGCTCACCAAGCGCGATAACGTCAAAATTCTTGTTCATATATGTTCTCCTTGTCCGTTTTATTCTACTGTGAATTATATTCGTTTTGCCTGCTTTACGCAAGTACCGCGGCACAATTATTCATAAAAAATACATTGTATGTAGAATTATTGTAACTGTTCAGTCAGGTCTGCGCATTTACTGCGCTGACCGTGCAAAAGAGTAGTGGCGGCAGGTATTCGCCCCATCGCGAAGCGATTTTTAATGGGCGAATACCCGTAACGATTCAGCTGGCTGAATAGTTACGAATTATTCTTAATGAATCGAAAGGTTTTCTTTAGAATTTCTTTAAAATTGAGCCTGCTAATTCTTTTAAATTCTATGGTGTAATTAAGAAGGTAAGAAAAACGTCGAAATTGAGGTGAATTTTATGAATATATTGAACCAAATATGGGAATATGCCTCCATCTGCCCGGAAAGAACAGCCATCTGCTGCGACGGACAGTCTGTTACTTACGGAGAGCTGGAGTTATATTCTGAGCGTCTGGCCCGTCATATTGAGCAGCAATGCGGACAGAACTATGCCCCCATAGCTGTATACGGCCACAAACATCCCCTGATGCCTGCGGCATTTCTGGCCTGTGTCAAATCAGGCAGGGCTTACTGCCCCATTGACACCTCAGTGCCGGACTCCCGGGTGGAAATGATCCTGGATGCCCTGGATTCCCCGATTCTTCTCTCCCTCTCTCCTCTCCATGCGGACTGCAGGGATAAACGAATCCTTTCCCTGCAGGATATTGATGTCATCGTACATACAGATTTGTCCCGCATGGATAACAGCATGGGCGATACCGTACCCGAACCGGTTTCCGGGGATGATATCTTTTATATCATATTTACTTCCGGAAGCACAGGAACCCCAAAGGGCGTCACGATCACGGAAAGGAATCTCAGCAATTTCCTGGACTGGTCCATCACCCTGGGAACCTCCACCAATGCCAAAAAGGGAAAGGTATTCCTGAATCAGGCCCCCTTTTCCTTTGATCTGTCCGTAATGGATCTGTATACATGCCTTGCGGTGGGCGGAACTCTCTGGTGTCTGACAAAGGATGTGCAGAAGGATTACCAGAAACTGCTGGAATCCCTGAAACGATCGGATGCCGCAATTATGGTTTCCACACCATCCTTTGCCGATGTGTGCCTGTCAGACCCGGCTTTTGCACAGACGGCTCTGCCAAACCTCGGACTATTTCTGTTCTGCGGGGAAACCCTTACCAACCGGACAGCCCGCAGGCTTCTGGAGCGTTTCCCCTCTGCAAAAGTCATGAACACCTACGGTCCCACAGAGTCCACCGTGGCAGTCACCCAGGTGGAAATAACGCCAGAGCTGGCTGCCGGCACTTCCCCTCTGCCTGTAGGCAGGCTAAAACCCGGCACCACGCTGCAGATCTGCGGTCCCGACGGGCGCGTACTTCCTGAGGAAGAAAAAGGGGAGATCATCATACTGGGCAATACCGTAAGCCCCGGCTATTATCAGAACACACTGCAGACAGAAAAGCACTTTTTTACATACACAGAAGAGGGAATCCCCGCACAGGGATACCGCACAGGGGACAAAGGATATCTGAAAGACGGCATGCTCTATTACTGCGGACGCATAGACCTGCAGATCAAGCTGCACGGATACAGAATCGAGCTGGAGGATATTGAAAACAATCTTCTCCGTCTCCCCCAGATAGAAAAAGCTGCCGTACTCCCCAACATAAAAGACGGGCGTGTCAAAAGCATCAGTGCCTATCTGGTCTGCCCCGGCATGACGGCGCCGGAGCGTACTTACGCGGAAATGCTGAAAGAGAGTCTGCGCACCTTCCTTCCGGAATACATGATACCGAAAAAACTCATCTTCATGGACAGGCTTCCCATGACCGGAAATGGCAAGGTTGACAGAAAGGCCCTCGGGAGCGCAGTTCTTTGAGTTTTTATGAAGGGCTTTCCTTCTTTATCTGCCTCTTTTTATTCCTGATTCCTGCCGTCATTCTGGGCATCATGGAAAAAAAGATGGGGCATTATACCCTGGCCGTATCCCTGGTCTTCATAGTACTGGTCTTCGGCCACAGCCCCGGACAGTTCCTCTATCTGCTTCTCTTTTACGGATGGTCCTATCTGGTGGTGCGCGGCTACGCTGCTGTCCGCGCCAAAAACGGCAGGAATGAAAAACAATACTACCTGTTCCTGGCAGCCATGCTGCTGCCCCTTATATTATGTAAACTATCGCCGCTGTTCCATATGAACATATTCGGATTCACCGGCATTTCCTATATGAGCTTCCGCAGCATCCAGATGGTCATAGAGATTTACGACGGAATCATTTTGGAGGTCCCACTCCTGGAATTTTCAGGATTCCTCCTTTTCTTTCCCTCCATCAGCTCCGGTCCCATTGACAGAAGCCGCCGGTTTCACGATGACTGGATGCGCATCCTGCCAAGGGCAGAATATCTGGATATGCTGGCAGAAGGTATCTTCAAACTACTGCTGGGCCTGGTCTACAAGCTGGCGCTGGGCACCCAGCTCTACACCCTTCTCACTATATGTGAGCAGTCCATGGGACGCCGGGACGCCCCCTGGTATTTCGCCGCAGGCTACGCCTGGCTGTACGGCTTCTACCTGTTCTTTGATTTTGCAGGCTATTCCCTCATGGCAGTGGGAACCGCCTATATTCTGGGTGTCAGGCTGCCGGACAACTTCCGCGCTCCATTTCGGAGCCTGGATATAAAAGAGTTCTGGGACCGCTGGCACATTACCCTGTCCCACTGGTTCCGCGATTTCCTCTTTACCCGTTTCATTATGAAATGCTCTAAGAAGAAATGGTTCTCCACCCGTTTAAACAGAGCCTGTGCCGGATTTATTGTCAACATGGGCGTTATGGGACTGTGGCACGGCGTCACGCCATCCTACATACTATACGGACTCTACCACGGCATTCTGCTGTCGGCCACAGAAGTTTACCAGAAAAAATCAGGCTTCTACAAAAAATATAAAAACCGGAAACTATACAAGGCAGTCTCCTGGCTGCTTACCATAAACCTGGTGATATTCGGCTTCTTTATCTTCTCCGGAAAATTCCTGGAGCTTTTAACCGCCTGATATCCTCAATAAACTTTAACAGAAAAAGGAGAAAACAAAATGGAAGAAAAAATTTTAGATTTATTAGCAGAGATCTGTGAGGATGATATTGTGAAAGAAGACTTAAAAACCGAGCTTTTCCAGTCCGGTCTTCTGGATTCCCTGGGATTTGCCGAATTTCTGGCCGGCCTTGAGGAGGAATGCAGCATCGTCATAGCCCCCTCAGAGGTCACCAGGGAAGAAATGGATACCCCGGAAAAAATCCTCAATCTTGTAAAATCCAAATGCTGACCAGAGAAAGGCAGGCGTAAGAAACATGAAGAGACTGACTGCATTTTTCACGGCCTTCGTGCTGTTCCTTGTCACCGCGGCAGGCATCCACCTGGCTGTCCGTGACAGGAAGATTCCGGACTCCCGGACATTTTCCACCTGGGCCAACGAGACAAAGACACGTTCCCGTGAAACCATAAAACAAAATCTTGGCCCTGACAGCCTTCTGGTATTCGGCTCCTCCGAGTTTATGCACGGGCAGGACACCCCGTACCATCCTTCCTCTATGTTCGCGGACAGTGACTTTGAGCCCATGCTCATAGGTGCCGGCTATTACCAGTCCCTGAGCCATGCCATTGCTTTAAGCGCCGTAGGGGAGGGCCAGAAAAAGGCCGTCCTTTTCCTATCCCCCCAGTGGTTCAGAAAACCCGGCATCCTGCCCCAGGCCTTTGCCTCCCGCTTCTCTGAGAACAACTATCTGGGCATGCTGCAGAACGAAAACCTCTCACCGAAAACAAAACAATACATCATAGACCGCACCCATACGCTTCTGAAAGATGACCCCAAAACCAAAGACCGTTTAAGCACATATGAGCGCGTATGGGTCACCAAAACCGCAACCACAGAGGACACCCTCATAGCCGGCGCCTGGCAGCACTTTCTGAACGAGAAAGAAAAGATCACCGTCCCTCTTCTCTTTGACCTCACCGCAAAAAAGAAAGCGCCGCCGGCCACTGACATATCCATAAACTGGACCAAATGGCTGGCCAAGGCCGAGGAAGACGGCTCCCGCCACCAGGAGAACCAATTCTACATAGACGACAAAAACTACAAAAAGCTGAAACCCCACCTGGCCAAAAAGAAAGGCCGCAACAAAAAAGCGATACACGGCTACGGCTCCTCCCCCGAATACGACGACCTCCGCTGCTTCCTGGATGTATGCCGCGACATGGACATCGAACCTCTTCTGGTCATTCTCCCTGTTAACGGCTATTACTACGACTACACCGGTTTTCCCCGTACTGCCCGGGAAACCTACTACTCCAACATCCGCAGTCTTGCCTCCGCCTACAACGCCGAACTTGCCGATTTCTCAACAGATGAATACACCAAATACTTCTTTGAAGATCAAGTCCACATAGGACGGAAAGGATGGGTTCTGATCAATGAAAGCCTTTACAACTTTTATAAAAAACCTTAAAACCAACCGCAAAGTCCGTTTCCTCCTCCAGGTGCTCTCCTTCTACATCCTCCTCATGCTCCTCTACCTCTATTTCATGACCGCCAACCTCTCCACCGCCCCACCCTTCCTATATTCCCAATTTTGAAGCCGCGGGGCGGCTTCTTTTTTCTCCAACGCCATCCCTAGCCTCTTTCCCCCACAACCTGAATCCCATGAAAAACACCGCGGCCGGCAGTCTTCTCTCCGGACTGCCGGCCGCGGTGTTTTTCATGCTCACTACTCCCTTTTAATCATCCGATACCCAATCCCAATATGCGTCTGTATATACTTGGGCTCCGATGGCTCCTCCTCAATCTTCTTCCTCAGCGTCGCCATAAACACCCGCAGCGAAGGCACATCACTCTGCATCACATTCCCCCATACCTCATTCAGTATAAAGTTATGCGTCAGCACCCTCCCCACATTTTTAGCCAGAAGACACAGCAGCTTATACTCAATCGGCGTCAGATGGACCTCCTCATCCCTGATAAACACACAACCGGATGCATAATCGATCTTCAAATCCCCGTTCACGAAGACCGCGTTGTCCTCCACGCCCCCGCTGCTCTGATACATAGCCCTGCGAAGGCTTGCCCGCAGCCTTGCCAGCAGCTCCTCCACACTGAAAGGTTTCGTCAGATAATCATCTGCCCCCGCATCCAGTGCGCTTACCTTATCCGCGTCCTCGCTCCTGGCACTTACCACGATGATCGGTACATTTGACCAGGACCGCACTTTTTTTATCAGGTCCACACCGTCCATATCCGGCAGCCCCAGGTCCAGTATGATCACATCCGGCCTCTGGGATACCGCCTCCATCAGGGCCTGTGCCCCGTTTTTAGCCATATGGTATCGGTATTCCTGCATATCCAGTGTGGTTCCCATCAGATTTCTGACAGCCTTGTCATCTTCCACAATAAGTATCAATGGTTTATTCATGTATCACTACCTCCTCTGCCGGCAATGTGAAATAGAAAACGCTTCCCCGGGGGCTGTTGTCCCTTACCCCGATTTCTCCGCCGTGTGCATTTATAATGGCTTTACAGAGTGCAAGGCCAAGTCCCAGCCCGCGCCTGCCATCCCCTTTCTGATTCTCTGCCGTATAAAACATCTGAAACAGCTTATTTTTATCCGCATCCGCCACCCCGTTTCCGTTGTCCGCAATTTCCGTCCACACAAATCCATCCTTCTGGAACACATGAACCTTAATCTCTGACCCGGCCGGTGTATATTTGATGGCATTGTCTATGATATTGATAAACACCTGCACGATCAGCCTGGTATCCATCCTGGCCATCAGGAATTCGTCCTCCTGCTTCACTGTGATCTTGTGTTCTCCGCTCTTTCTGTCCAGGTGGTGCATGGCCTCGTTGATCACATCGTCCAGAAGTTCTGTCTGCCGCTTCAGGTTCATGGTCCCATTCTCAATCCTTGTGACAGAGAGCAGATTCTCCACCAGGTTGATGAGCCAGATGGCATCGTCATAAATATCCCCGTAAATCTTATGCCTCTGGCTCTCCTCCATCTGGGCGCTGCCGTTTAAAAGCACACTGGCATTTCCGGAAATACCGGTCAGCGGAGTGCGCAGGTCATGGGAAATGGCCCGCAGCAGATTAGCCCGCAGCCGCTCCTGTCTGGCGTTCATCTCCACTTCCTTTTTCTCCTCATCCAGCTTCTGCTTTTCAAGTGCCAGGGCACATTCATTCAACATGGCAAGCAGCAGGCTTCTCTCAAAAGCAGTGAGTTCCTCAGCCCCCATAACAATACCTGCCACTGCCAGAGCTTCCTTCCTGCCTCTCACAGCCAGGTACAGACATTTTGCATCGGGCAGCGTATCTGTTGTGGCACCCGCATGCTTATTATTCTGATACACCCAGGATACCACTTCCTGTTCCTTCTCATTGAGATACTGCCCGGCATCCGACATATCCTGTTTTTCCATTCTGGGAACCAGATTTCCCTTCTCATCGGGCATATAGAAGATAACCGTTCGGCCCAGCATTTTCTCCATCTGCACCATGATCTCCCGGATGATCTGGGACACATCCCTGGCCTTCTGCAGCTTCTGGCTGGTCTCCAGCAGGATTTCCGTGCGGTATGCCTTTTCCGCTGCCTGGTGCGCCTGCTCCTTCACTCTGGTCGTCAGGGTGGAAATGAGGAATGCCACCAGGAACATAATGATAAAGGTAACAGGATATTCCGGCCCGTAGGCTTTAAACGAATATCTGGGGAGTGTAAAGAAAAAATTAAAGGTAAATACACTGATAAAGGAGCTCACCAGACTGTATGCCTTGCTCTCTGTCCACATGGCGGTGAGAACTACCCCCAGAATATACAGCATGATAATATTGACCTCTGAAATCCCATGGCTGTACATCCATCCGCCAATCCCCGTGGAGGCCAGCAGCACGCCCACTGTCTTCAGGGTATCCTTGAAGGTGAAGCCGGTTCTGCTGTGCCTTATGCGAAATCCCGCAGTACCGGTATTCTGCTCCATGGATGGGATAATATAAATATCAGGATTGGAGCCAAGTGCTGTCAGTTTGTCGGCAAAGCTGACTCTGGAAAAAGAGAGGCCTCCGATCCATTTGGTACGGCCCAGCACAATTTTTGATACACCTGCCATTCTGGCATACTCTGCGATCTGCTGGACCACATCATCCCCGTACATGGTGATGACCCTGGCTCCCAGTTTTTCCGCCAGTTCCATATTCTCTTTTAATATCCTTTTATCTGCATCCGGCAGATTTTTATCGTGGGACGTCTGCACATACAGAGCGGTAAACGCCCCGTGGAACGCATCCGCCATACGTGCCGCGGTCCTGATCACCCTGCCGTTGGAGGGAGATGCGGAGATTCCGGTCAGGATATGTTCTCCCGGATAGGAGGTCTCCTGTACATCCTCCCCCTTTTCCGCGATCTTATTGATCCTGTCCGCCATTCTTCTGAGGGCCATCTCCCGCAGGGCAGTGAGGACACCTGTATCCGCAGCATTATTTCCAAGGCACTCCCGTACCTTTTCCGGTTCCGCGTCCACAAATTCCACCTGGTCTGCCTGATCGAATACTTTATCCGGAACGCGCTCCCCTGCCGGTCTGCCGGTCAGGGAGGAAATCACATCCGAAAGACTCTCTATCTGCTGTACATTCAGGGTCGTATACACATCAATCCCGGCCCGAAGAAGCTCCTCTATGTCCTGATAACGCTTTCTGTGCCTGGAACCCGGAGCATTCCCGTGGGCCAGCCTGTCTATGACCAAAAGCCCGGGCCTTCTTCTGATCGCGCTGTCCAGATCAAACTCCGGGGACAGATTCCCCTGATAATTATGAAAAACGGGGGCAAGCTTTTCCATTTTCTCCCCCAAATCCAGCTCCAGGGGAACACATCCGACCACTACATCGCAGCCCTCTTTTTTCATCTCCGCTGCATCCCGCAGCATCTGTCCTATCTTTCCTGTTCCTTCCGCATAGCTGAAAAAGATCTTCAGCCTGCCGCTTTTATCCGTCTCCATCCCGGCTCCCCCTTTCTGCGCTGTTTGGTTTATTATAGCCTATTTCCCGCGGGAATCAAATAAATTATGCGGGGAAAGGCAAAGAGCGCCGGCTATCTCGCCTTTGCCAGCGCTCTTACATCTTTGTAATGTCCCATGATGATCAGGGTCTCACTTCCCCGAAAGATATACTCCGGGCGGGGAAGAGGATAGATTTCCTCCTGTTCCTTGACTGCCAGAATACTGATATGATATTTATTCCGCACCCCCTTTTCCACAATGGACTTGCCCACCCACGGTGCCGGGACCGGAATCTCATAAATGGAGTAGTCAGGGGTTAATTCAATGTAATCGAAAATATTATCTGTGCCGAATTTGACAGCCAGACGTTCTGCCATCTCCCGTTCCGGGTAGACTATCTTGTCCGCTCCGTTTCTGAGAAGAAACTTTGCGTGCACATCCCTGTTTGCCCTTGAGAGGACAAAAGGCGCCCCGTAATCCTTGAGAAGCGCTGTGGTCTCCAGGGAGCTCTGAAAATTATCCCCGATGGCCACAACGCAGAGATCAAAATTACCCACTCCCAGAGAGGCAATGAAATGCTCATTGGTGGTATCTCCAATCTGCGCATTTGTCACCAGGTCCAGCGCGTCATTGACACGCTCCTCATTTATATCAACTGCGAGGACTTCATTGCCCTCCTCTATTAATTTCGCTGCCATATGGCGGCCAAAGCGGCCCAGTCCCACTACAAGAACCGATTTCATTTTCTACTTTTCCTCCTTGATCAGCCTACAGATACCTTTTCCATAGGCAGTTTTGATGGTATGTTGGCAATCCGGTTGCCGAAAGCAATGAGTATGGTAATGCCTCCGACCCTTCCGATAAACATGAGCAGTATCAGAACAATATGTGAAACGGTTCCAAGCTGCGCAGTGATCCCCAGAGACAGTCCTACGGTTCCGATCGCGGAGGCCGCTTCAAACAGAGCGTCCTGGATCGCAGTTCCATCTGCAGAGGCGATCAGCACAGTTCCCACCAGGATCAGAAGCCCATAGAGCATGGTTACACAGCTTGCGTGGCGCAGGGCATTCTCCTCCATTCTTCTGCGGAAACACTCGATATCCTTCCGTTTTCTGAATTCAGACCATATACTCAGAATCATGATGGACATGGTGGTTGTCTTAATACCTCCCGCAGTGGAACCGGGAGAACCGCCGATAAACATAAGCCCTACTATGAGGATTTTACTGCAGCCCGATAGCGTTGTCAGATCCACGGTATTGAACCCCGCTGTTCTGGGCGTTACGGCCTGAAAGAACGCGCAGAGTACCTGTTCCCCAAAGCTTCTTCCCTCCATGGAAGGTTTCCCCAGCTCAAAGAAAAACATGAGGACAGCCCCTCCGAGAATAAGTATCGCTGTTGCCATGAGCACGACCTTTGTGTGGAGCTTATAATTTTTATAATGCCATTTATGGTTCCTGACATCTGCCCATACAAGAAATCCCAGGCCGCCCACTATGATCAGCAGCATAATGGTGATACTCACCAGAGGGCTGTCTGAAGCGGTCATGAGGGAAGTTCCCGGATCAAAATAGCCCATCAGATCTATTCCCGCATTACAAAAGGCAGAAATGGAGTGAAATACGGAAAAATATATACCTTTTCCCGTACCCAGTCTCGGAACAAAATAAAAGCTCAGCAAAATGGCTCCGATCCCCTCGAATAATACCGTTCCGCCGAACACAAACTTTGCCATGCGCACAATTCCGCCCACCTGGGGTGCAGCCACGGATTCCTGCATCAGAAGCCTCTGCGACAAACCAATCTTTCTCTTGGTGATAGCGAGCGCGGAAATGGCGATCGTCATAAATCCAATGCCGCCTATCTGTATTAATAATAAGATGACACCCTGGCCAAATTCAGACCAGAATGTATAGGTGTCATGCAGCACCAGTCCGGTGACACACGTTGCTGATGTGGCGGTAAACCAGGCATCCATAAACGGAGCTGCTGTCATCTGCCGGTTGGACACAGGCAGCATCAGCAGGAGCGTACCTGTGGTAATCACTGCCAGATAACCGAATACAATAAGTTTCGTTGTGGTCCAGTGATGTTTTTTTATTCCTGACATAAGAGTCTTCCACCCTTTTTATTCTCTTTCTGTGTTATCCTGTAACTACATATTCTAAATTCTTTTATATTAAAACGGCATAAAGCTATGTTAAGGACGCATTAAGATAGCATAAAGATTTTACTCTTTATGCTATCTTGTCCTGTTCTATGATTCTTTATTCTCTATGTGCTCTTCGTCCCCATTGTTGCGGCAGATCCACTCCAAAAGATCCTCCATGGCTTCCTTTGCTGACTGGAGCGGTCTGTCAAACATACCTGATTTATAGAAATTGATCACAACTGCCCCTATGGGCACTGCAAGTATCATGCCAATGACACTGCTGACCCGGTATCCTGTATACATAAAGATTAGTGTAAGGAGCGGGTCCATGCCAATGGAATCCCCCACCATCTTGGGCTCTATGACCCTCCGCACCAACTGCGTCACCAGGTAAAGGATGATCAGACCAACCGCAAACTTTGTATCACCGGACAACAGCTTGAATACAGCCCATGGTATAAGGGCTGTCCCTGTTCCGAAGAACGGAAGCATATCCAGAAAAGAAATGAGGAATGCCACCAGCACGGCAAAGCTCACCTCCAGAAACAGCAGCCCTACACAGAGTATTGCCCAGATAACAGCCATGATCTTAAACTGTGCTTTGAAATAACCGCCGAAGACCTTTTTAAAGCTGTCTGCCAGCAGTCTCCATTTTTCCTGGATGATCTGCGGTGTGTTGTTCCGCCCAAACTCCAGGATTCCATCCCGGTCCGCGATGAAAAAATAGGCGGACAATATGGTAAATATAATAGATATCAGCACACTCGGAAGATGCTTGGCCATATCACCTGCGTAGCCAACGGTCCACTCGCTGATATTTCCCACCAGTTTCCCGATCCGTTCTCCCAGATCGTCCTGCACATTATTGATGGAAGTCTGTACATTTTCCGGAAGCTGTTTCATGAATTTATTGAGATTGTGCTCCACCTCCCGAAAATCCTCCCGGAATCCACTGTAAATATCCGGTGCCTGATTGATCAGGTCACTGGCCTCCTCCACCGCTTTTGTTCCTATAAAATACCCTGCTCCGATTATGGCGGCTAAAACTGCTATAATGATCAGCATGGATGTGTGCTTTCTGGCTATTTTCATCCTCTTTTCCACCATGCGCACCAGAGGGCTGGCGATCATGGCGATGATCCATCCGATGACAAAAGGCATAAAAAACCTGAGGAATTTAAGTCCCAAAACAATGACCAGTATAACGCCTAAAACTGTAAACAATGCCGCCAGAATACCTTTTACATACTTCTTCCACTTCATATATAAATATCTCCCATGCCTGCCTGTTTTGACTGCTGTCTGCGCAATCTGACAGTAGCCGGGGCAGATTTTGCCTGCACCGGCTACCTTAAGTATACTCTCATCCGCCCGGGATACAATGCCTATCCCGTTAATTTTTTATGAAAAATTTGCGAACGGTTTCTGATCTATAATTGATTCTGTGTCTTAGATTTCCTTCAGAAAAGCAAACGGCTCATCATCATGCAGAAAATGCATCAGCATATAAGCCGTCATGATCGCCGCTTTCTCTTCCCTCAGGATTCTTCTGACCTCTTCCCTGTCAGCCAGCACAATCTCCAGCTCCTCGGAATCCTCCAGTCCATCCCCGGACACCTGGCCGGAAGCATAACCGTATACACTGGCGCAGGATTCATCGGTCATGCCAATGGTAGTAAAATACGGTTTCTCATATGCCGGGTCCACATCAAGAGGAGTAAGCGTCAGGCCGGTTTCCTCTTTCATCTCTCTGATCGCGGCTTCTCTGTAGTCCTCACCGGGCTCTACCAGGCCTGCCGGGAACTCATAGATATAGCTGTCAATAGCATAGCGGTACTGACGTACCAGCACGACCCTGTCTTTCTTCTCCCCATAGAGGCTGTAGATAATAACTCCATCCGGGGTGTTTTTCCTTGTTTTGATCTTCAGTTCATTCTCAGTCTTTGCCCGTGACGCCACATAGTAATGTCCCTTTCTTCCTGTCTTACTCTCCACATCCAGGTGGTAGAGATTTACATGGGGATTCTCTGTGAGCGGCGTCACCTTTTTTATATCCGGCATTTTTATTCTCCTCGCAGTAATACTCTGATTCTCTTATAAATAAGCAGTGTTACAACAGAGATGATACATCCCTTCACCAGGTTAAACGGCGCCACTGCCAGCACCACAAAGGTAAACAGGTTATTGATTCCTGCATTGATAGATGTGCCCATCTGAATAAAGGCGCTCACCGGCATCCCGAAAGCTGCCCCGTATGCGGGGAGCAGGATAAATGCATTCACAACACAACCCACAACAGCCATACAAATGGTTCCGATCACCATTCCGATCACTGCAAATTTTTTGTTCCTGCGGTATTTATAGAAAAATGCTGCCGGAACGATAAAAGAGCATCCCATCAGGAAATTGGCGATTTCACCCACACCCGCTGTGGCGGAGCCGTGGATGACTGCATACAGCAGTACCTTCAGAAGCTCGATCATAATACCTGCCACCGGTCCCATAGCAAACGCGCCAACCAGCACGGGTACTTCTGAGAAATCCATCTGATAGAAAGGCGGTGCGATCACCGGGATGGGAAACTCAATCATCATCAATACCGTAGCCACGGCTCCAAGCATGGCTACCTGTGCCAATGTCCTGATTTTAGAACGATTCTGTGCACCTGCAGGTCTTTTGTTTACAATTGCTTCATTACTCATTTTTATTCTCTCCTTTTTATGATGGTTTCATAAAAGGAAATTCTTCTTTTTCCGCTGCCGCTTCCGCGGCTGAAACGAAAAAACGCCCTGAAAATCAGGGCATTGATGAAATCTGCATTATGAAATACATTTTCTTCTCTCATCCAGACTTTAACTGTCGGTACCGGAATCACACCGGTTCAGCCATTTACATGGGTCGCGGACTATACCGCCGGTAGGGAGTTGCACCCTGCCCCGAAGAATTTTCTTTTATCTGAGAATTATTATAAACCTTTAAAGGCTTGATTTCAATGGGTTTTTGAAGATTTTTAAAATTGTTTTCTTCATAAATTCGCATAACTTTCCGTATTTACCAACAGATTTCTGGTAAATAATTGGTGAATTCAACCAGCTCTGAACCTATTAGAATCAAGCTTTTTCAGTTATTCCCTTACTCTTTCCTGGGTCACATCGTCATAAATCCTGGATATCATCTTGTAATCATAGCCCGCTTAGAGCTTTTACCTTCCGGATAATCCCTGCAGCATCCGTCTGATGGATTCACGTTTATGACATGGTCTTCCACAGCAAGTCCCAAAACGGAATGAATCATTTTCTGAAAATTTACCATAATCAGCAATACAGGATAATAAAAATATAGTATACTTTATGCATAGTCATATTCTCCTTTTGTCTAAGCGTAGAACAGAATAACCACCCGAAATGTTCCCTATAATATATAATGAAAGGAGTGTTCATTATGGCATCAGCACAGGAAAAAATATATACTATCAACGATATTAACGCCCTTCCCGAAGGCACAAGGGCTGAGCTTATCGACGGTCAGATTTATTATATGACTCCCTCTACCCGGGCACACCAACAACTTTTGCTTTCCATAAGCAGACAAATCGCAGATTACATTGACCGAAAGGGCGGTCCATGTGAAATTTATATTGCTCCCTTTGCCGTATACCTGGACAAAAGCACACATACCTACGTAGAACCGGATATTTCTGTTATCTGTGACAAAAATAAACTGGATGATAAAGGCTGCAATGGTTCTCCTGACTGGATTATTGAAATCGTCTCTCCCAGTAGCAGACGGATGGATTACTCTGTCAAACTATTCAAATACCGTTCTTCCGGCGTACGGGAATACTGGATTGTAGACCCAGAAAAACAGAGGGTAATGGTTCACGATTTAGAGAATGAAGATATCGATGAATACTCCTTCTCAAATATAATCAGCGCCAAGATTTATGATGACCTGTCCATAGATTTTTCGCACTTCAGGATATAATACTTTCATATTATATGAGCACTCTCCCGAAACCTCTATCTTCTGGCACTCGGTGGCAACTATACAATATCGGGTGCCAAAAGGTTCTCTATTATTTTTCGTACAATGCACTATAAAAAAGCCTGTAATCCATGCCTATCCGGCTGAACTACAGGCTCTCTCAGAGCTCTCTTATAATTAACTTTTATTCAATACCTTCACCTCATCAACCGCATGCTGTCCACCTAGTGCATACCAGTTTTCAAGTAGTGTATCCCACTCTTCCACTGCATCTCCTGTAATGATTTTTATGATGCTTTCCACTGTAAGGTTTTTTAAGATTCCCGCAGTTTTGGTAACCTCCCTGGATGGCAGAGAGGAATAGGCCGATTTTACAAAAGCATTTGCCTTCATCATATTATCAATGGTAACCCAGGCACACTGCGGATCTCCGTACACTGTATAGAAGGATATTCCTCTTGCCTGCTTCTGATCCCAGGGATCAAATCTGTCCTCTTCTACTGCGTGGAGATAGGATGTCATAGAATCCACATCGTCTATCTGGGAGTATGTAAGTCTCTCTGTCTTACCGGTCTTCAACGCATAACTCTCTGCTTTCCAATCATCATATCCTCTGTTTACAGGCTGCAATCTAAGAAGAGATGCTTTCCAGCCTGAATAATTCGTTCCGTCCCCGCTATATTTCAGGAACTCCTCCGTATTCTGGGGATTACATATTTTCTGTACACTCAAATTCATCATCTTAATCAGAGTTTCCGGTCGTTCACACTGACTGCTGATGCAATGTACCTCCAGTATAGACGGCGGAAGATACGCCTTTCCCCTGGCCTGGTTCGGAGCTGTCGGTATGGGCGCTGCCACAATATGTGCATTGGTATCCTTCCTGGCTGCATCAATAGCAGGAACCATACCAGCCCACCTTGGTCCAAACCAAATACCACACCTCCCTGAACCTGCTGCCTCGAAAATGGCATCACCATCCATTGTCAGAAAATCTTTACACAGAGAACCATCCGCGTAAAGCTCCTGCAGAAATGAGAGGGCGGCTTTCATACCTTCCGCGTAAGAACCTCCCCACACAACCTCTCCCTCTTGATTCTCGACCATAGCCATTCCATCCGAACCAAAATAAGCCCCAAACGCATTAAATATCGGGTCGCCATTACCGATCGTATCAGTGAATAGCTCAACACCATCCAGAACCAGCCCGCAAGTGTCATCCACACCATTCCCATCCGGGTCATCATAGGTAAAAGCATGTGCGGTCCTCTTCAGTTCTTCTGTCGTCTCCGGCACTTTCAGTCCCAGATGATCCAGCCAGTCCTGGCGTATAAACATCATAGAATATTCTTCATAGGGATTTCCAAGCCTCGGCAGCCCGTATAGCCTTCCATTAACTGTCAGCATATCCAGGGCCTCGCCACCGTCAGACATCAAGTATTCTTTCAGTTCATCACTGGCATAAGTTTCATATGCTTCTGTTATATCAGCCAGTACACCCTCATTTACGTAATTCATATAATTAAGAGTACTGGTCTGGAATATATCAGGATAGTTCCCTGATATGATTGCTGAGGAGAGCTTACTGTCTGCCTGTGATGTGTCCACATTGTACATGATTTCCAGATATATATTATGTTCTTTATATAAATCCATCCAGGAATTATCTGTAAGGCTTTCTTTCCCCACCCATTCAAAATCTCCGGCATAAACCACCCCTGCCTTAACCCTGACAGGCGATTCAAATCCATACAGATCCCTGTCTTCTGTAGATGGCGCATCCTCTTTTGCCATCCCCCTGCTGTCCGTTTCCCGCTCTTCTCCACTATTCCCGCAGCCTCCTGCAACTGCAGCCGATATCAGAAACACAGCAGCTGCCATAATCTTCCTCTTCATGGACTCTCTCCTCCCCGGTCAGTTTCATTCATCCTCATTTCCCTGTATTCTTTCGGTGAAACCCCGGTCTCCTTCCGAAAAGCCCTTGTAAAAGAATGGGGGGAAATATATCCGGTTTTTGCCGAGATATTCTGTATCTTCTCATTGGTTTGGGCCAGCAGGTATTTTGCCAGATTCATCCTTTTATTCAGGATATAATCGCTGAGCGTCTCTTTCTTCACCTGTTTAAACAGGCGTGACAGATAGCTTGCATTAAATCCACCCACTTCCGCCAGTGCAGTAAGTGACAGTTCCTCTGCAAGATGTTCATCAATATACGTCACGACCCGCTTAAGCGCTCTCTCTGTAAGAGTATTTTCATTGATATCCATCACGGAAAATACAGCTTCCGAGACATCCCACAGATACCTGGCCGCGTCATTCCAGTTGTCATGGGCATCTGCCTTGGTCAGTTTGTACAGTGCTGTTTTGAAGGCCATCTGCCCGCTTAAATGGTTTTCATTTATAAACTGAAGCAACAGGACTGCAACACTGTAATATATTTCTAGTGCCCTTCCGTCGTGAAGACTGCATTTTTTCGTCATCTGTTCCAGACAGACACAAAGGCAAGCAAAATATTCCTTTTTCTTTCGAAGCTCCAACAGTGATTTCAGAGATGGTATTCTGGCCATAACACTATGCACAGCGCTCTCTCTGTCCGCATCTTCCTGCTTTTCCAGATAGATCAAGGCCCCCTGGTCTTCACCCAAATACTGTATCATATGCTGACGCAGAATGCGGATCCGTTCCGGATACTCCATAAGAACCGCCGGAACATTCCACAAAACCGCTGAGAATGAACCGCCGCATGCATTGCCGAATATCTCCTGGCTGTATTCCACCGCACCTCTGGCAACGACAAAGACTTGTTCCCAGTTCACCTCATCTAAGCTGGCAGGCTGGAGAAAAAGCACCCCCTGACGGATATCTGTCATGTGAAGATAAAATCTCAGTTTACTCGGCATATTTTCTTCAAATATCTGTGACAGGCACTCTGCCATATAATAACCGTCACGCAGCGGCTCGTCCTCCCCGGCGCCTTCAATCCTGATCCAGAACAGCAGTGACGGGGACTTTGCCAGAAATCCGATTCCAAGTTCATTCATACTTTTCCCTATATCCGGTTCCAGTATATTTCCCGACGCGATTTGGTCCAGCAGGGATTTTCGGATCCAGAATTCTGCTTTTTCCAGAAGCTGCTTCTGCTTTTCCTGAAGTTTCTCCTGCTCCAGTTCTTTTTGTCCTTGTTCAAGCAGTTCCTTCACAGCCCCCATGATGGCTTCGTCTTCCTCACTTTTCAGAACATACCTCACATCCCTGTCATTGATCACCCGGTACATATCGTCAAAGTTCCTGTACCCTGTGAGAAACACTGTTTTACATCTGGGCCAGTTTTCTTTAATCCGTTCAAACAGGGTAATTCCATCCATCCCTGGCATTTTAATATCTGTCAACACCACATCAAATCTCACACGGTCGAGAAGTTCCAGCGCCTCATAAGCAGAATTGGCTGTATATACGTCCACCTCCAGGTCAAACTCATACCGAAACATTTCTTCCAGCCCCAGCAGAATTTCATATTCATCATCAACTATCAGTAAATTCTGATTCATATCTTCACCCCTCCTTCCCGTCCTCTCTTCTAAAGGCTGCCTCCGTCAGAATCCAGATTGTGACAGACACTCCCCCAAGCTCACTTCGCCTTACAAAAATACCTGCTTTTTTATCAAAGTAAAACTGCAGCCGCTTATGGATATTAATGATTCCTGTCACCTCATCTGACTCCATCTCCTCTATACTTCTCTGCATCTGCTCAATATCAGAATCCTCTGCCTCCTCTCCATTGTCCTCTACTGTAATGTGTATTTCTGAAGGAGTCTCCGTAAACGATATACGCAGCAGACCGTCTTTCACCCGGTTCTCAAGCCCATGTTCAAAGGCGTTTTCAAGCAGTGGCTGAAGGATAAGACGGGGGACTATCACAGGCGCGAACCGTTTTGGCAGTTCTTCAAATTCAATACTGAGACGTCCGGCAAACCGTACTCCCTGTATAGCGGCATAGCTTTTTGCATGGCTGACCTCCTGATCCAGGGTAATATAGTCTGAACCGCTTCTGGTCAGATATCTGAAATAATTTCCCAAATGCTTTGCAAACTCCTCCGCATTCTCGTAATCCTGCCTCTTGATCCTGCGGCTCAGTGTAAAAAAGCTGTTCTACAGAAAATGAGGATTTATCTGAGCCTGAAGCTGCTTTAGCTGTGCTCTCTGCGCCAGATTAGTCTGAATATAGACTTCGTCAATCAGATGTTTCAACCGGTCCTCCATGTCATTAAAACCACTATATAGATAAGAAAATTCATCCTCTGTATTTCTGTATATATGCTGATTCAGATTTCCCTCCTTCACTCTTCCAAATGCCTCCAAAAGCAAACCGATAGGTTTATGTATGGTTCTGTTGGTATATATAACAAAGAATATAGATATTCCCAGCAAAATCAACAGGCCAATAGACAGGTAGATCCAGGACTGTTTGATATATCCCATGACAGCCCCTTCTTCCGTATATTGGACAAATGTACCCATACTGCCGTTTCCCCCCACAAACACCAGATAATTTTCCCCACCTGCCTTCACTTCCTGCACCTTCACATACTCCCCCTGTTCATCCTTCTTCAGTTCACTGAGGATTCTGGCGCTGGAACAGTGGGCTGTGCTGCTCTGTACCATTGCATGATATTTGTCGCTGTAGATAAAGGCTCCGCTGTTCGCTGTGGTATTCAGCAGGGATAATTTGTTTTCAATCTGCCCGCCGGAAAATGTAAGGACAAACATAAAATTAAACGCCTCATCTTCATCTCCTCTGGTCTGCCCCATCTCAACAGAATAAAATTTTTCACCATCATAGCTGATAGAACCATTTTCATAATCCACAAAGCTCCACATCTCTTCAAAATCATCTGCGTTCATTCTCCTGACAGCGCTGTCAGTAATCTTATATTCACTTTTCGGCATATAGATCGTACAACTTTCCACAAGGTTGCTGACTCCCGCTATACTGCTGAGTTTTTCCTTCACAGACAGCAGCGCATCCCTCTTCTCGAAATCATCCAAACCTGCTTCCGGCTGTGCCAGGAATGCCAGCTTTCTGTCGTTAAATATTTCAATCTGCAGATTGATAGCATGGCTTACTTCCATCTCAAAACTTTCCAGATAATATTCTGCCTGAGCGCGCATTTTATCATATGTCATCTCACGCACAGTCTTCAAAGTCCTGATATGCAGGAAAAACATAATTGCCATAAAACTGACAATAATCGTCGTAAATGCCAGTATCTGCTTTGTCTGCAGAGAGGACCGCTTCCACCTTTTGCGCTGTTCTTTGTCCATATTCCGGCTCCTTCTTTCGGAAATATTTCACCGTATTTTTATACTCTTTATTATAACAGACAAGTATGATTTTTTTAACGGAATTCTTCTGCCGTCTTCACAGAAATAAGACTGCAGGCCCTGTCTTCTATGAATACAGGACATTTTTCAAGAAAAATATCATCCTCTGCGAAGAGGGAATGTACAATCACTCTGAGCTGTTTTGGAAAATCAAAATACCCAAGGCTGAGAGGTACTTTCTGTCCGGTATAGAAATGATCATTGAGCTTCTCCCCATCTGCATATATCTCCAGACTCTCGCCCGCATATTCCAGATACAGGATCGTATCGCGCCCTTTCCGTCGGTCCTCCCTTTCCCCGTAAACAATCTGTATGTCATAGACTCTGTTCTCCCGGTCTTCTGCTGTCAAATTCACTTCTATTTTTGGACTTATATACTCCGCTTTCCGTCTATAGACAGTAAATTCTGCTTCCTGCCGGTATTTTACAAATCCTGGAATTCCCTCTTCTGCCTCCGGAAAACAACGGATCTCTGTCTCTTCTGCCCCTGTTATCTTCAGCACGCCATCCTCTTCCCAGACATAGTTCTCTGAAAGGATTAAATAGTCCTGGTCAAGTGTAACCTTCCAGGCATTCAGAGCCTGCTCTCTGCTAAGAGACAGCACCCGGGCCTGTTCCTCTCCCTCCCACTGATACTCTGGCTCCTGTTCACCGTAAAATACAAAGATATCTTCTTTCTTTGTATGCAGGCAGCACAGAGGGGTAGCCAGCGCTGACCTGAGCACCGCATTTCCCAGCCTCATCCGGTACGGAAAAAAGCCGAAAGCACCTTCTCCAATATCTACAGGCGGAAAATTTACAGGCTGACGGCACTTTCCAATCAGCATGGTCCTTTGATGGGCGTCCATCACTCTACGGCGCTGATAATTGTTGTAAAATACATATCCATGTTCATCGTCATGCCTGCTGGAAAGACGCAAGGTCTTGGTATCTTCCGGTTTTACCCCTCTGGTAAGGATATCCGTCTCCAGAGCAGCCATGTCATCTCCGAAGTCTTTCAGGAAATAAGCCAGCAGCTTAATTTCACGATAACTGTCTGAAATTGCTCCATACTGCCGAACAGGTGCATTAAAATCATAATTGACCTCCGGAAGGTCATTTAAATACCCTGTCTCACGGCTCTCCTGCAGGGTGGAAAGCTTTCCCTTCGGGTTGCTTCCCCCGTGATACATATAATATCCCAGCAGCGCCACCCCGCTTCCAAGTTTCGTCAGGGACATAGCTCCGATATCTTTTCCGTGAGCTACCGGCCTTCTGTGTTTTGTAACCTGAAGGCCGCCTCCCAGCTCTGCTGTCAGAAACGGAAACCTGGTCTGGTCAAAAGTAACCTGGTCTCCTACATGATGATCACAGGCAATCAGTGCGTCATTTCGTTCACTGCTGAACACATAATTGGCATTGGCCTCCAGCTCTGTAGTCCTCTGGTCCCAGGGAGCCTCGCAGTATCCGCCCATGACTGGAAGTAAATCTCCGATACAGGCCCCGCCCCATCCTGTCGCTGTGTAATAAGGCACAATAAAACCCAGTTCCTTTGCCAGCGATGTCAGTGTACGCATATGTGTTTCCCCCGCCTCTCCTTTCAGTCCTCCAACATGCCCATACTCATTTTCTATCTGGACTCCCATAATCGGGCCGCCATCTTTATGGAAATATCCCTCTGCCTGCTCATACACCTTCTCCCAGAAACGCCGGACATATCTCAGATATCTCTCATCATTGCTTCTCAATATGACTCCCTCCCGCTCCTTTTGCTGCAGCCAGTCGGGAAAGCCTCCGTTTCTCACCTCGCCATGTATCCAGGGTCCTAAGCGCAGAAACATGGAAAGTCCTACTTTTTTACAAATCCTGATAAACCTTCCCAGGTCACGGCAGCCTGTGAAATCAAAGCTATCCTTCTCTTCCTCATGATGTATCCATATCACATATGTGGACAGGACAGTAACTCCTCCTGCTTTCATCTTTCGTAAAGATTCCTCCCACAAGTCCTCCCTGTATCTGCTGTAATGCATCTCTCCCATCACAGGAAACCACGGCTGTCCGTCCATGGTAAGATATTTTTCTGTGTAACCGTATTGTCTCATCTCTGTCTTCCTCCTGTCAGTCCCTTCACCTAATGGTGCTTTACCTGCCTTCTGATTCTTATCTCTGTATCTTAAAAGGGCTGCCGCAAAAATGTGGCAGCCCTTCCGACTCAATATGTTACTGTTTTCCAGCTACGTAATCTGCTGCCTGTTTGTCTAATTCAGTCAGTATATCACGGATTCCTGCGCTCTCCAATGCCGATTTCATATCTTTAACAGATTGATCCACATCATCAACCAGACCATTGATCAGCGGTTTATAGTATGTATCAACTGCTGCTTCCACTGCTGCAACCTGTGAGGTTACATTTTCTGTGTTAAAGTTAAATCCGTCATAGGGGTGGTCTTCTCTCTGATTATTGGTGAAGCTTTCTTTCACAGCATCATAGGTATCATCCAGAGCTGTTCTGTTCTCTACATATTCTGTTCTGTAGATTTTCTCATTTTTCCATCCCCAGTTACAGTTATTATCCAGACCATATCCACTCTCGTCAAGCAGTTTATACTGATCTTCTCCCACTGCTTCCCAGTGTTTTCCTTCGATTCCCAGCATAGTCAGATCCTGAATCTCAGGGTTGGTGTAGAACTCATTTAAGGCCATCATGGCACGTTCCGGATTCTTACTGTTTTTGTTGATGGCAACGCCATTGTTGATGTAGGGATTAGCATGCTTGGGATGGTCAGATACCGGGTCAACAAGTGTTGTATTCCAGTCCGGATTCTCAGTATTAGCCTGTCGTGCGTAAGTAAGGCAAGTGCCCATATTCCATACCATTGCCGCTGTTTTTCCAGTGAGCAGTCCCGTCTGCCTGTCCTCTTCATTGCTCAGGACATCGGGAGACCAGCAGCCTGCATCGGCCATCTCTTTTGCCTGCTTACAGTAATCAGTAAATCCATCCCAGTCAATAATACATCTGAAATCCAGGTCTTCCGGGTCTTCTGCATTGTACAGGATCAGCTCGCCGCTTTTCGGCGTTCCGCCTACCAGACCCATTCCCTGGCTCTGGAAATACTGGTACCAGGGGCCGTTCTGTACTGCATAGATTCCGTTTTCAGCACATCTCTTGAAGAACTCTGTCATCTCATTCCAGTTGCTGATACTCTTCACATTGTACTCTTCCATGAGATCCCCGCGGACTGCCAGCACATCCTGCCCAAATTCTGTCTGGTTGTTGGGAACCATATAGATTTCCCCATTGATCTTTGCCTGCTCCCAGGCAACCTCAGGAACAGTCTCCCAGGTCTGTGGGGCATACTTCTGTATAAAATCCTCCGCCATGGGATAGAATCCACCCAGCGCTACAGTCTGCTCATAATGTCCCCAGCTTGTAGCTGTGAAAATCAGATCGAAATCTTCCTGTGAGGAAAACAAGAGAGAATATTTTTTCTCATGTTCACCCCAGGAAAGGAAATCCACACTGACAGAACAGTTTAACTTGTCCTCCAGGATTTTGTTGATCTCATCATAGACTGCATCGAAATCCGGGGTACGCTCTCCCAAAAGGTACATCTTCAGATCCACATGCTCCGATACATCAACGCCGTTATAGGTCTTTCCTTCCACATTCTTTGCGCTCTCTTTGCTGTCAGAACCTCCCTTGTCAGAATCAGAACCGCATCCTGCAAGCATTCCTGCCGCCATTGCTGCGCTGAGTGTCAGCGCACACACCTGTTTTGTTTTCTTCTTCATGATAATAAGTCCTCCTTGAAATATATTTTTCATCTCAGCCCTTCACTGCTCCAATAGTGATACCCTGGACAAAATACTTCTGTACCATGGGATAGGCAAGAATGATAGGGCCGGTTACTACAATCGTCAGCGCCATTTTTAAAGTCTGCGTAGGCAGCGATACCGCAGTTACCACCGCACTGCTGACTGCGCTGTTGGCTATCAGTTTCTTATAAGCTTCGATGTTATTGACCTGCTGATAGAGAAAATACTGAAGCGGGTATTTGTCCTCTGTGTTTATGTACAGCATGGCATTGTACCAGTCATTCCAGTATGCCAGTGCAATGAACAGTCCCACTGTAGCCAGCGCCGGCTTGATAAGAGGCATAACGATCTGGAACAGTGTCCTTACCTCCCCGCATCCGTCTATCTTCGCTGCATCTATAAGGGAATCCGGCAAAGCAGTGATATAACTCTTCATAATCAGAAGGTTATACACATTGAATAACAGCGGCAATAAAAGCGCCAGATAGCTGTCTTTTAAATTCAGCGTCCGTGTCATCAGTACATAGTACGGTACCAGGCCTCCATTGAACAATGTGGTGAAGTAGAAAAAGAATGAAAACTTATTTCTCCACTCAAAATCTTTTCTGGACAACACATAGGCTGTCATAGTCTGCAGCAGAAGGCCTATCATAGTCCCGCCTATGGTCAGGCAAATCGTGACCGCGTAGGCACGGAATACCACAATCGGTTCTTTGAATACCGTCTTGTATGCCTGAAGACTGAAGTCCTGGGGCAGAAGGCTGAAACCGTTTTTGGTGATTGCAGCCTCTGATGAGAAAGAACCTGATATTATCATCAGAAAGGGAATCAGACAAATCAGCGCTACTGCAATACAGAATGTGTAAGCAATTATATTCAGCTTCCTCACATCCGAACTCATTTTTTTCTTTGTCGCTCGTGCGTTATCTCTCACCTTAATCCCCTCCTAGAACAATGTATAATCTTTGTCATATTTGCCCACCAGTTTATTGACCACAATGACGGTTATAAAGCAGAGCACCGACTGGAACAGACCTATGGCCGCTGCCATTCCAAAGTCATTACTTCTGATCAATGCCCTGAATGTCAGTGTGTCAATTACGTCTGTATAGTTGAACAGCAGACCGTTATTTCCCACCAGGTTGTAGAACATATCGAAGTTGCCTTTAAAGATACCTCCCACTGCCAGCAAAAGCAGGATGATAGTTGTCGGCATAATCATGGGAATCGTAACTTTTCTGATTCTCTGGAATACATTTGCCCCGTCTATGGCCGCCGCTTCATACACTGAAGTATCTATTCCCATGATTGCCGCCAAATACATGACCGAGCCATACCCGATGTTCTTCCATATATTGAAGAATATCAGGATAAACGGCCATGCCTTCGGGTTTGTGTAGAATGGAATCTTCTTCCCGCCCAGGCCGGTGATCAGTGTATTCAGAAATCCGTAATCGGAACTGAAGATGTTGAAGGCCATGACACCGACGATTACCCATGAGATAAAATACGGAAGAAACATCAGTGACTGGGCTGTTTTACGAAAATGTTTGTTATTGATCTCTGTCAGGAAGATGGCCACTGCAATCTGGAAAATCGTGTTAAAAGCAATAAAAACCAGATTGTATAAAACCGTGTTCCTGGTAACCAGACCTGCCTGGCCGGACTTGAAAAAGAACTTGAAATTATCCAGTCCGCACCAGGGACTTCCCAGAATACCGTCCGCGTAGTTATACTTTTTGAATGCCATCACAATTCCGGTCATAGGATAATAGCTGAAGATCAGCGTATAGACCACTGCCGGTAAAAGCATCAGCAGAAAAATCCGGTATCTGTAGAGTTTACTGAAAAAACCTTTTACTCCTTGTTTTTTTTGCATCTTTCTTTTCTCTCCTCCCCTGTTTGTGTTATCTGTTATCTTCTTGCTTTGTATGATTTTATTATAAGTTCTGATGCTTTCTTTTTCTATGTGCATGTTTTTACATCGGTAACCTGAAATTACTTATTTGCTGTTTTTCAATTCCCGCACTTCTGCACCATCTTCACGACAAACGCCCTGCAGAGGAATAACCTCTGCAGGGCGTCTGTCTCAAAATTCGCTGATCTTCTCCGCGGTATACTGGAGAATCACTGCTGAATCTGTTGCATCTGCCTCACCGTCTCTGTTCACATCTCCGGTTTCTACCTGCTCCTCTGTAAGCTCCTGCAGCTCTGCAGTATACTTCAGTATCTCCGCCGCATCATCAGACTCGACGATACCATTCATGTTCACGTCTCCAAGCAGACGTGCTTTCATGATAACAGGAACCAGAGTTTCCACAGCTCCATTGATTTCCTTCTGGGTTGCGTCAATGTTATCATAGACTGTCTGTGCTTCAGCTGTCGCCGCCTCCAGATCTGACACTGTGGACGCCACATAGCGGTTTCGCTGAGCCAGAATTTCATTTGCTTTTGCCAAAGCCACTTCCAGTTCCGCCTTATTTCCACGTTTTGCCATGGAAATCAGGGCATCGAATAACTTATCATATGCAGCATTGATTTCTTCTTCTGTGGCATTTTTGTTTCCGGCCACTGCCTTTGCCTCTTCCAGTGCTTTCTGAAGTGCATCCACGCTGCCGGAAGTATAACTATCGGCATCTGTCAAAATCTCTTCTGCCTTCTGGATCAATGCATCCAGCCTGCTGTTGTCTATCCTCAGAAGGGAAGTTACTGCATCCATCAGAGATTTCAGCGCTGTATTCACAGCTTCCTGTTCTGCTGTTTCATCTTCGTATACGGTCTGCGCATTGGTAAGCGCCAGACGGACATTTTCCACGCTCTCTTCTGTATAGCCGGCAAGGGTTTCTTCATCTGCAAGCACTTTTTCCGCCTCATCTATAGCAGTCTTCAGACCAACCTTAGGAATCTTTTCCACCAGTGCACTGCACACGCCGATAAGAGTCAATGCAGCCCCGTCAATTTCTTCCTGGCTGGCATTCTCATCCGCAAGTACGGCTGACGCTTCAGCAAGTGCTGCCTCCACGTCTGCCCAGCTAGCCTCAGTAAAGCCCTGTTCTGCCTCCTGCTGTGCTTTCAGACCTTCCGCAAAGGCAATTGCCTTCTCAAGTCTTGTGGTGGTAACAGGCATCCTCACTGTAACCTCAAATTCACATTTCAGAGTGACATCACCCTCCGTGTAAGCCACAGTCACAGTCTGGCTGCCCAAAAGACTGCTGTCATAGCCCTCAATCCGGTACTCCTGTGCCTCCAGCACTCTTGAATCTCCGTTATCATATCCTGCTGTCAAAGTCAGACCTGTCAGATCCAGTTCTTCACCGTGATCATAGACCGTCTTATCCGGGCCGCTTGTCAGCTCCAGAGAATCCAGGGTACGCTGTGCTTCCGGCTCAAAGGCGCCGTCCACTCTCATGATTGAAATTCCGACCCAATCAGTACTGGTCTTTACTCCAAGGGTAGTAACACGCACAAACCGCGCACTGGTGTTTTCCGGAAATGCCTCGGTAAACACCTCATTCCCTATGGCTCCGGCAAACTCACCGGAATGGTCCATAGTCATATTCCATGTAATACCGTCATCAGAAGTCTCTACTTTATATTTCATCTGCTGCCAGAATGACGTGGTGAGGCTCTCCAGGGATGTCCTTGTTTTGAAATCAACAGTCAGACTTCCCATGTTAGTATTTGAGCCCGTTGACCATGCATCGACAATTGACGAAGTCCGTGCATTAATAAACGGCGTTGTATCTTTATATTTACTGCCGGTTCCCACACTGCTTATGGTGACACCGTTATCCTGGAACCAGGATGTCAGGTCTTTTGTAACTGTAATTTTCTTTTCAGCCGACGCACTGCTTGATGCCTCTGCACGGATTGTTGCTGTTCCTTCGCTGAGAGGGGTGACCACACCACTTTCATCTACCGCTGCAACTTCGGGATCTGACGAAGTCCATGTCAGCGTCTCTGTGGCATAAGCCGGTTTAAGTTCCGCTTTCAGGGTTGTTTTCTTGTTAATGGACAGCGGGTTGTCTCCTCCGCCAAGTATAATACTCTCTGCAGGTATGTTATCTCTTATGGCAAGCCCCTGAACTGCCTGATCCAAATCCTCTGTAATCTTGTCTATCTCACCCTGCTTCTCCGCCTGCCATCTCTCGCTCCGGGCAGTCTCCAGAGTCTCTCTTGCTTTACTCAGGGCATCTTTGTATGCTTTCAGGCTCTCCTCGGTATAACAGTCCTCCGGATACTCCATTGCCATTTCACCTGCTTTGACTGCCTCTTCCAGAGCTCCTGTATCTGCTAGTTCTTCACCATCAACCTGACAGTTTACTTTCAGTGTCAGCGGAGTTCCGCTATAGAAAGATACTTCCACAGTCAGAGCTGCTGTACCCGCCTTTTTGGCACGAAGCTCACCCGTTGCCGCATCTACTGCGACCACATCTGCATCATCTGATGTCCAGCTGATCCCGGCAATATCTGATTCGCCATCTCCGCCGCTGACAATCACATTCAGCTTTTTCTTATCTCCTGTCTGAAGTTTTATGGCATCGGCCTCATCGCCAAAGGGAATTTCATTTCCTTTTTCATCACTGATACTCCAACGCTCAACTGCGTTCGGGGTATTGGTAACTTCTACCTCTACTTCCGCCAGAATAGATTTATCTGCAGTGGAGGCTGCCGTGATGACGCAGGTTCCGTTTTTAATGTCACTCAGGTTATCGCAAATCTTAGCTGCTTTCACCAATCCATTTTCGTCCACAGTTGCCACTGTCTCGTCAGAAGATGACCACACGATTCCCTGGTCTGCAGATTCCGGCAGCACTTTGGCATTTAGCTGATGCTGTATTTTCAGTGTGTCTTTCACAGGAAGCAGGCGTACAGACTTTGTATCCACCACCACACTCCTGGGAGATATTCCGGCAGCATAAACATTGAAATTATCAAGAGCCGGATTCCAGTCCGGATTTCCCGCATCCCTGTTCCTGGTTCCCATGAACTGAATACTCCCCAGATCATTGTTGTACTGGATTCCCTCCCCGAAAGCAGCTTCCTGTGTAGCTGTAACAGACGGATCATCCAGACTTGTGACCGTAAACCGGGACATGTTTGCCTTCATATCAAGTTCAATATCCATATGATACCATGTATTCTCTTTGTCAAATCCCTGTCCTATTACAGTGCCGTTCACTAAAGGCTGGTTATTCACAAGCTCTTCACCGGCGCTGTAAACCAGTTCTGTATTCTTATTTGTCTGAATCGCCAGATATACATGATTGCTGCTGTCTGTGACAGCCAGGTAATTGCCGTTGGAAGCTGTGCTTGTACCTACGTTGTACTCAAAATCAAGGATTATCTTGTCACTTGTGATCTCCGGTGAGAACCTGTGCTGTGTACTCCTTCCACCAGAACCGCCTCCGGCAATCTGAAGCACCTTGCCGTCATCCGTCTCATTGACACCGGAACCCAGTGCGCCTCCGCCTACAGAACCAACTGTCATATCCCAGCCTGAGCCTGTCTCCCTGTTGTCAAAGCTTTCGCTGACTGCCGGTACATAGACCATTGCAGAAGCAGTATGGTTTCCATCCACAGTTGTTGCCGTTATAGATGCCACCCCGCTGCTCACAGGTGTAACGATTCCATATTCATTGACCACAGCCACCTCTGGCGTGTCAGAGCTCCAGACAACATCTTCCTCTGTAGCCATATCCGGCTCTACGGAGGCGCTGAATCTGACAGTTGGAATCTCCTCTAAGGGTTTGGTGTCCGAAAAATAATCAGATGCAAAACGGTAGCTCCCCTGATTCAGGCTGACACCTGTAACAGGGACTGCTTCCTCCTGTACCGTGACCTGGCACTCTGCAGTGAATCCACCGTCTTCTGTAGTAACTGTAACCTTGACCGGACCGCCAATCTGCTCACCTGTAATAACACCATTTTCATCTACGGACACAACAGACTCGTTTTCTGAAGTCCAGGTAAGCTTTTTGTTAAAGGTGTCTTCAGGCATAACAAGTGCCTTCAGTGTCTTGGAATGCCCAATCTGAAGTGTGGCTGTCTCTTTGTCCAGCACTACTCCCTCTGCCATTACCGGCACCACATGTACTTTGCAGACAGCAGAAACATCCGGGTTGTCATCAGATACTGCCCTGATTTCTGCATCGCCTACACTTACAGCAGTCACCAGGCCGTTCTTATCCACCGCTGCTGTCTCCGGGTTGTCTGACTCCCATAGAATTTTGGAAAGTGTGGTATCTTCAGGTTCCAGAGCCGCTTTAAGCTGCAGCTTTCTGCCATTGCTCATTGTCACTTCTGTCTGATCCAGGGTAATCTTGCCGGCATCCACCTTCTCTGCTTTCAATGTAAAACTCAGGGAAGACTTTCCGTCCTGAGTGGCTGCTGTAATCGTGGTGGTACCTTTTTTCTTCACATTTAGCTGTACATTCTCGGTCTTATCTGACTGCTGGCGCATATATCCCCTGGGTGTCTGCCATGTCTCACCGAAGAAGGATGCCACTTCAGGGTCTGATGATGTGTAGATGACCACTTTATCTGTGACCTCATCCGGCAGTTTTGCGGCAAGCTGGAGTTTAGAGAGGACCTGTACAGTTATCTCCTCTCCATCACTTACAGGCGTTTTGTCAATTGTCGAATCTCTGCCCAATTTAAGAGTCAGATCGTCTTTGGCTGCTTCTTTTGGCTCTCCCACTGTCACATTTACAGATGCTGCCAGTCCATTTACCTCCGCGGTAACTGTAGCTGTGCCTGCCGCCACGCCCCGGACAAATCCCTTCTCTGTGACCTCAGCCACCGAGGCGTCAGACGTAGAATAGCTGACCGCTCCGTCTGTCAGAACCTTGTCCGCAGGAGCCAGATTTACTTTCAGTCTCTGGGTATCTCCCGGCATCAGATCAATCTCACTTTGCTCCAGACTGATTTCAGATACCTGACCAGCCTCCACTGTATACTCTCCGTATCCTCTCAGGGGAGAAAGGGTTGACGCCGCCTTTTCTTTCACACAGCCTCTCATCAGATAGGCATACATGCTGTCCATCATATCTCCGGCTTTTCCCGGCTGGCTGCTTCCCATCTCCACGATGCCCGTATCTCCGTTGTTGAACATGGTCCTGCCGCTTACGCTGACAGATTCATGATAACTGCTTCCAGCCCCTGGCGTGGGTGTCCAGTCAGTTTCCCAGTAATAAAATCCTCTGAGCTGATTATGAGGATTGGGAATATCAAAGGGAGCCTGCATATAGTCAAGCAGCCAGTTATACTGACCATTTCCGCTTGTCCTGTAGTAAGAGGATTGGCCCATGGCTGACCCCTCCGCGTTCCATGTAGGTCTGTACCTGGTAAAGGAAAATCCTGTCTCCACATTCACATAATCTCTGTATTTCAAACGCTCATTGGTCAGTGAGTTAGATGCCATATTGAGGATATTATCTATTCCCCGTCCGCCGTACAGAGAAAATGCCGCACCATCCATCTTTGCTCCCATATCCAGCAGATTTCCGAAAAAACTGTTTGCATCTGCCGGGCTGTATCCATTATTCGTATGGATGAATCCGGGCACTCCTCCCAGCACATCCTCCGCAGCTTCATAGGAAGCTGCAACAAGCTCTGCGTGCCCTTTACTCTTGGAGCCTTTTCCAACCGGCCAGATGATTCCCTGGTTCTGCTCATTTCCGTGTTTTACACCGATAATGTCCACACCGCCGTCTCTCATGGCTGTCAGTGTGTCATATACATAATTGTATACATTGGTTTTCATATGATCCAAATCAGAGTTGCTTAAGTTGCCCTCATAATCTACATTCAGCCATTCCAGAGGCGTATTTGCCTTTCCGGCGCTGATCCACGCATCGCTGTACTGGAAGCCCGGCATATAGCTAAGCCCCAGATCCGCCCCTCGTTTTCCCACAGCCACGAGATGTTCTTTGTCGAAGTAACCCTCCTGCATAAAGTACGGGTATGGCTGTCCGTCAGGTCCAATGTTATAATCCTGGAAGATCTGCTTCAGCCCATCATCCGGGTTATAGATTTTATTTCCTGCATGTACAAATACCATGCTGATGAGTGAATTGACACCATGATTGGAAAGGATTCTCAGACAATCCTGCTGGACTCCATTGGCAAAATATTTTCCTCCGTTGTCCTCAATCAGGGGCAGAAAAGAGACATCTGCTCCCCGTATGTAATTCTGGTCTTTGAACGCAAACAAATCAAAATTGTCCACATAGGCAAAATCCTCTCCGTTTCCCTGCCAGTCGTCTGCCAAATGTGTCTCATAATCTGACCACACTGTAACAGATTCCTTATAAGCCTCATCACAGATGGTATTCGCATAAACTGTCACCTCACTGTCATTCGCTCCTGTTGTGAAAGTCAGAGTCACAAGTGAATAGTCCTCTGTCCCTGACGGCACCTGGCGGAGCACCGTGCCGTCTGCAGCTTTTACACCCAGATTCAGCCTGTCCCCAAGTGAGGTACGATCCACAAGTTCACCGATTGGACGTTCCATCTCATCCGTATATTTTGTAGTTGCAAAAGTATCCTATTTATCAACCTTTGCCCGCACCGTCAACGCATATTTCGTATTCGGCTCAACTGCCACCTTCTGTTCCACCTGGCTTCCTGCTGCCAGACGGATGGCCTGTTTCCCCGTATCAGCGGAGTCAGTGACCACCTCTGCCGTGCCTGCAGATGACCATCCTGTAAGTCCATCCTCGAATCCCCAATTGGAAAGTCCGTTTTCATCCTGCGAATCCAGAGTGAGTTCCAACTGATCTATATACAACTCGGTGGAATTTCCTGCACTGATATCAATCTGGGCCTGACCGTTGTACACCAGCACATTTCGATGGGCCATCTGCTGCCATACACTTTTATCCCCGTCCAGGTATGTATCCACAAGTGCAACTGCATCCGGCGCTCCGGTTCCCCTTACCACAAGCTCCGCGCTGTTGCTGCTCTTAACGCCCTGACCCATGCTGTCAGAGTGTAACTTCCCTGGGGAATATCCCCCACCAACAGGGATATTTTAGAGTCTTTTCCCATCCTGATACACTTGCTTCCCTGCCTGACATTGGATTCCTCAACCGTCACATCTCCTTCTGTCGTCCAGCCCTCTGTACCAGCTTCAAAGTCCATATTAGTTCCGTAGCTGTCTTGTGAGGAACCCACTGTCTCCGCCATTACAGGCAGACTGCCCCCGCCAAAGGTCTGGGCTGTCATAGCTGTTGCCAGCGTCATTGCCAGCATTCTTTTCTTTTTCAACTGTTTCACTTTTCTGCCTCCTCCTTTTTCTTCCTTCTCACCATCCAAACAGACACGCCTGCAGCGGCGCCCCCTGTCAACACAAATGGTATGATTCTTGTTTCATCTCCTGTCTTGATATTTCCTTTGGGCCTGGATGTACTTTTTTTGCTGGTGCTTCCCTGGTTCTTACTGCCTCCCTGGTTTTTCTTATCACCATTCCCTGAACCATTACCGCTCTGCCCATCATGATCCCCCTGATTCTGATCGTCTTTCTTATCATCATCCGGGTCTTTCTTATTATCATCGTCTTTGTTGTCGCCGTCCGGATCATCCGGATTGCCTTTCTCTGATCTGATTATCAGATTTTCTGTATTGACCTGCACAGTCCCTGCATCTCCACCAATCTTCTCAGCGACCACTGTCACCTCCAGCGCCCCCTCGTCAGGAATTCCCTTGGGCAGATTAAAATTCAGTTTCACAAGGCTTCCTTCCTCCCGGATACTGGATGACGAGGCAAATGCCACCACTATCTCCCCTTCCGGTTTATTGCCTGTCAGACAATCATTTACCTCACATAAGGCACCGTCTAACGCCTCATCAGCTCCTGTATCTGTCAGCTTCATCCATTGAGCATCATACATAATACGCAATTTGCCGTTAGTGATTCCATCCCCGTTTTCAACAGCACAGACAACCTCCATCATTTTATCCTCTGTCAGATCGCCCAACTGTTTCATCAGAATCCTGGGGCCTCCTTCAGCCAGGACCGGGATCGTCTGTGTGAACATCCACAAGACTGTAAATATTATCAGACTGATTCTCCCATTCTTTTTCATCCGTCTATCCTTCTCCTAATATCTGTTTTTCAGCCTGAGATATTCTTCATTAGTAATTTTCAGAATACATCCATGCCGTTTTTTTAGTTTTCCCAAATCATACTCCTGATGCGAAAGCACTTCAAAATCGCCCTTTTCAAGCTCATTGCACACAAGCGGCAGATACCCCCCGCCGCTGGCAAACTGGTCCGCGATCAGGCACCACCGACCGTCGGGCAGTTCATACGCCTCCGGGCCCTCCACTCCAAGAAGTTTTTCAAGAATCTCAGAGTGGATGGATTGTGCACTTTCCCCGCAAAGTTTCCTTACCCGGTCCGCTTTGATCCCTTTTGTTGTCTCATCCTTGACAAAGCGATAATACCATCCCTGGGCACGGACAATGTTCATATCAATTACATGGTTTCCGGTTTCCAGATAAATAAATGGTTCTGTAAAGTTCCTGAAATCCCGGGTATAGGAACCATAAATCCTCTGCTTTGGCTCAGATTCTCCCACAAGCTGTACCATAGATGCCCAGAAGACAAAGAATGCTTTTTCATCCTGGTCATATACGCTCTCCGGTGCCCACACGCATCCAGCTTCTGGTACCCCCACCGTACAGCTTCTCGGACCGCTCCAGTCTGCAAGATTTTCAGATTCCCATATGATCAGATTCCTGCTTCCCCTGTACTGCGCTTCCTCCCAGCCCTTTCCTGCTCCAATCCTGAGGTCTGTGGCCATCATATAGAATCTGTCATTCTCCGGATCCCGGACCACAAACGGATCCCGGATACCTTTCTCACCAACACAAGACCGCAGCACAGGTTTACCCTGATTCAGATCTTCCCAATGTAGTCCATCGCTGCTGACTGAAAAATAAACCTGTTCTCCATCTTCCTGTTCGCCAATAAAGTAGATAAACAGATATTTCATCACACGCCTCCTCACACTTTTTGTTTTATTATAGTGTTAAATCAGTCAGATATTCTATGTGCATGTTTTTACTTTCTTACTTGTAGTTTACTAATTGGTTACTGTTTACACCCAATGTCATAAACTTTAAGAGTATTCATGTCAAAACAGTGCTGCAAGGGGCATTTTCATAAAAATCCTTTCTCTCATACCTCTTGTATTTAAGCATACAAAAAGCACCTCAAAACAGAGATGCCGGATAATCCATATTATGAAATTGCAGGCTGCCCAAACTATTGTCTAATATTATGTACTCCAAAAAAGCCTGTAATTCATGCCTATCCGGCTGAACTACAGGCTCATTTATCATTCTGATAACAGGAGGCTTATGACAGCACCTCTACTTTGCAGGAATGCTTTTTCGTCTCCTTGTTATAACTGATTCCTACAGCCAGAATCTCTCCTGAATATCTGGACTGTTCCCCTATTTTCCCCTGAAAACGAAGTGCATATTGTTTTTCTTTAATCTGATTAATTGCTTCCTCTGGTGTAAAACCGACTTTTAATTCCAGAATGATACAGTCAGCATTCCTATCTGTTTCCGGATAAAAGATAAAGTCAACATATCCTTTTCCCGCTTTATCTTCCCGTTCTATCCGATAAGAATCTCTTGCTGAAAGATAGGCGAGATTGACAACTGCCATAAGTTCCGTCTCATGATTGTAATGAAAGAGGGGTGTTTCTGTATCGTGTACCAGTTCCAGAATCTCTGTCATAGTTTCTGTATCCCCCTCAAGCGTTGCCTGCAGCATTCGATCGGATTCTTTCGCCAGGCGGTAGACATATCCCAGAGATGGTTCTTTCTGCAGCATATCTGTGAATTTTTCCATTAATTCTTTATTGGGTATACTGACTTTTCCATTCTCATAACTCAGAAAACCATAAACCACCATAGCAGAAAAAATTTCATCCCTCGTCTGCAGATTCATGGAGGTTGCAGCATACTCCTTAATTTTTGCCGGAACAGCCACACCGGATACCATAAGTGCCAGGTCATCTCTTACATCATCCACATTATTTTCAATATAATAATAGATTTCATCGTAGGGACCGGAACTGGTCCAATAATTTCCAAGGTTGTTATTTTTCAGTGAAGTTACTACCGAACGTGGATTGTAGAGTCTCCTGCCGAATTTTGAATAATATCCATCATACCAGTTTTTTAGTTCTTCTCTTGTCAGATTTTGGGGGCCTTCTGTGTACATGCAATACTTTTGAAATAAGATGTCCACCTCTTCCTCTGTAAACCCAAAATACTGTGAATATTGTTCTTCAGCAGCCATCGTATATTCTAAAAACATATTTAATTCTGAACCACTGGAATATTTCGCAATAGGAAGGATTCCCGTCATATAAGCCAAAAGCACATATGGTCTGTCCTTCAGTAAATTCCTCAAAAATTGCAGATATGCCTTTTTATCCCTCTCGGTCACAAAATCCTGATGAAAAATAAAGTCCCATTCATCCAATACAAAAATAAAACGGGCCGTTGGTTCCTCCGCATTGATATACCTCAGAATCCCTGCCACATCCGTTTTTCCATAAAGCTCCGCCTCCGGGTATTCCTTCTTCAAATCATGAACCAAACACTCCCGAATCTGTTCAATATACTGTTTATAGGAGATGCATTCCTCGCCGATGTCATTGAATGAAATATGAATGACAGAAAACTTGTTCCTGTATTTATCATACTCTGGACTTTGCGCAACCGCAAGATTCTGAAAGATATCATTCGCATCACATCCCTTTGAGAAATAAGCGGCAATCATATTCGCCATAACAGTCTTTCCAAATCTCCGGGGTCTTGTAATACAAATATGGCTGTTTCCTCTGCTCACCAGAGGGAACAATTCTTCTAGCATCTGTGATTTGTCAACAAAATAAGGGTTTTGAGTTTCCCCTTTATATAAAATATATGCCGTTTTACTGTTTAAATAAATGCCCATCATTTTTCACTTCCTTCCAGCATATTGCAAGATTTACTTTGTTATTTTATAATTATAGCCCAAACTATTGTCTGATACAATGAACTTTAAAAAAAGCCTGTAATCCATGCCTACCCAGCTGAATTACAGGCTCTCTCAGAGCTCTCTTATAAAATTCAATTTTTTTGGTAAATTATTGGTAAAATGCTTATTTCATTCTTCCTATAAGCGCTGAAACCCGCATAAACACTAGGTTTCTCTGATGTAGGATTAACTACCTGCCCCGAAGAATTTTTTTATCTGAGAATTATTATAAACCTTTAAAGGCTTGATTTCCATGGGTTTTTGAAGATTCTTAAAATTAGTTTTCTTCATAAATCCACATAACTTTCCGTATTTACCAACGGATTTCTGGTAAATAATTGGTAAATTCAACCAACTCTGAACCTATTAGAATCAAGCTTTTTCAGTTGTTCCCTTACTCTTTCCTGGGTCACATTGTCATAAATCCTGGATATCATCTTGTACTCTTCATGTCCCATGATATATTGCAGGCTGTCAAGATCCACTTCCGCCAACATATCCTCTTGCCTAAACTTTGAAGTTTTAAAGCTTCAACCAGAAAGTCTGTCAGACTTTCTGAAAATTTTTCTTGACTATCACATGGAAAGAGCCAGTAAATAGGGGCATTCCGAACAGAGAGCATTTGAACCATATCCGGGTATTTGAATTCATTTAAACGTAGTTGATCTTCTGTATAGTTCCCGGAAACGTCCAAAATATAAGTATTTTTCCCACTTTCTCATATTTCTTCCAGTTTTCTGCAGCAAAAATATGTTTTTCCGTACCCTGAACTTCCTAAAATCAAAATAGATCCGTTAGGGAATTCCCTTTACAATCTTCTTATTCCAGTGATTCAACTGGGTCGTCTGTTGTACAAACCAGAGCAAAGGGGTCTGCCCCCTTTGCTTCAACTTCACAAAACTCTGTTCTTGCAATCTGTACAATAATTTACAGACCGCGGATTGATGAAATCCCGAGTTCAAATATTCACAAGTTCATGTTTATCATAGTCAAAATATGTCCCCTCTAGCATATTTGCCAACGTATTTGTACGAATCAACTCCACATGATTTTTTCCCTGCTTTAATAATTCTGCCTGGCATTTCCATTGATATGGTGTAAAAGCCCGGACGCCCAGAGATGTTCCGTTTATTTTTAGTTCCAGACAATCCATACATGTATCATAAAAATCAAATGATACGTTCACCGTACCGTCACATTTATCAAAGACCATCTCGTTCTCAAATGTCATATCTCCGCTGTAATACGGAAATCCTTTTATATAATGACTGTCAAATACTGCCTTTTCCGGTTGTCGTATCAGAACATGATTGTCCGAAACCCCGAAATTTCCTAACAGATAAATCGGATCCTTTAATCCATCTGATTCGCGCTCTGCTTCAACTTCTATTTCGACTGTATTGTTTCCTTCTTTTAACAAATTAGAAATATCCGCCACAAGATTATGCTCATCATTAATAAAACGATATTGAAACACATCCCGATTCACTTCCGTTTCATTTATTCTTATCTTATATGTGCCTGTAATCGCCCTCCTATCCAGCATTATTTCCGCAGATTTCGGTTTGCTTTCTGCTTCAAATTCTGTTCTGTAAGCAACAGAAATCGGAAATTTCATCTTCACATGCTTAGGCGTTCCAAATGTACTTTGGTAAATATAATCTTCTTTTTCAAGCAAAGGGAATGCTGCAGCCTGTTCAATCAAAGTCATAGGTTCTGTCGCAAACCACTGTTTTCTATCTCTTGAGATTTTCCATTTTGCAAGTCGGAACACATTACTTCCGTGAACTCTAACACTAAATGGTTCTTTCGTGGAAATTATCAGATTCCTCTCTTTTCCGTTGGTATTATCTTTTTGTTCCAAAGTCACTTCTTTAGTAAGCCGGAAATATTTACTTTCCAATGGTGCAAACTTCAGCTTCTTTTTATTTTGAAGACATCCTGAGGCGATACATGTGCCATCTTCCATTTTAATCTGTTCCATTTTATAGTTTGAACTTCTTCTGTTGTACAAAATGACATCCGCTGGACGTTTACCTTGATTCACAAGCGAAAGGAACAGAGTTCCATCCTCATTCTTTCGAATTGACGTGATAAAATTCTTTCGTTGTGTTTCTTCTGCAAACAATATATCCACCGGTTCATCTGCCAATTGTTTTATTTTTTCGATGAATGCATTCTCTATGTCTGCATTTTCAAACCGCCCTTCTGCTTTCATAAATGTAACCTGTGAAGGATATTCCTCTAAAAGCCAGTTCCATTTTTCCTCTGCTTCGCAATCTGTCTCGTGTATATCCATAGACAAGTACGGAAGATTCCCCAAGAAAACCATATTTCCTCCCGCTTCTGCAAATTCCTTAAGTTTCAAATAAGCGCTGTGTTCATAAAACAAAGACGGAGGAATAATTACAATCTTATAAGATGCATCACCATGTTTCAGTCGGCCGTTCTCTACCGTAAACTCCGGAAGCATTTCAGAATCCAGGTGATTATACTGCAATTGATTCAAAAGTAATGTTTTTGTTGTATACATCCAATTGTTTCTTAACTGTTCACATTTTTCTTTTTCCTCTTTGTCTTCCCCTTCATATGGGAATCCGTGAAACGGATTTCCTAAAAGAGCCCACAAACTCGGTACCGGGTCTAATACTGCAATTTCCGTTGTTTCTCGCGTTTCTGTAACATAAACACTTAAGCGCGCTGCATAATCAGCCAGTTTGCGATAATGCTTCCAATACGGATTCTGATAAAACTGTGAAGGAGGTGCGTCATGTTTGTTAATGGATTCTATTGTGTAATAGAAGGCATGAAATACATACTGGTTAATTCCACTTGCTGCAAGACGATCCAACATCCATTTCGCATCTTGAAGCGTCATAGTCCAGCCCACACTGTGAAAACTCTCTATCAGACACTGTTTTCTTCCCAGCTGCCTTGCAAGAGATGCTACTGCATTTGCGCTGTATCGAAACGCACAAAGATACTTATCATAAATCCATTCCAATTCTCTTCCCGCTTTTTCATGACCTGTATCCCCTCCCGGAATATGACTATATCGCTGCGTTGACAATCGCATAAACGGAACTTCTGTACAATATTGTATTCCTTCCTGTTCACACCAATCTGATACCTGTTTATGATAGCTTTCCACAAAAATCTGATTTACCACATCATAAAGATCATAGCGTATCCTATACGAATTTGGCCATGAGGCATCGTATATTCCAGGCATATTTTCCAGAATGGAATACCCCTTTATCCGTTCAAATGCCTCCGGAACCCGATCTGACCATGGCACCGGGCTAAGCATACCGACTTCATCCGAAAAGATACCTTTCGCATAATCTGACAGATTAGATTTTTGTTCATCTTCCCCTGTCAAAGCTTTTTTATAAGCTTCATGTGTTGTATCCAGGAAAGTTTTCACCGCATCTTCATGGCATGGATCAATGTATCCACCGTAAAATTTGAAATCCCCCATTGGTTTTTCGTAATAAATTTCAACAATCCATTTACCTTCCGGCAACGTAACATTAAGAATGTTCTGTGGTCCATATGAAAAGAAACGCTTATTATTGTACATCGTAAGCCCGGTAATCTGATATATTTGCTCTGTTTGAAGAATACCGATGTTATCTCTGACATCAATTACCGATTCCCTATCTATACTTCCATTCCCCTGAACAAGAAATGCTTTTGCATATAATATGATTCCATTTTCCAGCTCATGGGATAACTCTGTACCACCTTCAGCTTCAATCCGGACGTGACTTAATACTTTATGTTCTGCCTCTGGATGCCGACGCAGTACTTCTCCGCCTCCCATTCCACTTGGATATGGATATTCATCATACAGCCATGCTTCCATTCCATATGCTTTTGCACACTCACAGGCATATTTTACAAGCGAAAACCACTTTTGTGATAAATACGGCACTGCCTGTCCCTGACGAGCAGAAAGATAAAATCCACCTACACCTTTTTCATGCATTTCTCTGATTTGCTTCTCAATACCTTCTTCCGTAATATCCCCATTCCAGAACCAAAATGGTTTCACACGATATTGTACCTTGGGATTTTCAAATTCTGTTTTCAGCCAATCTGTCATTATCTTTCCTCCTCTACTCATCTAACCAGATTTTTTCTGACTATAATAGTATTTTTATTTTAAAAGAAACACGCCTTATAAGGGCGTGTTTCTTTTGACAATTCACAAGCGTAATCTTATTTGTTCACAACATTCTCATCGTACTGTTTTTTCAGTGCAGTCATCTGATCTGCCCATTTATCCAGATACTGCTGAGCTGTTTCATTTCCAAGAAGAACATTCTGGAAATCTTTTGCCAGTGTGTTGGAGTGCAGATCAAAGTATCCTGTAACATTTACCGGAAGTGTAGCAATCTTCGTTTCCTGATTTAAAAGTGTATCTGCTGCCGCCTGTACAGGTTTAGATTCTTTTACCCACTCATCTTCCATTGCAACTTTATTACATGGAAGAGAGCCAAATTTTTCACAGTAATAACTGTTATTTTCATGTTCACTGAGGAAGCTGATAAATTTGAATGCTTCATCCGGATGCTCCGAATTTTTAAATACCGACAACGTTACAACTCCGTTAGAAACAAGTACGCTGTCTCCATCTTTGGACTTCAAATTAACAATTGCTCCAACTTTGTTGTCTCCAAGTGTCTCTTTGTGCATTGCATAGGAAGCTATATTGTGGAAAATCATTGCTGCAGAACCTGAATCAAATGCAGAAATCATCTCTGTACTTGCATTTGTAATATCGCTTTCCGGAGTATATTCATTATAAAGAGAAGCAAACTCTTCCAGGAATTTTACATGTAAAGGATCATTGATAGTAGAATTTCCGTCTTCGTCAAACATCTCTGTAATACCTGAATACTGATACAACATCTGCTCTAACTGCTGTGAACTACCTGCACCTCCTCGGATAGAAAATCCGTATACTCCGTTTTCTTTATCTGTCAGCTTTTTCGTATCTTCAAATACTTCATCCCATGTTGTAGGCGCTTCCAATCCTGCCTTTTCGAATAATTCTGTGTTGTACCACAGTGTCGGCGGAACAACAGATTGTGCCAGACCGTAAAGTTTTCCATCCGGAGCTGTATCTTTAATACTTTTCTGGAATGTCTCGAGCATTTGATCATAATTTTCCCATTCTGCAACATAATTATCCAATGGCTCTAATGCATCCTGAATAATAAAGTCATTCATCCAATACTGATAGATAACGCCACAGTCCGGAGTAGAACCTGACTGGATTGCTACATCATATTTTGATTTTGCCTGGTCTGACGGAAGCGGTACATGTTTTACTGTAATATTCGGATTCTCACTTTCGAATTTTGCGATGAGATCCTTAAATCTTTCTGTACTCTGTGGAGTTGCATAATTATCCCAGAATGTAATCTCCACTTTTTCGTCCTTATCTGTGGATGTTTCCGCACTCCCCTGCTCTTTTGCAGTATCTCCTCCACCACAGCCTGCCATCATGGTTACTGCCATCGCACACGTCATTAACACTGCTACTACTTTCTTTTTCATCCTTTTTTACCTCCATTTTTTTATATGTTATCCGTAACCGGGATTAACCTTTTACCGCACCGGAACTTAATCCGCTGACGAGATATTTCTGTAAATATGCAAATAATGCAACGGGAATTACCATCGCAACAATTGCACCTGCTGCCATCGCACCATAATGAATACCATATTCTCCCTGCATCATCTTCAATCCAATCGGAACAGTATACTTCACCGGATCATTCAAGAACATCATCGCAAACAAGAACTCGTTCCAGCAGCCGATTAAAGCAAAAGCCGCAACAGTCACTATTCCCGGAATCAGCATTGGAAGTACCACTTTAAATACTCCCTTCACTCTGCTGCATCCGTCAATCATCGCCGCTTCTTCTAATGCAAACGGTATTCCTTCCACAAACCCTCTCATCAACACACAGCAAAACGGGGTCTGAAATGTGACATTTACAATCACTAACGCAATATGTGTTCCCACTAAATGCACATGATTGAAAATATTAAACAACGGAACCATCAATACTGCTCCTGGAATAAACTGTACTGCAAGCAGCAACCCAAGAAATGCACCTTTAAACCGAAATTTATATCGGCTCAATGCATATCCTGCCATAACTGATATCATCACGATAAAAAGGACAGATATTGTACTTACCTTCAAACTGTTGAAGAAGTACTTATCAAACCCTACATTTGTCCATGCATCAATAAAATTAGCCAGTGTCGGATTTTTCGGAAGGTATGTAATATTTTTTCCTAAAATCTCACCCTCATTTTTAAAAGCGGTGTTAATTGCCCAATAAATCGGAAATACCACATAACTGCATATGAAAAGCAATGGAATCCATCTTAAAAAAATAATATCTCTTTTTTTCTCGCGCATTATTCTTCACTTCCCTTCCCAAACCCTGATGCCTTCATATAAATAACCGCAATAATTGCCAGGATAAAGAAGCTGACTACGGAAATTGCAGATCCGTATCCATAATTATTTGTGGTCAAGGCCTGATTTGCAATTAACATACTAAGTGTTGTTGTTTTTCCAACCGGACCTCCTCCTGTCAAACTATAAATCAAGTCTACACTGTTAAACTCCCAAATTGTACGCAACAACGTAGTAAGAACAATCGTATCTTTCAAAAGTGGAAGCGTCACATATATAAATGTCTTAATTTTGTTTGCACCATCAACTCTTGCAGCTTCATAAACATCTTGTGACAGTCCCTGCATTCCAGCAAGAAGACTGATTGCAAAAAATGGAATTCCTCTCCAAAGTTCAGCGACGACTACCGCACCCAAAATCACCTTTGTACTTGCGAGCCATGCAACATTTTCACTAATCAAACCAATCTTTGTAAGCAAATCATTCAGTACTCCATAGTTCTGATTGTAAATCAAGCTAAACAATACCGCAGTCAGTACCCCTGACATTGCCCATGGTACAAATACCAGCGCACGAAAGAATCCTCTTCCACGGAATTTTTGATTCAAAATCAAGGCTACGATCATTCCGAATACCACCTGTAAAATAACTTCTGCAACAACCCACTTCAACGACACAACAAGTGCGGAATAAAATTCACCGGTCGTAAATATTTTTATGAAATTGTCAAATCCACAGAATCCATTTGCAAATGGCATTGCCGGATTGTAATTTTGAAACGCAAGATAAAATGTCTTGCAAAGCGGATACAGCATAACACCAACAATCAAAATCACTGCCGGTGATATCAATAAATATGGAGCCCACTCAGTTTTCTTCTTCCCAAGAGCAGGTGAACTCGGATTCCTCTTTTTCATCATTTTTTCCCTTCTTTCTTTATATTTCATCCTTTATGTGTATTTAACCATGATTTTCAGAGATAGTAAATTCAATAACTTTGGGAAAAATTTATAATATCTTTACTTTATATCTTTGCATAAATGAGGGAAGGAATCCTACCGTGAATTCCTTCCCTCATTTATGCGTTTCTATGCGCCGTTCGATATTGTGTAACTGTGCAATTATAATATTTTTTAAAGCTTAAGCTGAAATACTGTGGATTTTTATATCCGGTTGCTTCTGCAATTTCATAATTTTTTAAATCTGTGTTTTTAATGAGCCTTGCAGCATTTTCCATCCGTACCTTGATAATATAATCATACAGATTAATATTGAATTTTTTCTTAAATGCGCTGGTCAGATAACAATGATTAATCCCAAAATGCTCCGCTATCTGAACAAGTGTAAGCTCCTCGTCTCCAAAATGTTCTTCTATATAATGACGCACCGCAATGAGCAGATCATCTACATTTGAATTAATTTTCTGCAGTGCATTCTGATAGGATTGATATAACTCATAAAAAGAATGCATCACGCTTCCATAAAAGAACTCTACGCTTTCCGACTCTAACTGCCCCTTTGCAAACTGCCGAAACATAAATTCCATATTTCCAAGATTTTCATACATTATAGATACTTGTTTGCTCTCTTTCTCTGTATAGATCATAAAAATCTGCAAGTTATCCATGCAAAAAAAGAAACTTCCTTTGAATGCATTTGTCAAAAAATCACAATATTTTTCTATTTTCTCTTTAGCCTCATCTACCGGAATCATTTCATTATAATGAAAATTGATAAAAGCAACCATTCCAAGGCCACTGGAAAGATTAATATCAAATATTTTGAAAAAATCATCGTCCAAATGCTGAAAATTCTCTCTCATTAATTTCGATATATAGTTCCGTTTAATCTGCGGGTACTCTTCCTTAAGTATATGTTCTGTTTTCCGCTCCTGTCGATACAAATTTTCTGCTTTTTTCACTACTTCAATCAATTCATTCTTATCGAGAGGTTTTGTCAGGTAATCCACAGCATTCAGTTTAAGCACCTGTTGAGCATATTCAAATTCCTTATACCCTGAAATAAAAATGAACTTAAGATACGGATAATAATCTCTTGCAATCTCTGCCATCTCGATTCCGTTCATTCCCGGCATTTTGATGTCTGTAATAATAATGTCAGGCATATTTTCCTTGATAAAGTCCAGAGCTTCCATCGCATCTCTCGCAGTATATATCAAGTCCCAGCCATTTTCTTTCCAATCTATCTTTGTTGTAATTCCTCTCCTTATAATTGCATCATCATCTACAAATACAATCTTTGTCACTTCTATTTCTCCTTGTAAGGTATTGACACTATAATTTCCGTACCACAATCCGGTTCTGTTTCTATTTGAATTTTATATTGTTTTCCATATGCAAGCTGAATTCTGTCCTGAACATTTTTTATTCCGTACACACCATAAGATTTTTCTGTATATTCACATATTGGCTCGTCCAACGACTTACAGATTCCCTCCAGAACATCCTCTGCGATTCCACCTCCATCATCTTTTACATGAAACGCAATTAACTCTTCCTCTTTTCTGACTATAATCTCAACAATCCCGTCTGTTTTATACGGACGTATTCCATGGTACACAGCGTTTTCCACAATTGGCTGCAAAATCATTCTCAATGTATAGCAGTACTTCAACTCTTCCGGAACTTCAACCCGGAACTGAAAATCTTCAAATCTCGTCTGCAAAATCGATAAATAAGAAGTAATATGGCGTAATTCATCCTCTATGGTAATATAGGATTTTCCTTTACTTACTCCGATTCTGTAAAATGCCGCAAGCTGATCTATCATCTCAGCAGCCTTCTCATTTTCTCTGCACACACATAATTCCCTGATACAATCCAGAGTGTTATACAAAAAATGAGGATTAATCTGTGCAAATAGATACTGTAATTGAGTTGCCTGTTTTGCAGTCATTTCATGCTGAATAGATTCTGTTAACGCATGGATTCGACCTATCATCTCATTGATTCCTGTACCGATCTGATTGATTTCCCGATAGCCATCCACACCAATCATCCCTGCATCATTTGGTCCGTTTATTTGTCTCATCTGCCCAAGCAATTTCATAACAGGGGTGGAAAAATAATTTGGTATTACAAAATAAAGCACAATAAAAATGAATACCGCCGCCAATATGGTAAATAAAAAAATATGCGTAAAATCATTCAAGCTCATATATAATTCCTTTGTCGGTATCACTGCAAGTATTCCTATATCCTTAATTACAATCGGTGTATATACCACATAATAATCTCCCGTTTCAAAAGAGAGCACCTCCTCTCCCCGAACTTCCTTCATTTTTACCTCTATATTTTTTCTGTCGGACTCTGTCAGATTATCCAATGTATTATTTTCGGAATCCGGTGTAATGATTTCTCCATCCCGTCTTATAAAGGCCATACTGCTACTGAATGTCAATCTGCTATTCTGTATTTGATTAAGAAACACATCATCCCGAATTCCCATGATTCCAAATCCGCTCACTTTACTTTCTTCATCTCCAACAGTCTTAATAATAGCAAAATGACAAGTTTTTCCCTCTGACATTTCCTCAGGCAACAGCTCATCCAATTGAATCCACTCTAAAGTATTTTCTGACAAATATTGCGTATAATCAACATTTCTCAACATACCCGAGTCATCACTCTCCTGATTGGAAAGCCAGTAATATATGGAATTATCAGACAAATATATTCCACCGAAGTCCATATAAACTGAATAGTGACGTACAAATTGTGTAACACTTGTATCTAGCTGCAGATACTCAACCGGAGTTATCGGATTATTTCCATTCTCAAGGTTGTAATCCATATTGTAGAATGCCCGTGCAGACAAAATTCCTTCTGCCATTTCCTGTATATTTTCAATTTCCCGGTTCAGGGAGTCTCTGCTTTGGTGCACAATCGTTTGCGCATTCTCTTTT
>ERZ506993.115-NODE-115-length-72240-cov-5.41485_pt1 | contig 72240 bp, 61 predicted proteins | sample MGYA00513167_ERZ506993 | MGnify/ENA metagenome assembly ERZ506993 | reverse complement strand
CGTGTGCTCTTCCGATCTTAAATATGGTGATTTTAAGGTTGCTATCACATTGTAAAGAAATAGTCAATAAAAAGATAAGAGTTGATATACTTAATTAAATGTATCAACTGTATATTTTGAAATAAATATCTGTCAGAGTATCATCGGGTTGTTAAGAAAGGTGTTTAGAAAATGGAAGGTATTGAGGTAATGTAAAATTAAACAGGGTGGAAATTCAGTTGAAGAATTTCCACCCTGTTTAATTTTTTAGACTATAAGACAGGTCGGTATTCTCTTATACTTTAGATATCAAATAAATCACCAGAAACGAACGAAAGGGAGGAAACAAAATGAGGAAAAAAGTAGTGAGCGCTATGCTCTGTATGGCTATGGCAGCTACAATGTTGGCAGGATGCGGAGGAAACGCAGGAACAGCTTCCGCGGGAACGGACAGCAGCAAGAAGACTGCCGGAGGAAAGGAAGAGGTGGTCATCTGGGATTACTTCGAGACGGATGCTCAGAAGAATATGATGCAGGACATCATTGACGGCTTCAATGAATCACAGGAGGAATACGAGGCATCCCATGTGTATGTACCCTTTGCAGACTATGAAAAACAGCTGACACTGGGCATGGCATCCGGGGAACTCCCGGACCTGGTCATCCTGGACGGCTGCAGCATGGCATCCTTCATTCAGATGGACCTGTTCGGGGATGTATCAGATGCGGATATCAAATGGGATGAATACCTGGAAGGCCCTATGGAATCCACTATGGCGGACGGAAAACATTACGGTATTCCCTTTGCCACCAACTGTACGGCATTGTTCTACAACAAGGATATCTTCGATGCGGCAGGTATGGAGTATCCCAATGAAAACACCACATGGGAAGATTTCCATGAGATGGCAAAAGCGCTGACGAAAGACGGTGTGGTTGGCTTCGGCAATGCTGCTACAGGAACAGATGAGGGAACCTTCCAGTGTCTGCAGTGGTTATACACAGCAGGCGGGGACTACCAGAATGTGAAAGGCGGTACGGATGCCTACAATCTTATGCAGGAGATGGTAGCTGACGGTTCCTGGTCAAGGGACTGCGTGAACTGGACACAGTCAGACGTAAATAACAACTTCGTGGCAGGTAACCTGGCTATGCAGCAGAACGGACCATGGCAGATCCCGGGAATCGAGAAGGACGCTCCTGATCTGAACTACGGTGTGACGGTACTCCCCAAAAAAGACGCGGATTCTGACCAGGCAACCTCCATTCTGGGCGGTGAGAATATGGGAGCTGTAAAACAGGATGACATGGGCGGAGCCACTGCATTCATGGAATACTATGACAAGACAGAGGTGATGGTAGACGCTATGAAACAGTACGGTTCCTTCCCGCCGAAAACAGAGGCGGCTCAGGACTCCTACTGGACAGATGACCCGATCCAGAAAGAATTTATCACACAGCTTCAGACATCCATCCCAAGAGGCCCAAGTGCTTCCTGGCCGGAATATTCCGATGCACTGCAGACAGGATTCCAGGAGGTTATGACCTCAGCAAAGACTCCTGAAAAAGCAGCAGAAGATACACAGGCAGCCGTGGATAAGGTGAAGGCATCAGAAAAATAAACAGCCGGAAAGGGACAGGACCCTCCTGTCCCTTTTTAACCCCATAACTGCTCATAGGAAAGGATGAAAGATAATGAAAAAAGGGAAAACTCTCGGACCAAAGGTTGGTTTTTTGTTTGCACTTCCAGCCGCCATCTACATGCTGATATTTGTGGGATACCCCATGATACAGAACTTTATCCTCAGTTTCAAGAATGTGGATGTATATTCCTTTGCAGATGCATCCAAGCAGGCGTTTGTAGGATTTGAGAACTATAAGGAACTGTTTTCAGGCGGTGAGGCGATACTGACCACAGCTATTAAAAATACACTGATCTTTACGGTGGCATCAATTTTCTTCCAGTTTTTTATCGGATTCGGCCTTGCGCTTCTGTTCAGCAAAAAATTCAAGGGAAGCTCCTTCTTCCGAGGTGTGACCATGATCTCCTGGCTGCTTCCGGTCACGGTTGCGGGTCTGCTGTTCAAATTCATGTTTGCCAGCAAAGGCGGTATCATCAACCAGCTTTTCATGTCCCTGCATCTGATCAACGCACCGCTGGAATGGCTGCTGGACCCCAAACTGGCTATGATAGCCATTGTAGTGGCAAATATCTGGATTGGTATCCCCTTTAACATGATGCTTCTGATCACAGGACTCACCACCATTCCGGAGGAGATCTATGAAAGCTCACGTCTGGACGGGGCAAATAAATTCCAGACACTGTTCCAGATCACGATCCCCATGATAAAGCCGGCTATCATGTCTGTGCTGACGCTGGGGTTTGTATATACATTCAAAGTGTTCGACCTGGTATGGGTCATGACAAAGGGCGGGCCGGTCAATGCCACAGAGCTGGTTTCAACTTATGCTTACAAGCTGTCCTTTGACCAGTTCCAGTTCAGTAAGGGCGCGGCGGCAGCCAATATTCTGTTCCTGATACTGTTCGTGGTTGGTATTTTCTATATTAAACTGATCAATGATGAAGACGAGGTGATGTGAGATGAAGAACGAGAAAGGAAACCTGAAATTTTTTATCATCGGAGCCATAGTATTTGTGATCTTCATTTTCCCGTTATACTGGATGGTGGTCACAGCGCTGAAAACACAGGTAGAGATTTTTCAGATTCCCACGCCTCTCTGGCCGAAGAATCTGACTCTGGACGCATTCGCGGATCAGCTCTCTGCATCCAGTGATACTTTGAGGGGCTTTAAAAACAGTATGATCATTGCAGCGGGCGCCACAGTGATCTCCACTATCTTGTCCATTCCCGCCGCATACGGGCTGGCCAGGTTTAAATTCAGCGGCAGAAAAGTCCTGATCTTATATTTCCTTATGACACAGATGCTTCCGTCAACCCTGATCCTGACATCCCTGTATATTATGTTCTCCAAGATGGGCCTGCTGAATTCTTATCTGGCTCCCATCCTGGCAGACGCTACCCTTGGAATCCCGTTCAGTATTATTATCCTGAGGACCTATTTCCTCTCCATACCGAAGGAACTGGATGAGGCGGCAAAAATCGACGGCTGCAACAGCATCACATCCTTTACGAAGATCATGCTCCCCATAGCAAAACCGGGCGTTATTGTAGCTGCCGTATTCTCTTTTGTATATGCATGGGGCGATCTGATCTATGGAATCACTTTTATGACAGACCCTATGAGAAGGCCCATTACCTCCAGCATTTACAACTATGTGCAGCAGTATCAGACATTGTGGAACGCCACCATGGCCTTTGGTATTATCGCGATCCTGCCGGTGGTTCTTATCTTCATTTTCATGCAGAAATATATTGTCAGCGGTCTGACCAACGGTGCAGTCAAGGCATAGGCCGGATATAAGGCAAATCAGGAGGAATAAAATGAGATTACAACCTATTGATCTTCAAAAAATAAAAATACAGGATCCTTTTTGGACAAAGCACGTGAAGCTGGTGGGAGAAGCAATCATCCCCTACCAGTGGGATGCCATGAATGACCGTATCCCGGATGCGGAGCCGTCCCACTGCCTGGAGAATTTCGCTGTTGCGGCAGGAAGAAAAAAAGGAGAATTTTACGGCGCGGTATTCCAGGATACCGATATAGCCAAATGGCTGGAGGCAGTGGGATTCTCTCTGGCAGCAGAGAAAAATCCTGAGCTGGAGAAGACCGCAGATGAGGTCATAGATCTCATTGCGGAGGCACAGCAGGAGGATGGGTATCTGGATACCTATTTTATTATAAAAGAGCCGGATAAAAGGTGGAAGAACCTGCGGGAAGGCCATGAACTATATACTGCAGGGCATATGATGGAGGCAGCCACAGCCTATTACCAGGGAACTGGAAAGAAAAAATTCCTGGGCGTGGTGGAGAAACTGGCGGATCTGCTCTGTGATACATTCGGCAGTGAGGATGGGAAAATCCATGGGTATCCGGGACATCAGGAAGTGGAAATCGGTTTGATCAAACTATTCCAGGTGACCGGAAAACGGAAATATCTGGATCTGGCAAAGTATTTTATTGATGCGCGTGGAACAGGAGAGAACTATTTTCTTCAGGAGATCAGCAGAGGCGACAGCGGAAATATCTTTCCGGAGCTTTCCGATTACCGTCCCGAGTATTCCCAGTCTGACAGACCGGTACGGGAGCAGGAAGCAGCAGAGGGGCACGCTGTAAGGGCAGTCTATATGTACAGCGCTATGGCGGACCTGGCATATGAATATCAGGACGAGGAGCTGATGGCAGCCTGTAAAAGACTCTGGAATAACATAGTACAGAGACAGATGTATATCACGGGAGGTATTGGCGCATCCGGAATTCTGGAGCGTTTCACAGTGGATTATGATTTGCCCAATGACTGTAACTATGCGGAGTCCTGCGCCTCCATCGGACTGGCTATGTTCGGCATCAGGATGGCGAATATAACAAAAGACGCTTCCTACATAGATACTGTGGAGCGGGCTCTGTATAATACGGTTCTGGCGGGGATCGCTCTGGATGGAAAAAGCTTCTTCTATGTAAATCCTCTGGAGGTGTGGCCTGATAATTGTATGGAACGCACCTCAAAAGAACATGTAAAGCCCACCCGTCAGAAATGGTTCGGTGTTGCCTGCTGTCCACCTAATATAGCCAGAACCCTGGCTTCCATGGGGCAGTACATATATTCTGTTGGTGAGACCGCTCTGTATGTCCATCTCTTTATTTCAAATGAGGTATGCATAGAAATGGAGACAGGGGAAGTCAAGGTTTCCCTGGAGACGAAATTTCCTTTTGAGAATCTGGTGAGGATAAAAGTCAGCCATGTGCCGGACGGAGGAATGACACTGGCAGTAAGGATTCCGGAATACGCCGGAATGTACCAAATGACCGCAAAAGGACAGCTTCTGGAATATAAAGAAGAAAAAGGATATGCATATCTTGCACTTGCGCAAGATGCAGATATCAGTATTTCTTTTGAAGCGCCGGCAAAATTTGTCCGTGCCAATCCCAAGGTACGTGCTGACTGCGGCAAAACGGCAGTGGTAAAAGGCCCCCTTGTATATTGTCTGGAGGAAATTGACAACGGGAAAAATCTGGCAGAGCTGTATGTGGATACAGAGAAGGAAATACAGGAGGTACCGTCTGAGCTGTTCGGGGGTATCACGGAGCTGGTGCTGCAGGGTAAAAGGATGGAAGAAAGTGCCTGGGATGAAAAAGTGCTGTATGGAGAACATCCGGTGAAGTTATCAGATGTAACATTGAAAGCGATCCCCTACGCCTATTGGAACAACAGAGGTATGGGAGAGATGGCTGTGTGGGTGAAGGAACTGATCTCAGGGTGAAAGAATGAACGGGAAAGGAAAAGGTTAAAGACTATATGAAGAAAAGAGGATGGAAGTTATGTTCTTTGGTGCTGAGTACAGCAATGGCTGCCACCTGTCTGCCGGCAGGAACCATCAAGGTAAGAGCCGCTGAAGAGGAGGGGGCCGCAGCCGGTGAGGAGAATGGAATCGTGAAGACAACAGAGGCTGTGATCCAGGATGATTTTACAGGGGATCTTGATCCTGCCTGGTTTGATATGGCAGGAAACGTGGAGTATACGGAGGGGGCACTGACCCTGAATAACGACGGCGGACCTGTGTCTTCTATAAAAAGAAATGTGGGAAACGGCGATTTTACCGTTGAGACTAAATGGAGCAGCTATTCTGCCGATACCCAGGGAAACAATTCCGTAGTCATCTTCCGTGTCTCCGATGGAACAGAGAATAATCTGGTGGAGATCCAGCGTTTCAGCAACGGGGAGCTGAAGCTGCTTTTGATCAACGATAAGGTGCAGACCTCTTATACCACGAAAACGGATTTCGCAGACACAGAAGGCTGGTTCCAGATTGGATATAACAGTGATGACGGGACAGTGATCGCTGTGTACAGGACAGGGGATGAGGATGAGTACATTCCCCTGGAGGGAAATGGTGAGGCCATGTCCAATTTCGGAGGAAAGCATGTAGCTGAACTCAGAGCACAGAAATGGGGCGGTTCAGCTCCTGTATCTGTTGATTTCTTACAGTTCAACAGCACTTTTGTGAAGGAGGCCCAGTATAGCACAGCAGAAAACACAGATTTTACCGGGCCTGTTCTGACAGATGACTGGTATGGGCAGGACGGTGATGTTAGATATGAAGACGGACATCTGGCTCTTGTAAATGCAGGGGACGGAATCAGTACGGTAAAGAGGAATGCAGGCGACCAGGATTATTCCATAGAAGCCAAATGGAGCGGTTTTTCATCAGATGAGACAGGAGGGGCCATACTGCGGACATCTCTGGATTCATCTGAGGAGAATTTTGCCCAGATGATGCGCATGGGAGACGGGACACTCCGTTTTACTGTGGTAAATCAGGGGGAGACAACGGAGAAGATCATCCCCTATGAAGAGTCACAGGGCTGGTTCCGTATTGACTATGACAGCCAGGCACAGACCATAGATGCCTACTATAAAGTAAATGATGAGGACATGTATGTGCTGGCACCGGGCAGCGGTATGCCGGTGAGTGATTTTACGGGTATCCACACAGCAGAACTGATCGCGGATGACTGGGATGCCCAGGGAGAGACCAGTATCGTTTTTGACGAAGTGGATTTTGCGTATAATGAAGAGGTGAATCTGAAGCTGCAGTCAGATTACTTTACCGTAGATATTGACGAGAAGACCGGCGGTATTTTTAAGCTTTCAAATCCGGGGGATGAGTACGGGACCAATTATGTGATGAACCCCACCATAAAGCCGGAGTTTGACGTGGATGATTCCCGCTGGACAGGCGATGTGAAATTAACTGTAAAAAAAGGTGATTCTGATTATTATCCGGCGCTTACCTCTTGGTCTGATGATACCAGAAAGGTGTCCAGAAGAGATGACGCGGTCACAGTTTCCTATGAATCGCCATCTGCCGGGAAATACGGCATCAAGGATTTTGCGCTGCGTGAGACTTACCGGTTAAATGAGGAGGGGAACCAGCTCAACTGGTCCATCAATATACAGAATACAGCAGATGAAACGATTGAGATTGCGGATCTGGGCCTGCCTCTTCTTATGAATTCCTGGTGGAATACCAGCCAGGAGGGAATCTATGAACAGAATGTGGCCCGTCATTCTTATGTGGCAGAGGACGGTTCTTACATTTACTGGCAGCGGCCAAACGGGGATGGTTCCTTTTTAGTTATGGTGCCTGATGACGGGACTTCGCTGGAGTTTAAAGATAAGGCCAGATTTAAGGAAGGGCCGTTTGCGGAAAAGGATCCGAGCTGGGAAGGTCTGGTTGAGTATTATATCCATTCCAAAGAGATATCCAAAGACCGTCCGGGAGGCTATCTGCCGGTAACATCCCTGAGCCTTGAGCCGGAAGCGGAACAGACGTATGGATTTACATTTTACTGGGCATCAGATTATTCGGACCTCCGGGACATCCTCTATGAAGCCGGGATCGTGGATGCGGTTTCCCTTCCGGGAATGGTGATCCCCCAGGATATGAAGGCAACGCTGGCAGTGAGATGCAAGGAACAGATCAACAGTGTGACTGCTGATTCAGACAGCACAGAGATAACAAAAAAGGAAGACAGAAATGGCTATGAGATCTATGAGATCGCTTTCTCTGACCTGGGAGAGAACTATGTGACAGTAAATTATGGGGAAGATAAGAAAAGTGTGCTGCAGTATTATGCTACGGAACCCATAGAGACTTTGATCCAGAGCAACACGGATTTTCTTGTGGACAAGCAGCAGGCAAAGACGGAAAAAGGGTACAACGGAGCATACCTGCAGTGGGATATGTCCACCGGAAAACAGATATCCTGGGATGATTATCCGGGAGGAGGATGGAAAGAATGGATGGCAGGGGGTTCTGATGACCTTGGATTATCCCCGGCAGTCTATCTTTCTGAAAAGAATATCACTGCCCCCCAGCAGGACCAGATCGATTCCCTGGAGTATTATATGGAAAACTTTATCTGGGGATATATGCAGCAGCATGATACCTATAAGGTCTACCGCTGGTATGACGGCAAGGATGGCACGCCAAAGGACCAGGGCACCTGGAGATCCTATAATTATGTGCATGTGGCCAATACCTATTACAATATGTACCAGATCGCACAGCGCTACCCTGATATGACTCATTATCTCAGTGCAGATGATTATCTGCTGAGATGCTATAACACACTGAAGGCATACTTTACATATGGAATGTTTGACGGACATAATTACGAAAACGGAGGAAGAGGCGCCTATATTTTCGGAAATATGGGAGAGATGAACCTGCCTAACATACTGAATGCCCTGGAACAGAACGGACATAGTGAGGAGCAGGCGTGGCTGGCCGGCAAAGTGGAGGAAAAAGCAGATATCTTATTTGCTGAGGCATATCCCTTTGCTTCGGAGATGAGCATTGACACCACAGGATTCGAGGCATGCTATACGCTTGCGAAGATGTACGGCAATGGGGCGCTGACAGACAAAGTCACACTTGCCTCTCTGGCATGCCGCGGCATGCAGCCGCTCTGGTATTATTACGGATCCGACAACAGGCATATGGGGGAATCCTGGTGGAATCTGGGATATGAGACCCAGCTTGGGGCATGGCAGCAGCAGGACTATCTGTATACCTATGCGGATACATCGGATCAGGAATTTGACGATATTATGAGGGGCACCTATGGCGCTTATCTGGCAGGGTGGGCCAACATCAACTCGGGTCAGATCAGTGACAGTGATGTAAACTATGGTGCAGCGTCCTGGCAGTATCAGAGTGAAAAAGGAACTAACGGATACAATTATATCCCGAGTCTTGACGGCTGGTGGGCATGGTCAGGCGAGGCATCCCTGGGATTCTGGGGCGGTTTGAAGACAGCATCTGCCAATATTGTGGATGATGACATTGTAGGACTGTACGGATATGGCTGTGACCTGGATTACGCGGACGGAATATATTCCATTGTTCCAAAAGACGGTGTGCGCACGCGTCTGACTCTGTATAACAAAGACAAGTTCGCTGTACAGCTTGATAAGGCAAGATATACAAAAGCCGGTATTGCAGATGATCTGAGCAGTATTGCACTCACACTTGAGAATGTAACAGAGAAGGAATATGCCCCTGAGATAACCATCAGCAGGCTGCCGGCCGGAGAGTATGAGGTTGTGGCAGATAAAAAAGTGATACAGAGTTTTTCCAGTGATGGCACAGAAGCCGTATTTACACTGGAGCTGTCAGCGGATAAAGAGCAGGATATCCTCATTCAGACAAAACAGTCCGCAGAACCTGCCGATAAGACAAACCTGGAGACAGCAGTGAATCTTGCAAAAGAGACGGCTGCCCAGACAGAAAAGTATACAGAGAAGAGTCTGGCTGATCTTAACAACGCGATCCGGGAGGCAGAGGCTGTACTCAGTGCAGACAGTGCCGATCAAAAGGAAGTGGACCAGGCAGCCCAGAAACTGGCAGCAGCCATGGATGCCCTGGTAAATGTTGAGATTCTGAGAAATTGTGTAACCAGGATGGAGAATCTGTCAGAGGAGGATTACACCAAAGAGAGCTTTAAAACATTCTCCGAAGCAAGAAAAGCGGCAGCGGATGTCCTGGAAAAAGCCGACGCTTCCCAGGAGGAAGTGGATCAGTCCTACGAAGCGCTTGTAAAAGCGTGGGGAAAACTGGAGCATGGTGTGAATACGGCTGCTGCGAAGGTAGCTGCCAGAGAAGCACAGGCTATTTTGGACCAGGATGTATCTGTCTACCGCCCGGCAGGGATAAAGAAACTGAAAGAAGCACTCAGGCTTTTAAATGGGGTGCTGTCTGATGAGACATCCACCCAGGAGGATGTGAACCGGGCCACAGAGACCCTGATCACAGCCCTCACAGAACTGAAAGACATGGTGGATGCCTCAAGGCTTCAGAATATAACGGACCTTGCCAGGGAACTGATGCAGGAGGCAGACAAATATACAGAAGCTTCACAGACAGCACTTCAGACAGCTATTGACACAGCAGCGGCAGTGCTGGAAAATGAAGACCGTACCAAGGCTCAGGTCTCCCAGGCTTATGAGGCTGTGGCAGAGGCTATCGGAAACATGCAGGTGCGCGGAAACAAAGCAGCACTGGAATCGGCTGTCCAGATGGCAGAAGATATCCTGAAAAACGCAGGCAGCTATACAGATACTTCCCTTGCAGGCCTGCAGGAAGCACTGGACAGCGCAAGGCAGGTGCTTGATAATGGGGATGCACTGCAGCAGGAGATCAATGACGCTGCGGCTATGCTCACGGAAAGTCTGACAAAGGTGCGGCTGTTGGGTGATGTGAACCATGATGGCAAGATCAATACCAGTGATGCAGCCTCTGTACTGAGAGCAAGTGCGGAACTGACAGAGATAGCAGAGGAAGACTTAAAAGCAGCAGATGTCAATAAAGACCAGGCCGTTAATACGGCAGATGCCGCACTGATCGAAAAATATGCGGCAGAACTGATCACGTCATTTTAAAGAATGCAGGGAGGGGCTTCAGGTCCCTCCCTGAGAAAGGATACAGAAGCCTATGAAGAGAATAATGAAATGGAGTCTTTTGTCATTGATGCTATCCATGTTTCTGTGTGTGTCAGTTAGGGCCGCATCCAAAGGGATCGTAGACATTGAGGTGCCGGAAATAGAGACAGAGGATAAAGAGATAACAGCAGAATGTAAAATAAGCGGTGCAGGTGAAGTGACCAACGGAAAAATCCGTATTACTTATGACCGGGAAAAACTGAAATTAAAGGAATCCGGCCAGGGGGACAGTCTGGCAGATACCATGGTGGAGATCAATGACCCGATTACGGGAAATAAAAATGAGGGTGAGATCGTATTTGTCTTCGCTTCTGCCCGCCCGGTGTCTATAGACGGGACTCTTCTGCAGATGAAATTCGACAATGCGGGACTGAAGTCAGGAGAAAAAACAGAGATCAAAGTTGCAGTTGAGGAACTTGCCGCAGAATCAGAGGAGCTGACAGAGACGGCAGAGTGTAAAAACGGCACGGTCTTTATAGGTAAAGCGGCTGATAACACTGACGATACACCAAAAAAGACCGGCAAAACCACAGCCGGGAAGAATTCCGCGGCCGGCAGCACGTCAAAATCGGGAAAAGTCAAGACAGGTGACACACTGAAGATGAAAGAAGCACTGGCAGCAGCAGGGATTTCTCTGGCGGTTGTCATATCAGGAGCCGTGTCATTGAGGAAAAAGAAAAGGAAACAGTGATGAGACATGACAACAATTCGTGAGATCGCAGCAGCCTGTAATGTATCCATAGCCACAGTCTCCAATATTTTAAATGGAAACGGAAAGCGGAAAGCCAGTGAGAGGACACAGAAGCTGGTTCTGGAAAAGGCCAGGGAATTAAACTACACTCCCAATCTGGTTGCCAAGAATTTAAGACTCCAACGGACCAAAACATTGGGGATCCTGATAGAGGATATGACTGTTTTTCATGTGCCGTATGTGGTCGACGGAATAACAGAATACTGTGAAAATACAGGATACGGCCAGACGCATGTGGATTTGAGGCTGTGCAGTAAACTGGGAAACGATTATTTCCGCAAGAAGGAGTTTGCACAGTCCGTACAGAATGCGATTTCAGAACTTGCCGCTAAACAGGTAGACGGCCTGCTCTATATCACTTCCCATGAGCGGGTTCTGAAATGCATTCCGGAGGATTTGGGGATTCCGGCGGTGATGGTTTACGGCTACACGCATTCCAGCAGATATCCCTCCTTTGTGATCAATGACAGAAAAGGGGCCTGTGATGCAGTGACGGCTGCCATCAAAAAAGGGCACAGGAAGATTGGTGTTATCACAGGAGAGAAGGACAGCATCCACACCAGGCTCCGCCTGGAAGGATACCGTGAAGCGCTGGAGGATGCGGCAATTTCTGTCCGTGAGGAATATATTGTTTACGGCAGCTGGTCCAGAGAGGCAGGGTGCCGTTGTGCGGAAATCCTTTGCGGACAGGGCGTGACAGCGATCTTCTGCATGAGTGATGTCATTGCAGGGGGTGTCTATGATTATTTCCACAGCCATGATATCTGTCCGGGAAAAGATATTTCCATAGTGGGATACGATGACAGAGAATTTGCCTCTTATCTTTATCCTGCTCTGACAAGCATCAGAATGCCTCTGCGGGAGCTGGGAATGAAAGCCTGTCAGATTCTCATAAATGAAATCCGGGAGCGAAAGGAAGAAAAAATGGTCAGGGTTTATGAAGCAAACCCTCTTTTGATTGAGAGAGATTCCGTGGAAACTGTGTCGGAATAAGTGAATAAAGCTGCATGGAACGTTGGATACTATACCTTAAAGTAAAAATGAGGTGCAGTATGAAAAACAACGGGAAAAATCCACGCAGGCCAACCAAAACAGAAGCCCTTTCCTGTCTTGCCGTGATGATTGCAGTGATGCTCACCGGCACAGTGAAGGGCTTTGATATATCTATCTCTCTTTTTATCACAGCTGCGTATGTGGGAGTGATCGGGCTTCGCTGCGGGTTTACGCTCCATGAGCTTCTGGAGGCAATGTATCAGAAGGCGGGAGAGCTTACAGATTTGTTTTTCCTGCTGTGCGGGATCGGTTTTTTGACCGCCTCATTCATATTTGCAGGCACTATACCTGCGCTGATCACGTATCTGCTTGCATTTGTGACGCCGGGTCTGTGTATATTGTTTGGATTTCTGTTTACGGCGGTGACTGCCTTTTTCATCGGAACCAGCTTCGGTACCTGCGGTACCATTGGGGTTGCCATGATGGGCCTTGCCATTGTGATGGATGTGAATCTTGCGGCAATGGCCGGTGCTGTGGTGTCCGGGTCCCATGTGGGTCTGTTTTTTTCTCCCATGGCAGATAATTTTAATCTGGTGGTATCAGTTACAAAAACAGATTCTTTAACTGTAATGAAACGGGCGGCTTATATTGGCATTCCCACTTTTGCTGCCTGTATTATTTTTTATAGTGTTCTGGGGGTTCTCTCCGGGTCAGCTAATTCTGCCTTTGATCACAGTATGCTTTCAGAGGGGCTGGCTTCCGTTTTTCATATCAGTCCTATTGCCCTGATCCCCATAATCGTGGTGGTTGCAGGCAGTTTCTTACACCTGCCCTCTGTGGTCTCTTTATTCGGAGGAGGTTTGATCGGAATCCTGATCGGCACACTGCTGAATGGATTTTCCATCTGGAAAGGGCTGGCTGCCGGGTATCATGGGTTTGACCTTACTGCAGTGACAGGAATCTCTGCAGATGCAGTTCTGCCGGAGATTGTCACTCTGTGCAACCGGGGCGGAATGCTCTCCATGTCTTCTCTTTTTGTGATCCTTTTTGCAGCGGTGGGGGCTGCCGGTATTATGATCAGGATAAAAGCTGTTGAAGTCATTGTGGAGACACTGTTTGGGAGAATACGCTCTGTCTTCGGCCTGGCTGTCAGCAGTTGGTGTATCGGCACCATAACAGGGGGAATCACCAACAGCTCCGCGCTTTCCATTCTTATGCCTGTGGAAATGCTGGAAGAGAAATACAGGGAATTCGGATACTCCTCCCTGGACTGCGCAGTGGTAGCGAACACTGCGGCAAGTCCCATGCTCAGTATCATCCCCTGGACAGATGTGGCTCTTTACATGTCCGGTGTGGTGGGCGTCCAGGCCGCGGTCTATGCGCCTTACAGTATGTGGAGCTGGGGGCTGGGGGTGATGAGTATCATCTGCAGTATTTTGAAAGCCGGTTATCACAAGGACAGGGCGCATGAGGTTTGACATTTCTGCAGGCAGACCTTAGAATAAAAGAAAAACCATTTGCACACCCTGCAAACGGGACGGCGGAGGCTGTGCGAAAAAGAAAGTGGAAAACAGACTATGATAACGAAAGATGAGATACTGTTATACCACGGGTCAGGCCGCATTCTGCTTTCCGGTGAGGATTTTATTTATCTTCTGCCTCATCCGGCGCTGCGTGCGTGGATCTCCAATTATACGATCACGTTTCCGTGTGAGAATGCAATGCCGGATCATTATACTGTGATACCTCACGGGAGTGCCACCCTTACCTTTTGTGCGGATGAAAAGGGCATCTGCAGTAATCTGTTCGGCCCGGCATCCCTGTCCTGTAGGGTGGGAGAGCAGGCAAACCGGTTTGGTATGCTGTTCATTATTGAATTTCAGCCGGCCGGTTTGTCTGCGCTTACAGGGGGAGGACAGAAGGAGCTTTTGGATAAGACCTTTTCCTTTGCACTGATGGATCAGGGGTTAAACAAATCCATGACGGAAATATTGGAAAGTTCTGTCAGCATACAGGAATTGGCTGACCGCGCTGACAGACTGTTTTTGTCAAAGCTGATTCATGTGTGTCCGCCCCAGATCCACGCGGCTGTGCGGTCCATTATTGAAAATGCGGGGAATATTACTTTAAAGGAACTGTCTGCTTCTGTATTTTACAGTGAACGGCATTTGAACCGGGTGTTTGACCGGTATCTGGGCATGGGCGTTAAAACATTTTCCCGCCTGGTCCGTATCAACAGAGCGGTTCGGCTGCTGCAGAACCCCGGAAATCATGTGATTGATGTCTGTACTTTATCGGGCTTTTACGATCTTCCCCATTTCATACATGATTTCAAATCCGTGTGCGGACTTACGCCCGGGGAGTACCGGATGAGGATGTCCGATTTTTACAATGAAATTGCGAAATTTTAAGATACAATAGAGAAAATCATACCAATAAGGAGACTGTAAATATGAAATATGGCGGTACTTTGATTTCTGTATCTGATATGGAACGGGCGAAGGATTTTTATGAAAGGGTAATGGAGCAGAAGGTGGAAATGGACCTGGGCACGCATGTGTCTTTTGAAGGCGGCATTTCCCTGCAGTCCGATTATGAGGCGCTTGTGGGCGTAAAACTGGAGGCACGGGAGAGGCCGAATAATTTCCAGCTTTATTTTGAGGTGGAGGATTTGGAACACTGGGAGAAGAAGCTGAAATCCACGGAGGGGATAGAATTTATCCATGGAAGCAAGGAATACCCCTGGGGACAGCGTGTCATGCGTTTTTATGATCCCGATAAGTATATTGTAGAAGTTTCGGAGAGTATGGAGAGTGTGGCAAAACGTTTTCTGGCACAGGGACTTTCCGTGGAGGAGACCGCGGAACGGATCATGTATCCCGTAGAATTTGTAAAACAGCTATAAGAATCAATCCTGTCATTGCAGGCCGCTCATGTGTTGGGCGGCCTGTAGTCGTATAATGGCTGTGAAGCGGCAGGCCCGATTCATTTCCTGCCGGTATTGCGGTTGAAATCTGTAAAATCTTTCAGTTTCCATATCTTTATTACCGGTTTTATGCTATAATTTCCAATAAGTCAACACTGCTCATGTGTGTTTTAAGACAAAAGGAAAAGAATGTAGCGGAGGCAGCGGAAAATGAAAAATTTAAAGTTATCACGAAAACTATTTATCTCCTACGCTTTGATACTCACAATGCTCATTTTGGGATGCGCCGTGAGTGTGGTGGATTTACTAAATATGGGAGAACAGACAGAGACTTTCTATGAAGGTCCGTTTATGGTCAATGGAAGTGCCAATATTATCAATTCCAATTTTGAGAGAATGCAGAAGGCTGTTTACAGGTCCATATCCAATTCCGATCCGGTGATCATAAAGGATGCTATTGCCGATGCGGGGGAATCCGCCGCGATTATCCAGGAACAGCTTCCTGTGATTCGGGAACATTTTCTGGGAGACCCGCAGATCATTGAACGATTGGAGGATGCACTTACCAGGCTGGCACCCATGAGAGAAAAGGTCCTCCAGCTTGCCGGAGAAAATAAGAATGCCGAAGCTGCTGCGTATATGGAGAACAACAATATATTTGTGATTCAGGAAGCACAGGAAGAACTGGAGAGTCTTGTGGAGAACGGAAACAGGAAAGGCGAAGAACTGGTTGCGGGGCTGAAAGAGAAACAGGAGAAGGCAATCGTGACGCTGCTGATGCTGGGCAGTATCAGTGTAGTCATCAGCATTGTTTTTGGGGTCTATATCACCCGCGGGATCACCAGGCCGGTAGACGAGCTGGAGAAGGCAGCCCGCAGCATGGCAAAAGGAGAACTCTCGGATGTGAAGATCCGCTATGAGTCCAGGGATGAGATGGGGAATCTTGCAGAAAATATACGCACAATGACTGCAAATTTAGTCTGTGTCATTCAGGATGAAACAAAGCTTTTAAACCAGATGGCAGAGGGTAACTTTAATGTGCAGTGTGAGAACGAGGATTGTTATGTGGGGGAATTCCGACAGCTTCTGGAGTCCATGAAGGATATCAATACCAGTCTGAGTGATACCCTGCTTCAGATCAGTCAGTCGGCAGACGAAGTTGCCTCCGGTTCGGAACAGGTATCCTCCGGTGCACAGGTTCTGGCACGGGGAGCCACAGAGCAGGCATCCTCCATAGAGGAACTGACAGGCACGATCGGTGAGATATCTGATCAGGTCAGCCAAAATGCGGAAAGTGCACAGGAGGCCAGTGCCAGAGCTGAAAAAGTCATGGGCCAGGCAAAGAAAAGCAGCCGTTGTATGCAGGAGATGCTGGGGGCAATGTCAGAGATCAGCAAGGGTTCCCATGAGATCAGCACGATCATGAAAACCATTGAGGATATTGCCTTTCAGACCAATATTCTTGCTCTGAATGCGGCCGTGGAAGCAGCGCGCGCGGGGGAACATGGAAAAGGCTTTTCCGTGGTGGCCAAAGAGGTGCGCAACCTGGCAAATAAATCGGCATCCGCGTCCAAAAGTACAGCCGCGTTGATAGAAAAGTCCCTCCGCACCGTTGAACATGGAAAAAGGACAGCCAATGAGACTGACCAGGTGCTCAGGGAAGTGGTAGAGGGGGTTGACAGTGTGGCGGAGGCTCTGAACCATATTACGGAAGCATCCGTAAAACAGTCCGATGCGATCCGCCATATCACAGACAGCCTTACCATGATATCCGGCGTAGTGCAGACAAATTCAGCCACAGCGGAAGAAAGCGCTGCGGCCAGTGAAGAACTGTCTTCCCAGGCCCAGCTATTAAGCCGTTTGGTAGAGAATTTTATATTGAAAGATTTTGGTGAAAGTTATACGAAATGCTGAATGTGCATTGATGCAGGAGAGGGGGCCGAAGGGATTTCGGAAGGATGGCCGCAGGTTATGTGCCTGCGGCCATTATTTTGTCGGATTAAGTGGGCATATATTTCCTCAAGTCCCAGATTGGCCAGCCCTATATATTGATAGCCGCATTTTTATTTCCTCATATGTCGGTTTTTCATAGCACTACTTTTCAACAGATGGTTTTGTACTGTCGGGCACCATTTGGGCACCACAAGCCTTTCTTTCCAGCTGGTAAAAGGACACATATGCGGAATGTTAGAAATCTGTTTTTTGAGGGTACAGGTACGTTACTTGCACATCTTATATCAAGAAGGCGCATTTAATCAGCCCGACAAACCGGAAGTTGTCAAATTGCTTTGATTAAAAACATCTCCATTGGCTGCTCATATTTTGGAATATCTACAACAAAGCCACCACAATCTTTATAGCCCAATTTTCTATAAAAATGTTGTGCTTCTTCATCAACCTGTGTAGAAGTCAATAGCATACCATATCCTTGAGATTTCATATCAGACTCCCAATATTCCATAAGTTTTTTTCCAAAACCTTTTCCTTGATAATTCCAATCAACGAATAACATTGTGCAAAATGGTGTGTTATCCCAAAAAAGATTAAATCTTAATAGTCCTATTGGCTTGTTATCTTCCAATAAAATATATCCTTGCTTGTCACGCACTTTTTTTTCAAATTCTTTATTTGATAAATGCTTATCAAGTCCATACCAAAATTCTTTGTCCTCTAATTGTACATATCTAATTTCAGTCATTTTATCTCATCACCTAATTCTTATTTGTTAAGTACGCCTTATCCGCCTAATGCTTACAAACCCATAACAACCCTTTTTTAATATGACCGCATGGAAATGTCAAACAGCTCATATTTACTATTTTTTATATAACCGGGCAGCCGGAAGATTTTCCTCATAGGTGTCCAGACGGATCGCCTGAATGCTCTGTTTTTTTATCAGTCACTTTTTCTTCTTAAGAACTCAACAAACGCAAAAATGATAGAAATAACAGTAAGAACAGATACGATTAATTCTGCCATATTGTTGGCGTAATCGGTCTGCTCCGGGATCATTGCGCCCAGAACCAGGAAATACACACACCAGACAAGTCCAATGATAAGAAGCAAAAATGTAAAATATTTTAATACGGCGGAAAACCTGTTGATCATCCTCCGGGCATGAGCTTTTTCTTCTTCTGTATAATTTTTTCTGAATATCTGTTTCAATCCGGCACATACAAAGCCTGCGATAAGGCCGGTTGTCAATCCGATACAAATTTCAAAGAACAGTTTCATAATGATTCATCTTTCACAAAAATCAGGTCCATTTTTCTAATGCAGCCGTTTGCACTGATTTCTGTTGGTATCATGCCGACATAGGTATATCCCTGATTGGCGTAGCGGTCAATGATTCCCCGGTGTTCGGAAACAGATGCCATTACCATATCTTTCATTTTGTATTCTACATTTACATATTCGTATTTTTTCATTTGCCTGCTCCTTTTTCAATTGATGATGATATTATACCGTTATTTTCGGGCATTAGCAATGAAATAACGGTAATTCTTCTGCGGCGGTTTGGCGGAGTATTACGGTGCAAATATCATCTGAAGTGTTTGTTTCATCGACAGTGAAACGTTATGGGGAAGTGCCGGGGATGAGCAGAAATGAAGGACGGATGATGGACATTGAGGTGCAGATTGCGGACATTTTGTGTACTATGCATATTTCTGCGGTAAACTTCTGTTATCAGAAAGAAACGGAGGAATGGATTATGACAGACGCTTTGCATGTGGAAGGGCTGACCAAAAGATTTCCGGATTTTACTTTAGAGAATATCAGCTTTTCCGTTCCGACAGGTTCCATAATGGGGCTGATCGGGCCGAATGGTTCCGGAAAAACAACTACGATCAAGCTGATACTGAATCTGCTGAAGAAGCAGTCCGGTTCGATCACGGTATTGGGATTTGACCATATAAAGGAAGAGCAGATATTTAAAGAAAGAATCGGGGTAGTGTTCGACTCACATTTTTTTGTGGATGAATGGAAAATGCCGGACGTGGAGAAGGCTATGGGCATGTTTTATGAAAATTGGGACACAGAAGTTTATTACAGGTATCTGGAGAAGTTTCAGATAAACAGAGAGAAACGTGTCAAGGAGCTTTCAAAGGGCATGCAGATGAAGCTGATGCTGGCCTGTTCTTTTTCACACAGAGCAGAACTGTTGATTCTTGATGAGCCTACCAGCGGATTGGACCCTGTATCCAGGGATGAGCTGCTGGATATTCTTTTAGAATATACGAAGGACAAGAGGCATAGTGTCCTTTTTTCTACACATATTACACCGGATCTGAATAAAATTGCCGACAGCATCACCTTTATCAATCGCGGAAAGCTGCTTTATTCCGGGGAAAAGGAGAAGCTTACAGAGAGTTATTGTATCGTTTCCGGAAGCAGCAGACAATTGACACCGGAACGTAAGGCGGCAATGCCTAATATTAAGATATATCCGGATTCTTTTGAGGCGCTGGTCAGCAGGGAAGAGCTGTCCGGTCTTGCCGGTCTGCAGACCAGGCCGGCGGTTATGGATGATATTATTGTATTTGTCAGTAAAGGAGATGTTTTGTTATGAAAATATGGAAGGCTGCCAAGCTGGATTTTAATCTTTTGAAGTATTATTATAAGTCCATTTGTTTTACGCTTCTTATTCCCCTGGCTTTTATTCTGCTTTACCGTACGCTTGCAGTGGGAATTTCCTTTGCAATGTTTATGATGGCAATGTCGTCTATCTATACATTTTCAGTGGCAGATAAAAATGATATGCAGAGGCTTTACCGCATTCTGCCTGTTTCAGTGAAGGCACTGGTCTGCGGGAAATATCTGCATGCGTTTTTGATGGGAATTTTGGCTGTGTCAGTGTCTGGTATTTTGCAGCCCATGATTCTGGGGATGCTTGGGGTCAATGTTTCAGGTAAGGAAGTTATGACGGCAGTATTGGCTGGTATGGTACTTTATATTACATATGTCTGCTTTCAGATTCCGGCGTATTATAAATTTGGGCCGATCAAAGGGAGAGTTTTTATGTATGTGCCGGTGGTGGGGATCTTGCTGACCATGTTTGTGGTGGAAAAAGCGGATATCCGTACCGGTGTTCTGTTCCGGATGATCAGTGAAAACAGATATCTGGGGCCGTGTCTGCTTGTGCTTTATCTTGCGGCTGTTGTATGTATTTCGATTGGTATATCTGTACGGATTTCAAAGAATAAAGAATGGTAGGCTGATAGGATAGGAACCTTTATTTTGATTGGGGCATTTATCCTATTTGCTGCAATTTCCAGTCGGAGGAGGTACAGGAAAAGAAGAGAGGACAGAGATAAATATATAGATAAACAGAATATATAGCTGCAGGGGCTGACATGTTGTTTTGCACGTGTCAGCCCCGTCTTTTTATAGGTACAGTGAAATGGTTGGGTCGTTTCGAGGAAAGTGGCTGTTGTTAGTCGTACAAATCCAGTGAGTTGATGGTGATATGGGCATTTACCGCACTTTCGGTCGTATTGGTAAACAATGTGACCGGATTGGAGCTGCTGATTCCCAGAAAAATGGTATCTCCAGCTGAATAAGTGCTCATGAACGTGCCGTTTACTTCCCGGTTGCCGGTCAGCAGAGGGCGTATGGAGGCAGCGGCAGCAGGAGCCGGTGTACCGTGTTTGGATTCATATATGCCTATTGAGGCATCAGGTCCTGCAGCGGATGTGGCGATAATACCGTAGCTGATGTGGTATAAACCGGTGCGCAGAAATGTGATGGTGATTCCGTCTTCCTCGAGGCGTATATCGTTTAAAATGTCGGAGGTTATGGAAACGGGGGCGGCGTTAGGCGCGGCCGCAGGAATCGTTTGGGACTGGGTGCTGTGAAAGGCAGCATAAGCCGGTCTGGGGGCAGGTTTTCCGGCAGGACCAGCGGGACCGGCAGGGCCGTTTAAACCGGTTGGTCCGGTAGGGCCGGTTAAGCCGGTTGGTCCAGTAGGGCCGGCAGGGCCGGTTAAGCCAGTTGGTCCAGTGGGGCCGGCAGGGCCGGTTAAGCCGGTTGGTCCAGTGGGGCCGGCAGGGCCGGTTAAGCCGGCCGGTCTGGTTGAGTCGGCTATACTGCAATAATTCTTATTGGCCTCCGTAGACGTTTCCTGTAAATTTTGATCGTATTCCATACAGTCATCGTGACTGCGTTTACTACGAAAATTAGAAAAAATCATAATATCTCCTTTAACTCGTTGAGGGTTTAAAGACCCTGATTTTAAATGAATACAGAAAATGCATGATGAGTGTGAAAATCCGATATAGTGATGCGAAACGGTATTATAAGTGAAATGATATAACGGACAACGGGGATTTGAAGTTGTTTTTTAAATTGAGAAAAAAATGAAAGTATGAATCTGCATTCAGGAATTCCGCCTTAATTTTACAATAGTCAGGGATATTTCTCCTTCAATGACAGATACAGGGCTGTTAAAAGTGAAATTTAATCTTGTCTGCGCAGGGGTGTAAAGAATGAAATAAGTTGAACCTGTAGCGCTTGAAGAGTCAGAACCAGTTTTGAAATAAATTCCTTGATCAAGGTGCGCAGCGCTGTTGTAAAAAGGTGTAATCTGCATATATCCTTCGGTCCGCAGGATTGCTGAAACACCGTAAGATATTAAGTAATAACCTGGTCCTAGGATAACAGTGGCCGGGCTTTCATAGGAAATTTGACCGGTGGAATCGGAAATCTGAGGGAGGAGGGGAATCAGCGTGCCGTCAATAAGCTGCAGTGCATAGTTGGAAAAGGAGGCAAACGTATCATCCGGGATTATACCGGTGGGTCCGGTAGGTCCGGTGGCACCTGTGCTTCCGGTGGGGCCGTCGGGCCCGGTAGGTCCGGTGGCGCCTGTATTTCCAATGGGTCCGTCGGGCCCGGTAGGTCCGGTGGCGCCTGTGTTTCCGATGGGTCCGTCGGGCCCGGTAGGTCCGGTGACGCCTGTGTTTCCGGTGGGTCCGTCGGGCCCCGTAGGTCCGGTGGCACCTGTACTTCCGGTGGGCCCGGTGGGACCAATAGATCCAGCTAAACCGGTAGGTCCGATTGGACCAATAGAACCAGTAGGTCCAATGGAACCCGTTGGGCCAGTAGGACCAGTGGAACCCGTTAAGCCCGTAGGCCCGATGGGGCCGATTAAGCCAGTAGGCCCGGCAGGTCCAGTGGAACCGGTTAAGCCCGTAGGCCCGGTAGGACCAGTGGAACCGGTTAAGCCCGTAGGCCCGGTAGGACCAGTGGAACCCGTTAAGCCAGTAGGCCCGATGGGGCCAGATAAACCAGTAGGTCCAGTGGCTCCAGTAGAACCGGTTAAGCCAGTAGGACCGGTAGGTCCAATGGAGCCAGTTATACCAGCAGGTCCGGTGGGGCCCATAGGTCCAGTCATACCGGTGGGGCCGGTAGGCCCGATTGAGCCAGTTATACCGGTGGGGCCCATAGGTCCAGTCATACCGGTGGGACCGGTAGGTCCAATGGAGCCAGCCATGCCAGTAGGCCCGGTAGAGCCAGTTATGCCAGTCATACCAGTGGGACCGGTAGCACCAGTAGAGCCAGTCATACCGGTGGGACCGGTCGGTCCAGTAGAGCCGGTTATGCCAGTGGGACCGGTCGGTCCAATCGAGCCGGTCATGCCGGCAGGACCATCAGGTCCCATTGGCCCCGTGGGTCCCGGAGGACCGGCAGGCCCGGTAGGACCGCGTTTGCAGCAGCAATTCGGACAGCAGCAGGTGTTTTTTCTGCAGCAGGGAGGTATGTATTCCATGGATTCTTTCTGTATATCATGTTCTGACTCAGATGAATTCCTTTGAACTGAGTCATCATGGCAGTTTGAATGCATACGATTATCGCCTCTTTTCCGGCACAAAAGTCAGTCTTTACTATTATATGTAAGTTATAGTGGGATTGTGAGAAATGAGTTATGAACTATGGATACCGGCGCCAGAAGCCGTACACGGGAAGACGCCTTATAAGTCGGATGGGGAAAGGAGCCCGCAAGGATTCCGTGAGGCTCCGGACAGCACGGGAGGGCGTCACAGCCCTCCGGAAATTCAGGATTCGGGAGAGTCCATTTCTATGCCTTCAAAGCACATAGTAATGGTGGTCTGAAAGATATGGTCAGCATAGGCAGTCTGGAGAATACCATCATATTTTTGTACGGCTGCTTCAATATTTTTCATACCCCAGCCGTGCAGCATCGGTTCATTTTCCTTTTTTACGGTGACGAGTTCTCCGTCAGATGTATACTTCGGTTCCGGGCTGCTGTTTTCCAGTTTGATGACAAGAATATTCTGAATGCGCCGAATCGTAAGGTTTATGCTGCATGTGTCAGGGGATGTTTTCCTGCTTTGTATAGCTGCGGCTTCCAGCGCATTGTCCAGAAGGTTTGAGAGAATCGTACACAGATCATTGGATTTAATATTGGTATTATAAGGATATTCTATGTTCATTTCCATACGGATACCGGCATTTTTTGCTTTTTCGTATCTGCTGTTGATGATATAATCAACTGTCTGGCTGCCGGTCCATACCATGGAAGAAATGTTCTGTACAGGACTTATAATGGAATCAATATATTGAGAGAGCTCCGGAGCATGATATCTGTCCGCCATTTGGTGTATGACCTCTAAATGCCGATGGAAGTCATGAAACAGTTTGGCATTTTGAGAGTAGGCCTTGTTGACTGCAGCGTAATTCTGTTCCAGCAGCTCTTTTTGCATTTCAATCGTGTCCAGCAGTTCTTTCTCACGCTGGTATTTTATGTGGCTGTATGCAAGAACGATTCGGAGAAAAAGAGCAGAGAGCATAACTATAGTGACTATGGTCAATGTGTCTAAAGGCCGTCCCGCAAAAGCCATATGCAGCAAAATGGATATTCCGCAAAATGCCACTGCAGGAGTTCCGTATATGGATGTATAGTAATTACTGAAATTACTGATGCATTCCTGAAAGCGGTGTGATGCGAACAGAGCGAAATAAAATGGTACCCGGCAGAGAAGCAAAAATACAAGCCAATAAACCAAAGGTACGGAAAAATATCTGCATAGTATCAGATAAGAAAGAACATCCGTTAACAGGAGTACGCTCAGATAAGAACAGCCACAGCATAAAAGCAGTTTCCAGTCCAAATGATACAGAAACTTAGAAATCACAAGGATCACAGCCAGAAGAGCAGCCGCAGTGACAGCCGCACTTTTGCCGCTGTTGTTAAAAAAGCAGAGCAGTCCTGCAAACCCGGCAGCAGCAGCCCAGGCCGCACATTTTTCACTGCTTTCATCCTGCAGTCTGCCGATACTGAGAACGCCGCAGCATATCCCGGAAAATAAAAGCAAAAACTCAAGTACATAAATCATCATATATGTTTCCCCCAATAAGTATTGACTGCCATTTTTACACTCTGGAGATGGGAGCGGCTGATTGGCAGGACCGTGCCGTCTTTTAAGCAGACACTGCTGTTTTTTATTTGGGTAATCTGTATCAGGTTGATGATGCATCCCCGTTCAATGAATATAAATTCTTCTGCCCCCAATTCTTCGTAAACCGTCAGCAGGCTTTTCCTGACTTTGATAATCCCGTGACAGGTATGGAGCGCGGCGTTCTTACCGTCGCGAAGAATATAAAGGATATCACGGAAGCCCACCTTTTCCATCCGGTTTGCCGTCAGCACAGTATAATTCTTGTCATCTTCCAGCATGATGAGCTTTAACGCATCCGTAACCGCATAGGTCAGTCTCTTTTCCAGGTCATTCTTGGGCACATACCGGAATATGGCTAATTCAAAACTGTCAATGGCGTATTTTACATGGGATGTAATGAAAATGACTTTTACGTTGGGCAGCTCCGGTTTTATGGCCTGAACAATTTCCATACCGCTGATACCTGGCATTTCAATATCCAGAAGGAGAAGGTCAAAATAGCTGTGATCTTCCAAAATGTCACTTAACAGCATCCGGCCATTATTATAGGTCTGTATTTCAGCTACCGCTTTTTGCAGGCTGAGGCAGTTTTTTAATATCGTCTGGTTATTGATAATTGAATCTGTGTCATCGTCGCACACAGCAATACGGATCATAGTTACCTCCTGGTTGAGCTGTAAGCTGTAACAGCAGGAATGTCTTACAGCGTGAATAGTACAAAGTTTCTTATGTTGTCACTATAACATATTGTTAATTACAGATACAACCGGAAAAGTTAAGGAGGGAATATGTCAGAATGCGAATAAGAGGAACAGAAGCGAACTTACATGATAAATTCCCCTTGTAGTGATTTGGATTAAATCCTTAAAAATATTTTGGTACAGGCGTATAGTACACGGAAAAGAATATTGGAAGCTGAGAATGTCAGAGGAGGAAATGGCTGGAGCAAGAATGACATGCTTTTATTGGAAATTTCAAATGTGTCTTTACTAAGTCAGAGTAGATGGGTTGGTACTATCATAGTTACTGAATTATCTAATGTTTAGGTTTCCACATCTTTTCAATTTCTTCTGTAAAAATAATTGTCGACAATATATGTGAAAAGTCTACAAGGGAGATGCGATGGAATTGGATGAATTCCACAAAGATTATAATATATATAAAAAACTATTGATTATTTTGATTTATTATTGTATTCTTAAAACACAATAAATGTCGACAATTATAATTAATAGTAGACAAAATAAAGAACGATTGGAGGAAAAGTAAAATGAGTAGAAAGGTATTAATGGCACAAGATATGGATCCGGCGGGAAAAAATCTGTTAGTAGAGAATGGGTTTGAATTGGTCATGGCTCCTGTTGAAGAGGAAGAAGTGATGAAAAGCTTAATTACTGATTGTGAAGCGGTTTTTTCAAAGACTTATTTTTTGAATGAGGAAATTCTAAAAGCAGGTACAAAATTGAAGGTTGTGGCAAAACATGGTGTTGGCATTGATAATGTAGTGGATCTTGAAACTGCAACAAGGTTAGGTCTTTATGTTGTAAATACTCCACAGGCAAACTCAGACTCTGTGGCAGAACATACGATTGCTGGTATGCTTGCTATTTCTCAAAAGACAGTAAAAATGCATCTGGCTACTCAGAAGGCGGATTTTGCGGCACAGGACTGTGGAGGAATGCACGAAATCGGAGGTAAAACTGTAGGGATTATCGGACTAGGGAATATAGGACGCCGGGTTGCAAAAATTGCAGCAAATGGATTTGATATGAAAGTCCTTGGATACGATCCATATACAGACAAGAAAAATCTTCCGGATTACATTGAATATAAAGAAAATATAGAAGATATATATATGAATGCTGATTTCGTAACATTACATCTGGGTGCAACTCCATCTACCATAGGTATGGTTGGCAGAAAACAGTTTGACATGATGAAAAAGACAGCAATTTTTATGAACCTGGCTCGTGGTGCCCTGATGATTGAAGAAGATCTGACAGATGCATTACAAACTGGTAATATCGCTGGAGCAGTATTAGATGTATTTGCAACAGAGCCTGTAGAGGCGGGGAATCCCCTGTTGAAAATGGATAATGTACTTCTCTCTCCACATTGCTCTGCGTTGACAGATGAATCCCTTGCAAGAATGAGTTATGATGGAGCGCGTGGTATTGTTGAAATTTTGACAGGCAGGAAACCTGCCTGGTGTCTGAACTACGATGCAGTGAATGCAAAGAATAATTGATTGTGCAGGCAGACTTTCTGTTAATTAAGCAGATTACTATATAAAGGGGGAACACTTATGAATTTTTTAAAATGGCTGGATCGAAATTTTGAACTGATCATCATGGGGGCGGCCATAGTCACGATTACAGTTATTGTGTTTGCTGATGTAGTAGGACGTTCGTTTTTTGGGACCGGGATCACCTGTGCACAAGAGCTTTCCAGAACTTGTGAAATTATTATTGCGGCAATGGGAATCTCTTATGGAGTACAGACTGACAAGCATATCCGGGTGGATCTGATACAGACATTCTGGCCGAAAACTAAAAAGCCATTGGCAGTATTTGGTGACATAGTTGTTTTTGCGTTCTGTATATTTATGTCATGTAATGGATTGACAAAATTAAAATCAGCTTTAATTTCTCAGGCAACCACAGCGGTTTTGGAGATTCCTATGTTTTATATTTATCTGATGATGGAACTGGGGCTGGTGTTTGCTGCACTGAGAATGGTTGAGAAGTATGTAAAGCGTTTATATGCGGCGAAAAAAGGGGGTGAAACTGCATGAGTATTGTATTAATTTCTTTGGCCGTATTTTTTATTCTTCTGTTTCTCGGTGTGCCGATTGTAGTATCTATTGGAGTATCCTGTATTATGATTTGGCTTCAGGATCCATCCATTGTGACAACTCCGGCCTATACATTTCAGGCTATGACTGCATCTTTGGATTCATTTGTCTTAGTTGCAGTTCCTTTGTTCATTCTATCCGGTCAGATTATGGCAAAGGGAGGAATTGCAGCAAAACTGTTTAATTTCTTTTCTTATTTTATTGGTAAGTTCCGTGCAGGACTTCCCATAACTGTTATCGTAACCTGCCTTTTTTATGGTGCTATCTCAGGGTCCGGTCCGGCAACGGCCGCAGCTGTTGGTGCAATGACGATTCCTGTACTGACTGGTATGGGGTACAGCCTGTCTTTCGCCGCCGCCATTGTGGCTGTGGCAGGGGGATTGGGGGTAATTATACCACCTAGTATTCCGATGATCATGTATGGTTCAGCAACAGGCGCTTCTGTAGGTGACTTGTTTATTGCAGGCGTTGTTCCCGGCATACTGATTGCTCTTTGCATGATTATATACAGTATATTTTATTGCAGAAAAAATCCTCCGGATATGAAAAAGCTGGAAGATAATTACAAGGAATTACATAGTAAGAGCTTTGGAAATCTGTTTTTTAAAAGTTTTCTGGCGCTATTGGCTCCTGTTATTATATTGGGTGGGATTTACAGCGGTATTTTCACGCCGACAGAAGCGGCAACAATCTCGGTTGTTTATGCACTGGTCATAAGTTTGTTTGTATATCGAACTTTAAAAATCACAGAGTTACCGATGATCATAAAGGAATCACTGGGCTCGATTGCACCTGTATTAATTATAGTAGGGGTCAGTTCAGTCTTTGGACGTGCGTTGGCATTGCTTCAGGTAACAGATGCGATTTCGGGATTTATTTTAACTACATTCCCGGGTAAGGTTGCAGTACTTTTATTTATAAATTTACTTCTTTTGTTTATTGGATGTGTTATGGATACTACACCTGCAATATTGATTTTTGCTCCTATTTTATGGCCGATTTGTGAAGCGATGGGTATGAGTACGATTCATTTCGGAATAATCATGGTATGCAATTTGGCAATAGGATTCGTGACACCGCCTGTCGGTATTAACCTGTTCGTTACTTCAGGTATCACGGGAGTTCCGGTTATGAAATTGAGTAAACATGCATTGCCTTTTATTCTGGCATTTGCAGTTGCATTGTTAGTTATTACATTTGTTCCGGCCATCAGCCTTTGTCTGCTGTGAGGAACAGGGGGAAGCTTAAACGAAGCTTTATAAAGAGGAGGATAATAATGAATTATTTAAAAAAATCAATGGTTTTAGTAATAAGTGCAGCTATGGTATTTTCCCTTGCATCATGCGGCAATTCTACATCTGATACAACGACAGGCAGTAAATCAGCTTCAGAAGAAAGTAAAACAAATGCATCTTCAAAAGCTACAACTTTTATTGCAGCACATGCCAGTACAGAAGAATCTACATTGGGTCAGTTTTTTTTATCCATACAGGATTATCTGGAAAAAAATACAGATGATTTGAAAATGGAAGTCTATCCTGCAGGACAGTTGGGAAGTGATACAGAGCTGGCAGAAAGTATTGTTGACAACAGTGTACAAATGATTGCCGGTTCGACTGGAAGTTATGTGAATGTAGTGGGTGATTTCTGTCTCTTTGACTTACCCTTTGCATATGACAGTTACTGGCAGATGAGAAAAGTCTGCGCAGATGAAGAACTAGAAGCTGCGATGGATAAAGTCTTGGAGGAGAAAAACCTGAAGCTGGGATGCCTGAGAGCTGAAGGGTTCCGTACTTTATTTACAAAAAAACCAGTTACCTGTTACGAAGATATCAAAGGACTGCAGCTGCGGGTTATGGATAATAAATATCATATAAGCTTATGGAATTCTCTGGGGGCGAATACTACAACGGTTGCGTTTACAGAGTTATATACCGCACTGCAGCAAGGTGTAGTAGAAGCACAGGAAAATACGGTAACATCAACACTGGCTAATTATAACCTGCAGGAAGTCACCAATTATGCAACGCTTAGTAAGCATGAGCCAACAGTCCATCCGTTTTTGATTAATCTGGAATTTTATAATGGACTTACGGAACAGCAGCAGGAAGAATTGATTGCAGCATGTAAATACGCCCAGGAGAATGAGGCGGACCGTGAAAAAGATGATCAGAAGAGTTTGGAAACTCTGAAATCTGATTATGGTTATGAGGTTTATGAATTTACGGAAGATGATTTGGGAAAATGCCGTGAAGCTACAAAGGCTACTTGGGATGATATCCAAAATACAGTAAATCCAACCCTATATAAAGCATTGGAAGCTGCTATTGAAAAAAATAAATAGGGCAATAAGCCATATGGAAAAAATATACATTTCTCGAAAGTTATAGTACAATAACTTTTGAGAAGGCATTATATAGGGCAGACTGCACCCGCGGCGGGTTGCCCTATGCCGTTTTCAACAATATATAAGGTAGGAGTGAAAGATATGTTGGATATTAGTGTCAGCAGACAAGCAACTGTGGCTACCGTGCTTACAGGCATGCGCCATGATATTCTGTTGGGTAAATACGAGAATATGAAACAAATCAGTGAATTGGAAGTAGCGCAGAAATATCAGGTGTCACGCAGTTCTGTTCGTTCTGCATTCCAGATTCTCGAACGCGATGGACTTTTGGAGGCACAGCCCAATGGAAGAAAGGTCTTGAAGAAAATCGATCAGAAATATATTAAAGATTTATGTAAAACGAGAAGTATTCTGGAATGCGAGGCTGTGCAGCTGATTCTTCAACAAGAAAAAAATGACTTTTCACAGCTTTTGCATATTGTTGGACAGTTTTATTCTGTAAAACAGATTGATGATAAAGAAGAGCAGAGGAACAGAGTCGTACAGTTAAATGATGATTTTCATGACAGACTTTTTGAAATGGCAGGTAATTGTGCCTTATCTCAATGTCATTATACATTGAAGCCCATGGTATCCAGTATTATGGGGATTAATGCAACCTTGGATCTGAACATGAATGAACATGATTATTATGACTCACACCATAGGATAACAGAACTTTTGATGGTAAAAGATGAAAGTGTTATCGAATATATTCGCTATCATACAGCAGTTGCAACGATGAAAGATGCATTGATAGCTCTGAATACGTTGCGTAACCAATAAACAATGAAAGAGAAAATAAGGCGATATCTATGAAATACATTGGAATTGATGTGGGAAGCAGTTTTCTAAAGGCAGTTCTTTTGGATTTAGAGAAGGATTGTATGATTGATAACAGAAGTTTCCCAACTCCGAAAAAAATCCCAAAACAAAATCCGTTTTTGTTTGAGATACCGGCGCTGCAGATTTGTAATAAGATCAGAAAACTAGTTGATGGATATACATCACAGTTTAACGATATTGAGGGAGTGATTCTCTCTACACAAATGCATGGCTTTGTTTATAGTGTGGCTGGAAGAGACGATACATATATATCCTGGCAGGATATGCGGTGTATAGAAAATATGCCGAATAGTGGAAAGACATATCTTGAGTATTTGAAGAGAGAGTTGCCGCCATGTGATATGAGAAATTGTGGTGTCTATATAAAACCATCACTTGGTTTATGTAATTTGTATACGTTGATACACGGGAGTGATATTCCCCAAAATGGGACTTTGTATACATTGGGGTCTTATGTGATTGCTCAATTGACAGGAAACAATATTTGCCATATAAGTAATGCTGCTCCAATGGGTATGGCTGATGTCAGACATCATTGTTGGAACAATGAACTGCTTCAGAGGCTTGGACTGGGAAAAATCCAATTACCTAAGATTGCAGAGCATGACTTCGAGGTCTGTGGTATTTACAGAAGCAATTCATGTAATCTGAAGATCTATCCAGATTACGGGGATATGCAGGTAGCAGTATTAGGAAGCAGAATACAGGAAGGCGAGGTTGCAGTTAATGTTGCAACGGCTTCGCAGGTTATACGTTATGCCCAGAAATTTGAACCGGGTGAGTACGAAATACGGCCATATTTTGAAGGCGGCTATTTAAATACGATTTCTAATATGCCGGCCGGTAGAAATCTGGATGTACTTGTGTCATTTTTTCAGGAAAGTGTTAATACTTTGACTGGAATGTCTGTAGAAAAGCAGGAAATCTGGAGATATATTCACCAGCATGCAGGACAAGTACGGGATGGGCTGAGAGTGCAGACAAGTTTTTATAATAATCCTTATTTTTCTGATGGGGGTTCGATTGTTGGTATCACTCAGAATAATCTGAATATTAGTAATATATTTGCAGCTGCATTTAAGGATATGGCACAGACTTATTGGTATTATATTCAGCGATTAGGGACAGATGCGGAAAATATAAATGGTGTTATTTGTATAGGTGGTGTTTGCTGGAAAACACCGGAATTATGTGAAGCAATAGCTGAAGTGACTGGGAAGAACATCAGACTTTCACCTATGCAAGACGAAGCTTTAGAGGGCATGTTTCGTTTAAGCCGGGTTGCTTGCGGTATGTGTAAAGGTCTGAAGGAACAGTCAAAGACAATAGCTGCCCAGGCAGAGGAGGAGATGTAAATGTTAAAACAGAAAATGGAGAATCGGGAAGATGTACTCAGCACTATGATTTCAGAAATCAGTAATGTGAATCTTCCGAGAATGTTGAAATTAGGCGGTTTTGATTTTGTTATTATTGATTGCGAACATGGACCATTTGATTTTTCTCAGCTTGCAGCTATGGTGGCAGTTTGCAATAGCATAGATTTGCAAGTACTTGTCAGAATTCCCCAAATTACAAGAGAATGGATTACCAAGATTCTGGATATGGGGGCAGATGGATTTTTAGTACCCATGGTCAACACAAAAGATGATGCAGAGAATATAGTTAGACTCGCGAAGTATTCTCCATTGGGACAGAGGGGATTGTCTACTATGCGTGCCCATACGGGCTATGTTCCCCCAAGGCTTGAGGATTATATGAAGGCAGCTAATAAAAAGACTATTTTGCTTGCTCAGATTGAAACATGTCAGGGAGTTGCTAATGCAGAGGCGATAGCGGCTGTCGAAGGTATTGACGCATTGGTAGTTGGTCCGTCTGATCTTTCTTCTGATCTGGGTCACCCAGGAGAATCTGGTTGTGCCGAGATGAGAACAGCTGTTGCAAAAATATGTGAAGCAGCTAAAAAGGCAGGAAAGAGCTGCGGTACAGTATCTACAAATATCGAATATCTTTCCTATTGCAGACAGCAGGGTATGAATTTGTTTAACATGGGAAGTGAGCTTGGTATGATTATAAATGGTGCGAAAGAGACGGTTAGGACACTTCGAGAGCAGGTTTTATAGGTTCTTATCAACGGGAGAAGAATAATGATTATTTGTAGATATGAAGATTTGGGTAAATATATGCCATTATTAAAATGTCTGGATAGTGCATTGGAATGTGTAGAACAATTACGAAAATGTCAATTTCCTTCAGGGTGCTATGATTATGAAGGAGGCTTCCTCTTTGTGCAGAGAGGTGAGACGAAAGAATATGAAAAAAATAAATTTGAAGCACATCGAAAATATATTGATGTTCAGTATATGATTGAGGGTGGAGAGGAAGTTGTTTATTCACCTCTTCAGCATTTAAAATCGATTGTTCCATATAATGAGAACGATGATATTGAATTTTTTGAAAGCAAGGAAGGACAGCCGGTATTTATAAATATTAATAGTGGAATGTGTTATGTGGCTTTTCCTGAGGATGGACATATGCCGTGCAGATATAAAGAATTCCGGCAGAGTTATGTGAAAATTGTTATGAAATTACCTGTATAAAAAATATGCCGTGTAATCTTACAAAATGTGAAATATATGGATTAGGAGTTAATAACGATGAAAGAATCAATTCATAAATATTTTCAGATTGGCACGCTTCGATGGATGTCTTTTCCTAAAATGGATGTTCTGGAATCTGTCAGAAAAATTGCTGCAGATGATTTTTTTGATGTGGTTGAGATTTCCGGTTGTAAAGGCAGTGAAGAAAGAGAAGCCGTTAAGCGCCTGCTGGAACAATCTCATATGAAAGTTTTTTATGGTGCACAGCCAAGTCTGCTCAGTGGAAAGCTGAATCCAAATGATATTGATGAAAAAGGGAGAATGGCGGCGGAAACTGCCCTATATTATGCAATTGATGAAGCAGAGTATCTTGGCGCAAAAGGAGTTGTCTTTTTGGCAGGAAAATGGGAACATGAAACTAAAGATCTGGCATATGCACAGCTTTTAAAAACTACTAGAAATATATGTGAATATGCGGCTGCCAAGAATATGATGATAGAACTGGAAGTATTTGATTTCGATATGGATAAAGCAGCTCTGATTGGTCCGGCCCCGTATGCGGCTAAATTCGCAGCAGATGTGAGAACGGACAACAGCAATTTCGGGTTACTGATTGATCTGTCTCATATTCCGACTACCTATGAGTCTCCAAAATTTGTAATTCAGACGTTAAGACCCTACATTACACATCTTCATTTTGGTAATGCTGTAGTCAAAAAGGGATGTACGGCTTATGGAGACAAACATCCCAGATTTGGTTTTCCTGACAGTGTAAACGATACTGCAGAGCTTACGGAATATCTGACAGTTTTGAAACAGGAAGGTTTCTTTAATGCAAAAGATCCTATGGTGTTATCCATGGAGGTTACGCTTGTGGGAGACGAAGAAGAGGAAATTGTTTTGGCTAATACAAAGAGGGTATTAAATAGGGCATGGTCTCTAATTGAAGATTAAGTGTGACTTTTCAGTAAACGGAACAGTTAGGATTAAGATAAAAGACATAGGAGAGCAAAATTATGAAGATTGTAGTATTGGATGGTTATACTGAAAATCCCGGCGATTTAAGTTGGGGAGAATTGGAGATGCTTGGCAATGTTACGATATATGACAGAACTTCTTATGAAGAAAATCCGATTATTGCAGAAAGAATCGGTGATGCTGAGATTGTTATTACAAATAAAACACCGATTAGCAGATATACTATTGATAACTGTCCGAATTTAAAGCTGATTGCGTTTTTGGCAACAGGTTATAATGTGGCAGATTATGAATATGCAAGGGAGAAAGGTATTCCGGTAGTGAATGTACCTACATATGGTACTCAAATAGTAGGACAGTATGCAGTGGGTCTGCTTTTAGAAATCTGCTCACATTATGGTCATCATGCACAAACTGTTAAAGCGGGAAGATGGGAGAATAATCCGGATTGGTGTTATTGGGATTATCCGATGATCGAGTTATATGGTAAGACCGCTGGTATAATAGGTTTGGGACGTATTGGCCAGGCAACAGCAAAGATTTTGAATGGGATGGATATGAAAGTCCTGGCTTATGATGCATTTGAAAGCGAAGCGGGCAGGGAAGTTGCTGAATATGTAACGATTGATACGCTGTTTGCGAATTCAGATGTGATTTTTTTACATTGTCCCTTGTTTCCAAGTACAGAGGGAATTATCAATAAAGAAAATATTGCAAAGATGAAAGATGGAGTTATCATCATAAATAACAGCAGAGGACAGCTGGTGGTTGAAAAGGATCTGGCAGAGGCTTTGATTAGTGGTAAGGTATATGCTGCCGGCCTGGATGTTGTTTCAACAGAGCCGATTAAAGAAGACAATCCACTGTTACACGTGGAAAACTGTCTTATTACACCGCATATTTCATGGGCGGCACAGGCATCTCGTCAGAGAATCATGGATATTACAGTTGCAAATATAAAAGCATTTATTGAGGGCAATCCGATAAATGTCGTGAATCCATTTGTTAGTTGAAATAGTTAAAGTTGTTGTCTCTGTACAAAAAATAAAACCCTTTTTGGATAAATCCAAAAAGGGTTTTGCTGCCGCTGGCCGGACTCGAACCGGCACGGTGTTACCCGCTTGATTTTGAGTCAAGTGCGTCTGCCAATTCCGCCACAGCGGCTCGTTCTCACGAACCGAAAATAATATTACCATATAATTTTCCATCATGCAAGTGTTTTTACCTATTTTTATATAAAACTTTACAAATGATTATTGAATGGACCGGCATTCCAGAGGAGTTGGAATGCCGGCCATTTTCAAATAACGGAATATTAAAAGACTTCTTTGCTGTAAGCATCAATCTCTTCGCTCAGTGTCTCATACACCCCCGGGAAGGTACTGATATCAAGTCCCTGGGAAGCACACGGAATGAAATAGAGTTTGCCGTTCTCGTCACAGGCGCGGCGCACTTCTTTTTTGATCACATCTCTGGTCCAGCCCGGATAATCCACTTTGGCGCTGTCGATGCCGCCCATGAAGGAAATCTGTCCGCCGTATTTTTTGATCAGTTCCGGTACGTTGTTTGTGGTCATGACACCCTGCCAGATATCCACACCCATCTCTATCATATAGGGCACCAGTGTGGCTGCGTAGGAATCCGAGTGATGCACAATGAGCTCCACGCCGTTGTCACGGTATCTCTTGTAGATCTTCTTGTATGCGGGAAGGAAGAATTCCTCAAACATAGCCGGAGAGATGAAGGTGGAGGTCTGGGTACCCCAGTCGTCGTGATGGAAAAGGGCATCAGGCTTTAAGTATCTGCAGACCTTATCCGCATATTCCAGCTCCCAGTCAGTGAGATAGTCGATCAGCTCATGCATGGCCTCCGGTTCCTCAATAAAGTTCATCATAGTCTCAGGAATATCCATCAGATGATGGCACTGTTCAAAAAGTCCCGGGAACATGACAGAAGTTACGAAATATTCATTTCTGTCCACGGATTCCGCCTCTTTGATGTAAGGTTCCCATTCAGAATCCGGGTAATCCAGACTTGGCGCATGAACGTATTTCCGCCATTCCGTAACATCCTTGAGTACCAGATGCTCCTCATCGTGGACCGGGAAGTCGCCGGGGGTTCCTTTTGGCCATGAGAATGTGATGCCCCAGCCATTGACTGCATTTATGACACCTTCCTCCAGAATGGGGCCGTTGTGCAGGTCAAAGAACGGGCTGCCGTAAATAATGTGCATAAATTCATATTGGTTTACAAAGCGGTCGGGATGTCCGCCTCTGATGGTTTCCAGTAAATTCTGTCTTTTTGTCAGCATATCAAAAATCTCCTTTCATGAGTTCCGTTTTAACATATTACATATTTTCATTTTCCCGGACTTCCTGCATGGACAGGTCGCTGGGATTTTTCTTATCCATTACAGTGCAGATAATAGACAGTACAGCACCGATTCCGGAAGCGGCAATGGCTACGGGAAGCAGTTTTAAAATGCCTGTGGTGCCCAGAAGCTTCTGCAGCATGGTGCAGGCATAGGTGGAGAGGAACATTCCAAAACCTCCGATGGCTGTTGTCATGGAGATAGAGGAGGATACCCGCTCCTTGGGTACGACGACCGTGCATCTCAGGAAGAAGTAAGAGAAACCGTATCCATAGGAAGCACCGCACAGCGTACATGCAATTCCGGCCATGACCGGTCCGGATGCCAGGTAAAGCAGCAGATAGGAGAGACAGAGTCCCACATATCCGAAAATGATGGTTGCCCTTTTCAGCTTGGAGTACAGGGCTCCGAACAGGATACAGAGGATGCAGCTTCCCACGGTACCCAGTGTGGAGAGCAGTGCGGCAACGCTTTCATTTCCATACCCCTGTTCTGCCACCAGGACAGATACCTGATAATAGATGACCGCGTAGATCAGATTATAGGCAAAGCAGGAGACCATCAGCATAAACTGCCTCGACAGATATGGATTTCTTCCCTGTACTTTCGCCTGGTTTTCCTCTGAGGGACTGCCCTCCGCCGGCGTTGTGGGAAGGAAGAAAATCATCATGACGATCACCGGCACGGCTATCCAGTAGACCTTAAAAACTTCGTTCCAGGAACGTACTGCAAATACACCTGCGATCAGACTGATGACAGCACCGGTACCTGCCATAGTGGCATTGAAGATACCCATGATGGTTCCGCGCTTGTCTTCATCCACATAGACCTCAGCGATCAGAGCCATGGCAGCGGCATTTACAAAGCCCATGGAAATGCCCACCAGTATACGCATAACCAGTACATAATACACATTTGCCACAGCTCCGCCTAAAATGGCAGATACGGCAAACAGGATCATAGCCCCAATTAAAATTTTCTTTTTGCTCAGATACTGCATGAGTTTTCCGCACAGCATGGCTGAGAAAAGCATGATAAAGGATGGTCCCGACAGGATAAAATTCACGGCGGCGTCATTTTGGAAGGTCTCATACAGCCCGTTTCCGGCCGGAATGATAACCATATCTGCCATAACTGCCACGTTTGTCAGAAAAAGAGAGATTAAAAACAGAAGAGCACGCCCTCTGGTCATTTCTTTGTCCATCTTACACCTCCATAAAATATTTGCGATCCGGATCTTATGTACCCATTATATCTTATTTAAATTCTCTTACCATCCTTTGAAATTCCTGTATTTTCGTGACCTGACCGTCTAAAACTTTTGAAAAAACGCAGAGGCATCCTGTTTTTCGTCCGTTTTTGTGAATTTGGAGATGAAAAAACGTCAAAACGGAGGAAAGGATAATCTGGTAAAACAAAGAGAAGGGATTTATAATGGAACTATAGAAGCCGAAACAGGAAACGGAAGGTATAGGGAGGTACAGAATGGAATTAAATATACATATTCTGATGAATGAACTGGAGCATGTGTCCGGGTACCGGGGAGAACAGGATTATCTGGATAGAAAGCTGTCCTTCTACACCTTGTATCAGCCGGGCTGTGTGCTGCGCAGGGACACACTGTATCTGATGGAATCTGCAGACCAGGCACTGGATATTCCGGAGCTGGAATCAGGAACCGCACTGCTGTTTTTAGCGGGGACAGAACCACTGGCGGGAGATTTCCCGTATGGCTGCTCCTGGATCTGTATGGACGGCAGTCTGACAGCGGACGCGCTGCTGTCCCGGCTGGAAGAAATTTTTGAGAAATACAACAGATGGGAGCAGGGGCTTTCCGCTGTCCTCTCCGGGGAGCGGAGCATTGAGGCACTCTGCCGCCTCAGCCTGCCCATTTTCAACAGCCCTGTCATGGTGCACAACAGGGAATATGAGCTTATGGGGTATGCGGAGGCGGGAAATGCCAGTTTTTCCTACAGCCTTTTACAGGAGGGGACCAATTATCTGGACCGGAATATTACGGATGAGCTGTTTTTTCGCTCGGATTACCTAACCACCCTGGAATTTGTAACACCCCAGTATTGGAGCAACGAGGGGGAAAAGTTCATAAGTATATACAGCAACATATTCGACGAGAACGGGGAATACTGGGGAAGGATTGTCATAGACGGGGTGAATATCACTCTGACAGACGGACATCTGGCACTGCTCTCTGTGTTTACCGAGACGGTGCGGGCGCTTGCTGTGCGTCATTCCGGTTCCAGATTCAATGCTCTGGAGGCATTTAAAAATTATGCCCTGGAGTATCTGCGAAGCCCGTCGGAATTTGATGTGGATAAGCTTCTCATGGCAATGCGGCTGGCAGAATGGAAGCGGAGCGGCCCTTTTTTCTGTGTCTGCATGGAACTGACGGAGACCGGGCAGGAGCTGCATTCAGCCGCCTATGAGAGCGTGCTTTTTGACCACCAGCTTCACGGTTACCTCTCCCTGGAATATGAGGACAGGCTGCTGCTTCTGTGCAATCTGGGCCTTGGGCTGGAGGGCAGGGATGAGGAATGCAGGCGCCTGGCCTATATTGTAAGGGATAATCTGTTCAAGTCAGGAATCAGCACAGAGTTCTCTGACTTCTTCCAGTTTCCTGACTACTACCGGCAGGCAGAGGCAGCCCTTTATTCAGGAAAGGAGTGCAGCAGCACCCAGTGGCTGTTCAAATTCGAGGACTATGCCCTGCACTATGTGCTGAACTGCGGTGCCGACACCCTGCCGGTGCGGACGCTGATACCGGCGTCCATCCTGGAACTCATCCGCTATGACAGGACCCACGATACCAGCTATTACAAGACCTTACTGAATTACATAGAATTTGACTCCCACACAGCAAAGGCCATTGATGATCTGTACATACACAGAAATACCTTTAAGTCCCGGATGAAAAAGATCAGGGAGCTTCTGGATATGGATCTGGATTCCCCTCAGGAGAGGCTTTATCTGATGCTCATCTTCCGAATCTTAAAACGGTATCCTGAGCTTGCAGGGGAGCAGGAGGTGATATTATGAAGCTGAATGGATGGATACTGGCGGAAGACTTAAAGGGGGTGGAGGGAAGTTCCCTGAAATCAGACCCTGCGGAGCTTTGTCTGACCGGCGCCCTGATCTGGCAGGAGGGGATATTGCCGAGAGCCTATCACGTATATGTCATGTACGCCGGGGACCTGGAGCGGATACCGAAAAAACATCCTGCCCTTACTTTAGTGAGCATCGGAAAGCCCTCCAAAGAGTGCCTGGAAAGAGAGGGCATGGATATTCTCTGGGTCAGACCCTATCTGACACCTCAAATGATCTTGTCGCTGCTTATGAAACTGTTTGAAAAATACAGGATGTTTGAGGAAGAGCTGGACCGGCTGTGCAGGGACGGAAAACCGTTCTCTGCCCTTGCCCCTGTGCTTCTGTCTGTCTTCTCCAATCCCATTATCCTGGTGGGAGAACATATGGAGATCCTGGCACTGTCCCAGAATGAGGATGCCTGCAGGATTCCCTGTGAGTGCAGGGACGGGGATACCGATTTTCTGCGGCCGTCTTTTGCCCGTTCTTTTTGCCGGGCCTGTAAGGGGGAGGGCGGGGTTTCCGAAACAGAGGAGGGGATTCCCTTCCTGGCAGTGCCGGTCCGTAAGGAGGATAAGTTTTTGTTCGGGATCTTTCTTCTCTCTGTCACAATGCCGCTGACGGAACGGGACAGGATACTGCTCTGTCATACAGGGCAGTATTTAAGGAGCCTGCTCCGTGTGAATTTTATAAACAGTTATCAGGGTATGGAACGGATGCAGAAAACCCTGGCGATACAGGCGGAAAAGGGCAGCAGCTTTCTGCAGATGCCCAGATGCCTGGAGCTTGCCCTCTCCACCCTCGGCTGGGAAATAAAGGGCAGTTATGTGTGCATTGTGCTGAAATCAGCCTTTTTCAGCAAAGTCAGCCAGAGAGAGATACCCGATGATGAGCTGTTTGAGCGAAGCAGTCTCATGGTAAAGACAGGGACTGAGATTTTCTTCCTCTGCAACCTGCTTCCGATATCCGGCGGTGTGGATGAGATCGCAAAACGGCTGGAAAAGATACTGAAAGATTCCCCGCTGATCGCAGGTGTCAGCACGCCTTTCCGCAGTTTTTTAGATTACCCGGATTACTGTACCCAGGCATTGGCTGCCATACGGATCGGAAACAAACTGGATTACACGAAAAAGGCATGTCTATTCAGGGATTTTGCGCTGGATTACATCATCTATGAGGGGTGGAAATCCCTGCCGGTCAATGTCCTTTTATTCGGAGGGCTGAAGGACCTGCTCCTCCATGACCATATCCACCACACCAGCTATTATCAGACCCTGGAGGCTCTCTTTGACAACTTTATGGTCATGAGCCGTACCGCTTCCCATCTGGGAATCCATATCAGTACGCTGAAATACAGGGTAAGACGTATCCACGAAATGCTGGGTCTTGACTTAAACGACAGCTACAATAAAATGTATCTCCAGAGCATTCTGTTCCTGCTGAAACAGGATACCGCGTCCCTTAAGGCATACCTGGAACAGGAGGCTAAGAAGCCCGCGCGGTCGATTCGGGTTGCCAGTTCAGAAAAAATGAAGTAAAATAATACCATTGAGGAGGTATTATCATGAAGAAACGTAATATTCAGAAAATTATAGAACCCATCGTCCGCCGCCCCGGCTGTACGTCATTTGCAGTGATCGGAGACCCGGGATGCGAAGGGCTGGGCACTGTTATGATGAAGACGTACGCAGGCGCGCTGGAGAAGGCAGCGAAGGAGGATATGATTCTCATTGCGGGCGATATGGTTCCCGTAGGGGATGAACGGCACTATAAAAATGTGTGTACCCTCACGGAATCCGTAGCCGAAAAAGATGTATTTGTGCTCCGGGGAAACCACGATACAGGAGACTATGAAGCTTTCTTCGGCCTGCACGATTACGCGGTCCTTGCAGAGACCTTCACCATTGTGGTGGTGGATAATGCCTTCCGGAAATTCTCCGATGCAGGGCTTGCACTTCTGGGACAGGTACTTGCCATGGAGGAATGCAAAAATGTGGTGATCGCGTTCCACATACCTATTCCAAACCATTTTACGGGAAATTCAGTCTCCCAAGAGGAGTTTGAACGCCTGCGGGCAGTGTATTTACCCTATAAAGAGAAGATTAAATATTTTGTGTGCGGCCATGTCCACTCCTGCTTTGAGGACGAAGTGGACAACATCCCCTTTGTCTGTACAGGGGGAGGCGGTGCCATTATTGAGGACGTATCCGAGAATATCAAGGCAGCGGATGTGGAGCATCACATTGTCCGCTTTGCCCGGGAGAACGGCAGGCTCTGCCACAGGTTTGAAAATCTGGGGGATGCCCCTTACCAGAGGGAGCGGGAGGATAAAATCACCAAGAGTCAGCTTGAGGAGACGGTAAAGGGAGAACTGTATGCGTTTCTCAGATATCAGACCTTTGCGGAACGCGCGGATAAGAGAGGATACGGCAGGATCGCCAATCTGTTCCGCGCCCTGGCAGAGTCGGAATACCGGCATGCCAAGAGCTTTTACGCCATTTTAGACAAGCCGAAGGCCTTTCATGAATCCGTGGACACCTATGTGCCGGGAGAGGAATTCGAGTACGAACGGCTGTACCCCATGGTTGCGGACTACGCCCAGGAGCATGATCTCCTGCTGACCAGGCAGGCTTACCGGGATGCCGCTTCCGCGGAGAAAGCCCATGCAAGGCTTCTTCGGGAGGCTGCAGACTGTGACGGATTTGAAAAAACCGTATTTTATGTGTGCCCGGTCTGCGGATGCCTGATGGAGAGCCGCCCGGAGCGCTGTCCGGTCTGCGGGGCGCCGGCCGGGGAATTTTTAGTATATGAAAGTAAAGAAGAGACGGAAGAGGGATGACAGAATTATGACACAGAGCATTGCAAGAACAGGTCTTGTTTTGGAGGGAGGCGGCATGCGCGGTGTGTTTACCGCAGGCGTGCTGGATTATTTTCTGGAACAGGACATACAGTTTGACACCTGTATTGGCGTTTCCGCAGGTTCCTGCCTGGCCTGCAGCTATCTTTCCAAGCAGCACAGAAGGGGATACCGGACCATCACCGGATATCTGGATGACCCCAGATACTGCGGAATAGGCAGTTTTATCAAAACAGGCGATTATTTTGGAGCCGAGATGCTGTATAAAACCATTCCGGAAGAGCTGGACCCCTATGATTATGAGACTTTTGACGCCAACCCTGCCGTGTTTTACGCTGTGGTGACAAACTGTGAGACCGGGCAGGCAGAGTATAAGCAGATCAGGGACCTGCGCCGTGAGATCTGTTATATCCGCGCATCCAGCTCCCTTCCTCTTATGTCCAGAACCCTGTGGATCCGGAAGAAACCCTACCTGGACGGAGGCATCACAGATTCCATTCCCATCCGAAAATCCGAGAGCCTGGGAAATGAGAAAAATGTGGTGATTCTCACCCGCGGCAGGGAATACCGGAAAAAGAAGAACCAGATGATGCCTCTTCTGCGCATCCGCTACGGCAGACAGTTTCCAAAGCTTGTAGAGCGTATGGAAAACAGACATCTGGATTACAACGAGACCCTGGATTATCTGTACCGGGAAGAAAAAGAGGGCAGGGTTTTCCTGATCCAGCCTCCCAGGCCTGTGGAAATCGGGCGTATAGAAAAGGACGGGGAAAAACTGGAGGCACTTTACCGCCAGGGATACGAGACAGCCGCACAGAGAGCAGAGGCGCTGAAAAAATACCTGGAAGGCTAGAGCCTGTTTGACGCTCTTAAGGAAGCTGCCGGACAGGTTTATGTAACAAGAAAAAACAAATATTAACATCCTGAACTATGTTACTGAAACGGAAAGTTTTCTATAATAGAGCCAGGAAGACGAAAAGGGGTCTGCCGGTGCGGGCCCCTTTCGTTTGGGAAGGCGCAGAGCCATTACAGCGGGTATCTGCAGCAAAGTTCTTAATAGGAGATTCAGGAGGGTTTCGTAACATGAAATACGGACATTTTGACAATGAGAAAAGAGAGTATGTGATTGACAGGGTAGATCTGCCTACATCCTGGACCAATTACCTGGGAGTAAAAGACATGTGTGCGGTTTTGAACCATACCGCAGGCGGATATATTTTCTATAAATCACCGGAGTACCACCGCATAACCCGCTTTCGGGCCAACGCAGTTCCCATGGACCGCCCGGGCCATTATGTGTATATCCGGGATGATGAGGACGGAGATTACTGGAGCGTATCCTGGCAGCCGGTGGGAAAACCGCTGGATCAGGCAAAATACACCTGCCGCCACGGTATGTCCTATACGGTCTATGAATGCGATTACAGCGGCATCAAAGCGTCTCAGAAAATGTGCATCCCCAAAGAGGACCCGGTGGAGCTGTGGGATGTGAAGATCAAAAACGACAGCGGACGCACCAGAAGCCTCAGCGTGTATTCCTATCTGGAATTTTCCTTCCATCAGATCGAGATGGACAATAAGAACTTTCAGATGAGTATGTACGCGGCTGCCTCCTCCTGCGAGGACGGCATCATTGAACACGACCTTTTCTATGAAGAGTTTGGATTCCAGTGGTTTACAGCCAGTTTCCGGCCGGACGGATTTGAGTGTCTGCGGGATGAGTTCATCGGCTCTTACCGCACGGAGACCAATCCCATCGGGGTGGAAAAGGGTGTTCTTGGCGGCGGTTTTGAGAAGGGCAACAACCATTGCGGAGCCCTGCAGAAAAAGCTTACACTGGCTCCCGGTGAGGAAGTGCGCCTGGTGTTCATGCTGGGCGAGGGAAACAGAAAAGCCGCTTATCCCTACAGAGAAAAATACAGCAGTTTTGCCAATGTGGACGCAGCCTATGAGGAACTGAAAAACTACTGGGAGAGCAAGTTCGACAAACTGCAGATCCGGACTCCAAATGAAGGCATGAACACGCTTATCAATACCTGGACCCTCTATCAGGCGGAGATCAATGTGATGTTCTCCAGGTTTGCCTCCTTCATCGAAGTGGGCGGACGGACAGGACTGGGCTATCGGGACACTGCCCAGGATGCCATGACGGTACCGCATTCCAATCCGGCAAAATGCCGCCAGAGGATCATAGAGCTTTTAAGGGGCCAGGTGTCGGAGGGATACGGCCTGCATCTGTTCCAGCCGGAATGGTTTGACCCGGATACGGAAGTGAAGCCCTTTAAGTCCCCCACAGTCGTGCCCACACCCAGTAAGGACCAGATGATCCACGGTCTGGAGGACACCTGCTCAGACGATGCCCTGTGGCTGGTCAGCTCCATTGTGGAGTATGTAAAAGAGACAGGGGAATTTGAACTGCTGAAACAGGTGGTGCCTTATGCGGACAAAGGCGAGGGCACAGTCTATGACCATATGAAACGAATTCTGGACTTTTCCGCCAGACAGGTGGGAGCTGACGGCGTGTGCAAGGGTCTGCGCGCGGACTGGAACGACTGCCTGAACTTAGGCGGCGGCGAGAGTGCCATGGTATCCTTCCTGCACTACTGGGCGATACAGAGCTTTCTCGAGATGGCTTCTTATCTGGGCGAGAAAGAGGATGTGGAGAAATACAGGTCAATGGCCGAAAATGTGAAAAAGGTCTGTGACCGGGAACTGTGGGACGGGGAGTGGTATATCCGCGGCATCACGAAAAACGGCCGGAAGATCGGAACACAGAAGGACAAAGAGGGAAGAGTACATCTGGAATCCAATGCCTGGGCAGTGCTCTCCGGTGCGGCGCCCAAAGAAAAGGGAACAAAGGCCATGGATGCTGTTTATGAGAACCTCTTCACTCCTTACGGCATCATGCTCAACGGCCCCTCCTATACGGTGCCGGATGATGATATCGGTTTTGTGACCAGGGTGTACCCGGGCCTGAAAGAAAACGGTTCTGTGTTCAGTCATCCCAACCCATGGGCATGGGCAGCGGAATGTATGCTGGGCAGAGGCAGCCGTGCCATGGAGTTCTACAACGCCCTGTGTCCGTACTATCAGAATGACATGATAGAGGTGCGCCAGGCAGAGCCTTATTCCTACTGCCAGTTCATCATGGGCAGGGACCACACAGCCTACGGCAGGGCACGCCATCCATTCATGACAGGCAGCGGCGGCTGGGCTTACTTTGCAGCCACCAGATATATGCTGGGCATCCGTCCGCTGATGGACGGACTGGAGATCGATCCCTGTATTCCGGGTGACTGGGACGGATTTTCCGCGCACAGGGTATTTCGCGGCGCGTCCTTTGATATCACAGTGGAAAACCCGGACCATGTGGAAAAAGGCGTGAAGGAAATCTGGCTCAACAAGGAAAAAGTGGATAAGATACCGGTCTGCGAAGCAGGCAGTGAAAATACAGTAAAAATTGTTATGGGATAACTTGTGGGTTCGTACAGGAAGGAGAGAACAGCAATGATCAAATTTGGAACAGGCGGTTGGAGAGCAATTATAGGTGACGGCTTCACGAAGGAGAATATCCAGAAGCTGACAAAGGCCCTTGCCATGAAAATGAAGGCAGAGGGCGTGGAGAAGGAGGACATCTGCATCGGATATGACAGGCGTTTCCTGGCAAAAGAGGCAGTTATGTGGTCCTGTGAGGTGCTGGCAGCGGAGGGAATCCGCGCCTGGTTCATCAACAGGTCCTCACCCACACCACTTATCATGTATTATGTGATGGCACACAACCTGCCATACGGCATGATGGTGACAGCCAGCCATAATCCGGCGATCTATAACGGCATCAAGGTCTTCACAAGAGGCGGAAGGGATGCCAATGAAGTGCAGACCGCAGAGATTGAGGAGTATATCGCAAAAGTGGAGGAGGAGATCGCCGCAGGAACTCCCATCGCCGCCATTCCCTATGAGCAGGCAGTGGCTGAGGGGAAAGTGGTGGAATTTAACCCTCTCAATGAATATCTGGACAATATCATTGCCGCTGTGGATGTGGAGGCCATCAAGAACAAAGGACTCCGTGTGGCTCTTGACCCCATGTACGGTGTGAGCCAGACTTCTCTGAAGACCCTGCTCTCCATCACCCGCTGCGAGCTGGAGATCATCCATGAGCGCCATGACACGCTGTTCGGCGGCAAGCTGCCGGCACCCAATGCCCAGACCCTGCGCTCCCTGCAGAACTATGTGCTGGACAGAGGCTGTGACATCGGTGTGGCCACCGACGGGGATGCGGACCGTATCGGCGTCATTGATGATACGGGAAAATTCCTGCACCCCAATGATATCTTAGTGCTGCTGTATTATTATCTGGTAAAATATAAAGGCTGGAGCGGCCCGGTCGTCCGCAACGTGGCAACCACCCACATGCTGGACCGTGTGGCAGAGAGCTTCGGGCAGAAATGCTATGAGGTTCCCGTTGGCTTTAAGTATATCTCTTCCAAGATGGAGGAGACAGATGCCATCATCGGCGGGGAATCTTCAGGCGGCCTGACCGTAAAAGGACACATCAACGGCAAGGACGGCGTATATGCTGCCATGCTGCTGGTGGAAATGATCGCAGTAACAGGAAAGAAGATATCCCAGATCGCCAGGGACATTGAGGAGGAGTACGGAAGTATCTATATGGAGGAGAGGGACTACAAGTTCACGCCTGAAAGAAAAGAGGAGATCCAGAGGACCCTCATGGTGGATAAGGCCCTTCCCAATATTGACGAACCGGTGGAAAAGGTTTCCTACATGGACGGCTGTAAGATCTACTTTAAAAACGGAGGCTGGATCATTGCCAGATTCTCCGGCACAGAGCCTCTTCTGCGCATTTTCTGTGAGATGCCTGAGGCTTACCAGGCTGTCCGCATGTGCGAGATTTTCGAGGAATTCCTGGAACTGAAAAATTGATCGGATAAAGGATGAGGGTATGCTGCAGGATGTTAAAATTTTGCAGCATACCCTCTAATTTTTTCTGCGCAAAAGGATAGTACATGGTATGATAGAGAAAGAGCGGTGCCGGGACGGGAACCGCAGAATGCAGGAGAGGGGAAACGAGATGAAAGAAAAGAAGAAATTTTCCATCCAGTGGAGAGTGATCGCCATTGCTCTTGGCTGCTGGATGATACCATTTGTGCTCATGGTGGGGATGATGGTCCATTATATCCTGTCCAATCAGTTAGGTGACCGGGTGGATAATATGACGGACCAGGTGAACTTTAATATGCAGACAAGCGTGGAGCGGCTGAACCAGGCCATAGAGGACTCCAGAGACGCCTCCTATGAGGGGGAACTGCGCTCCGTATACGAGGCTTTTAAGAACAATCATTATAAAGATTACTGGCTCAGCGGCAGGGTGCGCGGATATCTGAACACCAAGTATACCAAGGATAAAAGCTTTTCCAGCACCGTATTCTGGTATCTGGATGATCCGGAAAAGCTGAACGGCGAGGTGTACAATGCAAGCGCCGGCGGGTCCTATCATCAGATTGACACCTATTGGAAGGAAGACCACGAGACAGTGAAAAAATATGCCGAGACCCTTGATACAAACATCGGTTTTCTGGAGTGTGACGGCAGGGTCTACATGATCCGTAACCTGGTAAACCGTTCTTTTGAGCCTGTGGGTGTACTTGTCATGCGTATGAATATTGCCTACTGCTTTGAGGGCATGCGGCATTTCCTGGAAGACTTTGATATGAGTATCTATTTAAATGAATTGAATCTGGAGTTCAGCCAGGGGAAAGAACAGACGAAGACAGAAGGACTTCACCCTGAGGAATATCCTAAGGGAAGCACCTGGGACGGGGGCTATCTGTATATTAGGAATCTGGTGAAGGAGAACAGCTACAGTCTGGATACCCTTGTGCGGATACCTAAGATGGTGGTCATGGATTCCATGTACGCGTACCTTCGTATTCTGGGCGTGATGATTGTGCTGCTGGTGCCTTTGGTGGTGTTCCTGATCCTCATGGTACGGCGGCATATCCTGCAACCCACAGAACAGCTTATGGAGGGGGCGAGGGAGATCCAGGAGGGCAATCTGGGCTATCAGATCACCTTCGAGGCGGGAAGCAGGGAGTTCGTCTACCTGACAGAGTCCTTTAACCAGATGTCAAGCCGGCTGAAATACCAGTTTGACCATATTTACCAGGAGGAGATGGCGCTCAAGGATGCCAGGATCATGGCCCTGCAGTCCCACATCAACCCCCACTTTATGAACAACACACTGGAGATCATCAACTGGGAGGCCCGTCTCTCCGGTAATATGAAGATATCCAAGATGATAGAATCCCTGTCTGTGCTCATGAACGCTGCCATGGACAGGAAACGCCGCCATGTGGTGCCTCTGAAGGAGGAGCTGCAATATGTGGAGGCCTATCTTCATATAATGAAAGAGAGGCTGGGAAGCAAGCTCACTGTGGAGGTGGAGATTGCGGAGGACACCCTGAATGAGAAGGTGCCCAGGCTGATCCTGCAGCCCGTGATCGAGAACGCCATAGAACACGGCGTTATCCGAAGCGGCAGCGGCACAGTGGTACTGAGAAGCTACAAAAAGGGGGACTACCTCTATCTGGAGACCGAGAACAACGGTGTGATGAACGAGCAGGAGAGGGCAAAGGTGGACAGGCTGCTTGCGCCTGACTACGACACCAGCAAGGAATCCTCCGGCAATCTGGGCATAGCAAATGTGAACCAGAGACTGGGTATTTTGTACGGGGAACCCTGCGGACTGGCCATTTTCCAGGAAAAAGATGACCGGATTTGTGCCCGCTTGACCATTTTTGTTGGTCTAAGAGCACAATAAAAAGCAAAAAATCACAGCCTCAGTTATTCGCTTTTTACAATATTTGCGGTATTATAATGTCATCAAGAAAAACAAAGCAAAACAAAGCAAACAGGGAGGTAAGTTAGTTATGAAGAAGAAAGTTGTAGCAGTTTTACTCGTTGGAGCAATGGCAGGAACCATGCTGGCAGGCTGCGGCGGCGACAGTAAAGCAGCGGACGCTGGTGACGATACCAAGAAAGAAGATACCGCGGATACATCGGATGACAGTGACGAAGGCAGTGCGGAAGGCAAAGTTACATTGAATGTGACCACAACTTTTGCAGGAACCGAGAGTAATGTGGATAAATATCAGGAAACCATTGAGAACTGGCAGAAAGAGACAGGAAATAAGGTAAATGATTCCTCCGCATCTGCAGATGAAGCCATGAAAGCCCGTGTGATCACAGACTTTGAGACAGGTGCAGAACCGGATGTTATGTTCTACTTCAACGGCAATGATTCCAACCCCTTCGTAGAGGCTGACAAGGTAGTTTCCATTGATGAGATTCGTGAAAAATACCCGGACTATGCGTCAAATATGAATGATGACCTGATCCCGGCATCCCCGGTAGACGGTGTAAAATATGCGGTTCCTTTCTACGGATACTGGGAAGGCATGTACGTGAACAAGAAAGTCTGTGAGGACGCAGGTGTTGAGATTCCGGGACCGGATACCACATGGGAACAGTTCATGGAGACCTGCCAGAAGATCAAGGACGCAGGTTATACTCCGATCGCCGCTTCTCTGATCAAAGAGCCGCACTACTGGTTTGAGTATTCTATCTTCAACCATGACACACCGGCAACACACGTGGCAGTACCGGAAAAAGTGGATGACAAAGTGGGCAAAGCCTGGGCAGAAGGCATCGCTGACATCAAAGATGTCTATGAAAAAGGCTTCTTCACAGAAAATACCAATACCTGCGAAGCTGACGAGGCATTCCAGGGATTCTTACAGGACAAAGCAGCATTTTATGTAGACGGTTCCTGGAAGATGGGCGGTATCAGAGACAACGCTGAAAACATTGATAACTTCACCGTTACCTTTGTACCGGGACAGAACGAGAGAAAGACAACAGATATCATCAGCGGTCTGTCATCAGGATGGTACATCTCCAAAAAAGCCTGGGATGATCCGGAAAAACAGAAAGCAGCTGTAGATTTAGTGGAATATTTCATCAACACAGAAACCGTTTCCGATTTTGCAGGAACAGCCACAACATCCTTAAAAGACGGCGCCCAGATTGATGAGAGCAAACTGAACTCTCTGGAAAAAGACGCCCTCACCATGCTGAAATCGGTAACCGCTACATCAGGCGCATGCCAGGATCTGTGCACCGAAGATCAGAGAGCTCCTATCTTCACAAATATGCCGCAGATCGTAGAAGGTCAGATGGAAATCAATGACGCGATCCAGCAGGTTATTGATGCAATGGAAGAATAATCATATCTGTATCCGCAGATGAAGTATTTGTAACGTAAAAACTGTATTTTTTCAAGGACCGGAGAGGAAAAAATCCTCCGGTCCTTCTTAAAGAAAAGCAAGTGAGGTAACTTTCAAATGGACGCAGGTGTTCGCTTGAAAGTCTGGGAGGCGAAATCTATGAATAACACATCAAATATTTATAAGAATAAGAAGCCGGCCATTTTTTTCCTGCTGCCTGCATTCCTGTTCCTGATTCTGTATCTGTACTACCCATTTATCCAGAACATCTTCAACAGTTTCATGAAAATCAAAGGACTGGCAACTCCGGCCAAAGGGTTCAATGACCCGGTTTACAAAAACTATACACGTCTGTTCACAGACCCGAACATGAGAATTGCCCTGAAAAACACGCTTATCATGATTATCGTAACCATCGTAGGGCAGGTGGGAATCGCAATTATCATAGCACTTCTGGTAGATAATATTAAAAGAGGAGCGAAGTTCTTCCGAATCGTTTACTTCTTCCCGATCGTTATCTCCGCAACCGCATTAGGACTTCTGTTCAACCTGATCTTCCTGTATGACAAAGGTATGATCAACCAGCTTCTGGAGTTCCTGGGCATGACGAACCTGACAGACTGGAAGGACGAGGCCCACGCCATAATGACCATGATGATACCGGTCACCTGGCAGTATGTGGGATTCTATTTCATCATACTGCTGACCGGACTTAACAATATATCGGATGAACTGTATGAATCAGCATCCATTGACGGAGCCACAAGGTTCCAGAGAGTACGTTTCATCTCCATCCCGCTTCTCCACAATGTCATCTGCACCTGCTGTGTGCTGGCTGTGACAGGAGCACTGAAGGTCTTCGACCTGCCATGGATGATGTTCCCCAACGGCATGCCCTACGGCAAGACATGGCTCACCGGCACGTATATGTATTACTACGCGTTCGTGGCAAGTGACGCGGACTACAGTTCCACCATTGCGATCGTAATTGTTGTTCTCGGCATCATACTATCCAAGGTTGTAAATGTCATTTTCAAAGAGAAAGATTATTAGAAGGGAGATATAAAAAATGAAAAAGCGTAAATTTTCACCAGGAATGTGCGTCGTATATCTCATCCTGATATTCTGGGCACTTACAACAATCTATCCGATTTTGTGGGTTATCTTAAACTCATTCAAGGACAAAAAGAAAATAATAGCAAATTCCTTTGCACTTCCCATCGGGGATCTGTTCAGTATGGATAACTACAAGACAGCATTTGACAGGCTGAACATCTTCACCGCATATAAAAACAGTATCATCGTTTCCTGCTGTGTGGCCCTTGTGGTTATCCTCCTGGCAGGAATGGCCTCCTACGCACTGGTCCGCTATAACCTGAAAACCAAGAAACTGCTGAACACACTGGTTGTGGCAGCTATGATGTTCCCGGTATTCGCAACCATCATCCCGGTATTCCGTATGGAGTTTTCCTGGGGAATCGTAAATACCGATAAGGTTTCCCTCTCGCTCATATCGCTGATACTGCCGCAGATAGCCGGAAACCTGGCCTTTGCCATGGTGGTGCTCACAGGGTATATCAGGAGTCTTCCCATTGAGCTGGAAGAGTCGGCGTACCTGGAAGGCTGCAATCCCATGCAGATCTTCTTCAAAATTGTGGTACCGCTTACGAAACCATCGTTTGCAACCGTCGGTATCTTCAGTTTCCTGTGGAGCTACAATGACCTGTTCTCCCAGACCTTCTTCCTTCGTTTCAAAGACCAGTGGGCGATCACACGACTGCTCATGGAGATCTCTTCCAGAGAAGGAACAGACTATGGCCTTATGGCAGCAGTAGTGACACTAATCATCGTACCGCTTCTGGTTGTGTATGTATGTCTGCAGAAGTACATCATCAAGGGTATGACAGCGGGAGCTGTAAAAGGATGATGCCTGAATCATAAAAGCTATAAGGAAAGTATTTGGTGGAAAACCGGCCAAATACTTTCCTTTTTTTCGTTAATGTTTTATAATAATAAAAAGTGAATATATTTTACATAAATTTAAGGCAAATTTGAAAGAAGAACAGAAAATTTGTGATAAACTAAAACAGGAGCCGGGGGTACATATGTATAAAGTAGTGATCGTAGATGACGAACCAATTATTGCAGAGGGCCTTTCCAAAGTGGTACCGTGGGAAAAATACGGCTGTAAGATCGCAGCCACAGCAGGCAACGGACAGGAAGGCCTGGAAGTCATAAGGAAAGAGCAGCCCAATATTGTAATATCCGACATTTCCATGCCGGGCATGGACGGGCTGAAAATGATTGCGGCTCTCAGGGTGGAATTTCCGGAGATGCAGATTTCCATTCTGACAGGGTACCGGGATTTTGACTATGCGCAGCAGGCAATCCGTCTGGGTGTGACGCGGTTTCTGTTAAAGCCCTCCAACATGGATGAGATAGAGGAAGCTGTGCAGGTCATGGCGGAAAACCTGAAAAAGCGCAATATCACCGGCGAGGAGGATGAATCTGAAAATACTGCCGGAAGTTTTATTGTGAAGAATGCCCTGGCTTATATACAGGAAAACTATAATAAAAAGATTTCTTTAAGTGAAGTGGCGGAGAATACTTTTGTGAGCCAGTGGCATCTGAGCAAGCTTTTGAACAAGCATCTGGAAAAGAGCTTTTCGGAGATCCTCAATTCCATCCGGATCGACAAAGCCAAGGAGCTTTTAAAGGACCCGTCCCTGCGCATCGGGGATGTGGCGGAGGAAGTGGGATTTCTGGATATGGCGCATTTCTCCAGGGTCTTTAAGAAGATAGAGGGGATTTCAGCCAACGAGTACAGAAATAAGATATAGTCCGTTTACGGAAGAGGTGAGAAAATGGCAATTACAAGATTTGCAGCAATCGACGTCGGGTCTTATCATGTATCCATGGATATCTATGAAATATCACCCAAGGCGGGAATCCGCCAGATCGATGAGGTCAGAAGCCGTCTGGAAATCGGACGGGATACCTACGGCACCGGAAAGATCGGGTACGATTCCACCCAGGAGCTGTGTGCTGTGCTCCACGATTTTGCAGGCATCATGAAGGAATACCAGGTGGATGCATACCGCGCCTGTGCCACCAGCACGCTGCAGGAGGCAAAGAATGTCTGGATCGTGCTGGACCAGGTATACCAGAAGACAGGCATCAATGTGGAGATCCTCAGCAATTCAGAGCAGAGGTTTTACGGTTATAAATCACTGGCAGCCAAGGACGCGGCTTTTACGAAGATCATCCAGAAGGGAACCGCCATCATTGAGATCGGCGGCGGTAATGTACAGATCTCCCTGTTTGACAAGGACGCGCTGGTGACTACCCAGAACTTCAAGATGGGCAGCCTGCGTATCCGGGAGCGCCTGATTCCTGTGGAAAAGGAGACCGTATACTATGAGCACCTGGTGGAGGAGCTGATACACAACGATATCCTGAGCTTTAAAAAGCTGCATTTGAAAGAGCGGAAGATTGACAATATCATTCTTCTGGGGGATGTGTTTATTGAAACACTCCTGAAGAAAAAGAGCAGCATGGAGGAAAACAGGACGGTCAGCCGGGAGGCCTTTATGCAGGTGTATGAGGGCATTGTCCATAAATCGCCGGAGCAGGCGGCTGTGGAGCTGGGAATCTCCCTGGAGTTTGCCACGATTTTGGTGCCAACCCTGATCATCTGCAGGGTATTTATTGATGAGATGGGGGCAGACACCTTATGGCTGCCGGGAACCCAGTTAAATGACGGTGTTTCCTATGACTACGCCCAGAAACAAAAGCTCATCAAGAGCACTCACAATTTTGAAAATGACATACTGGTATCCGCCAGAAATATAGCGAAGCGTTATATGAGCAACAAGAGCCACACACAGGCCGTGGCGGAGGTGGCTACCATCATCTTTGACAGCATGAAAAAAGTGCACGGCATGGGAAGCAGGGAGAAGCTGCTTCTGCAGATCGCGGTCATCCTTCACGACTGCGGAAAATATATCAGCATGAGCAATGCGGCGGAGTGTTCCTACGCGATCATCATGTCCACAGAGATCATCGGCCTGTCCCATATGGAGCGGGAAGTGATCGCCAGCGTGGTGCGGTTTAACTCAGAGCCTTTCAAATATTACGGGGAGGCGGACTCCAAAAGTGCCATTGACCGTGATACTTACATGCTCATCGGCAAGCTGACAGCCATATTGCGGGTGGCTAATGCCCTGGACCGCAGCCATAAGCAGAAGGTGGAGGAGATCAAAGCGGCAGTCAGGGAGAAGGAACTGGTACTGACCATTGACACGCAGGAGGATCTGACACTGGAGGAAGGGCTTCTGACGGAAAAGGCGGATTTCTTTGAAGAGGTGTTCAGCATCCGACCGAGGCTGCGCCGGAAAAAGAGAAGATAGGGGGCATGAGGATGGATTTAAAAGATTATATAAAACCGGAATATTACTGGAACAGGGAACTGAGCTGGATCAAATTTAACGAGAGAGTCCTCTCAGAGGCCAGGGACAAAAGCCTTCCCCTGTTTGAAAGACTGAAATTTTTGAGTATAACGGCATCCAATCTGGACGAATTTTTCATGATCCGTGTGGCATCCCTGAAGGATATGGTACATGCCAAATACACAAAGCCGGACATTGCCGGCATGACGCCCAAGGAGCAGTTAAAAGAGCTGTCTGTTGTGACAAAGGAGCTGGTGGAGACACAGTATAACACCTACAACCGCTCCCTTCTGCCTGCGCTTAACAAAGTGGGGCTTCACGTGGTGGAAAAGCATGAGGATCTGACAAAGGAACAGAAGGAATATGTGGACCGCTATTTTGAGGAAAGCGTATACCCGGTTCTGACACCCATGGCAATGGATTCCGCCAGGCCTTTTCCGCTTATCAGGAATAAGACGTTGAATATCGGTGCCCTGATCTCAAAAAAGGACAAAAAGGGCAGGGAGGAGCTGGAATTTGCCACGGTCCAGGTGCCATCTGTGCTGCCGAGGATCGTTATGCTGCCTGAGGACAAAAAGGGCAACACCGTGGTGATCCTGCTGGAGCAGGTAATCGAGCGGAATATCGGCAAACTGTTTTTGAGCAATGAGGTGGCCTGCACCTGTCCGTACCGGATCATGCGGAATGCGGATCTGACCATAGATGAGGACGAGGCGGCAGACCTCTTAAAGGAGATCCAGAAGCAGTTGAAAAAGCGCCAGTGGGGCGAGGTGATCCGTCTGGAAGTGGAAGACAAGATGGACGAAAGGCTTCTGAACATTCTGAAAATGGAATTTGAGATCAAGGAGGAGGATATCTTCCAGATAAACGGCCCCTTAGATCTGACCTTCCTGATGAAAATGTATGGAATGGACGGCTTTGAGGAGTACCGAAACAAGCCATACACACCGGCTTTGGTGCCGGCTATGATGACAGATGAGGATATTTTCACCCAGATCAGAAGGGGAGACATTCTGCTGCACCATCCGTTCATGACATTTCAGCCTGTGGTGGATTTTGTGCGTCAGGCAGCCAAGGACCCGGATGTGCTGGCAATCAAGCAGACCCTGTACCGTGTGAGCGGCAATTCACCCATTATCGCGGCTTTGGCCCAGGCAGCGGAGAACGGCAAGCAGGTCACCGTGCTGGTGGAGCTGAAGGCACGTTTTGACGAGGAGAACAATATTGTCTGGGCAAAGATGCTTGAGAAGGCCGGATGTCATGTGATCTATGGCCTTCTGGGGCTTAAGACCCACAGCAAGATCACTTTGGTGGTGCGCAGGGAGGAGAACGGCATCCGCAGATATGTGCACCTGGGTACGGGCAATTACAACGATTCCACAGCCAAACTGTACACAGACTGCGGAATTCTCACATGTTCTGCCAGGATCGGGGAGGACGCCACAGCGGTGTTCAATATGTTATCAGGCTATTCGGAACCGAGGACGTGGAATAAATTGGTAGTGGCGCCTATCTGGATGCGTGACCGTTTCCTGCATCAGATTGAGATGGAGCGGGAATACGCGCTGAAAGGACGGAAGGCCCGGATCGTGGCGAAAATGAATTCTCTCTGCGACAGGGATATTATTGCGGCTCTGTATGCTGCAAGCGCCGCCGGGGTGAAGATCGATCTGATCGTGCGGGGTATCTGCTGTCTGAAGGTGGGGATTCCGGGAATCAGTGATAATATCACGGTGCGCTCCATTGTGGGAAATTTCCTGGAGCACAGCAGGATTTTCTATTTTTACAGTGACGGCCGTGAGGAGGTCTTCATGGGAAGCGCTGACTGGATGCCGAGAAACCTGGATAAGAGGGTGGAGATTGTATTCCCTGTGGAGGATGAACGGCTGAAAGAGGAAGTGAAGCATATTCTGGAGATACAGCTTGCGGACAATGTCAAAGCCCATGTGCTGCAGCCGGACGGCAGGTATGAGAAGATTGATAAGAGGGGCAAGGTGCTTCTTGATTCCCAGGATTACTTCTGTGAGGAGGCATGGGAGAATGCCAGACTGCCGGAGAGTTCAGTGGATAAGCGCGTGTTCATTCCTGCGGAGGCACCGGAGGATTAAAGAAGAACATAAGGACCGGTATCCGGGGAGGACATGCCTTCGGATGCCGGTCTGTTTTTGGGCGGGGGAAAAGTCTGGCAGAAAGGTGTCCCGGAAGGGAAAGATTTCTGCCGGGCTCTCTTTTGGCATAACAAAAAAGATTCCAGCATAAACACTGAAATCTTTTTAGCAGTTCGTAGGGGAATCGAACCCCTGTTTCCGCCGTGAGAGGGCGGCGTCTTAACCGCTTGACCAACGAACCGTGTTGCGCTTTTCTGTTGTAGCATACTGTATGAGCAGTTCGTAGGGGAATCGAACCCCTGTTTCCGCCGTGAGAGGGCGGCGTCTTAACCGCTTGACCAACGAACCATTCTGCGTTTTGCTTTGTCGTTTCGCATGACGCTTGATTATGATACTACATATTATTCCAAAATGCAAGAGTTTTTTTGAAAAAAGTTATTTTTTTGAATCATTTTTTCGGATATCATGTCTTTATATAAGCACACCGGCATAGAAATGCAGGTATTCCCCTATGAAAAATTGCTTCACAATCGGGCGGATACCTGCTTTCTTTATTTTCAGCCACAGGCAGAGCGGTAATCCTGCTGTTACTCAGCCTTCCTGATTTTCTGTTCAAATGCTTCAACTGTATCTGCCCTGGCGGCGTATTTTACCCATTGTTTCAAAATTTCAGGATTCTTCTGCTTCATGATTTCAGACTGCAGTAGCTCAGGTACACTGCCCAGTTCAAAAAGCAGATCTAAAATAGTTTCTGTTATTCCTTCTACTTTTTTGGCTTCCAATTCATCTTTCATTAATTCTTCCAATGCTTCACACATGGCCTTTACCTCCTTGAATTTTTCCTGGTTAGCGCGGACAATTAGATTCATTACTGATTTATACAGGCTATTTTCTTTATGTTTTGCATACTGTTCGATTAAACGATTTACCATTTCTGGGTCTTCCAGATTATCGGTCAGATTTTTCAGCCATAAATTGTGATTTTCTGACAATTCCTTTGTCAGGATCAACTGTATGGGGATTTTATCTCCGATAATATAATAAATACCATCCTCAACTCTGGTGATCTGATACCCTATTTCATCCGTTAAATACCGTATCAAACTGCGGGGATAACGGTGGCATACGAAGGTTATGGTGATATCATGAATCTTAATACTGTCGGCCCTTGCCGTATCCGCCTTGTAAAAACAGGCATAGCCATAAACCTTATAGAAATCATCTATACTTAAATAATCGGTTGGACTCTTGTATTCTACGATATTATGCTTCCGAAAAATCCTTCCGATATTTTTTCGTATAGGAACTTCTGCCTCCTTTTTAACAATCAGTACGTCAATCTCCTTTGGCTTTGTCCCAAGCTGATGTTCATTTTCAAAAACCAGAAGTCCTGCTTCTTCTTCCAGCTCAATCTGAATATCAGCATAAAAGGCAGGATGCCATTGCAGTGCATGTGTTCTTGGTTTGTCCATGTAAATCCTCCTCCTTATTTAATTCATGTGTGCAGGAGGTTTTAAAGTTTCCGAAAAACCCCTGCTATAGTGTGAGAAAAGCATGAATTTTCCGAAAAGACAGGTCAAAGAATACAAACCTGCTGTAATGAAATGCTTACAGATATTTTGAATCCTGATCGGATACAAAACCAGATAAATGACTTAGAAAATTTGCTTTTCATTATTCTAACACATCGTTTAGCGGACCGCAACAGGATTTTGCCTTGTTTGTTCCTTATCTGCCGTCAGCAGGAAACGTTGTATCTTTCCTGCCTCTCTGTTATACTGATATTGTAAAAAATTAAGATGTTTATTTCTGATACAGGAGAATCCATATGAGAGATTTGATAGATCTGCACACACACTCAAACGCTTCTGACGGCACTTATACGCCGAAAGAGCTGATTGCGTATGCTCTGGAAAAGGAGCTGCGGGCCATTGCACTGACTGACCACGATACCATGGACGGGATAGAGGAGGCCATGGAGGCGGCAGAGGGAACTTTGCTGGAAGTGATTCCCGGGATTGAGCTGTCCACGACCTGGTGGGGGAAGGATGTGCACATTGTGGGGCTGGGGATTGACTGGAAGGACACACATTTCAGAAAAGAGCTGACTTACTTCCAGCAGTCAAGAGATGCCAGAAATATTAAAATGATAGAGCGGCTGAACGAACACGGTATGGATATCACATACGAGGCGATGAAGGAAGCATTTCCGGATAGTGTGTGGACCAGGGCACATTTTGCGAGATTTTTGTTTGAGCACGGATATGTGGGTTCTGTCAGTGAGGCTTTTGACAGATACCTGGGGGACCGAGCCTGCTGTTATGTGCCCAGGGAGAAGGTGACGCCGGCCCAGGCCATACGGCTCATACATGAAGGGGGCGGCAAGGCAGTCTTTGCCCATCCGGTGCTGTGCCGTTTTATAGACGACAGATTGATCCGGGCTGTGAAGGAGCTGAAAAAGGCCGGACTTGACGGGCTGGAAGCCATGTATTCCACGTACAAGCCTTTTGAGGAGAGAAACATGATAAGGCTTGCAAAAGAACTGTCTCTTTGCATTTCGGGAGGCAGTGATTTTCATGGTACGAACAAACCGCATATTGATCTGGGAAGCGGAATGGGGAATTTAAAAATCCCTTATTCCGTGTGGGAGAAAATAAAAGAAAGCTGACAGGTAACTGTTCAGTCAGGTCTGCGCATTTGCTGCGCTGACCGTGCAAAAGAGTAGTGGCGGCAGGTATTCGCCCCATCGCGAAGCGATTTTTAATGGGCGAATACCCGTAACGATTCAGCTGGCTGAATCGTTACGCTGACAGAACCGTACAGTCCCGTGACACTTCTACACTCTGTTGCAGAAAAGCTTTCAGAAAAAGACAGAATAATGGATTGACAATATTTTTTAATTCCTTTAAACTAGAGACGGTAGGAAAAATAGATGAGTCTGCTTCGGCAGACTCTTATTTCATGATATAGGAAACTTTGTCTCCTATATTCTGCCGGGGGAAATACATAAAGGAAAGGAAGTCTTATATGACAGAAACAAATGTACAAGAGAATAAAATGGGAGTCGTGCCGGTGCCGAAGCTTCTGTTTCAGATGTCTCTGCCCATGATATTGTCCATGCTGGTGCAGGCTTTATACAACGTGGTGGACAGTGTTTTCGTGGCACAGATCAATGAGAACGCGCTGACTGCCGTCTCTCTGGTCTTTCCGGTGCAGAGCCTTATGATCGCTATCGCAGTGGGTACCGGTGTGGGTGTCAATGCCGTGTTATCCAGAAGTCTGGGAGAAAAAGATTTCAGAACAGCGGATGAATCGGCGAAAAACGGTATCTTTCTGGCATTCATAAGCTGCGTGGTCTTCGCAGTGCTGGGAGTTGCTCTGGCAAAGCCATTTTTCCACATGCAGACCTCGGATGTGCAGATCCGGGAATACGGAATCCAGTATATGACCATTATTTCAGGCCTCTGCCTTGCTGTCTATATGCAGGTTATGTTTGAGCGTCTTCTGCAGTCCACAGGACGTACTTTTTACACTATGATATCCCAGGGACTGGGCGCTGTCATCAATATTATCTTTGACCCGATCTTAATCTTCGGCCTTCTCGGTTTTCCGAAGATGGGGGTTGCGGGAGCCGCGGCAGCAACAGTTTTAGGACAGTTCTGCGGTATGTTCCTGGCAATGTTCTTCAATGTGAAGTTTAACAAGGACATTCATATCAGTATGCGGCATTTCAGACCGTCAGGAAGAATTATCAAAGTGATCTATTCTGTAGGCGTGCCCTCCATTATCATGCAGGCGATCGGCTCTGTCATGACCTTTGGAATGAACAAGATCCTGATTCAGTTCACCACAACGGCAACTGCCGTATTCGGAGTATATTTCAAGCTGAACAGCTTTATCTTCATGCCTGTGTTCGGTCTGAACAACGGTATGGTTCCCATTGTTGCCTATAATTACGGGGCTGGGGACAAGAAGCGTATCACCCAGACGATCCATCTGAGCATTGCGTCAGCGGTGATCATCATGCTTTTGGGACTGGCGCTGTTCATGATCTTTCCGGCACAGCTGCTGGGTATGTTCAATGCCTCCAAGGATATGCTGGCGATCGGTGTGCCGGCTCTTCGGATCATCTGCTTAAGCTTCCTGTTCGCGGGATTCTGTATCATTGTGGGCTCCGTGTTCCAGGCTCTGGGAAATGGTGTCTACAGTCTGATCATATCCGTGACCAGACAGCTTCTGATCATTCTGCCGGCAGCCGCGATTCTGGCAAAGGTAGGAGGATTATCCGCTGTGTGGTGGTCCATACCCATTGCGGAGATCGCATCTGTATTGCTGAGTGCGTATTTCTATAAGAAGATTTACAGGGAGAAGATTGCTCCGCTTAGAGGAAGATAATAAAAAGGAACAGAGAACGGTTAAGGCTGCCGTTTTCTGTTCCTTTTTTGAGTGAATATTTGGGAAAATCAAGTTTCCAGCTTCTGTTCCAGGATATAGAAGGACAGCCGGAGGGTAAGCCGTTCCCTGCTGTCCTCGAAATCTATGCCGGCGATTTTCCGGATGCGCTCCAGACGGTAGAAGAGGGTGCTGCGGTGAATGTACAGCTCCTTTGCGGTCTGCAGAACATTGCGTTCCAGCTCCAGATAGACCTTGGCGGTATGGTACAGGTCTGTTTTGTTGTTATCGTCGTATTTTTTCAGGAGAAGCAGTTTTTCAGAGCAGAGAAGCTGGGGCGGGATTTCCTCCCTGCCTTTTTTCAGGAGATATTCCAGCAGGTAGTCGTCAAAACGGTAGCACCAGGTCATGCTGTCGCTTTTCCGGCCGAGATCCAGGGCTGCGCTGGCCTGGATGTATCCCTGAGGGACCAGCATGAAATCGCTGATCTCTGAGCTGGCACCCATTTTCAGGAGGCCTTCCCGCATGAGGATCGCAAGGCTGCTGATGACCTCAGAGGAGGTATTATGGGCGTAAGACAGGTTGACCACCACAGCTATGCTGTTTTGGTAGAGGAACGCGTGTCCCGTGGGAATCTGCGTCTCAATATGCCCCAGAGTGGCGGCAGCGGACAGCATATTGATATCCCTCTGCTCTGTCTCCAGGCGCAGGCAGAGATAGCGGTCATTCTGCTTCCAGTGCAGGAAATAGAGGTAATTGAGGATTCGCTGCGGGTCCGTGATGGTGCCATCCAGGTATTCATTGAAAAAGCGGTCCATATCATTGCCCATGCTCAGATAAAAGAGACTTTTGTGTTTGATCGCCAGCTCTATGGACTGCCCCAGGTATTCAAGGGCAAGATAGTTGCCTTCCTGAATCTCACTCTGTATTTCATCCACGCAGATGCGGCCCTCATAGCGGCTTCCGTTCCAGAGATTCACATAGAGTATCCGGTAGCCCCGCTGTTCCGCGGAGAAAAGGTCGGGTGATTTTTTGCTGAGGGTATCCAGATATTCGGTGTCTGCCTTGAAGTCATGGATCAGGCTGAGAGGGACCATGCTGCGCCCCGTCCGTGAATCCCGCTCCCAGACGGTCATGCCCTGTACATATCTGGGACAGGAGAGAATATAAAAATCAGTGTCGTGGATGAACATGGGATTGCCGAAGAGCCCCAGGCTCGCCAGCAGCATTTCATCCAGGGGATGTTCACTGGCAAGGGCATACTGCAGGCGTCTGTCCCACTGTCTGTATTTGGCGAAAATTTCCTGTACCAGCTCAAAGGCATCCAGAAAGTCGGTGCCGCTTTTCAGCTCTATGACAGGACAGCTTGGATGGATACAGGAGATATCAATACGTCCCACAGCGATAAAATCAACATCCCGGTAATCGAGGAACGTCTGATCCACATCCGCACTTTGAAGCAGGTAAACATACCGGGAATACAGTTTTTTTCCCTTTTTGTAGAGGCGTATACCTTCCAGGCAGGGACGGTCATTCTGGGAATAGAAGGTGACATTCTGGTCATGCTCCGAGAAGGCGTCCGCCAGTATCTGCATGTTCAGCCGGAACAGGCGGTTTTTCTCCTCTGGATTGAAAGATAATTCTGTCAAAGCCGGATTCTCCTTTTACTTTTTGTATGGCAACAGTATAACATTTCCTGAAAAAGGGTGCAAAGTTTGCAATGATATATGGAAAAATAAGCGGAAGCGGGAAATGCTGTTTTCCCGTTTCCGCATTCTTGACTGCTTCGTCAGATATGATAGGTTTCCCTGTTGTAAGCTTCAATCTCGTCGGCGATGATCTCGTCTGTCTTGGGATAAATGGTACCGGCAAGGCCGTAGGTCATGCAGGGGATGAAGTGTCCGCCCGGTCCGTAAGTGCTGCAGGCCCTCCGGACATCTGCGCGTATTTCTTCCTCCGTGGCGTCCTCACGGTCTATGGTGGCGTCAATGCCTCCCATGAGAGTCATGCGGCCGTCAAGCTGCTTCTGCAGTTTTAAAATGTCATTTTCCGGCAGCACGCCCTGCCATACATCCACACCAATCTCTGCCATGTCCTCAACAATAGGTTCCAGGAAGGAATCTGCATGGTGCATGACCAGAACACCGTGGTCGTGCATATATCCGTAAATGCGTCGATAGTGCTCTTTGAAGAACGGCCTCCAGATGTCAGGCTGCATGAACAGGCTGGTCTTGGAACCCCAGTCATCGTGTGACAGGATGATATCCGGGTGCAGATTGTCAACCAGCAGTTTGGCATACCGGAAACGGTATTCCGCAATGGCGTCAACCAGCTCCTGCATGGATTCCGGCTCCAGAAGAAGATTCATCAGGGCATCCTCAAAGCCCATGAGAAAATGGCTCTGCTCAAAGATTCCGGTACCCATAAAGCCGAGAACCAGTTTTTCGCTGCGGTCCACCTGGGATGCGGCGCTGAGGGCGTCTTCCCATCCGTCGCTGCAGTTGGCGATCAGGTCAGGGACTTTTACGGATTCCTGCCACCGGGTCACATCCGGACACACTTTATTGGCTTCCGTGACATGGGGCATGGGGCCGGGAGCGTCTTCGGGGAAGAGAATCTCCGTTCCCCAGCGGTCCACGGAAGTTTTTCCACGTACACGGTTTCCTCTGGTGAATTTCTGCAGGGAATCATTCATGATCGGGACAAAGGGCTGATATTGATTGACCAGGCGGTCCGGTTTTCCGTCCTTTTTCAGGGTTTCCAGGAAATTTTCTTTTGGTGTCAGCATTTTGATTCCTCCAATTCTGCATATTTGATTCTGCTGTAGCGGTACAGTTCATCGGCAAGATTCACTGCACGGTCAGGCTTCTCATCCTTCAGACGGCAGGCAAAACGGCCGGTCATAGCCAGTTCATCTACTTTTCTGTGGATATCCGCGACAGCGTCCTCATCGCTCATATCCGCGGGTATGATATACAGTGTACACTGTGCCAGGTCTTTTCCGTATTCCTCCATGATGGCTGCCTTATCATTGGCGCTGTCCTGGCCCTCCCAGGCATCAAATCCAGCCTCAATAATGAGGGGCATCAGTGTTTTGATGCAGCCGCAGGAGTGCAGACAGATGTACATGCCCATATCGTGGGCGGCTTTGGTGATCTTCTTATACTGGGGAACAAACAGCTCTTCATAGGTAGACGGTGAGAAGAAGGTGCTGATCTGGGTTCCCATATCGTCGTGGAAGAGGATCATATCTGTGTGGTAGACATCATGGGCGATCTTGATCAGTTCAATGTGCCATTCAGCCAGCTTGTCATAGAAGGCAGTCAGCTCCTCCGGCTCTTCGATGAGGGCACAGAAGGCATCCTCAAAACTGATCAGGTCAGCAGTTCTTTCAAAAAATCCGTTTACTATGACAAAGTAGGAAAAGCGGTCACAGGCAATCCGTCCTTTATAATTCTCTTCGTAGTCTTTCTTCCAGTCTATGGCGGTCAAGTCAGGAAATTCCAGTTCTTCCCGCCATTTTGTAATGTCAGACAGCCTCCGGGTACCTGGTTTTACCATGGCTGCCTTTGTGTTCGGCTCGTATTCCCACTCAATGCCGAACCAGTCCGTGCCGCCGAAATTGCGGGCTTTTGCATCCGGCATAACAAGGGGCTGTATGGCATTGTTGTCAAGGGTCTGGTTTGGCACCCACAGAGGCATCCTGCCTTCCAGCATGCGGAGCATGTTTTCCTTTGGGGTGATGGGACGGTTGTATTTGGGAACTATGCTGTCCGGCGCGCCGTAAATGCCGGGCATGTTGTATTCACCGATGATCTCCAGTTCTTTTTCGTCAAATTTCATATTCTGATACCTCCTGTTATTTTCTGTTTCTTGCGGCAATCTCAGCGGAATACTGCTCCACTTTCTCTTTTGTCAGGCGGAAGCCGAAGAGAAGTAGGACAGCGGCCACAATGAGGGCTAGTGCAGGGATGACCATAAATGCCATGCAGATACCTTTTTTCAGCTCTACAGATGCCATAGCAGCGTCGATGCTCGGGTCAAAGGCAGCGAAGGCAAGGCAGGCGGAGATGATGATACCCCTTGTCATAACACCGACTTTTAAGGGGACATTCTGAAGTCCGCTGATCCACCCGGTAGCATTTTTTCCTGTTTTCCACTCAGAGTAGATAATGGTATCGGCATAGAGAGCCGGAGTACACGCGTAGGCAACTCCATATCCGAACTGTGCCGCTGACATAAGAACAATGACCAGGGTCACGTTGGAATAGATGAAATTGGCGGCGATCAGTATGACAGCCATGGCGAAAAAGGTGACGATGGTGGTGGATCTGGTCGAGATTTTCTTTGCCATATTTTTGGCAAAATAAGAACCGATCACGCACAAAATGTTGGAGATCAGGATATATCTTGCCAGAAGGTCCGCATTCTGTGCCACATAGGTGAAGTAATAGATGGCTACGCCGGAGCACACGAAATTGAACATCCATTTTGCCAGATCAGCCAGCAAAAGGGAGAGGAGGGGCGGATTCTGCAGAAGGGCCTTGATCAGGTCCATACCGCCTGTCTTGGTGGTGTCTTTTTTAGCTGCTGCGCTGTTTGCCGCTGCTTCTGCCTCCTCGTATCCGTCAAACATTTTAAAATGTGCGAAATAAAGCACTGCCATAATACATCCCAGTACAAAAGCGGTTGCGCCGTACTGGCTTTTTTCTCCGATCATGCCTGCAAAGAGAGCAGCCAGGGGAGGCCCCACATAGGAGAAGATCACCTTGGAAAAGTTAGCCCACGCAGCTCTTGTGGAGGCCAGATGCGCCCTGTCATCCGGTGTTTTTCCGGCTACCGCGATCATGGATACATTGGCCACATAGGGGAAGTTCCATACAACATGGCTGACAACAGCAGCCGCGATAATGATCGCTATGGAAAGAGGCCCGTCTCCGATCTTCAGAAACTGGAATGCATAGAGAAACGGTACCAGCCATGGCAGAAGAATCAGCCAGGAACGGTAGCGGCCCCATTTTTTCGGTTTGATACTGTTTAAGATGGCTCCATATATCCAGGACAGGCAGGCGTCTATGACGCTTGCGGTGGTGGTGATAAAGGAGACGGTTGCCAGTCCGAACTGTGCCAGATTTGTGAGGAAAAAGTTAAAGTAATAACTCTCCACATTGGTCATCAGGGTAAAGCCGCAGTCGCCGATGCCGTAGAACAGCTTCAGCGCCTTACTCAGTCCTTTCTTTTCGTTACTCATCTGAATTTCTCCCTTCCTTTTGGACAAAATGCGCACTTGCCCGTTCATACTTTTTGCTCACATACCGGTATGCAGTAATAAATTCATAACATCAGTATATAACAGGATTTCCGGTGCGTAAATCCGCACAGGGTTTCATTTGCCGAAAAAAGATTCCTACTTTTTGTAGCATAGGGTATGATCAATATGACGAAAGTTTTTTTCCGCTTTACAAACAAAAATGCACCTGTATATAATGAAGATATCATATGGTGTGCTGCAAAAGGAGGAAGGATTATGTATGAAGCACTGTATGCGTCTGTTCCCGATGCAGACGCCTATCTGGTACGGATTCAGCGAAAGCGCAGGGATGTGCTCACAAAGGAATACCTGGATGACCTGATCTACGGGCATCAGCTCCATGTGCCGTTTGAAAATCTGGATGTCTGGATGTTTCAAAAGGACATTCCGCTGGACATTGAAGCAATCTATGAAAAGGTGGTGACAAAGCACAGAGGCGGCTACTGTTTTGAACTGAATGCCCTGTTTACCGCTCTGTTAAAGGACCTGGGGTTCCATGCCAGCTCCTGTATGTGCCGGATCACCAGGAATAAGAATTATGTGCCGCTTGTGCTTCACAGGGGAATCATCGTGGAGCTGGATGGCATGAAGTATTTTTGCGACGTGGGCTACGGCGGTCCCATGCCCCCGGGAGCAGTCCCGGTGCAGGACGGAGCAGTGGCGGATATGAGGGGAGAGCGGTACTTTATGTATAAGGATGAAGTCCCCTGGTGGACCATGAAGAGAAGGACCGGCAGCGGAGAGATTGAGTCCATGCTGCAGTTCTATACCATGCCCCAGGAAGCTGTGGATTATATCCCCATGAATGAATACTGCTCCAAGAACGAAAATTCCGTGTTCCGTCAGAGGCTTTATCTGAATAAGAGGACAGAGCGTGGGAGTGTGTCGGTGATGGGAAATCGGTTTACGGAAGTGGAGAATGGGGTAGTGGTGCAGGAGATGGAGATTGGGGAGGAGGAGATGAAAGGGGTTTTGGAGAGGTATTTTGAGATTGTTGTATAGAGGTGGAATTATAACCGAAGGGCGAACCGCTCACATTTCCATGATCAAGACGGCATGTCCGGCAGAGGGTTGGCATGAGAAAGGCAGCAGGGAAGGAAAAGCCTGCTGCCATAAAAACGAAACACTAATTAAAGTCTAATGTCTGAAAAGTCAATCCACAGATCATCATAGATATTGACCTTTATTTTGTCCTGGAAAGTATAAGCTGTAGTTTCAAACTTTGTTTCTTCCAGGTAGTAAACATAGATTGATTTTTTTATAGGGTTTACAATCCAGTATTCCCGAACGCCTGCATTAGTGTACAGGTTCAGCTTTCGGATGTAGTCATGACTGGAATTACCAGGTGAAACAATCTCAATAATCCAATCAGGTGCGCCTGTACAACCCCGGTCTGTAAGTTTGTCACGGTCACAGATCACGCTTATATCCGGTTCAACGATAGTTTTTCTGTCCTCATGTAATTTGACAGCAAATGGAGCAGGATAGACCTTACAGAAACCGCCTTTTGATTTGAGATAATCCCGGATACTTCCTGAAAGCTCCATCAGTACTTCTTGATGCGCCCGGCTTGGTGCAGCTTGGTAATAGATTTGACCGTCAATCAACTCTGCACGGACATCCTCCGGCAAAGCGTAATAGTCGGCTTCTGTGTAAATCTGCTTCTGTGGTATTGCCATAGTAACACATCCTTTCCTGGTGGCTTATTGGTTAGTGGCTGATGTGGTTTCTTGTATCTCGGAGTTGTACTCGTTTATAAATACCTTCCCTGAATCTTTGGTTACTGTCTGAACAGTACAGTTAAGCATATTCGCTATTTTCACATAGTCATTATATGTGAATGTATCACGATATAATTTATTGCTTAAAATTTGAGATTTAACCCCCAACATTTCAGCAAGATTTTTAACGGAAATATCACGCTCAACCATGATTTGCTTTATAACTTTAGATGCTGACATAATCAAGTCTCCTCCTATGATGATTTTATAATAACAATATAACATAGAAAATAGCTTTTAACAAGAATATATAATCAAAAACAGTTATAAAATCATTTTAAAGGTTATTTTGAGTAAAATTCCCATACGACCTCGTTCGAGGAACAACCCCTCAGTAATCGTACTCTTGGGCGTTACCGAGCCAGATGTAATGCATATGAGATAGAGTACAGTGTTGATTAATTTATGTAAAATAGTGAATGCTTTTATTCAAGGCTTTTTATGATGAAATTAAAATCATAAAAAGCCTTGTTTTTGTATTCGGATTGATACTGTTTTATGTGTTAAAGTTCCATTTGGAAGTTACATTACCTATTCTTGGTTATTGAGATTACAGCCATCGGTTTTTAAGTTATCTTTTTTCTTACTCCACGAAAAATACAGCTAAAGTTGAAAATGTTTTTTAATTAAAATGTGGTTATTACGTTTAGCCTGTTAAAAACAACAGTTATGCAATAATTAAAAAATATGTTGGATTAAATGATAAAATTGTAAAAATTAAAGATTTAGAAGAGATAAAACTTATTGTTTACAATAGATTTTTTAATATCTCTTTATTTATTGTATAACAAACTTATTTAAATAAAGAGAGGAGGTACGGCTGTTGGAGGGAATTATTGTTTATTTCCAAAATAATTGGGTGGTATGGTTATTTGGAATTTTGAATATTTTAATTACTCTAACCTGTCGTCTCATGTTAAAAGCTGTAAGGCAGGAAAGGAATAGAAATGTAGCAATCATGCGTGGAACAAAAGCTCTTTTAAGAAGTCAGATATTGAATATGTATAATCATTATTATGAGGAAAAAGAATATTTTCCCATATATGCAAGAGAAAATGTCGAGGAGTTATATCGCTACTATAGCCTCTTGGGTGGGAATGGAACAATCACGGAATTGATTGAAAAAATGCGTGAACTGCCGACAGAAGGAGGTGTTTAGATGGATACATCAAAATTAATTGAGTATATAAATTTTGTTACTTGGGGGATGTGTTTGTGTATAGGGAGTGTATTAAAATCCTTATTTACGAAATTTCCAAATAGATTCATTCCATTGTCTATGCTAATTATAGGAATGTTGATAAACATAGCATTATATACCTATATTACACCTGAAATCCTGCTTGGCGGAATGGTATCCGGATTAGCAAGTACAGGGGCGTATGAAGTATTCAAAAACACAATTGAACAAAAAGAAAAATGATTTTTTGACAGTTTAGTTTACATTTAAGACTTTCGGTTCTACTTACCCCAATAAAAGGGGATGGACCGATTGGACACAATTAAAGAGTTACTGAAAAAATACAAAAAGGGGGATAAAGAAGCGTTGAATCAGATTATGATTCGAATGACACCTCTTGTGAAAAAATATGCAGGCAGAGTGCACTTTATGGAGAAAGAGGATTCCATGCAGGAATTTTATATTACTATATTGGAAACTATAAAATATCTGGATGAAAATAAAAGTGAAGGAGAATGTTTGGCGTATATGAAAAGAAGTGTTAAACACAAATTTGCAAAAATGTGCGATAAATACATTACAGATATAGAAATAATCTCCGAAGAGGAAATTTTTCAAACACTGGAAATAAGGGAAAATTACAGTACAGATACCCTCGTTCATATTGATTTTGAAAAATACATACAAAATATAGAAGAAAAAAGTAAGTTAAAAGGGAATATTCTTCGGGCATTTTGGTATGACAATAAGAGTGACGCAGAAATTGCTGATTCGTTAAAAGTCAGTAGACAATATGTCCATAGGGTAAAAAAGATACTGATTAAGGAATATCTGGAGGCATAGGGGAATTGCCCTATGCCTTTTAGTTCATTTAGAGCTGTTTTGGGACTCCAGAGCTAAAGAAACTTCTTTTTGATAGCGTACTGCAACATCACAAGTAAGATTGTTGTCAAATACAATTTTACGAACTTTTTTTTGTAGAGCCTTTACATGCTGGAGATTGATAATAATGGATTTGTGGCAATATATAAAATTGTTATTCAGCCGGGATTTGAGAAGTTTTAATGACTCGCCTGTTTCATAAATACTGTATTGGGTATGAATGGCGCTTTTGCGCGCACCCGGCACTATTTCTATGTAATATATATCGGATTGTTTTAAATATATTTTTTCTGTTTTAGTCTTCAAAATAAGAATTTCTTCTATAGGAAGTGACTTAGTATCTCTTTCATGTATATGTGTTAAAATATCCGCAATATTTTTCTTTATTTGTTCAGTTTCATCCTTAGGGATAAAGTCTGTAGCGGCCACTCTGTGTCGCAATACCATCATGCTCAATTCTGAATGCGATGTAATATAGATAATATAGCCATCAGGATCATATTGTCTGATTTTTTCTCCAAGATATATCCCCTCTTTTTTTCTATTGTCTCCCAGTTCTATATCAAGAAAATAAATTCCTTTTTGTTTGTCCTTACTCACTATAGTTAATATTTCGTCAGGATTATCTGTTGAACAAACTATTTTCATTTCGTATTCATGGAAAGAAAGATAATCCTGAATATAGTTTGTATAACTTTTAAGGAGGGTAGGTTCGTCTTCACAAATAAAAATTGGCAGCATACATATCCTTCTTTCTAAACGTTTGTGCAAAAAAACAAGACGTTTGTGCGTAAAACAGTGTATCCATTATAGCATATGTTAAAATGAAAATCATGTAATTTGTTGAAAATGCTCGAAAAAAATGGGGATAGAGGCACGAAGCAAATATGTATAAAAAAATTGCAAATTGGTTGTTGATATATTCTGATGATCAGGATTATAATATTGATATATTGGCATATGGGTTGGAGGTGATAGGGGTTACCTGGGGGAAAACGCTGGTTTTGCTAATGGTGGGAATGTGTACGGGATATTTGTCTGAAACAGCCATAGTATTACTTGTGTTTTGTGGGCTTCGCAGTCAGGCAGGAGGACGGCATTGTAAAACGAGCTGGAGATGCAGTCTGACTATGATTA